>SDBV01001163.1_pt1 | contig 39262 bp, 39 predicted proteins | sample 2277081 | NCBI WGS metagenome assembly SDBV01 (sample SAMN10402039, study PRJNA504765) | marine sediment metagenome | isolation source: marine sediment core GS10_PC15, 223 cmbsf | place: Arctic Ocean: Southern Knipovich Ridge | collected 2010 | reverse complement strand
CTTTAGTCAAAAACAACGGTCTTTTCCCCCATTATGGTTATAATCCTCTTTACTAATGCTTAAATTGTGTAGACTTTCTAGACATTATATCACTAAGAGTAAAAACTCTGCCACATGAGCTTGCTTAGAAGTGCGGTTTGCACAGAATCTCTTTGACTTTAAGGTCGAAAAAGCGATGTGTATTCACCGGCTTAAGTACTATTGCCGTATCGACCCCTCGATGTCTGCCCGCTATCGCAATAATATCCTCATCGCCGACTAAGCCACCGTCAGCCGCCATCAGGGCACTTTCAATGGCCGCCTTCAAGCCGTGACCAAAGATACGCAGGACATTGGCGACTATATCCCCAATGATATAAGTCTTGAACTTGCTGCGCATGGCCTCGCTGAGCCCGCCAAAGGCATCGGTACTAGTAAATATTATGCCACCCTTGCTCTCAACTATCTTCCTGTTCTCCTCAGTGAATTCCTGAATACCGGGTTTAAGAAAGCCAGTAACCTCGGTTACAAAGATTAGTCTAAACCCCTTAAGCGCTTCTACGGCTCTGACTGCGGTATCACCAGTGGTGGATGCTACCAGCATAGTCTTGATACCCAGCTCCTCGGCACGCTGTCTTGCTATGCGGAACGTTTCATCAGTATTCTCAATACCAGGATGAGCAAAATAGACGGTCTTTACCTCCATTACGGTTCAAACCTCCTTACTGATTCTTAAACTGGCTAGACCTTCTATGCATTATATCACCGAGAGTAAAAATTTGCCATATGAGCTTGCTTATTAACCCTATCCTCGGTATCCCCTTGATAAGGGGAAGGGGGATACCTGTTCTTAAATATAGCCCGCAAGCTGGCATAGCTAATAATCCCTCTGCCCATTGCCTTGGTTATGTCCAGTATGATATAGTTTTTAGTATATGGAAGCTAAGATTGAGTTTATTCTATCGGGCACCATCACTTCCCCCAAGGGGTTTCACGCTGGTGCCACCTATGCCGGGATAAAGGAAAGGGCCGATGACGTTCTGGACCTCGGTATCCTCTTTTCTGAAGTGCCTTGTGTAGCTACAGCTCTATTCACCACCAACCGGGTTAAAGCAGCACCGATAATTCTGTGTCAGCAGCGGCTGCGAAGCGAGAGAGCAACGGCAGTGGTGGTAAATAGTGGCTGTGCCAATGCCTGTACTGGCGAGCAAGGTCTTGCCGATGCTGCTGAGATGGCAGATTTAGCCGCAAAGGGCATTGGCATATCACCCGAAGATGTCATGGTGGCTAGCACCGGGGTGATTGGTCTGCCATTACCTATGGAGCGCATAAGAGCCGGTATAGAAGGAGTTGTTCTTTCCATTGAGGGCGGTCATGACCTAGCAAAGGCTGTGATGACTACTGATACCTGTGCTAAGGAAACAGCAGTAGCTACTGCAGCTGGTGACAGTAAGTTTATCATTGGTGGAGTAGCTAAAGGCTCAGGGATGATTCACCCCAATCTGGCGACTTTGCTTTGTTTCTTAACTACCGATGCCACAGTGGATATAGATTTTCTAAGACTGGCGCTGCAACGGGCAGTGGATGATTCTTTCAATATGGTTTCAATCGATGGCGACACCAGTCCTAATGATATGGTGCTACTAATGGCTAACGGGCTGGCGGGAAATGAGACGTTCACTGAAAGTAGTGAACAAGCTGGCGCCTTTCAGCAAGCCCTGAACCAGGTTTGCCTCTATCTGGCCAAATGTATCGCCCGTGATGGTGAGGGGGCTAGTAAGCTTATTGAGGTCACGGTTAGTGGGGCGCCTAGTGTGGCTGAGGCTAGATTGGCGGCCAGAACGGTAGTAAGTTCACTGCTGGTGAAGGCAGCAGTTCATGGCAATGACCCTAATTGGGGGCGGATTATGGCAGCGGTGGGGCGTTGTGGTGTGGAGGTAGTAGAATCAAAGATTGACCTCTACATAGGTAATATCTGCTTGGTAAGTGCTGGCCACCAATCACTTTTTGATAGAGAAAAGGTAGTGGGAGTATTGCGCGGCAGTGAGGTGCCAATAAGTTTGCAGCTTAACCTGGGCACTGCCACTGCCACCGCCTGGGGTTGTGACCTCTCTGAGGAATATGTAACTATTAACAGTCATTACACAACCTGACAGCAAGAGGTGGGAATTGAGTAATAATCTAGATAAAGTTATCGTAGTTAAGATAGGTGGTGCTACCTTAGATAGCCATAATAGCATTATTGAGGATATTGTTTATCTCCAAAGGCAGGGCAAATTGCTGATCGTTGTACATGGTGGTGCTAAATTAGTAACCGAATGGCTAACCAAGCAGGGAATTTCTACCAGATTTGTTCAAGGGGAACGGGTAACTGATGAGGCGACTCTTGAGGTGGTAACTGCAGTGCTGGCTGGCTTAGTCAATAAGGAGATTGTAGCTTCAATCAATAGTTTGGGAGGGCAGGCGGTAGGTATCAGTGGTGTGGATGGAAGTCTCATTCAAGGCAAGATTAAGAATGAAGAGATGGGCTATATGGGTACAGTAATGAAGGTAGACATCGCTCTCTTAAAGACTCTGCTACAATCAGGCTATATTCCGGTCATTTCTCCACTAAGTCTTCATTCATTTGATAGACCAGATAAAGCTCCACAGATACTTAATATTAACGGTGACCCTGTGGCTGGTGAAATTGCTGCCACCATTGGTGCTAAAAAACTCATATTCTTAACCGATGTAGCTGGTATCTGTGACCGCTCAGGCAAATTGGTGTCTAATCTATCACCTGGTGAGGCTGAAGCTTTAATGGCTGCCGGCATAGCCTCCGGAGGTATGATTCCCAAGATTAAAGCTTGCTTAAGGGCTTTATCTAGCACTCCAATTACCTGCATCATAGATAGTACACAGCCACACGCCTTACTCAGGGAGATTAAGGGAGACAGCGGTGGCACAACAATAAGTGAAAGAAAATGAGTCAGTGGCAAGAGCTTGAGCACAAATACTTTATGAACACCGTAGAGCGTGTACCGATAACTTTGGTTAGAGGGCAAGGAGCACGGGTGTGGAATGAAGATAATCTGGAGTATCTGGACTTTGTTGGCGGCTGGGCGGTCAATAGCCTGGGGCACTGCCACCCAGCGGTTGTTGAAGCAGTAGTAGGGCAGGTACATACACTTATTCAGACTTCAAATCAGTTCTATACCATCCCCCAGATTCGCTTGGCAGAGCTTTTAGTCCAAAATAGCTGTCTGGATAAGGTCTTTTTCTGCAATAGCGGGACAGAAGCTAACGAGGGAGCGGTAAAGCTAGCCCGCTGTTACGGGAAGCGCTATCGGGATGGAGCCCATGAGGTTATTACCGCAATTGGTTCTTTTCACGGTCGCACTCTGGCTATGGTAGCAGCGACCGGTCAGTCTAAGTTTCAGCAGCCATATGTTCCTTTGCCAGCTAGTTTTATAAATGTGGAGTATAATAACGTAGAGGCGATAAAGACAGCTACCACCAGTCAAACCTGTGCCGTAATGTTAGAACCAGTGCAGGGGGAGGGAGGGGTCAACTTGCCTGACGATGATTATTTAACCGCAGTCCGGGTCTGGTGTGACCAAATGGGTATTCTACTTATTTTAGACGAAATTCAAACCGGGATGGGGCGGATGGGAACACTTTTTGCTTACGAGCAGTATGGCATTGAACCTGATATAATGACCTTGGCGAAAGGTTTGGCCAGTGGCATACCAATTGGAGCTATTCTAGCTAAGGATAAAGCATCTGTCTTTACCCCCGGTGATCATGGCTCTACCTATGGTGGTAATCCTTTAGCTTGTGCTGCCGGTTATGCCACGCTAAAATTTATTCTTGACAATAATATTGCCGAGAATGCAAGGAGAGTAGGGCAATATCTTATTAGCGAGCTAGAAAGCCTAAAGGAGAAATTCCAGTTCATCACCGATGTGCGGGGTCGTGGACTGTTAGTAGCCCTGGAGTTTAGTAGTGATATTGCCGGGTCGGTGGTCATGGCTTGCCTTGAAAGGGGCTTATTAGTTAACCGACTGAAGTCCAATGCTTTGCGCTTTATGCCTCCGCTTATTATCGGCAAAGAGGAAGTGGATGAGGCACTAGGCATTTTAGACGGAGCATTATCCAGTATTGTCAGCTAACCACAAAATAATAAGAGGTTGGAATGGCAAGTAAGATTCGGAGACTTAAGATAGGCGTAACCTTAACCGTAGTTCTCTCCCTTATTATTGTTTTGCTATCTCTCCCCTTCTCAGGAACTAAAGTAATTCGTCAGATTAGGGCTGGGGGCGCTCCGCTGCCGGTTAGTAACTTTTCGGCGGTGCCACAATCTGTGGTTGAGGATGCTACCAGGCTAGCTACGGAGTTATTCGAAGATAGCCGGGAGAAGAGCGAAGATTTTGTCAAACAGCTATTAGCCACATATCTGGAGGCTAAGGACAAGGACTTTATTATCTTCTTTAATTCCGGTGGTTGGGGGTGGACTTCTCCAGAGGCTTCCCCTGAATGGCAGAGGATTTTTACTGGTATTCAATCTGAGTTAAATGGCTCAGGCTATACCTCGCTACTATTAGGTCATCAGCGGACGACTGCAAGTCTGCGAGGACATATTGATGAGATTGTAGAGATGATAACCCTTTACCCCTCAAAGGCTAAGGATTTAGCCCGTAGAGTGGAATTTCTCACTAACCATGTTCCAGGCCTAAAAGTTATCATCGCTGGTGAAAGTAACGGCACGGTTATTTCTGATAGGGCGATGAATATTCTGGAGGGTAACCCACAGGTTTATAGTATTCAAACCGGTCCCCCTTTTTGGCACAAGAGTATTATGTTGGATAGGACACTGGTGCTGACTAGCAACGGAATAGTCCCTGATTCCTTTGGTCAAGGGGATTTGCTAACCATGTTTTCCAGCAATCTGGAAACTCTATTTGGTTTCTCACAGCGTGAAGATGATTCGGGCAAGATACTCCGCTATATAGGAGCACCGGGACACAGCTATCGCTGGCAATATCCCGAGGTTTACTCTCAAATTACGAGCTTTTTAGATAAAAACTTTGGCATTAAATGGCGATAAGTCCTTAGTTTAAGGGAGGATTAGGGTGTCGGCTAAAGTGGTATTAGCCTACAGTGGTGGTTTAGATACATCGGTAGCCATCAAATGGCTCAAAGAGAAGTCTAACCTGGATGTTATTGCCCTTACTATTGATGTGGGCAACGAGCGTGACTTTTCCGCTATTCAACAAAAGGCGCTCAAGGTTGGGGCAGTGAAGGCGCTGGTAAAGGATGCCAAGGAGTTATTTGTCAACTATTTTATTTTTCCAGCGCTACAGGCAGATGCTATCTATGAGGGACAATACCCATTGGCTACAGCCCTATCCCGTCCGTTAATGGCTAAATTGCTGGTGGACACAGCCATAGAGGAAGGAGCTGCGGCAGTGGCTCATGGCTGTACCGGCAAAGGGAATGACCAGGTGAGATTTGAGGTAAGTATTAATGCCCTGTCACCAGCCCTCAAGATTGTCGCTCCAGCTCGGGAATGGGGCATGACTCGTGAAGAAACCCTTAGCTACGCTCAGCGTCATAACATTCCGGTGCCTATTACTAGTGCCAGTCCCTATTCAATTGATGAGAACCTCTGGGGGAGGAGCATCGAGTGCGGGGTTCTGGAAGACCCCTGGGCTGAGCCACCCGAGGAAGTCTTCACCTGGACGAAGTCACCTAGCGAGGCTCCAGAAAAGCCAGCCTATGTAGAGATTGGCTTTGATAAGGGTATCCCGATTACTATTGACGGAAAGGAAATGGATGGCGTCAGTCTGATCCAGCAGCTAAATGAGCTAGCCGGCAAGCACGGAGTCGGCAGGATTGACCATTTAGAGAATAGGCTGGTGGGAATAAAGTCTAGGGAGATTTATGAAGCGCCAGCGGCAGTAGTATTACTCCAGGCGCACCAGGCGCTGGAGGCAATGACCTTATCCAAAGAGCAACTGCGGTTTAAGCAAAAGGTATCCCAGGAGTACGCCGACCTCATCTACAATGGTCTATGGTTCACCTCGCTACACCAGGACTTGGCTGCCTATATTAAAAGCTCACAGCATTTTGTTAACGGGACCGTGCGCTTGAAGCTGTTCAAGGGAAGTTGCCGCGTAGTCGGGCGGAAATCACCAAAGTCACTGTATAGCTTTGGTCTAGCTACCTATGACAAGGGCGACCAGTTTGACCAGAGCGCGGCCTCCGGTTTTATTCATATCTGGGGACTACCGGTGCGAACTCAGGCACAGGTGCAGCCACTAGCTCAGGCTGAGGGGCCACTAAGCATTATGGCGCCCAAAAAACCAGAGGAAGGTTAGCATGAGCCATATTCGTGGTCGCTTTGGCAAGGCTGCCCAAAAATCGGTAACCGAATACACTGCTTCCATCTCCTTTGATTGGAGGTTATACCGCCATGATATTGCTGGCAGCATTGCCCATACCAGGATGCTGGCAAAGCAAGGCATAATATCCGATAAAGAGGCCGACATCATCATTGCCGGGCTTGCTTCTATTAGGGAGGAGATAGAGCAGGACAAATTTGAGTTTAAGCCAGAGCTGGAAGATATCCATATGAATATTGAAGCTCGACTCATTGAGAAGGTAGGGGAGGTAGGGGGTAAGCTCCATACTGCCCGTTCCAGAAATGACCAGGTGGCTCTGGATTTGCGTCTGTTTGCTAAAGAGGCAATCGCCAATACCTTGGTCAAGATTAGGGAATTTCAGCAGGCTCTCATTGGCCTCGCTGAAGTCAATAAAGACGTGGTTATGCCGGGATATACCCACTTGCAGCCAGCACAGCCTGTGCTGTTAGCCCATCACCTTTTAGCCTATTTTGAGATGCTCCAGCGGGATATTGGCCGATTCAGTGATTGCCTGAAGCGTACCGATGTCATGCCCTCAGGTAGTGGGGCTTTAGCTGGGGTAGCCTATAGTATTGACCGGGAGTTCCTAGCCCGTGAATTAGGCTTTAGCCAGATAAGTCAAAATAGTATTGATGCGGTCTCTGACCGAGATTTTGTGGTGGAATATGAAGCGGCGGCTAGTCTATGCATGATGCACCTCTCCCGACTGGCTGAGGAGATTATTTTGTGGTCTTCAGCCGAGTTCAACTTTATTGAGCTTGATGAGGCTTATGCCACTGGTAGCAGTATTATGCCCCAGAAGAAGAACCCTGATGTCGCCGAGCTAGTTCGGGGTAAGACAGGACGGGTCTATGGCAAACTTATGGCTCTGCTGACGACCATGAAAGCCCTTCCCCTAGCCTATAATAGGGATATGCAGGAGGATAAAGAGGGCTTCTTTGATACGGTAGATACGCTGCTATCTACCTTAGAGGTATTTACTGGCATGGTTAAAACCCTGCGAGTTAACCCTGCTAAGATGAGGCAGGCGGTCAACCGAGGTTATATTCTAGCCACTGACTTAGCTGACTATTTAGTCAAGAAGGGAGAACCCTTTCGCACCGCCCACCATATAGTGGGCCGGCTGGTAAGTTACGCTATAGAAAAGGAAAAATCGCTCAGTGAACTTAGCCTCACCGAATATGAAGGCTTTTCTCCCTTATTTGAAGAGGATGTTCGCTCAATCACTGTAGAGTCATCAATTGCGGCCAGAGATGTTATTGGTGGCACTGCCCCGGGTCAGGTAGAACAGGCATTAGCCGCCGCCAAGAAACTAATTGGAGACCTTATAGAGTAGCGAGTAGCCCCTCAAGTTAAGCTTGCCCCGTCTATTCTCTCTGCTGATTTCAGCCGTTCTGGTGACCAGGTAGGTGAAGCCACTTCAGGACAAACAGTAAAGGAAGCTCTAGAGAAGATGCAAGCTAACTTGGGCTGGGAGCCAGCTTTTTAGTGATTTTATGTTGAGTGCGCAGGCATCTGGTACATAGGTTGAGTCGTTTTGATTGACCATCTATACTGATAGTAACCGGGTGAATATTGGGCACCCAGCGGCGGTTGGTGTGGCGTTTGGAATGGCTTACATTGTGACCGAATTGGGGTGATTTACCACATAACTCACATTTCAATATCGCTTCTCCTTGACTATCAAGTGGATTTGCTATAAACTTTTCTTCATAATACTACCATAGCCAAGCAAGCTTGGCAAGGCCGAGATAAGATGAAGCAAGCTAATTCTGTTAGCGGACAGGAATTAAGGGAAATGTTTGCTGCCGCTACTATGTGGTTAGAGAAGAGCGCTTCAGATATTGATGCCCTGAATGTCTTCCCGGTGCCTGATGGTGATACCGGGACTAATATGATGCTTACCATGCGTTCCAGCATAGAGGAAGCCTATCGGGTTCCTGACCGCAGCGCCTCAGCAGTAGCTCAGGCTATAGCCAGGGGGGCACTAATAGGAGCTCGAGGTAATAGCGGAGTAATCCTGTCACAGATTTGGCGTGGCTTGGCGCAGAGTTTGGCAGATAAGGAATCATTTAACGGCAGTGACCTGGTTGATGCCATGCTACAAGGCTCAATAATGGCCTATAAAGGGTTAAGCAATCCTGTAGAAGGAACTATTCTTACTGTAGTTAGAGAAGCTGCCTCGGCGGCCCAGGCACAGATGGCTAGCGGTAATGATGACTTGATATCGGTTATGGAGGCTATGGTTGCCGCTGCCAATGAGTCGGTGGCTAACACCCCCAGCCTTCTTGCTGTGTTGCGGGAAGCTGGGGTAGTGGATGCGGGGGGGCAAGGCCTGTATACCATTCTGGAGGGGGCACTCCGTTACCTTAGGGGTGAGGCTGAGCAGATGAAGCTACGCAAGCCCCAGATAATTGTTAGTAATATACCCCTACCTGCCCGGTTACCCCAAATGGTGGCGGCAGAAGGGGAGATTTATGGATATTGCACCGAGTTCCTGCTTAAGGCAGAGGGGCTTAAGCCGGATAAGCTTAAAGCAAAGCTGGAGAAGAAAGGGCAGTCGTTAATGGTAGTCGGTGATGAATCTGCGGTTAGGGTTCATATCCACACCCGGGACCCAGGTAGTGTTATTCGCTATGCTACCTCCTTAGGCACTATGCACCAGGTAAGTATCCGCAATATGGACGAGCAGCACCAGGATTTTTTGGAGATGCAGAAAGAGAGGATGCCAGCGGTTGATATCGCTACTATTGCGGTGGTCTCTGGAGATGGGCTTGCCGATGTTTTTATCAGCTTGGGGACGACCGCCATTGTCTCTGGGGGACAGACAATGAATCCAAGCACCAAGGATTTACTCCAGGCGGTAGAGTCAGTGGCTTCGGATAAGGTTATTATTCTGCCCAATAACAAGAATATAGTGCTTACTGCTGAGCAAGTTCAGTCTTTAACAGCAAAAAGCATTGCAGTAGTGCCTACGGAAACAATCCCACAGGGGGTAGCGGCACTTTTAGCCTTTGACTATGAGGCGGACTTTGAAACAAACGCCCAGACCATGACAAAGGCAAAATCAACAGTAAAGTCGGTCGAAATTACTCGAGCAACGCGCACCGCCAAGTTAGGTGGATTGAAAATTAAGAAGAAACAGACTATTGGCCTTCTGGACGGTGACCTGATAGCGGTAGGTGATAGCACCAGTGGTATTCTTAATGAGATGCTAGCTAAGCTAGATTTAGACAAAGCCGAGGTAATTACCATATACTACGGTGCTGCTACCGAGCCGACTGAGGCAGAACAGGTTAGCGCCGGTATCCGGGAGCAACATCCTCAACTTCAAATTGAGGTAGTACGAGGCGACCAGCCTCACTATAATTACATCGTCTCCATAGAATAAAATAAAATAGTAGCCCAAGGAGGTTACACCATGACAGTCAAAATTATCACTGATAGTCTATCTGATATCACCAGTGACATAGCCGAAGGGCTAGGGATTACCGTTGTGCCCCTAACCGTATTCTTTGGTCAAGAATCCTTTCTTGACCGGATTACTATGACCACGAATGAATTCTATTATAGGTTAACTCATGACCCTAATTGGCCGAGGACCACGCAGCCCCCTCCCGGTGATTTCATTAATATCTACAATAAGCTGGCTGAGGAAACAGATGAGATTCTGGTTATTACTCTGTCCTCTAAACTCAGTGGCACCTATGAATCAGCTCTAAACGCCAAGGGTATGGTGGAAACAGGATGCCGCGTGGAAGTAATTAACTCTGAGACCGTAATAATGGGTCTGGGGCTGATAGTTATCGCTGCCGCCAAGGCAGCCCAGGCTGGGGCAAACCTGGACGAGGCCGCTGATTTGGTGCGTAGGGCTATGCCCCGGTCGCACGCTATTATGTCCTTTGATACCCTTAAATATCTAGCCAAGGGGGGTCGCATAGGCAAGGCACAGGGGTTGCTGGGCTCATTATTATCGATAAAGCCAATACTTACTGTGCGGGATGGCGAGGTGTCTCCTTTAACCAGAGTTCGCTCCAGAGCGGCAGGTATGGATTATCTATACAATTTCGTGGCAGGCTTCTCTAACATTGAGGAGCTGGCTGTGGAGCATGCCACTACCCCTGATGACGCTGATAAACTGGTTGAGCGCCTCAGTTCGTTATTCCCCAAGGAGCGTATCTACAGGTCAACAATCAGCCCGGTGGTGGGGACATATGCCGGACCTGGTGCCATGGCAGTATCCGTTCTGGAGACAGAAAGCAAGTAGTTGAAGGAAAGAAGAGGCCTTCCTTACCCTCTTCGTGGATACCAAAGCTGAGAGTTTTCCTGCCCATAGCTATAGTCGCAAGGACTATGGAGGCAGAACCTTGTCAATAAATGTTGAGCCTCTGCGCAAGATTCTTGAGCTTGAATGTAAAAAGGGCTATGTAGATTCAGCGGTAATCGGTGGTTTGGATAGATTCCTCCGCAACTGGGCGGGTCAAGCCATAGAGTCAATAGCCAATCCCCAGTTTCTAAGCCGTTTCCATAAGCTTCACCTGGTTAACCCCCAATATGCCTCTTTGACTAAACAACAGCGTAAAGAATGGGTAAATGGTGTGCTTAACTTTTTAGCTGAGATGGAGCGCATGGAAGAAAAGAAGGGTGAAGCTAAGCCGTCTCCAAGGGTAAAAAGGCAGATTACAACGGCTCATCAATCCATTGATTCCCCCATTACAGTTATTAGAGGCATCAGCTCAAGCCTGGCTACCAAGTTTAATCGGCTGGGTGTGAAGACAGTTCGAGACCTGCTCTATTTCTTCCCCCACCGCCACCTTGACTACAGCCAGAGGAAATCTATCTCCCGGCTTACCGAGGGGGAGGAGCAGACTATTATTGCTAATGTGTGGCAGGCTCAGGAGACTATGTTGGGCGGGAGACGCAGCACTGAAGCTATTGTCGGAGATGAGACCGGTAATGTCAGGGTAGTTTGGTTCAATAACCCCTACCTGGCTAAGAAGCTACCGACAAACACCAGAATGGTTATCAGTGGCAAGGTAGGCTTGTTTAACGGGCGACACGTGTTTGAATCCCCTGAGTGGGAGCTAGCGGAGGATAAAGAATTAGTTCACACCGGACGCCTGGTTCCTATTTACCCTCTTACCCAGGGGTTGCGCTCTCGGCAGGTAAGACGATTGATGAAAGGGGTTGTCGACCAGTGGGCATGGCAGGTAGAAGATTTTTTGCCGCCAGAGTTGAAGGAGCGGTGTAACCTGCTGGAGTTACCCCAAGCGATAAGTCAGGCTCACTACCCAGAAGATGAGGCAGGGAAGGATAAGGCAAGGCTTCGTCTAGCTTTTGATGAACTCTTCCTCCTCCAGTTGGGTGTGCTAAGCAAGAAACGGGACTGGCAGGAGAGCCAGCCCGGTAGCCCTTTCCGTGCCGAGACATCGCTTCTGGAAACCTTCCTCAAGTCTTTACCCTTTGAGCTAACTGCGGCTCAGCAGAAAGTACTTAAGGAGCTATTAGCTGATTTAGAAAAACCACGACCGATGTCCCGGTTATTGCAGGGGGAGGTGGGCAGTGGTAAGACGATAGTGGCTACAGCGGCCTTGCTTGTCGCTGCCGCTAATGGCTACCAGGGGGCATTTATGGCACCTACTGAAATTCTAGCTGAGCAGCATTTTACCAATATCAGTCAACTCCTATCCCGGGTGGGGCATCAGGAAGGGGGGGGTGACTACCTCAACAGCTACTCCGGCCTTTTACCCCATCCCCTCACCGTGGCACTACTTATTGGTGATATCAGCCAGGTCAAAAAGCAGGAACTCCAGCAGCATATCTCGGCTGGAGATATAGATATCGTTATCGGAACCCACGCTCTAATTCAGAAGGGAGTAGAATTCCACAAATTGGGCTTAGCCGTAGTGGATGAGCAGCACCGATTTGGGGTTACCCAGCGTTCAGCACTACGGCAAAAGGGATTTAGCCCCCATATGCTGGTAATGACGGCGACGCCTATTCCACGAACCTTAGCCTTGACCTTATATGGCGACCTTGACCTATCGGTCATAGACCAGCTTCCCCCAGGAAGACAAGTAATAAAAACCAAGTGGCTCAAACCGGTGCAGAGGGATAGCGCCTATGCTTTTCTGCGACGACAGGTAGCTAGTGGCCGTCAAGCCTTTATTATCTGTCCCTTTGTCGAGGAATCAGAGGTTATTCAGGCTAAGGCAGCGGTGGCGGAATACGAGCGCTTATCCCGAGAGGTCTTTCCCGACTTGAGGTTAGGCTTGCTTCATGGACGTATGCCGGCAGCAGAGAAGGACAAGATAATGCGTCGCTTTCGCTCTGGCGAGCTGGATATCCTGGTTTCAACTCCGGTAGTTGAGGTTGGCATAGATATACCTAATGCGACGGTAATGTTGATAGAGAGCGCTGACCGTTTTGGTCTATCGCAACTACATCAGTTCCGGGGCCGAGTGGGACGGGGACAGGAGCAGAGTTACTGTATGCTAATGGCACAGAACCCCTCAGAGGTAGGCAGGCAGCGTTTGGACATAATAGAGAAGATTCAGGACGGCTTTGAGTTGGCTGAAGAGGATTTAAGGCTGCGGGGGCCGGGAGAGTTCTTTGGCACGCGGCAGAGTGGACTGCCTGACCTCCGCATGGCCAAGCTTTCTGATGTGGGACTGCTGGAGCTGGCCCGCAGCGAGGCAATAAGGCTCTTTGAAAAAGACGCGACTTTGGAGAAGCCTGAGCATCACCTCTTGACCAAGGAGCTAGCCCGGGTCTGGCCAGAGGCTGGTGAGTGGAGCTAGGTATAATTTTTGAATCTGTGCTATAATTTGGGCATAAAGGAAGGCTAGAACGGGGATATTAATGCTTAAACAAATGCTTATAGAGCTGCTGACACAGGCGGCAAGCGAGGCACAGCAATCAGGCAAACTGCCTTCGGTTACATTACCTGAGGTTGTTGTGGAACACCCCCAGAACCCGGAACATGGTGACTATGCTTCCAGTTTTCCCTTAAAACTAGCGCGGGCAACTGGAGTCAACCCATTAACTATAGCTAATGATATAGTGGGGCTTATCGCTCCCAGTCCTGAGATTGATAAGATTGCGGTGGCGCCACCGGGCTTCATTAATTTCACCCTTAAGAGTGATTGGTTAACCAGTCGGGTAGAATCAATTCTGACGGCTGGTGATTCATATGGCAATATTGACCTCGGCCAAGGCAGCCGAGTGCAATTAGAATTTGTTAGTGTTAACCCTACCGGGCCCCTTCATGTTGGGCATGGTCGTGGTGCTATTCTCGGTAGTACCTTAGCCAATGTGCTAGCTGCTGCTGGCTATAGGATAGAGAAAGAGTACTACATCAATGATGCTGGTAGTCAGATAGAAGCCTTTAATCGGTCACTTTATGCTCGCTACCAGCAGTGTTTGGGCATTGACGCTGAGATGCCCCCCGATGGTTACCTCGGTAGCTATATGATTGACCTGGCTAAGGAGATTATTGCTGAGGAGGGAGACCGGTTTCTTACCCTGCCGGAGCCAGAGACAGTATCGCAGTTAGGGCAGATAGGCTTAGAGAAGATTATAAAGCTAATCAAGAGCGACCTTGAGCTACTAGGAGTGAGCTTTGATGTCTGGTTTAGTGAGCGGAGCCTTTATGACAAAGGGCAATACCAGAAAGCAATGTCGCTTCTACAGCAGGGAGGCTTTATAATTGAAAAGGAGGGTGCTACCTGGTTTGTCTCTACTGCCCTGGGTGATGATAAGGACAATGTCGTGGTGCGCAGCGATGGTTCACCTACCTATTTTGCCTCTGATATTGCGTACCACTACAACAAGTTCTTAGAACGCAAGTTTGATAAGGTTGTCAATATTTGGGGGGCTGACCACCAGGGGCATATATCTCGCATGAAAGCGGTTATTAGTGCTCTTGGTATTGCCCCGGAGCGGCTGGAGGTGATAATATCTCAGATGGTCACCCTGCGTCGTGGTGAGGAGTTGGTTCGTATCTCTAAGCGCAGTGGTGACATTATAACCCTGCGCGAGGTAATAGAGGAGGTGGGTGCTGATGCCTGCCGCTTCTTCTTTTTATCCCGCTCCGCTGATAGTCAAATGGACTTTGATTTGGAATTAGCTAAAAAACAATCGGCAGATAATCCTGTCTACTATGTTCAGTATGCCCATGCCCGTATTGCCAGTATCCTTCGCCTGGCTCAGCAGAGGGGAATTGACTACAGGAATGGAGATGTTTCCCGGCTGACTACCGAGCCTGAGTTGATTTTAATACGGAAGATGCTGCTTTTGCCAGAGATAATTGAGATAATAGCCCACACCCTGCAACCTCACCATCTTACCTATTATGCGCAGGACTTGGCTACCGTATTTCACAGCTTTTATAAGCAATGCCGTGTCATTTCTCGGAATGAGGTGTTAACTTCGGCTCGTCTCAAGCTAGTGGAGGCAGCACAGCTCATCCTGGCGAGAACCCTTCACCTTATGGGGATGGTAGCGCCAGAGAAGATGTGAGGGGAATTACTATATCTATAAATGAAAATTTGGGAGGTATCAAGTGGAGATTCACCGATCGCCAGTTGTAATTGCTGGTCAATCTGCGCCATATGCTAAAGGTACCGCAGTGAAAGGTAACAAAGGGTTTGTTTGGCTTAGCGGCTCTATAGGCATAGATGTCGATACCGGCAAAATTCCGGAGGAGGCAGGGGAGCAGGCGAAACTCGCCATGGAAAACATCAAAGCGAGACTAGAAGAGTACGGTTCGTCCTTAAAAAACATTGTGCATATATGGCAGTACGTGAAGGGTCAGTTTCCGAATGGAATAGTCAATGATGCAAGATACTCAGAGATTAGAAATGCAATGCAGGAGTTTTGGCGGGTAAATTGCCCTGAATTTCTCAAGGAAAACAACCCGCCAGCATCTACCTTACTCGGTGTGACGTCTTTAGCCAACCCGGAGTTCCATTTAGAAATAATGGTTGTGGCAGCAATTGCATAGCTAGTTTGGTTACCTCACTGAATTGATTTCAGTGTAACCCTAACGTCAGGGTAGTTAAGTTCACCTTAAATGGATTGGAGATTTTGTTATTATGCCTCTATTTGTGTTATTCTTTCTGATTGAGGAATCGGGGGGATGAAGCATCGGGTTTTTTCAGGGACTCGTCCCACCGGCAGGCAGCACCTGGGAAATTACCTAGGAGCTCTGCAAAATTATGTGAGCCTCCAGAATGATTATGACTGCGTCTACTGTATTGTTGACATCCATGCTTTGACCTCGCTGGAGAACACCGACCAACTGCAAAAGAACATCCATGAGATGATGCTTGACTGGCTGGCGGCTGGTCTTGACCCCCGGAAAAGCATCCTTTTCGTCCAGTCTCACGTCCCTGAGGTTATGGAATTACATACATTACTCGGCATGGTTACCCCGCTAAGCTGGCTACTGCGCGTACCTACCTTCAAAGAGAAAGCAAAGCTTCAGCCTCACAATGTAAACTACGGGCTGGTGGGCTATCCGGTCCTAATGACTGCCGATATTGTGCTTTATAAAGCTGAATTTATCCCGGTCGGTGAAGACCAACTGCCTCATATAGAGTTAGCCAGAGAGATTGCTCGCCGCTTTAACAGCTTATTTGGCAATACCTTTCCCGAACCTGAAGCTAAACTTACCTCCGTTCCACTGGTATTAGGGCTGGACGGCAAAGAGAAGATGAGCAAGCAGTTGGGCAATGATATTGAAATGGCGCTGTCACCTGAGGAGACAATAGAGCGGGTAATGACAGCGGTTACTGACCCGGCTCGCCGCTATCGTGCTGACCCCGGTCATCCCGAGATATGCAATGTTTATCGGCTTCACCAGTATTTTAACCCAGACCAAGTAGATGATATAGCTGAGCAGTGTCGCACAGCTAAGATTGGCTGTGTTGATTGTAAGAGACTCTTAGCTGAACGGATTAATTCAGCCCTGGCACCTTTCCGAGAAAGGCGGATGGCTCTAGCCACTAAGCCACAATATATAGCTGATGTTCTCGCTGATGGTGCTCAGCAAGCCCGGGCTATTGCCAAGGAGACCCTCAGGGAAGTTAAGCAGAAGATGGGGCTTGTTTAACAAAAGTGGCTAAACCCTCTGATGTTTCTCCACAAACCGTTTCATCCTGGCCAGTGCTTCCTCGATGTCAGCCAGCGAGGTAGCATAACAACAGCGGACATATCCCTCGCCACACTGCCCGAAGGCTGAACCGGGGACTACTGCCACTTTCTCCTCAACCAGCAACCTTTCGGCAAATTCCTCTGAGGTCATGCCGGTGCCCTTCACTGATGGGAAGGCATAGAATGCCCCTTTAGGCTCAAAACAGGCTAGACCAATATCGTTTAACCCCTGCACGATTACCAAACGCCGCCTATTATAGTCCTCAACCATCTCGGCAACACTGTCTTCGCCTGATTTTAGTGCCTCAATAGCGGCGACCTGTCCCATTGTCGGGGCACACATTATGGTGTACTGGTGAATCTTCGTCATGGCGGCAATAATCTCTCTGGTAGCGGCAGCGTAGCCAATGCGCCACCCGGTCATGGCATAAGCCTTGGAGAAGCCACCGAGAAGAATTGTCCTCTCCTTCATTTCAGGTAATGTCGCCAAGCAGGTATGCTCCACACCATAGACTAGCTTGGCGTAAATCTCATCAGAGACTACTAATAGCTGGTGACGGCGGGCTATGTCAGCTATCTGCGATAGCTTGTTTCTGGGCATCACTGCTCCCGTAGGGTTTGCTGGATAACCGATAAGGATTGCCTTAGTTTTATCGGTAATCCGTGCCTCAACATCGGCAGCGCTAATCTCAAAGCTATTTTCCTGGTTAGTTGGCACCATAACTGGTGTGCCTCCAGCCAGAATGACACACGGGCTATAGGAGACATAGCAGGGGTCGGGCATAATAACCTCATCCCCAGGATTCAGGATAGCTCTCATTGCCAGGTCTAGTCCTTCACTAACTCCGACGGTAATCAGGAGTTCACTATCGGGGTCATAAGTCAGGTTATTGTTATCCTCCAGGTATCGTGATAGCTCCTGACGCAGCTCGGGCATCCCTAAGTTTGAGGTGTACATGGTATAGCCCTTTTCCACCGAATAGATGGCCACCTCACGAATGTGCCACGGAGTGACAAAGTCAGGTTCGCCAACCCCCAGCGAGATTACCCCTTCCATTGAGGCCAGAAGGTCAAAGAACCTCCTAATACCAGAAGGGGATATTCGGTTTACCTGCTGCGAGATAAGATTATGATGTTTCCTATGCTGACCACGAGAACTTGTCGACATAATATCTCCAATAAGCAGTCATATTCAGAGTATCACTGGCTGACGCCTGACCTCTTCCCTTCCCTCCAGAATTTCACCATCCTCCTTGTATCGCTTAAGTACAAAGTGAGTAACCGTCCCCTGCACCCCTTCAATAGGAGCCAGCTTTTGAGATACAAAATCAGCCACCTCGTGCATGGTTTTGCCCACTACCAGAACCAGCAGGTCATAGGTTCCTGAGACGAGGTAAACGGTGCGAGACTGTGGGAAGCGGTAGATACGCTCGGCTAGAGAGTCAAAGCCAACATCTCTCTGGGGAGTAACCTTAACCTCTATCAAAGCCCATATCTGCTCCTCACCCACCTTTTCCCAGTTGATTACAGTTTTGTATTTCAGGATGGTTCGGTCTTTTTCGGCTTGCTTAACGAGCTTGGCGACCTCAGCGCTGGGAGTGCCGGTCATAGCAGATATTTGTTTGGCGGTAGTTCGGGCATCATCTTCCAGTATCTTAAGAATATCTTTCATCTTTAACTCCTCACTAGCTCGATAAGCGACCACTCCTTTTCCGCCTCATTATAGCAGAGTCGGAACAGTTTGTTATCCTTGGTTCTGACCTGGAAGTGCCTCTCCCCCGGCTCCTGCCAGGCCCTTTCTATTTCCTCCACCTCATATTCGATTCCTTCCCACAGGAAAGACCTTGGTCTTTCGGCATAGGTATGACCTGAATAGCAACTGACTTTAAGATTATTCAACCCCATTTATTCTTCAGCTACGACTGCCGGCTTTCTCCAGCGAAGCCAGAGGACGACACCTGTTACCAGTATTGCCCATACAGCGGTAAAAACTTCCAGTTGAAAGACTGTAATAACCCCTGATTGCAACAAAACAATGCTGTAGTTCAAGAAAGCGTGCAGGAAAGCAGCCAGGAGGTAGAACTGCCATCCCCAGCCCTTAGCCAGCCCATAGCCGGCCAGCGCGCTAGCCGCAGTATGGAAGGCCACGGCAAAGAATCTCTCCCAAAAACCCGCCAGCGCCATAATGCCACCAGTCTGCACCGCCTCCCAGCTCCAGCCAGCAGCAAAAATAGCATTATGTGCCCACTGCGCCTCAAAAACACCAAAGCTTACCCCGGCGACTGCCCCGATGCATAACCCCAGTTTGGGGTCAATATTCCGGCCCTTACGCCACCACCAGACAACAATCGGCACGAGCTTGGCTCCTTCCTGAACCAGCCCGCTGAGGAGTATGGCTGGTATGCCCGCAAGCAGAAGCCAGCTCATCAAGATTTCCTGGCTCCAGAAGTTATTCAGCGCTTGACCGCTCCAGACCTGGAGGGGAATCTGGATAAAGGCAACCGCCATCCAGGGCAGAACGGCACTGACGGCGAGAACCGCCCAGAGCCAGGGTCTCTTGAAAAGTGGTGGCCAGTAACCAATAAGCCAAATAACGCCAAAGACTATAGCCAGACCAATCCCCAGGATACTAGGGTTAGCAAACCCGGAGGTGAAGAAACCAACCACTTGTTCTAACATATCATCCTCCTAAAGTTGACTTGTTGTCAGACTAGCATGATAATCACAGTTTTAACAAGATTATTCAACCCTATCCCTCTTAGTGTTTATTAGGTAACCCTCCCCCTTTATCCCCCTTCGGAACAGATAATCCGACCCATATTATACCATTCTTAACTGAGTTGGGCATCCAGCTATGGCCAAAGTAACCTGTCGCAGACTGTGCCAAGGGTTTCTTATGCTCACTTAACCTATCGTGCCAGTTCATCTGTTCACCGGCCGCCAGTAGCAAAACCCAATAAGGGAAAGGAGAATTTATCATGGTATAGTTTTCTAGCCAATTTCAGTCAAATAGTCAGATGATGCTATCTAATACCTGTGCACTAAACCTATGCAAGGAGGTAAAAATGAAGGATATAAGTCTCACCAAGAAGCAAAAGGTCATCAAGCTGTTCTTCAGCGGGCTATCCTACGACGAGATGGCCGTAGAAGTGGGGATAGCCAAGGGGGTCTGTAGTAAAAATATTATTGAAGAGTTTAGAGAGGGCAAGCTGCCAATTCCACCAAATATGACCGGGTACGTGGACGAGCTGAGGCACCTAGTGGTTGATATGAAGAAACACAATACCACCCTCAACCAGCTAAAAGGCTACAACAAGCTGCATAAGAAGCTGGGAGAGATGGGCGTAGGAATAGAGCAGGTAGACCACTGGCTGGATATCTGCCAGGATATTGCCACGGAGATGGTGTCCAACAATAAGTTTGTGGCCGCGGCACTACACCTGGCCCAACTAGAGGCTGAAACCGGCTATGACCCTGAATCCCTTATCCGCGACTTCAAGACCAAGCACGAGACCGCAAAAATGCTTGACGCCGAGATCCAGCAGGAGAAAGCGGATCTCACCAAAATCCAGAGAGAAGGGGTAAAAGATAGTATCCCTAAATAATTAAAACGTATTAGCAAATAATCATAGTTATTTTGACACTTAAGGGACACTGTTTAGTAAGAGGTGCGAAGCTTTAGAATCAGGAAATGACCCTCATCCCTTATGGATTATCCCCTTCTCAGCAAATTCAGCTAGAAAACTTTGGGCTTAGAAACAGTAGCGCTTACTTAGACATTGATGGTATATTTCTTAGCAGCATTATTGCATACTAAGAATCAGTAAGAGGCATCATAATACATACAAACTCCGTATTATGAGTATGTACTCCCAAATTTCTCAGAGATTGCCAATACCTTGACGAATGAGAAGGAGAAATCACTTTGCAACCTTTATCTGAAAAGAATCATGTTAACAACTCCAACTCAAGGTTAGGAACACGGGGATTTTACTATGGTTGGGTAGTTCTGGGAGCCTGTTTTTTTGTATTAGCTATTACTCAGGGGGCGCGCTATTCCTTTGGCGTGTTTTTTAAATCAATAGAAGATAGCTTTGACATAACTAGGGCACTGACGTCAGGGATTTTTTCCGTTAACATGGTGCTCGTCAGTGTATTCGCCATCCTTGGTGGTTGGGCTTTAGACAGGTATGGACCTAAGGCACTTTTTGTCACATTGGGGCTGTTTACTGGCTTGAGCCTCTTTCTGACCAGCCAGGTTGATACTTTCTGGCATTTGTTCATAACCTATGGTCTACTAGGGGCGATAGGCGTTGGCCCAGTTTTTACTGCTGCAAACGTGATTGTCTCAAGATGGTTTATTAAGAGACGAGGATTAGCCGTAGGTATTGTCAATGTGGGGTCTGCCGTTGGCTTGATTGTGATATCTCCAATAGTGGCTCTGCTTATTCCTAGCTATGGGTGGCAAACCTCATATTTGATTTTAGCTGTTGCAGCATTTTTCATTATGATTCCCTGTGCCCTGTTACTAAGAAAAGCTCCCACTAAAATGTACAGCCCCCAAGACAAAAGGTCGCGTATTGGCACAAATAGTACTTTTGAGGAGGAATATCAGAATCAGCTTAGAGGCTTTTCGGTGCTGCAAGCAGCCAAAGTTGGAAGCTTTTGGCTTATGATTGCTGCATATTTCTTGGTCTCTTTCTGCATACATATAATAGTAACTCACATAGTACCACACGCAATGGACTTAGGTGCCAATCCGATTCGGGCCGCCATGATACTTAGCATCATTAGTGGCACAAGTATTCCTGGAAGGATCCTAATGGGTTCAATTTCAGATAGAATAGGCAGGAAACAGGTAATGCTGACGTGCGCGTTGCTTATGGTAGGAGCAATGTTGTGGCTCATTTGGGCATCGAATATATGGATGCTGTACATATTTGCTGCTATTTTCGGCTTCTCTTGGGTGGGGGTTACTACTCCTTTCTTAGCTCTCATTGCTGATGTATTTGGGCTGCGTCACCTCGGAGTAATTATGCCAGTAACCACAACTGGTTGGGGAATTGGAGCAGCTGCTGGGTCAGCTCTAGCAGGGTATATATTCGATATTAATGGGAATTATATTTTAGCCTTCATAATTGGGTTGATAGCCGTATTAATAACAGCGGTACTAATTCTTTTTGTGAGAACACCAATAGATAAGACGGGGTCAGAAGCTACTTTGTAGGCTTATAGCCAAAACGCTTCTCCACAACCCCCCAACCATATTCCGTACACTGATTTTAGGTATTGACAGAATCCCATGGTGAGACTATACTCAAGTCTCAACCAGCAGAATAGTCGTAAGAGGAGGATGGCATGTCAGATTCAGACAGCGCTACTAGCTTTGGCATAGGACTGCTAGTAGGTGCCGCAATCGGTATGGCTACCGGATTTCTGTTCGCACCGCTTCCAGGAAGGGAAACCAGAGCCGTGATAAGAGAGAAGACAGCTGAGACAAAGGAAAGGGCGGCAGAGATAATAGAAGAGGCTAAGGAAAGGGCCAAGAAGATTATCGCTGACGCGAGAGGTAAGGCGGCCGAAATCAGTGAAGAAGGAGAAAAACCAATATCCTAAGTGAAAAAGAGAGTCAATTCTCTAAAATTGTAGTAACTTACAATAGGACTATAATCAAGTTCCAACATGTAAAACCATTTTAAAAATAACATATCGGTTCGGAAAAGATGAAGTGGATAACAAAGGCACTGGAACCGCTAATTTTAAGCGGTGGCTGGTTAGCTCCCACAATAAACTAGCGGGTTGCGGCGAGGGCAACCTGTCAAAAAACTTTGAAAGGGGATAATATATGGCCAAGATTTTATACCTCGGTAGCAATGGCTCGGAGAATCCGACCAAATCGGTGTTTCCCTTCATACTGGCCAACGGGGCAGTGGAGGCTGGGCATGAGGCGGAGATCAGCCTGTTCGGGGACGCGGTGGTGCTTATGAAGGATGCTGTTGCTAACAGCGTGGTCCCCGTAGGCTGGCCGCCGCTAAAAGAGATTCTGGCCACAGCCATCAAAAACAAAATCACTATCTATGTCTGAAGGGGCTGTTCTGTCGCCCGTGGGGTGACCCAAGCCGACCTCGAAGGTAAGAATGCCAGGTTTACTAATCCCAAGGAGGCTGCTGAACGTACGGTTGCCGCCGATAGAGCAGTGTCGATTTAAATCGGTAGACAAGCTGCCCTCGCCTTACTCATAGAGTCCTACTAAGATTGGCATAATGTCAATAGAAGAAAATAAGACCATCATGAGACGAGTGTATGAGGAGATCCATAGCAAGGGGAATTGGGCCGCAGTAGACGAACTAGTCGGCGCCAATTTCGTCGACCATAATCCACCTGATCCAGACCTTCCATCTTGCCCTGAGGGTGTTAAACAAGAGTCAGGTATGTTCCGCAGTGCCCTCCCTGATCTGTACGTCACGGTTGAAGACATAATTGCCGAAGGCGACAAGGTGGTAGCCCGTCTTACAATGAGCGGCACTCCATCGGGAAGTCACCCGGGTTGTTTCGGTAAAGGCGGGCAAAGGCAGCGCAAGTAGTATCCCAAGCTCCTTCGTCTTGCACTTCTCTGAAGAGCCGACGGCGCACAATCTCAAAAGACTCGTGAGCCTCTGCCGGTGTCCAGGTCACTGATATACGCTCGAAGGTCTTTTCGATGCGCTGCAGCACTTGAAGTCCTTCCGGACCTCCAACTTCGATATTCGACTCCGGGATAGCGGCTACTAGCAAAGCGTTCGGAGTCCTTTTCAAAGATTCTGTATGAACGTCATGTTAGAATCAAAGGTACTAGGACCACTAGAAACCCACTGCCCCAGTTCCTCTAGTACTCGCTCAAAACGAGCCTAGTCTGAGAGGTGTCCCTCATAGTCGCTGTGTCAGAATCTCAAGGTTCTCTGTCCGCTCAATGTGACGCACGAACTGATACTTGTTTTCCAGCATGTCCAGTGTTGGGGTGGAGAACACACGGCCCACCTCCACCTTGGCTACTAGGAACCAGGGTCCCGGTTCCTTTAGAGCTCGCTCAAAGGCGAGCCTGGCCTGAGAAGTGTCCCTTATGGTCGCCGTGTTATGGATGCCGGATCCCTGAGCCACTACCTCAAGGTCTGTGACACTGGCGGTAGGGGTAGAGTGGTAGCCCCCTACCGCTTCATAGCACTCATTGTCCGTAACCATTATGATTAGGTTCGGTGGGCTCTTCTGAGCGATGACAGTCAAGATACCCACATTAAGCAGCAGGCTTCCGTCTCCTTCCAAAACGACTACTCTTCGATGTGGTAGGGCTAATGACAAACCAAGACCAATGCCGGAGGCAGTGCCCATGGTGAGTTCATAGAGATTGCCCTCTCGGGGCTTAACAACCTCCCAAGCTTGGGTAGTACCCGCCAGACTAGCCAGAACTAGTTCGTCGGTGATTTGGGGGGCAATGGCTTCATAACATTCCTTTAGCTTCATTGAATCACCTCACAAGTAATAAGTATGGCCGCCGGCTGTTTGAACCCCTGTACCGAGGCCTGCGCCCATTGAATCAGTCTGCTCACCTCCTGGTGACTGTGGGGCATGGCGTAGGGGATACGCAGCGCTTGCAGCATCGGCTCAAGGGACCACCCTATGGGATATGCGAAGGAGAAGGCCTCTCCTATGGTGCCCCGACGGCTGATGATCATGACAAAGGGGATCTGAAAGCTGCTTAGCCGCATGAGGACCTCGGCCGATACTAGCAGGCCTGAGCCTTCCATCACCATAGCAGGCTTCTTGCCTCCCAGCCAGGCTCCAGCGCACACCGCAATCCCTTGAGATTCATTCACTACCGGGACGTAAATGAAATCCCCATCATCCCTCACCATCTCAAGGCACGGGGATAACCAGCTATCAGGTAACCCGGCAACAAGGTTGATTCCCGCCTCTTTCATGCCTTGAACAATGGCCTGTGCCACTAGTTGCCTGTTAGTCAATCCTTTTGCAGGTCTTGCTCTTTCTGCCATGGTAAACACCCCCTATTTTTGGCTTCCTCTTATGCCACTCCGTTGCCTGCTCGTAGGCGTAGGCAATCTTCAAGATGGTTTCCTCGCTAAAGGGCTTGCCGATAATCTGCATGCCTATGGGCAGCCCATCGGCAAAGCCAGCCGGGATGGAAATAGCCGGCACACCAGCAATGTTTATCGGCAGGGTGCAGACATCACTCAAATACATCTGGAGCGGGTCATCCACCTTCTCACCAATTTTGAAGGGGACAGTGGGTGAGGTAGGGGTTACCAAGGCGTCAAACTTCTCAAAGGCCTGGTCAAACTCCTGCCTTATCAGGGTGCGCACCTTCTGGGCTTTAAGATAATAAGCATCATAATAACCGGCGGAAAGGGCATAAGTGCCCAGCATGATGCGCCTTTTTACCTCAGCGCCAAAGCCATACTGGCGTGTCTTCTCCAGAGCCTCCCACATACTATCTGCATCCTGATAGGAGAAGCCATACTTTACTCCATCATAGCGAGCCAGGTTAGCCGAAGCCTCTGAGGGAGCAATAATGTAATATGCTGCCAGGGCATAGGGAGTATGGGGTAGCGAGACCTCCCACTCAACCCTTGCCCCCAACTCTTCAAGCTTATTGATGGCGGCTCGCATTGCTGTGTCCACCTCCACCTGCATCCCCTCAACAAAATACTCCTTGGGGACACCGATTTTAAGTCCGTTGAGGTCAGTGGTCAGGCACTGATTGTAATCGGGCACAGAGTAAGGGACTGAGGTAGAATCTCTGGCGTCGTAGCCAGCGATGGCATTTAGCACCAGAGCACAATCAGAGACATCCTGGGTTAACGGTCCAATCTGGTCAAGAGAGCTGGCAAAGGCAACCAGTCCATATCGGCTTACCCTACCATAGGTAGGCTTCAATCCGGTGACGCTACAGAAACCAGCCGGCTGCCGAATACTGCCTCCGGTATCTGAGCCCAAGGCGTAGATAGTCTCACCGGCGGCTACCGCAGTCGCCGAACCCCCACTGCTCCCCCCGGGGACACGGGATAAATCCCAGGGGTTATGAGTGGGAAAGAAAGCAGAGTGTTCAGTGGATGAACCCATAGCAAATTCATCCATATTGGCTTTGCCCATAATTACCGCACCACAGCCATTTAATTTTTCTACCACAGTAGCATCATAAGGTGGCACAAAATTCTCTAACATCCTTGACGAGCAGGTCGTTCTTATCCCTTTAGTGCACATGTTATCTTTGATTAGCACCGGGATGCCAGTAAGGGGAGAGATATCACCACGGGCAATAAGCTCATCAGCCTTCTGGGCTTGCTTTAGCGCCAGCTCATCGGTAATGGTGACGAAGGCGTGAACCTTTGGCTCTACCTGCTGAATTCGCTCCAGGCTAGCTCTGGTTAATTCAACTGAGGATAGTTGCTTAGTCTTAAGTAGCCGATGCGCCTCATGAATGGTCAACCGTTGCATTATCATTATTCTAGCACCGCTCGTACCCTGAAGAATTCCCCCTCCTTTCGGGGGGCGTTAGCCAGGATTTCGCTATCAGGCAAGGAGGCAGCTACTTCATCGTCTCTGACTACATTCTGAAGAGGAATGGATTGAGCTGTCGGTGAGACATTAGTGGTATCTACCTGCTGCAATACCTCAAAGTTCTCCAGGATATCGGATAATTGCTCTCCGAACCTGTCCACCTCGGTCTCGGCCAGGCCCAGCCGAGCCAGAAGGGCAATATGTAACACTTCTTCACGACTTAGCTTCATCATCTACCTCGTATAGTTATTTGCCAATTATAGCACCCCTATTTGAGTATCTGCAACGGGAGCAATCCTGTTATAATAAAGTGGAGATAAGATGACTACTAGGCTTATATTGGCTATTTTGAGCACCCTACTGGAACAGGCAGCCCTGGTGGTGATTGTGCTTTGGGGTCTGCCCCAGTTAGACATTGAGATACCTCTGGCTGGTCTTATTGCCGTGATGGTGGTATGGGGTGCCTTTTCTGTTTTCATTTATCGGATGGGAAGCCGAGCCCTGAGGAGGAAGCCAGTAGTTGGTCTGCCAGCTATGATTGGTGGCCGGGGTAAGGCAATAAGCCCATTAGCCCCGGAGGGTTTCATCAGAATTAAGGGTGAACTCTGGGAGGCTAAATCAACCGGGGGCAGAATAGATATTGGTGAAGTGGTTACTATAGTGGGACAAGATGGACTCAAGCTCACGGTGCAGAAGGGTAGTGCCAAGAGTAAAGGCGACTAATTGATACATATTGATGGGGCTCAGCAATCGGGGAGTGGCACCATAGTTCGCCTTGCTGTTGGCTTGGCTACTTTACTTGGTGAAGAACTCCACCTTACCAATATCCGAGCCAAAAGACAAAAACCGGGATTAAGACCTCAGCATCTTAAAGCATTGGAGGCATTGCAGCAAATATGCCAGGGCACTCTGGATGGTGGCGAAATTGGCTCCAAGGAGATAAGGTTTAAACCTGGCGGCAAGATTGAAGGTGGCCGCTACGAATGGGATATAGGAACTGCCGGGTCTACCACCTTGCTGATTATGACCCTTCTACCTGCCGCCTACTTTTCCAAGGGAGTTATGAGCTTTAAGATATCCGGGGGGCTGTTTCAAGACTTTGCTCCTTCTGCCTACCATATGCAATATGTCCTTTTTCCTATGCTGCGCAAGATGGGTATAACCGCCAAACTCAATATTATTCGTCCTGGCTATGTCCCCCGTGGGGGTGGAATTATAGAGGTAGAGGTGGAACCGGTGGCCGGGAAAATAAAACCAATCAGGCTACCCAGCCAGGGAGATGTAACCAGGATTGAAGGGCACGCCCTCTCCTCCCACCTTAAAGAGAGGCGGGTGAGTGAGCGGATGGCGGAGAAATGCAGTGACGTGCTCCAATCAACGGGATACTCAGCACAAATAAAACCCATTCATGACACCCTGGCACTTCAGCGTGGGGCAGCTCTTGCCATATATGCCGAGACGAGTTCCGGGTGTATCATCGGCGCTGACCGAGCCGGTGAGCCGAGACGAACCGCAGAAGATATTGGTAGACATGTAGCCAGAAGCTTGGTAGAGGACTTGGCAACAGGAGCTACAGTTGACCGCTATTTGGCTGACCAGCTTATTTTTTACGCCGCTTTAGCTGACGGGGTTAGTGAGTACAGGATACCAAGGCTAACCGAGCATGTGGAGACCAATCTGTGGCTTATGGAGAGCATCTTGGGAACAAAGACCGAGGTTAATAAAAATCTGGTCACAATTCAAGGCATAAGCTACAGCTCAAACTGATGGTTGGCGGGGCTTATAGACAAAAGAGACTACGATTAGAGCTACTCCGGCAACAAGAAGACCAATACTAAATATTGTTAGAGGAACTAAAAAGTCGTCAAGGAACTGTGGTAGCCATATCTGGAGCGACGTGGGTATCCCAAGCTGCGATAGCTGTGTCCCAGCAAAATACTTAATGGCGAAAATGCCTGCGTACTCAAGGGCTCCGTAGGTCAGGAAGGTGATGCCCAGCCCGCGAGTGGTGCTTCTTACCTGGCGATTTATAAGAATAATGCCCAGGATTAGTAGCAAAATGAAGCCAATCAGAGCCCAGTAACCAAGCTGGAAATAGCCAATAGACTGCTTTGCCTGCTCAAGCCCTGCCAGGATCTCTGGGCTTAGGGAATCTTCGTTAAACTCAAACCTTTGCGGTAGTTGCTGGTCAATCTGTCTATAGGCTTCAGCAAGATAAAGCTCTACCTGGTCTGGGGAAGCCCCGGCAAGCTCTGGAGGCGGCGATTGTAAGACAGCTTCCCTCAGGTTTTCCTTCAAACTATCTCTCGCTGGTTCCAAGGAAATTACCAGACTCAAGCTTTGACTTCTTCCCATGAGATAGTCATAACCGGAGTAGGTAACAGCGCTTACCTGTTCCTTTATCCAGGGTTCAAGATCAGCGATGGTATCATCTATAACCTCAGCTATGTACGGTTCCTCTTGCGGGATTTGTTGACTGAGCAATTCTCCTGCCAGTGAGGATATGTCGAGCCTATTCAGTTCAGAGACAACGAAGTCTGGGTTGAGGAATGTATAATTTAAGGTAAGCGCAATACCGAAAATAGATAGCGACAGGAAGAGAAGAAGGTTCAAAAGACTTAGCGCCAGACCCTTGAGGAAATTCATCCGGATAATATCCTCTTAATGTATGAAGTAACCGTTATCCACAAATGCTACTATTGAGACGCCTTCAATGTCAACCTTGGGGCACCAAAAAGAAAGGGCTCCCGTATAAAGCGGAAACCCCGAAAATTGCTGGTGGAGACGGGGGAGAGTCGAACTCCCCGTCCAAAAGAAGCTACCCAGAATATACTACAAGCTTAGTCAGCTCTTTAATCTTACCCGGCTAACCTCTACTGACCGAGTTTAGCTAGGCCAGCCGATAATTCTTTCACCACCCTTATCGACATCCGGGTGGTGGCACCCCAATTTTTCGGCACCCAATCCCAGCCCATTGGGGTGAGGCTAGGGTGGATGTGCAGCCTATTTAATTAGGCTGCAAAAGCGAATTCAGGTTCGCCAGTTACTTTTTTGCCACTTGTTTTACGAGGTTAGTGGCACCTCGGCTTGCAATCCTGTAGCATACCCCTTCTGTCGAACCCACGCGTCCCCACTTGCTACAAACGGATTAAAGGTAAACTACCTCCTCTGAAACTTTTGCCTTTTTACCGCTCGCCCAATCTCTCTATCTGTCTCGCGGCGCATTATAGACTCGCGCTTGTCATATAGCTTCTTGCCTTTGGCTAACGCCACCTCAACCTTGGCAATACTGTCTTTAATGTATAATCTGAGTGGCACCAAAGTTAAGCCCTTTTCTACTACTTTACCAGTGAGACTATTAATCTGCTTACGATGTAGCAGAAGCTTTCGGGGTCGCCTTGGCTCGTGGCTTAAATAGCTACTTGCTTCATAGCGAGCAATATGAGCATTCACCAACCATAATTCCCCCGCCTCAGGTCTAACGTAAGCATCGCCTAAACTTACCCTCCCCGCTCGAATTGACTTTATCTCGGTGCCGGTAAGTACAATGCCAGCTTCGACACTATCCCCTACATGATAATTATGATAAGCTTTGCGGTTAGTAGCTACCGTCTTTATTGCCACAGCTTTGATGTATATTAATTATATACCAAAGATTAAAGGGATGCAAAGGCCATTGGTTTTCTACACTGGGATATCGCTGCCGGCTGAGAGTTTACTGACGAGATTGCTGAAGAGAGCAGTAAAGAGGCGTAAATAGGTTGACAAATTACCTTTCCTGTGATATAGTTACCCCAAAAGAAGCCGAGTATAGATATGTCAATTTATGTTGCTTCCAACGGATTGTATTACGCTTTTTATATGTTTCCAATGCGCACAAAGTGCGCTTGGGAGGCTTTGGCATGAAAACATAGTTACAGCATAAGGTAACAAATCTAAAGTAGAAAAAGGTTCAAGAACCCTCCCAAGCGAGAGGGTTCTCTTGTTTTTGGGTCACAAATAGGGTTACACTCTATTAAATCGTATTAATAAAGAGAATGCTCAGGTTTTAGTAAGAGTTATAAGAATACGGGGGAGATAAAAAATGATAATAATGAAGACCGATGCAACACAGGCACAAATTACCCATGTAGTAAAGGAAATAAAGAGATACGGCCTAGGAGCCGATGTTTCCAGAGGAGAATATCGAACGGTAATCGGGCTGGTGGGAGATGAGAGGAAAATACCATTTGATCACTTCGCGGTCCTCCCCGGGGTGAAAGAGGCGATGAGGGTTGAAATCCCGTATAAATTGATCAGCAGAGAATACGGTAAATACTTTAAAGAGGCGAGTGAACAAATGGTGGTTAAAGTGGGAAACATCGGGATAGGTGGCGACGAGCCAATATTTATCGCCGGACCTTGTGCCATAGAGAACAAAAAGCAGTTGTTCAAAATTGCGGAAGAAGTGAAGAAGGCCGGGGCTCATATTTTGAGAGGCGGCATTTTTAAGCCAAGGAGTTCGGTCCACTCTTTTCAGGGGCTGGGGGCGGGAGGTCAGGAAGAGGCAGAGGAGGCCTTAGAGTGGCTGCATGAAGCCGGGAAGAAGTACGAATTGCCAGTGATAACTGAAATAAGAGGGGAAACACAAGTTGACCTGGTAGCACAGTATGTTGATATACTCCAAATAGGAGCCAGAAACATGTATGACCAGGATCTGCTCACCAAGGTAGCAGGGAAAGGTAAGCCCATTCTATTCAAAAGGCATTTCGGTGCCGGCATTGAAGAATTTTTGTCCTTTGCTGAATATATTGCCGCTGAGGGCAACAAGGATATCATTTTATGCGAAAGAGGAATAATACCTATAGGCAAAGGCAAGAATTATACCAGGTACACTCTTGACCTTGCTGCTGTCCCAGCGATACAAAAAGAAACTTACCTGCCGATACTTGTTGACCCCAGTCATGGGACAGGTCGCCGAGACCTCATCTTCAATATGAGTTGTGCCGCTATAGCCGCCGGAGCCAGTGGATTGATGATTGAGGTGCACTATAACCCACAGGAAGCGCTGGTCGATGGTTCACAGACGATTACGCCTAACGAACTTAAAGATATCATCGTTACGTGCCAGAGAATCCGCAAACTGATTGCGCCGGCGAAGAAATGAAAACAAAGGCGATGCCGGATGAAGAGAATTAAGGTAAGACTCGGTAGCAATAGCTATGAGATTCATATTGGTGCGGGCATACTTACGCAGACCGGACACTGGCTAAAAGAAAGCGGATTCAGCGATAAACTCGTAATTGTTACCGACCCCGTGGTAAAAAGGCTGTATGGCGAGACACTAAACCAGCATCTCACCAGAGAGGGATTTAAGGCAATCATTTTGCAGGTTCCCGAAGGGGAAGAGCAAAAATCGTTGGAGACCGCGGGTAGATTATATAATGAATTGAGCGACTTCCATGCGGAGAGGACAACGCCGATTTTAGCGTTAGGTGGTGGGGTTATTGGAGACCTGACCGGATTCGTTGCCGCCACCTACCTACGAGGCTTGCCACTCATACAGATACCAACAACGCTGCTAGCACAAGTTGATAGCAGTATTGGCGGCAAGGTTGCACTAGATTACGGCCGACTGAAAAACAAGATCGGGGCATTTTATCAACCCAGGTTAGTAATTTCAGACACCGACGCCTTGAGAACCCTCACCGCTAAAGGGCTTAGTGATGGATTAGCCGAGGTCATAAAATACGCCGTGATTCGGGATGGAGAGTTTCTCACCTACCTCGAGGAAAACCTGGATAAAATAAAGTCGCTTGATGATACAGTTCTTGAGGAGATTGTTTCCAGGTCAGCCAAGATTAAAGCTGAAGTAGTGGAGAAGGATGAAAAGGACTTAGGGCTCAGAAGTATTTTGAATTATGGCCATACCATAGGACATGCCATTGAATCAGCTTCCGACTTCAAGGTGACGCACGGAGGGGCAATCGCCATTGGCATGCTAGCTGCCGGCAGAATCTCCAACAAGCTGGGCATACTAGATAAAAATGAGCTAATCCGACTAAAGGGTGTTATCGGAAGAGCCGACCTGCCGACAGAAATCCCTGACCTCAAGATTGAAGAGATAATCCAAGCTATGAAGCATGACAAGAAGATTCTGAGGGGCAAGATAAGATTCATCTTACCCAAAGCGATAGGCAATGTATTTATCACCGATGAAGTAAGCCCCTCTTTAGTGGAACAGGTTTTGGTTGGTTGGCATGAAGAGACCTAGAATTTGCGCCGTCATAGTAAGTAACGACCTAAAAGCAATAAAGGGAATCGAACACCTCGTTGAATTATTCGAGGTTCGGATTGACCTCATCGGCGACGGCTGGCAAGAATTGGTTAGGCAACTTAACAAACCCTGGATTGCTTGTAATAGGATTGCCGATGAAGGAGGGAGATGGGAGAAAAGCGAAGCAAGCAGAATAGAGGAGCTACTTAAAGCCGTTGAGCTGGAGGCAGACATAATTGATATTGAGCTTGAGACAAGAAGCCTGGGAGAAACAATACCACTAATCAAGAAGAGGACAAAATGCCTCTTGTCATTTCACGATTTGACCGGAACGCCTCCTCTTGCTGAGATGAAAGAAATAGTGCAGAGGCAGCTGGAAGCAGGCGCCGATATATGTAAGGTAATAACTGCAGCACAAAGGTTTGAGGATAACCTGAGCGTTCTGCAACTCATTGCCGAATTCCCCAAGATAAAAATAGTTTCGTTTGCCATGGGCCCTTTAGGTTCCGTTAGTAGGACTCTCTGTCCGCTGGTTGGCGGAGATTTTACTTACGCCTCAATTGAGAAAGGCAGAGAGTCTGCTCCTGGCCAACTAATGGCAAAGGACCTAAGGAAAATTTACCAAATGGTTGGTAATGAGAAATAGACTTATATCAGGAAGAACCAGAATCTGCGGAGTAATAGGTGACCCCATAGAGCATACTATGTCACCGATAATGCATAATGCCGCCTTTGAGAAGACGGGGTTAGACTATTTGTATGTTCCATTCAAGGTGAAGAAAGAGGACTTGGGCAGGGCTGTCGAGGGTATGAGAGCCCTGAATATAAGGGGATTGAATGTTACCATACCACACAAGGTCGCTGTCATCCCATTGCTGGACGAATTGGACCCACTGGCGGAGAAGATAGGTGCCGTTAACACCATAGTGAATGAGAAGGGGACATTAAAAGGTTACAATACCGATGCCACCGGCTTTCTACAGGCTCTACTGGAAAGAGGCATTGAGCCGAGGGGGGAAAACATAGTAATTCTGGGTGCCGGCGGCGCATCAAAAGCCATTTCCTTCATCCTCGCTGAAAGGGGGAGCCACCTGGTTATCCTCAACCGGCTATTGGAATTGGACTGGGCAGAGGCGTTAGCTAGCAGGCTTTCAACGATTTCCCAAGAAGAGGTTAAAGCGCTGGAACTGATTGAGGAAAATCTAGCCAAGACATTAGAAAAGACCGATATCCTGGTTAACGCTACCAGTGTAGGTATGAGCCCCCTCATTGAGGAAACTCCGGTTCCCTCTAAGCTGCTCAAACCTGGTCTGATTGTCTTTGATATTGTCTATAATCCTATCAAGAGCAGGTTACTCATAGAAGCTGAGCAAATTGGTGCTAAAGTCATAGGTGGACTTGATATGCTGGTCTGGCAGGGGGCTTTGGCCTTTGAGCACTGGACTGGGCTCAAGGCGCCAGTCCAGTTGATGAAGAAAGTGGCAATTAAGGGTCTGGAAGGACATGAAGACTAGCATAGCTCTGATAGGTTTTATGGGAGCGGGAAAAACCGCCGTGGGCCAGGTTCTGGCTAAAAAGCTGAATAGGCGATTCGTTGAGCTGGATTCTTTAATTGAACAGAAGGCGGGAAGGTCAATACCTGAGATTTTCCAGCAAGATGGCGAGATAGCATTTCGGGAGCTTGAGATTGAGGTCACCAAGGAGGTCGCAAGGGATAAGAACCTAATTATCGCTTGTGGCGGCGGGATAGTCCTTAATAAAATTAACATCGACAGACTCAGAAAAGAATCCGTAGTAGTTTACTTGACCGCATCTCCAAGAATAATCCTGAAGCGTACATTGGACGATAGAGAAGAAAGACCTCTCCTCAGAGCGTCCGATAAAGCTTGGGCTATCCAAGAGCTTCTAAAATTCAGGAAGCCCTTTTACGAGCGAGCGGCAGATATCAAAATAAATACTTCAAAACTGGATATAGATTCGGTTGCCGAGCAAATAACACAAAAGATGAAAGATGATGAAAGCTTCAATTTCTAAAAGTGAAATAAGAGGGAAGGTAGTAGCCCCTTCCTCAAAAAGTTATACCATTAGAGGACTTATGTGCGCTGCCCTGGCCAAGGGCGAGAGTGAAATAATACATCCATTGAGTTCAGATGATACTGACGCCGCCCTAGATGTATTGAGCAAGGTCGGAGTCCATGTTCATCAGAAGGAGAAGTCCTGGCAGGTCATTGGGGGTGACTTCCATAAGCCAGATACAGACCTGTTCTGTGGTGAATCAGCGGCGACCTTGAGATTCATGACTGCCATCTGCTCACTGGTCCCTGGAAAGTGCCGGTTAATTGCGGGGGGTTCTCTATCTGAGAGACCAATCAAACCATTAGTTCAAGCACTTAGACAACTGGGAGTGAATTGCTCTTGTGAAGGTGAAGTGGCACCGGTAATTGTTGAGGGAGGCAGATTCAAAGGTGGCGTGGCTGAATTGCCGGGTGATGTAAGCTCTCAGTTTGTATCGGCTTTGCTGCTCATATCCCCCTTTGCTCAGGAGGGGGTCAAAATCAGGCTGACCACGCCCTTAGAATCCAAGCCCTTCGTCCTGATGACTTTAGACTGTCTCCAAAGGTTTGGGGTTAAAATAAATTCCTCCAAAGACCTCAGGGAATTTGAAGTATTAAAACAAACATATAAACCAGCCCAATACAGGGTGGAAGGAGATTGGTCTTCAGCTTCATACTTCTTGGCTTTGGGAGCCATGTCTGGAGAGGTGGAAGTGGAAAACTTGAATCCAAAAAGTTTACAAGGCGATAAGATAATATTAAACTTCTTAAGAGATATGGGCGCTCAGGTCATAGCCAATAAAAATTCAGTCACAGTAAGAAGGTCAAGATTAAATGCCCTAAAAGCCGATTTATCCGACTGCATAGACCTGCTGCCAACTATGGCAGTTCTCGCCGCCGCCGCAGAGGGAGTGAGCGAGTTTGTTGGCATAGAAAGAGCGAGGATAAAGGAGTCAGACCGGGTTTCGGCGGTAAAGGAAGGCCTGGAGAGGATGGGAATAAAAGTTGGCGAGGAGAAAAATAGATTAACCGTCGTTGGCTCAAAGCCGAAAGGCTCGGTTATAGATTCCAAGGGAGACCACAGGATTGCCATGGCCTTCAGTATACTCGGCTCAGTAGCTGGAGAAACGGTAATAGATAGTGCTGAATGTGTCTCAAAGACATTCCCCCAATTCTGGGAGGAGCTAAAAAGTATTGGAGGAGAGGTGGAAATAAATGGAAAATAGTTTCGGCAGGCTCTTCACCATAACCAGCTTTGGCGAAAGCCACGGGAGATGTGTGGGAATCATCATAGACGGATGCCCCGCCGGTTTACCCATTACCGAGGAGGACATCCAGAGAGAGGTAGATAAAAGAAAACCAGGGGCAAGTATGGCAGCTACCAGAAGGGTGGAGGAGGATAAGGTGGAGATTCTTTCTGGTATTTTCAATGGAATGACCACAGGTGCTCCTATTTGTTTACTGATATGGAATAAAGATGTTGATTCCAGTGAGTACGAAAAAATGAGATTCCTGCCTAGACCGGGGCATGCCGACTATACCGCCTTTATGAAGTACGGGGGATTTAATGATTTCAGGGGTGGAGGCAGGTTCTCGGGAAGAATCACCGCTACCTTTGTCATGGCGGGAGCAGTGGCTAAGAAATTGCTCAACCTAATTGGCATTGAGGTTCTAGCTCATACCATTGAGATAGGAGGGATAAAAGCCGAGCCAAAAGGGGTTGATGAAATAAGAGAAAATGTTGAAAAAAACCCACTCAAATGTGCTGACCTGAGAGCCGCTGAGGAAATGGTCAGAGCAATTGAGAAGGTTAAAGAAGAAGGTGATAGTATTGGAGGAATTATTGAGGGCATAGCGCTCAATGTGCCAGTTGGTTTGGGGGAGCCGGCCTTTGACACATTAGAGGGAGACTTAGCTAAAGCCCTTTTTGCCATACCCGCAGTCAAGGGGGTTGAATTCGGTTCAGGTTTCTCAGCGACTGGGAAAAAAGGCTCAGAGAATAACGACCCGTTTACTATTAGCCACGGTAAAATAGTTACTGCGACCAATAATGCTGGTGGTATACTTGGTGGAATAAGTGATGGTATGCCGATAGTGGTCAGGGTCGCTGTCAAGCCCACGTCTTCTATAGCCAAAACTCAGGAGACGGTGGACATCGAGAGCATGGAAAGCGCCAGTTTGGCGGTTAAGGGAAGACATGATGTCTGCATCGCCCCAAGAGCAGTTGTGGTTGTAGAATCGATGATGGCAGTAACCCTTTGTGACTTTGCCATCAGGGCAGGATTAATTCCGAGGGTAATAAAATGAGTTTAGAAGATTCCAGGAAAAAAATAGATGAAGCCGATGCCAATATAGTTAGGCTTATAGGTGAAAGGATAAGACTGGCTGAAGAAATAGGCAGGGCAAAAAGGAAGCGGGGGAAACAAATTGAGGACAGGGAGAGGGAGGAGCAGGTCCTGGAAAATGTCAAACGTATTGCCCGGGGCAAAAACATAAGTCAAGAGGATATAGAAAGCATCTATAGACAGATAGTGGTTGCGAGTAGGAGGATACAGGGAGTAGGGGTCGCTTTTCAGGGTGAGATTGGTGCTTACAGTGAGGAGGCCGCGTTTCAGTTCTTTGGGTCTTCAATCCAGCTCAAACCTTGCGAAAGCCTGGAGGATGCCTTTAAGGCTGTAGAACAGGATGAGGTGCAGTTTGGGGTTGTTCCTGCCGAGAATTCACTGGAGGGGAGTATAAGCCGGGTATATGACCTGCTTCTCGACTCAAGCCTTAAGGTATGTGGCGAAATAGAACTTCGGGTTGTTCACTGTCTTATAGGTGTCCCGGAAGCACGATTAGATTCAATAAAAAGGGTTTACTCTCATCCGCAGGCTTTGGGACAGTGTAAGACTTTCTTAAGACACTTGGGCTGTGAGTTAGTCTCGACCTATGATACCGCCGGAAGTGTAAAAATAATAAAGGCGAAGGGAACAGTAGCTAGAGGGGCAGTGGCTAGTGCTAGAGCTGCCGAAATCTATGAAATGAAGGTTTTAGCCCGGGAAATCGAGGATAATCCGAATAATTTCACCAGGTTTTTTATCCTGTCCAAGCATGATTCCCCTCCATCAGGAAACGATAAAACCTCTATAGTTTTTTCGGTAAAACATAAACCGGGAGCGCTATATCAATCCCTAAAAGAGCTTGCTGCCAGAAATATTAATCTAACGAAGATTGAGTCGAGACCAACGAGACAAAAGCCGTGGGAATATAATTTCTATCTGGACTTTGAAGGTCATCGTGAAGATAAGGTGTTTCGGGAGGCTTTAGAGAGCTTAGAGAAAGCCTCGCTCTTTATAAAAGTCTTGGGTTCATATCCCAAGGCGAGATAAAAAGAGGTGATTGGGTGAGAGTAGCAATAATTGGTGGCTCGGGAAAGATGGGGCGGTGGTTTGCCAACTTCTTGTTAAAAGACGGCAAGGAAGTAATAATAATCGGCAGAAACGAGAAAAAGCTGCTGGAAGTGAAGAGGCAACTGGATGTTGAGGTCGCTACTAATATGGAAGCAGTCAGGAGTGCTGATGTAATTATAATATCAGTGCCAATAGACACTTTTGAGGAGGTTGTGGAACAGATTCACCCCTATATACAGCCAAAGCAGGCCGTTATAGATATTACCTCTATCAAGGTGTTTCCGGTTGAAACAATGCATAAGCATATAAAGACAGGGTTAGTGCTGGGCACGCATCCGGTGTTTGGTCCTGGTGTAAGGGGTATCACAAATCAGAATTTTGTGCTGACACCTACCAATGATAACGAAAGAGCCCTTGCTCAAAAGATCCGGGAATACTTAGAAGTTAAAGGAGCTAAAGTTACACTGATGACCCCTCACGAGCATGATGAAATGATGGCGGTAGTTCTCGGGCTGGCTCATTTTATTGCTATAGTTTCAGCTGATACCTTGGCGAATTTTGATAAATTAACGCTGTTTAGAACAGTTGGTGGGAGTACTTATAAAGTTTTGCTGACGCTGGTGGAGAGTGTTATTTCAGAAGACCCAGAGCTTTATGCTTCCTTGCAAATGAGTTTGCCCAATGTGACAGAGATTGAGGGACTATTTCAGAGAAGCTCAAAGACATGGGCTGATTTAGTAAAGAATAAAGACAGGCAAGGATTCGTAAAGAGAATGACCGCATTAAAGAATAGACTTGAGAAAGGTAATCCCGATTTCGGGAAGGCTTATGAAAACATGTACAAGATTGTAGAAGGGCTATAGCTGAATTAATATCAAAGTGGGCGGTACTGTACGATAGGTAGAACTTTTGAAGTGGCTTTCATGTTGAATGGACGGGGAGACGGGGGAGAGTCAATCTCTCCCTGAAACAATGCTAAGTTGGTTTCGCAGTCAGAACTCTCCTCTAAGCAGCTTCAACAAGATTGAAGCTGCTATCGTTTAGCACTATGTCTCGCTTTCTCTGGAACAGTACGCGCAATGCATATAAGACTGTCAGGATTGAATCCACAAGAATCTGTCCTGATGTGGCAGCAGACTGGGGAGCAAGGTCCTTTCTAAATATTAGGGATATGCTATCGGGTAGTTTCGATTTATATGTCTCTTCCCCTCAAATATGTAACCATATCATTAAGTATTATGTCTATGAAAGCAGGATAGTATTACAAATGGTTGTACAGTTCACCTCACCTGCTTACCAAAGAGCGGATTATAGATTTATTCATGGAATACAATGACCCCCCGTTTATGTTAAAATAGAAACAGCCACGTAAACCGAGGATGTGCGCTACAGAAATGCCGCTTTACCTTTCTACGAGGTATGAGTGGTATTTTTATTGTGACAGCAGACTCTTACTTGCAAGCAGGA
>SDBV01001162.1_pt1 | contig 39277 bp, 31 predicted proteins | sample 2277081 | NCBI WGS metagenome assembly SDBV01 (sample SAMN10402039, study PRJNA504765) | marine sediment metagenome | isolation source: marine sediment core GS10_PC15, 223 cmbsf | place: Arctic Ocean: Southern Knipovich Ridge | collected 2010 | reverse complement strand
CTTCACCGAAACTTGTTTAACGTCAGCCTTTGCAGTTGGCACGTCCTTCTTAACTTCCATCAGTTTGAACATCGATGGCTGAACTTGTACATTCTGAGCTGGCGCTACCTTAACATCAACCTTCGTAACTGGCGCTTCTTGCTTAGCTTCTACAGGCTTAACTACCACTGGCCTCCGTACAGGTGCTACTTTAGGTTCAGCTTTTACAGCTGGCGCTGCTTTAACTTCCATCTTCTTACTAACCTGTACTGGTAGCGCTGATTTTGCCAAAGGCTTACTTACAGCAGCCTTAGCAACACTTTTAGCTGCAGGAAGCATCTCAAGTAGCTCTGGAGTCAACAAATCTGATTTGATCGAAGGCCCACTTTGATCTGTTGCTTTCGTGAAAACAACGCTTGCCTCTTTCGTTTCAAGATTTTTTTGATAGCGAGCAAAGAGTTGAGAAGACTGTGCATAGGCATTCTTAGAGAAGCTCTTTTGATATGACGGCAATTTTGCCATAACATGTTTTACTACTTCAAGAGCTTTCTGAGAATCAACTAAACCATCTTGAGTTTTTTTAAACTCATCGAAAGCAGCTGTTTTATCTTTCCCAGCTAATGCACGATCCAAGAGTGTGATAGCAGCTCTCACATCTCCGGGAATATAACTAATATCCTGCCCTTGAGCATCGAAAGTTTCTAAACGCTTAAGAAGCACTTCACTTATATGAATATCCTGCTTCTTGTCGCCATTGGTAACCGTTACTTTAACCGGTCGTGGGGCTTGATTCCCATTTTTGCTCTCAACCGCGAGCAAAGTAGAAGTACTCAATACTATTACCGAGAACATCCATTTAACATATAGGTTTTGCTTCATACCATCTCCTTAATACGGTAAGTTGTGCGATACTACCCTGATTTCACCATGTGTCTTTTTCAAATACATTTTATTAGTAAGCGTCTTATACTATTTATGCCCTCCAATTCTTTGGTTTTCCTCAAGCTAGCAAAATTGAATAAACAAAAACAAGAATCAATATAAAATTTTCGCTTTTTCTGAAAATATCCATACATACGCTCTGCATACCACTTAATAGAACATTTTTTCCATACCCAAAGCTTTTCTAATAAAATCACCACGAGTCAAAAAAAATCCTTGCGAAACTCAAGCCTCCTAAGATAAAGTAAATATAGAAGACAAAACAAGAATTTATAATAAATTTATTTAGCAAAAGATTGACACGAAAATAAAGGGGGCAAAACATGAAGAGGAATAGTGTTATACAGTTTAGTTTATTTGTTATTTTTGCTTGGCTTGATATCTATTGTTATGATCTTACAATAATTGGTCCTCATAACTTTAACGATGGGATAAGTAGAAGATCAATTGGACAAATTAAAATGTTAAAAGATAGCCTCAAGATTAATTATATTAATACAAGGCCCAAAAATTCATCGGATAAGGATATCGAGAATGCGGTTCTCAAAATCATTAAGAATCCGGATACAACTCCTGGTACGATATCCTTTTTTGTCGACATACTTATCGGAAATATCGGAAAGACGCCCTTGTACAACCATACACCAAATAGTAAAATAAAATTTGCTTTCGTTACGTTTGAATCAACTAAAGCTCACCCTGCATGGGTTAATGCCTTAAATAATCTTTTTGACGGAGCAATTGTTCCAGATCCGTGGCTAATAGATGTACTAAAACAATCGGGGGTAAAAATTCCCATTTTTGTTTTGCCGGAAATTTGTTTTCTTGAGGATTTTTTGAAAGAACCCTTACAAGAGATGCCCCATAATCCTTTTGTATTTGGCATTTCAGCCTTATTTAATACTAATAAAAACTATGCTTTACTTTTGGAGGCATTTGCAGCAGAATTTAAAAATTCTCACGATGTGATTTTGAAAATACATAGTAAATTTCATAAAAATAAGTTGCATTCTAAGTTGTGGACCAAAATTAAAAACTTGGGTTTAAAAAATGTTGTGGTAAATAAGAAATCCAATTTACATTGGAATGAATATGTTAAAAATCACATGAGTGCGATAGACTGCTATGTTCTATTATCTCTAGGAGAAGGATTTTCAATTACTCCGCGTGAAGCTTTAGCCCTGGGGCGGCCATGTATCTTAGCAAATCACACAGCACACAAGACAATTTGTGATACCGGACTTGTGCGCGCTGTTGAGCCAACTATTATACAAAAGCATAGCGGCGAGCACTATGGGGTATCGCTGGGTAATAATTTTAATTGTACAGTAAATGATGCTCGCAAGGCTCTCAGAGATGTTTATGAGAATTATGATGTATTCTTGCACAAAGCACATCAAGGAAGAGAATGGGTTAAACAATATCTATCACATAATCTTAAGGCGAAGTACCTTTCTCTTTTTAAACCTAAAAAAGTGATCTTGGGCTCAAAAAATGAAGTATCTGACGACTATTTGATAGTAGATTCAGAAGCTCTCTATCAGAAGTATTTAAGCTGTTTTGATCTATCAAGCTCTTAAATTAACGATATCAACTGAACTCATGTTGGGACAGTTGTAAATTTATAGGCCTATAGTTTGCAATAATAGTACCTCCATACTACTAATTCTAAAAGTCTGTGGTTGTGTCCATATAATTGTGTAAAATTGGTTTGACTCTTTGAAGGGTCATCCCTTCGTGTTAGTATCAAGTTGATAACAACAAAACACAAAGGCGATGCCTATATGGAAGGTAGCGCAATTGCAAGATACCCTTATAAATATTAACCAGGATCATTTTCTAGCAAACATGGTCCAACTCTGCTTGCAGAAGGTAATTGATTGCAAATTTAATGAGCAGGAGATTGCTGAATATGTTAAAAATCAGGGCTTAGAGAAAGAGTATAAAGTGTTACATAAACAGGTTGCTAAAATGGATCAATTGAGTTTATGGACTGATGTCTGATACCCCGAAGCAAGCTTCGGGGAGTGTTCATTGTAGGATCTTAAGCAACTTGCTATTATCTTTTGGGTGAGCGTATTATAGGATCACAAATAATAAACCCTGTTTACACAAAAATCTTGATACCCCTTACCTTATACTGTTATATCATCTAACAACCACAAACCCAAGTACTCCTGTCCCACATAATATTTATAATTCTCAAAATTATGTGTTTCACAGATCATTTCAATTGGCTTTGGAAGATTAAACGGCTCTAAGCATAAATTGACTGAACGGTAAGTTCCCACTGGTATGTCTTGGTTCATCCCTTTTAACCCATCAATATTTGTTACTAAGAGATAACGAGACTTACTCTTTTTAAAGTTACGTATCGTATCTAATATATCTTTGTTTGGTAAATGCTGAAGCGCCTGTCTACAAATAATAATATCAGCTTGCGGCAAAGTATCAGTTACAATATTAGCATGAAAAAATCTAATATTTGGTCTACCATACTTTGCCGTATTATCCAAGATTATTTTGTTGAACTATATCAAAGCCATTATAAACGTAGCTACTCAGATCAACCATCCGCATCCAATTCCAGTCACCACATGGCGCATCAGTGATTGTTTTTATACTATATTTGACAAAAAGATTCGCTAGTTCCTTGCGAATGTATTCTGTATGTTGTAATGTAGAACCAAGACCTGACACACTAGTACTCTCTCCCCAGATGTTATGTTGATATATTTTTGTGAACACCTCCTGGGTATTTCCTGCTGTTCCGTTCAAGATTTGAGCCAGTACTACCCGCTTTGCAGTCCTCCTCTTGGATTGCACGCTACCAAACAGGAAAATACTAGCAATTATCATAATTAATATATATTTTGATTGATTCATATTATACTCCTTCTTATTTATATAAAAAAAATATTTTTTGCACTCTCCACTCGTTCAAAAAAGCTGCCACTGCCCCATTCGCATCGTGCGCTCTTTTACAACTGTATATGTATCAGCACGCTTATTTATCCCCTCCAGTTCTTTGGTTTTCCTCAAGCTAGCAAAATCAAGTAAGCAAAAACAAGAATCATGATAAACTCAGAAAATATTGTCTGAGCCCCACCTTGCGTAGTAGGCTAGAAAAAAACGGATACCGATTATGAATAAAAATATACTGAAGTCCTCTCAATCTAAACCGAACTCTCGCAAAATAGCGAGGCCCAAAGGAACAGCACTTAAAAAGCATAAACAGCCGCTGTTTGTGATACATAAGCATAGTGCACGCTCACTTCATTATGACCTACGCTTAGAAGACGAAGGCGTACTTAAGTCGTGGGCTATACCGAAAGGGCCTTCAACGGACCCTCATGATAAACGGCTTGCGCTCATGACAGAGGATCATCCACTAGAATATGGAGCTTTTGAAGGAGTTATTGAGGAGGGTCATTATGGAGCAGGAAGCGTTATCATCTGGGATCGGGGAACCTTTAAAAATCTTAAATCACGCCCCCTGAACGAGTGCATCAAAGAAGGTATAATCACCATCCAGCTTGATGGGAAAAAATTGCACGGCAGCTATGCACTGGTGCGTACCCATTTTACTAAAAATTCCTGGCTCTTTTTTAAAATGAAAGATAAAGATGCAGATCCAGACCATGACATCACACAAACAATGCCCACATCTGTTGTTTCAGGCAAAACGGTTGAGGAAGTTGGTAAAAAAGATCGCAAAGCCAAGAAGAAAGCACAACGATGAAAAGAAAGTATGGACGCTATAGCGTAGAGATTACCAATCCTGAAAAAGTACTGTTGCCACCGGCAATTACGAAACTAAATATTATCGATTACTATGATAACATCGCCAATAGGATGGTCCCCTATCTTAAAAATCGGGCCCTCATGATGCATCGATTTCCTGATGGACTTTCAGGCGAATCATTTTATCAAAAAGATGTATCTGCTTACTTTCCTGAGTGGATTACAACAGCGCGTGTTCCCAAGACAGGTGGCTATAATACTATGGTTGTCTGCCAGAATAGAGCAACGCTTGTTTATCTTGCCAATCAAGCATGCATTACCCCTCATACCTGGCTCAGCCGTATCGATAAACTTAAATATCCTGATCGTCTTATTTTCGACTTAGATCCATCAGATGAAGACTTTAATAAAGTACGATTCATAGCACTTGCACTCAAGGAGTTACTCGATTCTTTAGGGCTTATTTCGTTTGTGATGACGAGCGGCTCACGAGGCCTTCATATCATTATTCCGATTAGTCGTACACTCAGATTTAAACAGGTCAAGGAGTTTGCCACGCACTGCGCACGCCTCTTGGTAGAAGCATATCCGGATACGGCAACCTTAGAGTTCAAAAAAGAGAAAAGAGGAGATCGTGTTTTTATCGATACGATGCGCAACCAGTATGGCGCTACGTCAGTCGCACCGTTTGCACTTCGGGCCAAGCCTGGAGCGCCCGTTGCCACCCCTCTTCATTGGCAGGAGATACAGAATCCGAAGCTTAGTCCCCAAACATACACGATTACTAATCTGTTTAAGCGGCTCGAATCTATTGAAGATCCCTGGCACCAGCTATTACGGATAAGACAGTCCTTAAAAGGCCGTTTTTGAGCATAAAAAAACTGGGGCAGGATGCCCCAGCGAAGACCTCCATGTCCCCTGAATAGAATTTTTATAAGGAGGATGTGAAATCTCCCATCTTGGAGGATAAAACTTAAGATGTTCGATAATGCTTATAAAAACAACAGGAAACAGGCACGATCACCATTAATAAGTATACAGTTGTTTTTATAATTTGCAATATTTTTTATATAATTTATTAATAGTCATGTTTTAAAAGACAACTCTCCTCATGCTACCGCGATCTAGATGTTACCGGATAAGCAGAACAATAATGAAATGAACGGCAACAGATACGTAGTCTTATTTGGTCACATGCTGCCAATTAAGACCGGTGCGGGTTGTCACCACAAGCGGCACGTTCCAGGAAACGACGTTCTGTAAAATAGCAGATACCACCCGTTCAGCTTCCTGTTCATGTCCCTGCGCTACTTCAAGAAGGAGTTCATCATGAATCTGAAGAATAATACGAGCATCAGGAGCACCCTCTCTCAACGTTTTGTCGAGATTGATCATACCCCATTTCATGAGCTCAGCCGCAGTGCCTTGCGCAACCGTGTTGATTGCAACACGCCGGGCCAAATCATAGAGCGTTCTATTTCTTTCATAAATGCCGGGAAGGTAGCGCCGCCTCCCCCAGTAGGTTTCGACGTACCCCTTTTCCTTCGTTTTTTCAATAACCTGTTCCATCCAGGCTACCACGCCCGGATACTGGGCCATAAACTTATCGATATAGGATTTAGCCAAGCTATGGCTAATATCAAGATCCTTCGAAAGGCCATAAGCCGTCAAACCGTATAAAATACTAAAATTGATCCGCTTGCCCACTTTGCGTTGCTCACTGGTCACCTGCTCAGGCGTTATATTAAACAGCCCTGCTGCCGTAAGACTATGAATATCCTTATTTTCTTTAAAGGCCTGTAAGAGCGTAGGATCCTGAGAAAGATAGGCAAGTACTCGCAGCTCAATCTGTGAATAGTCAGCAGAGAGAAAAATACTCCCCTCACGCGGCTTAAAAGCTGCTCGTATAGCATACCGATCAACCGGAATATTCTGAAGATTTGGCTCAGAACTTGCAAGACGGCCTGTTGCGACCGCAGTTTGATTAAATGTCGTATGTACACGGCTCGTCTGAGCATTAATGTACTCACCAAGAGCATCTAAATAGGTACTTTTAAGCTTATACAGCTCCCGATACTTTATAATAAGAGCGGGAACGGGATGCAACTTTGAAAGCGCTTCAAGCACTTCAACATCGGTTGAATAAGCGGTCCTTTGGCTCGTCTTCTTCATAACGGGTAATTTTAGGTGAGTAAATAGGAGTTCTGCAAGCTGCTTGGGCGAATTAAGATTAATAGTCGCATACTCAGGCCCAATAAGATCTATTATCTGTGCCTGTAAAGCATGCACTTCTTGAGAAACGATCGGGTCTATAGCATCTAATACCTTTTTATCAAGACTAATGCCCGTTTTTTCCATCGTTATAAGCACGTGCATGAGTGCCATTTCAAGGTCTAAAAAAAGCTTTGTAAGTCCGCGCTCCTCAAGAGTCTTCTGAAATATACTTACAAGACGCATCGTTTGATGAGCATCGGCTGCCGCATATTCGGTTGCAAGGCCGAGCGGCACAGAGGAAAAATCTTTAGATTTATTCTTTTTAATAACCTCTTTGAAAGGAAGCATCGGCTCCTGAAAATAATACTCTGAAAGCGGCTTAAGGCCTATACGTTGCCCATCGCCTACGATAAGCCCTGCTGCAATTATCGTATCGAAGGCGATGCCCTTAAGCTCAATACCCTCATGCGCAAGTACCAGAGCATCAAATTTTGCATGATGAAGATACTTTTTAATCGAAGAATCTTCAAGCAACGGCTTCATATGCGCGAACACGAGCTCCTTGGAAAGTTGTCTTTCTTCAGTTTTATGCCCAAACGGAATATAGTATGCTGTGCCCTCCTCTATACAGATGCTTATACCCACCATCTCACCCTGTAAGGGACTTAAACTTGTGCCCTCGGTATCGAGTGCACAGATGCCCCGCTTCTTTACTTCGTCACACATGCGTACCAACTTTTCAGCAGTATCAACAAGCACAAAGGTATACTTTTCAGCTAACGAAACCACCGGTGTTGCTGGAACTACCTTTTCCGCCGGGGTTCCTTTTAAAAGACTCCTAAATTCATACTGTTCAAAGAAAGGATAGGCCTGTGCCCAGCTATCAGCAGAAAAACGTAAACTCTCTTTCGTAATGTCGGTTTCATAAAAGCGCAGGATAAAAAGCTGCTCACTTAAAAAAGCATTCTCCCGAGACTGAGTTAAGAGCATACGCGTCCGCTCCGAAGCAACCTTATCAAGGTTGGCATATAGATGCTCTAATGAGTCGAACTGCTGGACAAGAAGCTGAGCTCCCTTAGGTCCAATGCCGGCAACACCCGGAATATTATCGGAGCTATCACCAACAAGAGCATAATAGAAGGGTAATTTATGTATCGCAAACCCACGCTTTTCTTCCAGCGATTCGCGCGTTACAAATACGTCCTTAAAGGGATCCAAAAGCGTGATCGAATCGGTTACTGCTTGACCCAAGTCTTTATCGGATGACACTAAAATAGACGGGCAACCCTCCTTTGAAAGCTGATGGGCAACGGAGTACATAAGATCATCAGCCTCAATGCCCTGCATAGCAAGCTGCTTAAGACCAATTATGTCCGCAAATTCTTGAATAATCTCCTTTTGTTGCATTAAATCATTAGGGGCAGCCTGACGCGTTGCCTTATAGTCCTGATACATCTCATGCCGCACCGTTTTGCCCTTGCTATCCCATACAAGCAAAAGAGAACTAGGCTGATAGGTATCAATAAGCTTGCGTATCATCCGACAAAAGCCAAAGACCGCATTGACGGGAATACCGGTTTTCGTCGTCAAAGGACGAATGCTATAGTATGCCCTATAGAGAAATGATGATCCATCTATAATAAAAACAGAATCTTTAAGATTGGGTTGATTCACAGCCGCTTCCTTCTATAATGAATGTATATATTAGTATAGCATATTTTCAGGTTTCTTGAAGCCTGAAAATTCTAATAAAATTATAGCCTGGCCTGATTATCGATTCGATATTACAATTTTGCAACATCTCTTGTGGTATGAGAAAATTCCCATGAAATATTCGGCTCTCAGTACCCTTCTTCAGGATACTCGTTTTCTCGGGCCATGGACCAGCAATCAGAATGAAAAAATAACCTCCATTTATGCATGTACCCACACAAGAAAGCAGACTATCTTGGAAGAAATCATGCCCGTTTAGTACATGCATAAAATACGCACATATGGTATGCTAAAGCAATCTTTTTTACGTTCTTTCAACATCTCAAGGGCATACCATGACCGATAAAACAACGACCATAGAATCGCTCAAGCAAATAATGCTAACATTTACCGATGAGCGTGATTGGGGGCAATTTCAGACGCCAAAAAATCTCAGTATGGCTCTTGCTGCAGAAGGTGCTGAACTTATGGAACTGTTCATGTGGGTAGAAAGTAGAGCATCAGCTGAAGAACTTGAAAAAAAGCGGGAAGATGTCGAGCATGAAATAGCCGATATTGCGGCCTATCTCTTTATTTTCTGCTCTCGGCATAACATCGATTTAGCAGGAGCTTTTGAGCGAAAAATGAGAATTAATGCTCTGCGATATCCGGTAGATAAGGCAAAAGGATCATCAACTAAATATACCGATCTCTAACTATGTACATGCACGTTAAACTTCTCAATGGCTTTAAAGAGTCACTTACCTATAAAGTCCCCCCAACCTGGTCAACAGAGGACCTTATAGGTATGATCATCGAAGTTCCTCTACAAAAACGCACCGAAGCTGCTTTTGTTGAAGAGCTTTTTAATACGCTTGACGCATCTGCCACCTATACGATTCGGGATGCACACTCCCGGGAAATTGTTCCTTCAGACCCACATTACATGAACTTTATTCACAAGCTCAGTGATTACTATGCCCTTGATAAACTCAGCTTACTTAAGAAAATTCGCCATTTCATGCAAGAAAAAGAGTATGACAAACCGATGATTGAGCCTAAAGAGCTCGCAAACTATCAGGCTGCCACACTCACGGCAGAGCAGCAGGCGGTTGCAGATCCTCTTATGCGCGCACTCGATGCAAACGCCTATTATCCCACATTGCTTCACGGCGTCACCGGTTCAGGCAAAACGGAGATTTATAAAAAACTGATTATTCACGCCTGGAGTCAGGGGAAAAGTAGCCTTTTTCTGGTGCCCGAAGTATCGCTGGCCGTACAGTTTACTCATATTTTAAAAAATACTCTTCCTGCAGACATGATCGTATTAAGCTTTCATTCAGCAACGAGCATAACCGAAAAAAAGGCCCTCTGGCAACACCTTTTGAGTAATAGGCAGGCGATTATTGTCGGCGTACACTTGCCGATCTTACTTCCGATTCCTCATCTTGGGCTTATTATTGTCGATGAAGAGCATGAGGTAGGTTTTCAAAGCCAGAAGCATCCTAAGATTAATACAAAAGAGGCAGCACTTTTGCGGGCACAGGTATCCTCATTACCCCTCATTGCAGGTTCAGCAACCCCTTCGATTGCCTCGCTTTATAACGTACAGCACCGGGGTTGGCATTTTTTTGAACTGAAAAATAGGTTTTCTGGGGCATTTCCCTCAGTTGAGGTCGTTAAACTTACCGATAACAGAGCGCGAAAACACTTTTGGGTCAGCAAAGAGCTTGAGGCAGCTATCCACCAACAGCTCCTGCGTAAAGAACAAACAATTATTTTTTTAAATCGGCGAGGGTATAGCTTTTTTATTCAATGTAAATCCTGCGGCTTTATTCCCCATTGCGCTCACTGTTCGGTGAGCCTCACACTTCATAACACCAATCGGCTTATATGCCATTACTGTACCTATAAAGCTGAGATTCCTGCAACATGCGGTACCTGCAAGTCTTCCTCATTTTTACAAAAAGGAATTGGAACGCAACAGGTCGTCACGCTGTTAGAAAAGCTGTTTCCTCAAGCGCGCATTACCCGTGCCGATCTTGATACAACCGTTAATAAGAAAAAATGGCGCCAAACGATGAAAGATTTTGAGGAAGGGGCACTCGATATACTGGTCGGCACTCAGACTATTACGAAGGGCTATCATTTTCCTCGCGTCACCCTCGTAGGTATTTTGTGGGCAGATATTAATCTCAGCCTTCCTATCTACAATGCCGCAGAGGTATCGTTACAGCAACTCATACAGGTGTCTGGCCGTGCTGGACGCCAATCAGCAGAGAGTCACGTAATCGTCCAGACGATGATCGATCATCCGATTTTTAACTTTCTGCACGAACAGAGCTACACCCGTTTTTATCAGCACGAAATAGAAAATAGGCACCTCGTACACTACCCTCCCTGTATACGTTTTGCTGAAATTGAACTCAAGCATAAAGAAGAATCGATAGTTGCTCAGGAAGCCGACCTCTTTGCACAGGCATTTAAGCTCAGTAGCGAGAATACCTCCAAAAAGATACTGCTCTTGGGCCCCAGCCAACCCCCTGTTCATAGAATTAAAAATGTATTTAGCAGAAAGATGTATATCAAGGCGAAGCTCATGAAAGATATTATCGATACCTATAAAAGTATCGACAAGTCAGACTATAAAAGCGGAATATTTTTCACCCCTAACCCGCTTTCGTAGAAGTCTTATACTTTACAGCTCACGAGATTTTCAAGATACACACGCCCCTCCGCACCCTCCTTGTCATAGAGCTTATTATTGATATGTAGGAGCCCTTTTTTAACCTTCTGAAGCTGATGCCTCTCTCGAGTAAGCGTACGTTGGACCTGTTTTGCAGTGTGCACGCGCGAGGAAATATCCTGTGCTCTTGTAGTTCTACGTCGCCCAAGATGCTTTCCTCCGGTCTTAAGTAAACACTGCTGATCATCAATGCTAAAAATGAGAGCCAAGACCTGCACCTCAGCCTTAATCTTATCCTCCACCAAAAAAGCAGTATCGACCGCTTCTTTGACAGTTGCTACCGGTACCGGTTTCTCTTGCAACAAGGTATCAACACTATTGCTCAGCCGAGACACAAGACACTCAAACTCATCGATTGAACAGGGAAAAATAATCTGCTTAAGCGCACAATGGTACGATTCCAGCTGCATATAGAGGCTTTGTGCAGATACCACAGGAACAAGAAGACACTCAGTCAATCCTTTTTTGAGCTCCTGAATATACTCTCGTACCTCTTTTTGCTTATTTTGAATAATAAACAGAGCCTCCGTAATTGCCCCCCTTGTGGCACTCTCTTGCCCAGCATAACAGGGCAAAAAAACGACTATCCCTACAAGAAAAAACGATTTGTTCATTCCCCCAACCCTTCTTTATTATTTAATGTAATACAGCTCTCATGGCCCTGTAAATAATTTATGCTTCTCGCTTGCGCTCTTCGAGAAAGAAAATAACCATACCTATAAAAGTAATAGAACAGGCGATAAAAAAGGTCAATGATAGCTGCTCATTTAAAAAAAGCCAGCCCAAAAGATGAACCAGTAGGGGAATAGAAAAGCCGGTTAGTGAGACAAACGTAGCGCTGAACCGCTTAAGAGCGCGAGCATAGAGCGTATAGCCAAGCATATTCCCTATTATGATCGTATAGGTTAAAAAGCCTGTCAGTTGGAGAGCCGGACTTATAAAACTCAGTGGTGGCTGCTGAAGAAGGGTTAACGGAGACTCGGCAAGAGAGACAATACTTGTCTGATGCATCAGATAAGCTGTTATAAGCGATATAGTACCCCCTATGCTCATGGTCATGATATTGATCTGTACTGGCCCAAAAAGATCTTTTTTGAGAAGCTGCTGTACCATTATCCAGCCAAGCCGACTGAGTAGAATGGCCAAAAATACTGCTAATTCAGGATACGATACAACGGAAAATGCCTTAAGCTGCTCTTCTAAAGGAGATGAGCCAAAAACAAGTACCATCATACCCGCAAAGCCGATTACGCCCCCTGCACATTGTTTCAGCGTGAAGCGCTCTTTGAAAAAAACGTAAGCATATAACGCCGTAACAAACGGATCAAGAGTACCAAAGAAGGCCATTTTAGATGAGGGCATCCGAGAAAGTGCATATGCTTTCAAATTTGCGGGAAAATAGGTAATAAGGAGTGCAATGACTATAAGCCCCGGAAGATACTCCTTTACCTGCTGCCACCGAAGACGGTGATGAGTATATTTCAGAGAATATAAGCCTAACAAAAGAGCAGCAAACGTCATGCGAATGCCCACTAGAAATGTAGGCTGCAACGCATACAGTAACACTTTATTTGATGATATAGCACTTGCAAAAAAAGCATAGGAGAGAAAAAGAAGAATCATGGCTACGTTTTTTCGCAATAAAAATAGGTTCGATAATGCTTAAGCTCTTCAATCGATTGGACTATATCCTCATAAGCACGATGATTTTCAGCCTTTATAAAATTCTCATAAGGACTCTGCGGGTACCAGCGCTTGATGGTCTCTTTAATTGAGCTCACATCAATAATACGGTAGTGTAAAAAATCATCAATGCGGGGCATATACTTTCTTAAGAAAATTCTATCCTGCCAGACGGAGTTGCCACACAAAGGTACGGCATTCTTCTGGCAATGCTCGGCAAGAAAAGCGACCGTTTTTTCTTCCGCTTCTTTCATTGTCACCGATGATGCGTGTACTGCATCGAGAAGGCCTGAACGGGTATGATGATTCTTATTCCATGCATCCATGACCGCAAGAGCCTCCTCGTCATGATGGATCACGAGCGCCGGTCCCACACCGATCGTGTCAAGCTCATTATCGGTTACAACCGTTGCTATCTCTAAAATCGTATCCTGCTCCGGATTGAGCCCCGTCATTTCCAAGTCGATCCATACTAACTTGCTCTGGTAACGATCCATACAGCGATTCCCATTTAAGACACGATACGAGGCCTTTATTTTCATTGCCTTATTCTGGCAGAAGAATCGCTACATATCAAATTTTTTAGCTATTTTTATGCTCTCACATACGATGCTTCTCCAACCTGTGAACATACACACGTATGATTTTTTCTCACGACTAAAAGGTCTCCTCAAACTGAGACGCATTAAGCACATACTATGCACCAGAAACACCATCATCACATAATGCAGCCTGCTCATGCAGCGACAGTTTTTGCAGGTCTCTTACAACTATGGTAAGCTACCAGTATGGGGAACTGCTTTGAGAGGTATACTCTCAATATCCTGTATTAAGGATTGAACCGTGAGGGGCTTATGAGTAAAGTACGTGTTGGCGTATTCATGGGGGGGCGAGGTAATGAAAAAGAAGTTTCCTTTAATTCAGGTCGGACCGTCTGCGATCATTTGGATGCCTTTCGCTACGATATAATCCCGATTTTTCAGCGATCAAATGGTTCACTGTATATACTTCCGTGGCGTTTCCTTCATCGAGGAAAAATCAGTGATTTTGAACAACGGCTGGAGAGCGAAGCGGAAAAAATCTCCTGGGATAGCCTCAAAGAGCGTATCGATTTTGCTTACATAGCTATGCATGGAAGATTTGCTGAAGATGGCACGATTCAAGGATTTTTTGAAATACTGGGCATTCCTTATCTCGGCTCTAAAGTCCTAGCAAGCGCCCTATCTATGGATAAGGCTATGCAGAAAGTGATACTTAAAAGTCACGGCATTAACGTTGCAAAAAGTATCACGATAAAGCCCCATGAACTCTCTGATGAGCATGCAACACAACTTCTCACAGATCGTCTTGCCAAAAGCGGATTACTTGCCCCCTATTTTGTCAAACCTTCTCACGAAGGATCCAGTCTAGGCATGAACCTCATATGGGACCAAGCATTACTCTTGCCGGCAATCAGGCATGCATCTCTCATCGATAATCAGCACCCGCAAGCCGTTCTTGTAGAAGAATATGTGAAGGGTATGGAGTTTTCCTGCATCACTATTACCGACTATAAATCGGGTCGATTGATCTCACTACCACCAACGGAGATTGTTATAGAGCCCCATTCCGCTTTTTTTGATTATGAGCAGAAATATATGCCCGGCAGAGCAACAAAGTTTACCCCTGCACGCTGCTCGCAAGAAATAATAAGCAACATTCAAGAAACCTGTATGAAAGTTACCCAGATTCTTGGCTTCGATACCATCTCCCGTATCGATGGATTCGTACTTGCCGATACTACTGTTATCATATTTGATCCTAACACCCTTACGGGCATGGCACCATCCAGCTATATGTTCCGACAGGCAGCGGAAGCAAACATGAGCCATACAGACATTATCAACCATCTTATTGAAACGGATCTTGCTCATTATGGCATGCTTGACGCGGTGCACAAACGAGAAGAAGAGGAAAAACAACTTATGGATAAGCAGCAGAAAAAAAGAATCGCCATACTGCTTGGCGGTCGGTCACATGAAAAAGAAATATCCCTTGAATCGGGAAGAAATGTATATTATAAGCTGTCACCCCATAAATATGAGCCATTGGCTCTTTTTGTAGATGATAAGCTTGAACTCTATCGGATCGATCAATCATTATTGGTAAGCAATTCTACCAAAGAAATCACACAAGGATTACGCCCATCGATGAAAATTGCCTGGAACGACCTCCCTACATATGCTGATTTTGTCTTCATAGGTCTGCATGGTGGAGAGGGAGAAAATGGTAGCATACAAGGAACGCTTGAGATGCTCTCACTGCCTTATAACGGCTCGTCAGTACTGACCAGTGCCCTGTGCATAGACAAGTACAAAACCGCACATTTTTTACATAGCCAAGGCTTCGATGTGCCTGCCAACTATCTTATCGATAAAAAAGCCTGGCTGCGCGATCACAAAGCGCAAGTAACCGCCCTCTATAAAGCTATTGGCCCTGTACAGAGTACCAATGATGCTCAATCACAAACTTTGAGCCTGATCGTCAAGCCCCATGATGATGGCTGCAGTATGTTAGTACAAAAAACAGATAATGAAGAAGAGCTTTTTAAGGCTGTTGACACTCTTTTTGCGCAGGGTAAACAGTATGCACTCGTCGAAGAATGTTTACAAGGTATGGAACTCACGGTAGGCATTATTGGAAATACACGGCCACAAGCATTACCCCCAAGCCACGCAGTCTCATCGGGTGATATTCTTTCTATAGAAGAAAAATTTCTGCCGGGCGCTGGTGAAAATCGAACCCCCGCTCCTCTAAGCAAAGAAGCAGGCGCATTAGTGCAAAAAACTATTGAAGATGCGTATAAGGCACTTAATTGTAAAGGATATGCCCGTATCGATTGCTTTTACCAACAGGCAGAGCAGAGTTCAACCGGGTCTGATAGGCTTATTATATTAGAAGTGAACACCTTGCCAGGACTTACTCCTGCTACCTGCATATTTCATCAAGCAGCAGAAATTGGTCTCAAACCGATGGAATTCATCGACCTCATTGTCGAGCTTGGCTTCGAAGAGCATAGCCGGCGCCCTACAGAAGCAGATACTGCTCCTGGCAGCATAGCTAAACGTATACCGGCTCAAGAGAAATCTTAACCTTATTTTTCTTGAGAGCAGCCAGTACCAATCCCAGATAGATCTTTTTACCCATAAGCTGTTGTTCATTAGTACTGAATAACGTTTTGGCTTTCCACGTATCGAATGATACTTTTATGTCTTTGGGATCCCGCGCACACATAACGCCTGATTCGCTCGACCATAACCTATAGAGGCCTTGAGGCGTCATAATCTTAAGAGCTTCATCCGGTGTAAATACCATTCTCAACGCATATTCTCTTAAGTACTTTCTAATAGAAACATAGGGAATCTCTATGGGATGATTCAACCTAACTGCCTTTTTTGCAGGAATGCGTGCATTTCCAAGGGCACAATCGGCCCCTGTGCTATTTTTGACACTTTGGATATAGAGCTTCGGCACCTGACCATTTTCAGTTATTTCTGCTCGAGTATTATACACATAGGTACCTACCCCTAAGATCAGGAAAACCGCTGCTAATTTGATATTCATAGCTAATCCTCACTAAAGAAGGCTTCTTTTCGCCTATTAAATTTTCTAATTAATAATTATACACTATTTTTTTAGAAATGTCTAGAGTTTCATGAGAAAATTTGTTACTGCAAAGTGATACGTTCCGGTAGTAGTGCAAACTAAAAAGTTCCGGTTTTAGAGTTAAACTGGGTTTGTCAAAAAACATTTCAAATTGTTTACTTCCGGATCTCTCATACTCTATCATCAAATAAAATGTGCTACATAAAGGAGTTTTTCTATGAAGTTGCCACGCGTTTACTATTTTTCAACTATAGTCCTGATTTGCAGTTTTATACGCATCTGCGTATGTACCGAACCTTCTATCACCAAAATTGTCATTCCTGCAGCTGGATTGGGTACTCGTTTTTTGCCATTTACCAAATCTGTTCCTAAAGAAATGCTTCCTATTATGGATAAACCCGCAATTCATGCAATTGTTCATGAAGGATTACAAGCTGGGATCAAGGAATTCTGTATTATAACCAATGACAGCAAAAACTCGATCTTTCATTATCTGTCCCATCAACTAGCCTATGAAGCAAAATTAAAAGATGCTGGCAAAGATCACCTAGATTCAATCAATGACATCATTGATAGTGCATCATTTACCCATGTTTCACAGCCGCAACCACTTGGTACCGGGCATGCAACACTCTTAACCAAAGATATAATCGGCAACGAATATTTTGGCCTCATGTTTCCAGATGAAATATTCCTTACCGAGATATCAGTGATCAAACAACTGATCACAATCGCCAAAAAATATAATGCTACTGTCATTGGAGTCAGAGAGGTCCCGAAAGAAAAAGTTTCGCGTTATGGTATCATTACTATAAAAAAAATGATTGCGCCCGATATTTTCGAAATAACGGATATAATTGAAAAACCATCACCTGAACAAGCGCCGAGCAATCTGGCCACATGTGGTCGCTATATTTTTTCTCCCAAGATATTTGATGTATTGCAGCACCTAAAACCAGGCTACGGTGGAGAAATTCAACTGACCGATGGCATTGGAGAGCTTATCAAAAAAGGGGGGCCAGTATTAGCGGTAAAAATTCCTGCTCCTCATGATATTGGCAACCCACTCGGGTGGATTTCTGCAAATATCACCTATGCCATGAAGGACCCAAGATATACAGCTAGTATCAAAAGCTTATTCAAAAACCTCTTAGCTAATAATTAAAAAGAATGAGTACTCTATCACTGAGCACTCATTCTTTAGCTGTTGTATCAAATGATAGTAGCCAGTTCGTTATGCACGTCATCGCAATATTTTGAAACGTCGAAGGGGTGATAGCCTCCTCCATTTATATCAATACAAGCCGCGTTTTTTGTCGGCATGCGGGGTGTTAATAAACAAAAAAAGTGAGTATACTCTGGTGACCTCTTTTCCTTCTGGCCGTAACTGATGAATTCAGTATTTAACCCAGAGCAGCTTCGAATATTCTCATGTGCTGCTTTACAAACTATAGTTGAAAGATGTTTCATTAATGTGAGCATGCTCAATACCGTTGATTCTTGCATGTTTGATAAACTCTCACAATGTTGAATGGGAACTACTGCAAGCTGACCACTGTATTCTGATGATGGTGGCATTACAACAATACAATTATCATTTCGATACACTACTAATTTTTCTTTATCTTCTTTTGCTTTCAAATGAGCGTACCAACATAATCTACATAATGGAACTTGCAACCCTCTATCGGTCGAAAGAGAAGGTAATTTAAGCGAAAGCATTTGAAGCAACAATTTTTTTGTAACGAACGGATCTGGTTGATCGGGAACATAGGCGGCTGCTTCCTCAAATAAAGGTTTCGGGCCAATTGTTCGTATTATTATGTGCCAATGAAAGTGTGGGACACTTTGGCCCGAACTTTTTCCTTTGTTCAGGTCAAAACGTATCTGATGACTTTCAGAGTTAAAGTTTCTATCCAATAAGAGGAATGTTGAAAGCATATCCTTTTCTTCTTCTGTAGAAAGAGCCCCATAATCTTCAAAGTGACGTTTAGGGATCCATAATAAATGAAAGCCCCGTTTGGTATAAGGGGCCTTATTGAGTATTAACCAGGCATGCTCATTTTCTGAAACAATTATATTATTGTTTCTCATATTAGCCTCATCACAAAAAAAATCTCTTCCCTTTGCCTCTTCCTCTATTGGTCCATCTACTTGTTTACGATATGCTAGACGGGAAGGACAGATAAACATATCTCTTACTTCGCTAAAAGGTCCCAAACCAACGGTCTTGCTAAACGGTATATCTTCTACTTTATCCATACTTTTGATACTCGGACAGATCATGAGCACAATTATTACTCTAACAAGTTTCATATGACTCCTTATGCTTATATAATGTTTAATCTGATGGTTAAAGAGTATCTGACTTTTACAAAAAATCAATGCCGGAATTAACCAAGATCTACACTAAATGGGAATCCTTTTCTTCAGCAGCATACAATATATGAAAAGCGAAACTTTTCACTTTGAGTTAATAGAGTTTTATGAGCAAAATGCATGAATATGAATTAAGTTGGCTATTTTCTCGCCAGGAACGAGAGGGATTTACGCAGCAACTCATCGAAGGAGCTCGAATCGATGGTCACCTGTTTATGTAAAGATTCAAATGCCGCATTAATCTCTACTTGCTTGTAATTCAAGGCTAAAAGGGTCTTATGAAGCTGCTTTATCTTCGTAAGAGTTTCATGCTCACCAGAAGCAACGTCACCCGGTGCAATTTTTTTTACGCGATCTTTGAGATGCATCACCATAAGCTCCGCCTTTTTCGGTCCCACACCACCGACACGACTTAATGCCTTAATGTCACTCACAATAATTGCCTGCACAAACTCATGAGGAGCCATATGAGCGAGTACAGCAAGTCCCAACTTGGGCCCACACCCCGAACAACTGATAATGTGAGAAAAAACGGTTCTCGATAAGAATGTATCAAAGCCATAGAGCTGGGGTCCATTATCCTGGTTCCAATGAAAGTAAATATGCAGAGCGATTTTTTGATTAAGCTGATAGAGCCGTTCATCAACTACAGACACCGCATACCCCACTCCCTGCACATCCAGAATAATCTGCTGGGCAGAAATGTGATGAATGACGCCTCGCAACTGAGCAATCATAGAATACCCTTATAGCAATAGGAATAATTGTAGCATTTGTAGCATACTTGGCCTTGAAGGATTTTGCAAAATATGCTATTTTTAGGGATATAAATGTGTGGGAATAGCTCAGTTGGTAGAGCGTTGCCTTGCCAAGGCAAAGGTCGCGGGTTCGAATCCCGTTTCCCGCTCCAGAAAGCATATCAGAGATATATGGTTCGTTTCTCTCCTCTTTTACACTTATAAAGGAAACGTATGAAATCAGTTATGGAAGAAGCTTCTTCTATTGTAAAGGCCATCGAAAAGGGATGGGCTAATGCGGGCAAACCGAAAGAATTTTCGGTCAAGATTTTTGAAGAGCCCCAAAAAAATTTCATCGGCATGACGGTGAAGTCTGCTAAAATCGGTATATTTTTTACCGAACCGGCTCCACAAAAAGGAACAGAGGCGGCTAGGCGCAGGAGAACAAAGGCGCTGCAGCTTCCCAAAGAGGACGCCGTTAAACTCCCGTCAAGGGAACCAAAGCGGCCGACTCAAGAAGGCGCTCCTAAGCAGAAGGAGGCCCCTAAAAAAGAGCTTACTAAAGAAGAACTCGAAGAACGGGGTCCTATTTGGAGCGATGATATGATAGCTTCAGCAAAAGACTGGACTACCGAGCTATTAAAAATGATAGATCAGGAAAAACTATCCTTTACCGTTGAGCCAGAACATTTTCATTTAAAGATCAGGTTTGACGGTAAGATTTACGATGATACGCGTCGAGAAAAGCATCTCTTTGCCAGCCTTTCTCATCTGGTACTCACCATGCTCAAGAGGTCCTACAAGCGGCCTTTAAAGGGCTATAAGATTGTACTTCTAGGTGCCTAATGCTCACTCATGATGATGATCCAATTATTGCCCTCTGTACCCCTCGGGGAAAGGGAGCCCTTGCTCTTATAAGAATAAGTGGCACCGCTGTTCGACGCTTAGTCGACTCTTTTACACGGCTCGCATCGGGAAAAAAGGTAACGGACGTTCCGAGTCACACTATCCATTATGGATCGATCCTGAATAAGGAAGAGCAGATAGATTCTGTTATGGTCATCGTTATGGACGGCCCAAAAACGTTCACGGGCCAAGATGTTATTGAAATTACCTGTCATAACAATCCCTTCTTAATCGAAGCCATCATAGCACTCGCAATAACAGGAGGAGCCCGTCTTGCTCAAGAGGGAGAGTTTACCCAACGAGCTTTTTTACAGGGAAAAATAGATCTCATCCAAGCGGAGGCGGTCAATGAGCTTATCAACGCAACTACGCAACATGCACTTAAGAAATCTCTTGCCCAGCTTGAAGGAAGTTTTTCCCACTGGATAACCGCTCTCGAAAAAGATCTCCTGCGTACCCTTGCCTGGTGTGAAGCAAGCTTCGAATTTTTAGATGAAGAAAAAGAATTTGGCGATCAGATTAAGGCCTCTTTAGAGGAACTTCTTAAGAAAATAGCGGTACTCAAACAAACATTTAGCGTACAGCAGCAGATAAAAGAAGGGATACGCATTGCTCTGATAGGATCAGTAAATGCAGGAAAGTCTTCCCTCTTTAATGCTCTTCTCAACCAAAAACGGGCAATCGTTACACCTCTTGAAGGCACGACACGAGACGTCATCGAAGCGGGCCTCAATCACAATGGTAATCATTGGACACTGATAGATACAGCAGGACTTCGCCAGACAAAGGATATGATTGAACAAGAAGGAATAAAGCGGTCTCTCGAGGAAGCTCATAAGGCCGATATTATCCTTTTAACAACCGACGGAAGCAGGCCGCTCACAAGTCAGGAACAGGTTGTTTATACCGATATCTTAGAGACCTACCCTACCAAATGTATCCTCATTCATAATAAAGCGGACATTGCTCAATCGGAGAATAGCTCCCTACATACGCATATGACTATACGTGTCTCAGCATTGAGTAACCTTAATATCGATCAATTACATACAATGATCGGAAAAAAAATTAGAGAACTTTTCGCGTCGCTTGATTCTTCATTTTTACTCAATCAGCGACAGCATGCATTACTGCTGAATCTTGAGCAAAAATTAAAAGCGGTACATACGCACTTTAACGATGCCATTGCATACGAACTTATCTCCTACCAACTGCAAGATGCACTCACTATCGCAACTGAATTGACAGGTAAATCGATAAGTGAAGCGGTGTTAGATCAGGTGTTTAAGGAATTTTGCGTAGGCAAATAATAGGAGGTAATTGACCCTCTCCGGCTTTTAAGCCGGGGATTCTTGCTTCGTTGAGCGGACCAATGTCCCTCTCTCCACAAGCTAACACGGCAAGCCCTGCCGCTTTTATATTTATCGCTGCATTCAGGTCTCGATCTAATCAAAGACCGCAGCTCTTACATTCATACGTTCTTACCGATAAAGGTCTTCTCTGGTAAAAAATTTCATTGCTAGAAGCTTAGTTGCGATAATACCTAAAATGCCAAACACTACTCATAATCCTTTTTATGACATGTATTTTTGCGGCTTCAACCATAATCAAAAATGTGGGTCATGACAAGGGTTTGAAACCCTGGGGTATTCAGGGCATATCAATAATATCAGGATGGGTACCAGCGCACATGCCAAGGCTCATACTGATACTCTACGGAGCCTTCAGGATAACTGATCTTAAAATGGTACTTATGAGCATTCTTTTCAAGCCATGCCACATATTTCCACTTCTTATCGGCCGAAAAAAGATACCCATTTTCTGCCGATAAAATATCTACGGTTGTCCCTAACTGATGTTCCGAGTGGCCAGCATGCGCAGAATATCTGTTCGCTTTAAGCCGTGCCTGTTCTTTCGTAAGCTGCGGATTTTTACGCATCTCACGCTCTACCCAACGATTAAACGTTACAATCTGCTGTTCATAGCTCCGGTATCCTGAAACAACTTTTAATCGGAGCCCATCTGAACGGGCAGCAGCGAGCAGTTTTTTAAGATCAGGTACTATGCGCCGCGAAACCTGCACATCACGAAATGAAACTAAAGCCTGCGGCTTATATGCCCCTAAAGATGTTTTCCTATCTACTTTCTGCAAGACAGGATCCATATTCTGAGAATCGCGGCCCCAGAGAATGCCTGATCCACCTATCAAACAACAAAATAAGCTGAGAAGAACAACAAAGTTATTCATGATCAGATCATCCCTCAATTGAACGATTTACTACAGAAGACTTCTCAGTTGGTGGGTAAGCATAGATCTCAACCCGACGATTTGGTGCCTGTTGCTCACGATTTCCCGATGGTACGATAAGATGAGCACAACCATGGCCTGTAATGTAAAATTCGCCTTTAACACCCGCTTCTCTCAGATAATCAGCTACGGCATGAGCACGATCTTCTGAGAGCATCATATTATATTCGGTTGAACCTGCTGAGTCACATGCGTGCCCTTCTAGGCTAATCTTATAGCCTTTATTGGCAAGAGATTTCACAACCGCTAGATCATGCTCAAGCACCGGCCGCTGATCAGGCTGAAGATCCATTATCTCATATTTATTGAAACCAAAAAAGATCGCCTTGAGGCCATACTGAGAGCTATCTGAATGAATATCTCCTGCTGTGGGCTCTGAATTAGCGGTGCTAAGCTCTTCTTCTTGATGTGCCTGAGCTGCAGCAGCAGCACTAAAGACATTTTCATCATCATGCACCACAAATGCACCTAATTCTTCGTCAAACTCAGATTTCTGCGCCGATGATCCTGCTTCACCAGCAACAGGGGCTGGAGGAGAATAACGCGGCTTTTGCTTACAAGCAGGAATAAGTACTATTAAGAGCGATAATATAAGAAACTTCTTTTTATACATGAGATTCCTCAGTCGTTACGGAACAAAATCATTATCATAGTAAGCAATGTATCACAGGAAAGAAAAAAATACCACTCACATTAGTTGCACTGCAAAAAAAAAGGTATACTATAGGTAACAAAAAATTGCATATTTTAGGGCTTAACGCCTTTACACTGAGAACCGATGAAAAAAATTCTTATTAACGAAACACCCTGGCAAACACGCATTGCTATTACCCGGGATAATGAACTTCAAAATATATATTTTTGGTCCCATGCAACAGAAAGCCTGGAACGCTCATTTTATAAAGGAATCATATCCAAGGTCCTCCCCGGTATCCAAACCGCTTTTGTAGATATCGGTCAGAAACGAGCGGGATTTCTTCATATATCTGAAATTGATCGTGAAATGATAGTGCATCGGATGCATGAGCAGTTCGAGGATGTGGAGGCAGAAATGCCCTATCCTAGCCGAGCGCAACGGGATATCAGTAAAATTATCAAGGAAGGCGAAACGATCTTAGTACAGGTGAGCAAAGAACCGGTCAAGGAAAAAGGGGCAAAGCTGACCACCTGTTTTACCCTACCAGGCCGTTTTCTTGTCCTCATGCCAAATATTGCGAGAATCGGCATCTCAAAGAAAATAGAATCTAGAGAGGAACGACAACGCCTGAAGGAGCTGCTTCTGGCAAATCTTCCCTCCGGTATGGGAGCTATCATTCGGACACCATCAGAAGGTCAAGGCGCCCAAGAGATACTGCAGGATCTTGCCTATCTAGTATCAACCTGGAAGCAGATTTTAGGCACATATAAGGAAGCAGAACCGGAAGCAAAAATCTACGAAGATATCGATCTTTCCCTGCAGGCGGTACGGGATCATCTTGATTATGATGTTGAATCTGTATTAAGCGATAATGCTACAAATCAGGCCCATGTCTATAAGTTTGTAAAGAACATCGCCCCAGAATATGCTCAAAAAGTAAAGCTCTATCAGGGTCCGCCCAGCTTATTTGAAAAATACAATATTGAAACACAAATTGAACAGGCGCTACAGGGAAAAGTTTATTTACACTCGGGTGGCTCAATCGTCATTGAAACAACTGAAGCGATGACAGTCGTAGACGTCAACACCGGCCGCTTTATTGGAAAAACCAACCTTGAAGATACGATTTTAAAAACAAATCTCGAGGCTGCCGAAGCAGTTGTACGACAACTAAGATTGCGCAATATAGGCGGCCTTATCGTAATCGATTTTATTGATATGGCAAGTGGATCAAATAAACAAAAGCTCTTCCGATTTTTTGAAAAAACACTCAAAGAACGGGATAAATTCCAATCGGTCGTCCTTAAAGTCTCCGAATTTGGCCTTGTACAAATGACCCGCAAGCGTTCAGGCAAGACACTGATTCATGAACTCATGCATCAGTGCACAACCTGCTCAGGACTCGGCTGGATCAAATCGGTCCCAAATGAATCATATGCTGTTTTACGCGCACTAAAAAATGAACTGGAAAGTGAGAAGATGACTAGCCCACTTACGTTGACGGTACATCCTGCTATTTTTGATTATATAACCAGTACCGAATATAATGCGATTTTAGAACTGGAAAAGGCACATACAATCAAGATTATTCTTTCCAGCAAAGAAACCTGCCCCATCAATAAATTTAAGCTTGATCTTAAATGATTGGCCGGCCGCCTCGTAAACGATGCTGCCTTCGCTGAGGAAAAGGCTTGCCGCGCTCAGCCTCCATATCATTGAGAGCTATTTCAAGAGCCTCTTCAGCAAACCCTGCAAGGGTCAAACCAGGCTCCCAATAAACGGCATTTTTTAGTCTATCGATTACATCGCCTGAAATATGAAGCGTGATACGCTGCTTTTTTTGTTGAGCAGAATCATCTGAGACATTCATCGGAGCCGCAGGTGGCGTCGGCTCACCTACTAATATAAGAGAGCTCGTAGATTCTTCACGTTTTTCAGCCTCAACGACCTCAACTTCCTTCGATTCTGTACTAATTGAAAGATACGCGTCTAAAGGATTAATGCCTATAGTCTTTTTTTTCATCTAATTGTGCCCTTATTACAGCGCTTTTTCTTGTTTAATAACTTCCCGAGCAAGCGCTCTATAATCATATGATCCATAACAACGGGGATCATATTCAGTAATCGGCTTACCAAAAGAGGGAGCTTCGGCCAAACGAATATTTTCACGAATTGCCGTCTTATAGACAAGCTCACTAAAATTCTTTCTTAACTCGGCTACCACTTCTTTTGCATGGCGCGTACGTGAATCAACGCGACAAGGAACAATACCCGATATCTTCAAATTGCTATTTAATCTATGGCGAACAACATCAACAGTTTGCAAAAGCTGCACAAGGCCATTGACTGCCATAATGCGAGCCTCTACAGGGACGATCACCTCTTCACATGCCGTTAGCGCATTAATAGTTAATATACCTAATGCGGGCGGACAATCAATAAGAACATAGTCCCACTCTTCGGCAGACAGTGCCTGCAGCTTTTGCTTCAAAATAGTTTCGGCACCCACTTCATTGGCAAGCACTTTCTCAAGGCTAATAAGCCATGAAGAAGAAGGGATAAGCGCTACGCCCGGAGTTGCAGTGTTTGTTATAACGGAGGAAAGTGGTACATTTTCAGTAAATACACTTAAAAGACCCTTTTCTATTACCGTCATGCCAAACCACTGTGAGGTGGATGCCTGAGGATCCAAATCTATAAGGAGAACTTTTCTTTTTTTCTCCGCTAAAGAAGCCGCGAGATTAACGGTTGTTGTGGTTTTACCACTTCCACCTTTTTGATTAATAATCGCAATCTTTCGCATCATTCTCCGTACAACTTTTCCAATTCCGAAGTTCATCTTAGCATGCATTACGTGCAAAAACAACAATTATGTTTTTTATTCATTATCTTATTTCAATACAAAGGCAGTGAACAGGGTATTGGTGATATTACATTCTATACATTCCTATACCTCAATATATGATTTTATGAGAATGGTGTAAATAAAATCAACAAGCGGATAGTATGCTTTTATGAAGAATGATCATATCACTACAATAGCGGTGTTTTATGAATTGATATTTTTTAAGTACTGTATCCATAGAGGGTATTTTAACCTATTATTACTTTTCTTAAAGTAAGGCTATCTATTCTTTCTGCATATTACCCTATTTTACCTATACAACGCCTATACAGTAATTTAATAGATGTATGTATTTATTCCATTACAACAAATACAGTCTTTATACTCAACACATAAAAGATTAAAAGGTCATGCTTTATGATATTAATGTCTTTAAAGAAAAACCCTCCCATACACAAAACACACAAATTAAAGCTGTTTATGCCTTTTAATTAAACCAATAAATAGCATATCAGGCTGTATTTGAGTATTTTTATCCTTATCTTAAAAAGCATAAACTAGTTGTATTGTTATGATTTTCTTAATTTAATAATTACCCCCTATTAATCATACGGATAATATGGAGTTATTAATGATATATAATATTTAGCCTATATACATTCTTATGCGTTAAATATTAAAAAGCGCTAATACCGCTAAAGAAGTCTCTGTGGGTATTGGCGCAATACATGATTTGACTGTATTTGATATATAGTAAGTATTTTCTTAAAAGGGGCATTCTGTGTTAAATGTAGGTATTTGTGGTAAAGTTACTTTAGGCATAAATACCTACATCATGAATCTACTACGTTCTCAGCGCTGCCGTACACAGAAGCCGAAGGAATCGCATTTATGGCCGGCACAGCAATCTTGATCTTGATTACACCGTTCACTTAATCGTTCTCGTTTACAGATACCAGGATAATCTGTACTATACAATGATACTTGATAGACGGATGCCGCTCCTCCTACAAGAAGGGTGGCTGTAAGAAGTTTTTGTACAAATTTCATAGATGTCTCCTTTATATTGTTAACTATATCATGGTTCTTATTGAAATATTAACCTATTTTAAGCTTAAATTTCAATAGTTTTTATTATTTGTTTTTTATGCATTATCGTACATCTCCTGTATTAGGTACTATAATGTATTCCGTAAAAGACCCACGGACCATTGGCAGCTTGGTACGTAGAATCACCTTCAGATTCGGAAGAAAGTGAACGAAACTATACCCGAGTTAGACGGCTTATCTGCATATACAAGCAGCCTCATTTATGCTAGTCTATGAAAAAACTATCAAGCATCTATGAGAGGGACTTTTGTGAAAGAAACGCGGTCGATCTTAGAGAAATACCCTGATTATGCAATAAATATCGGCATCGAAGTGCATACACAATTAACGACGCACAGCAAAATTTTTTGCACATGCTCGAATAGTATTTCGGATGTACCTAATACCAATATTTGCCAGATCTGCACAGGTCAACCGGGCACATTGCCCGTCCTTAATAAACAGGTGGTTCAGGATGCAATAATGGCGGGTCTTGCAACTAATAGTATTATTGCTCATCGCTCTGAGTTTGCACGCAAGCATTACTTTTATCCCGATTTACCTAAGGGCTATCAGATTTCCCAAAATGATAAACCTATTTGCACCGAAGGGTATGTGGAAATTCGCCTTGAAGATGAGTCATTAAAAAAGATACGGCTTATCCGTATTCACATGGAAGAGGATGCGGGGAAAAACATCCATGCTACACACAGCAATGAAAGCTATATCGACTTAAATAGGGCCGGTACGCCACTTTTAGAGACCGTCACCTACCCTGATATAGCAAGTACCTATGAAGCACGAGAATATCTTAAAGCGATCAGACTCCTGGTGCAATATTTGGGTATCTGCACGGGTAATATGGAAGAGGGTGCATTGAGAGCAGATACGAATATCTCGGTGCGCAAAAAAGATACAACACAACTTGGAACGAGATGTGAACTTAAAAATATTAACTCCTTTAAGTTCATTGCCGATGCTATTGAATATGAAATAGAACGGCAGATTACGCTCCTCGAATCAGGTCAACAAGTGCTCCAAGAAACGCGCCTCTGGAATACGAAAGAGGGCGTAAGTAAGGTCATGAGAACAAAAGAAGAAGCGGCCGATTATCGCTATTTTGACGATCCGGACCTTCCTATCATCGACATCGATGATGCCATGATTGCAGCAGTAAAAGCTCAGATGCCGGAGCTTCCTCTTGAACGATTTAATCGCTATAAAGGGCTGGGGCTTTCAACCTATGAAGCAGATATTCTCGTTAATGAACCTGATATTGCCTTATTTTATGAACAAGCAACCAAACATACGAAGAGTAAACATCTTATTCATTGGGTTCTACGCGATCTTATGGGCTTTTTAAAGTCAGAAAAGATCTCTCAAGTCGCATGCAAAATGGCTCCTGAGATGCTCGCTCAGTTGGTAGAACTTCTCGAGAAGGGACTCATCAATAATAGAGCCGCTCAGATAATCTTCTTAGAGAGTGCCCAAACGGGCAGAGATCCTGAAGAGGTGATGAATGACATGGGCCTTCAACAGATGGATAATATGCAGGAACTGGAAGCGATTATCAAGGAGATTGTCGACACCAATCAGACCAAAGTCGACCAGTATAAAGCAGGCAAGGATAAATTATGGGGCTTCTTTGTCGGCCAAGCAATGCAAAAAACTCAAGGCAAGGGTAATCCACAACTTATTAATGAAATTTTAAAAAAATATATTGGTTAATTGTTGCCATTTGTAATCTTATAAGGGTAGACTAAGGGTATGGAAGTTAAAAACAATACTCAAAGGAGATTCTTATGAAGTATTTACTTAGTGCCTTATTAGTCTTAGGTATAAGTTCTGTCGCTTTTGCTGCAGATAAAGAAGAAACAAAATATATATGTTCAATTGGTGGTATGGATGATGTATACACTACAGAGTATCCAACCAAAGAAGAATGTGAAAAGTACTGTAAACCGGGACTTGGCCGGCCAGCTATTTGTGAAGAAACGGGCAAGAAAACGGTAGTCAGAACTCATATTGGATAAACTAGTAGGGGCCAAAGATGGCCCCGGCTACTTTTCAACAACCTTGAGGCCATAGTCGGCCAATTTTTTTGGATCAACGGGAGTTGGCGCCTGCATAAGAGGATCATACCCACTTTGGGTCTTAGGAAAGGCTATAACCTCCCGAATCGACTGGCACTGGAGCACAAGCATCAGAAAACGATCAATGCCCAAGGCGATGCCACCATGAGGGGGGAAACCAAGTTCCTGAGCTTCCAGTAAAAATCCAAAATGCTGTTCTATTTCATCTTTTTTTAACCCCAAGAAATCAAATACGTGCCGTTGTACTTGTGAATCATGAATACGAATAGATCCGCCACCTAATTCAACGCCATTAAAGACAATATCATACGCCCGGGCTTTCATCTGAGCCGGTTCTTGCGATTCCCAGTCAGCTTGAGGAGACGTAAAGGGATGATGTACCGCATTCCATTGCTTAGTCGTCTCATCATAATCGAGCAGTGGAAAATCGGTTACCCACAATAGCTTTAGATCTTCCTTATTGATAAGATTGAGTGCAGTGCCTACTTGGAGGCGTAATTTACCCAACTGAGTCCATGCCTCTTTGTACATACCCGCCACGAGAAAGAGGGTATCTCCTTCCTTGAGAGTAGGAAGCTGTGCTTGTACCTGCTTAAAAAAGTCCTGAGGCAAGAATTTGGCAATGGGTGCTTCAAAGGTACCATTTTCCTTAAAACGAATCCATACAAGCCCCTTAGCCCCATTTTTAAGAGCTTGGCTCACCCATTGATCAAGCTCTGAGCGGGTAAAAGGATATCCCTCGATATGAAGACCTCCAATCTTACCTCCTTTATCGAGCGTTGCACGAATAAAGGTCAGTTCTGTGGACTCAAAAAGGCTCGTCATATCACGGATTTTCATATCAAAACGCAGATCGGGCTTATCCGATCCATACAGTCGGATTGCCTCATCGTACGTAATACGGGGAAATGGAAGAGACAGTGGCTTTTTTAAAATGGTAGTAAAAAGATGCTGTAACAGCCCTTCAGTAAGGTCCTGAACGTCTTTTTCTTCGATAAATGACATCTCAATATCGAGCTGAGTAAATTCTGGCTGCCGATCCGCTCTTAAATCTTCATCTCTAAAGCAATGGGCAATCTGGAAATATTTTTCTATACCTCCAGCCATAAGTATCTGTTTATAGAGCTGAGGAGATTGGGGAAGGGCATAAAATGAGCCCTTATGCTGCCGAGAGGGCACCAGAAACTCACGGGCTCCTTCAGCCGTATTTTTTGTCAGGAGAGGCGTTTCCACTTCGTAAAAACCCTGGGCATTCAGATATTCTCTCATGGCAAAAATGAGCTTATGCCGCATAGCAAACCGATGAAGCATGAGAGGCCTTCTCAGATCCAAATAACGATATTTTAAACGTAATTCTTCATCCACATAGTCAGCCTCCTCAAGCTGAAAGGGGAGCGCCTTCGCTTTATTAAGTACTATTACTTCTTGAACTTGCATTTCAAAGTGACCGGTTGGAAGATCTTTATTAATAGTCTGTTCGGTACGATTCACCACCGTTCCCTTCACCGCAATAACAAACTCTGACCGCAGCTGGTCAGCAGTTGCATGGGCACTGGTTGAAAATTCTGGGCTAAACACAAGTTGCATCAGACCGCTACGATCTCGAAGATCTATAAATATAACGTTACCATGGTCCCGACGCTTTTGAACCCAGCCTGCTAGAGAGATAATTGTACTAAGATTTTTTTCTGTAATTTCTCCGCACCCCAGGGTACGTTCATAATGCTGCATGCATATCCTTTGCGCGATTGAGCGTTGTTATCGACAAAATCATACAAAGTCTAAACTAATTATGCATAGTATGCAACAGAGGATTCGGCACCTGTACTTTTCTCAGCAACGAATACCAGCGAAAAGCAATACTAAAAAGTGTACTTAAACCCAATATTGAAAAGATAGGCCAGATCATCGGAGATAAGTGATTCTCTGGGAAGTGTCTTATCTTTTAAGAAACTACTCTGTGCACTATCTAAAGCAACGCCTTTCATGCGTTTAAAATGATCCCCTGGAACAAATACGGCACCAACAGCAAAAAACCTCACATTCTTAACAAGCTCAATATCCATGAGCAGATTAAGCTCAGTCCCCAGAAAGGAATCGACGGAGTGGGGAATCTGCGCGAAAAGAGATGGGTTTTTCGGTATTTTTTTTGATTCGAATCGAAGGCTCGGCTCTTCCTGCCAATAAAAAAGCACATTGGGCGCAATACGCCAGCGTTGTTCATGATTGTTGTACAGATACTCTCCTGAGAAACCTGCATAGATAAGATTCGTAAAGCCGGTTGAGTTTAGTATGGTAATCGTTGAACTCAGTCCCTCGATACCAAAATCGAGCACCCGGGGAAAGCCGCCAAAGCCGTTTAAAAAAACGGTACTCGTAACCCGCTTTCCCGTATAAGAGTCATTAATAGTGACAAATCCATTAAAATCAACCTCCCGTTTTTGTTCTGGAGAAAGTAATGCTATACGTATACGCGGATCATGATCCCCGGTCGCGATGCCGATGGCTGCACTGATCTTAAACAGATCCTTTTTAATAATATAGCTTGCATCAAACACAAAAAATGATCCCCGGTACCGTATCTGAGCAGGATCTTGAAAACGAAACTGCTTATTTTGTAGGTTTCGGCCTATTTGTTCCCCATTCTGAAACTGTGTACGGGGCGAGCTGACGATTATTGCTTGATTCTCAGGCGCTGCCAATGCATCCTTGCCCGTAAGGGTATCTGTCACCTGATCATCCACAATAACGATTTCTCCCAAGCGATTTTGAGGAATAACACTGTTGCGATCAATACCAAAAATCTTTTGTCCGCCCCGATTAAAGGCATACTCACAGCCCCATTCAAGACAGCCAAAGGTACCCTCTACCATAACGCCAAAGGTTGCTAAATTGCTCACCGCATCATGAAGAAACTCAACTTTAAGATCAGGATTCCAAGTAAAAAGAATATAGGGCTCAATATAGAGCTGCTTCGTTTCATTATGAGCCAATGGATACCACTTGAGACGAGCAGCAGCCAAGTAATTAATAAAGCCAAAGTCCCGTGCCCCATCAGAGCGTCGCCCATACTGCTGAGCACGTACTATCTCATTGGTCTGCTCAAAAGTAGCAGAACGGCTATTGAATATGCTGGCATATATATCATAATAAAGACGATCTTTTGCAAGCTCTCCGTATAACTTCCCACCAAAGACATACTGATCGATCGAGGTATCAATAAAAAAGCCGACGACCGGGGCTACAGAAGAAAAATTGTACCCCAGAGATATCCCTCTTCCTAACTCAAAGGGAAAAGCTCCAATAGTAAAAACATGCCTATTACACCAACTTATTGAGAAAAGATCATTCAAAGCAACTTCGATCCATAACTCTCTGAGCCAAAAATCGGTTAAAGGGAAGCCATGCCGATGAGCACCAAAAATAGTATCAAGTTCCCTTGTCGGTCGTTCTGTAGTATCGAAAAGAGTATGCTGATTACCCCAGAGAGATCTACTTCGTACCGTTGCTTGGGCCCGAAAAAGCTCCTGATTGCCTTTACGATAGCTATAGGTACCTGAACCATCTATCAGACTGCGAAAAAAGATTGTTTCATCAGGATTTGCGTTATTGAGTAACGCAAGATTCTTTCCATAAAAAAACTCAGGGAAAAAAAAGAGAGAGAACTGCAAATCTTTTTGTTCAGACGCAGTAATGCCAAGAGAGAAAAACAATAAGAAAAGAAACCCATACAAGAAGCGCTTCATATATAACTCAGCAAGGCACGATAATTCATACCTTGCTGAGTTTATTCAATTTACCGAAAATCTCAATAGATTCAATAATGCTTAGTTGCGAATCAGGTCCTGATACTTCTGCACGGTACGGTCAACAATGGAGTCAACAAGTGCGGGAGTTACTGCTCCCTCATGCTGTGCTTCAAGGTACACCTTTTCCATAAATTCGCAGATACCGGCTGAAGAAGCATAATTGAGTTTCTGAGCAATCTCCTGCATTATGTTATCGTGTAAGTTCTCTCGAGCTGATTCAGCGAGAGTCTCATCTATACCGTTGGTTGAGAATAACTTATCTCTAAAGAGTTGGAGAAGGGTAATTCTTTCGTTAAGAGCAGGCCGCTTGATTTCAATAATATCGTTAATAACCGCCATCTCACCCGGTAATTTAGGCTTTGAGTGTGTCCCCAATACGAGCATATATTTATTGCTTCGTTTTCCACCCTGTTCAATAAATGCGTTAATTAAACCATATTTACGTTGTGTAAGGAGCATACTGGCATTATCGATGTAAATAATCGCTCCTCGGGTAGCCTTTAAGGATTCCCTCTTAAGAAAATCCTCAATAGCAAGAGCAGCATCGCTATCCTTCATTCCTGCCAGCGTAGCACCAGAGATTTCATAGAAATCCATGCGCGCAAAGTGAGCTATGTGTTGCGCAAACATTCGTTTTCCCGATCCAAGTGGGCCATAAAGAAGTAAATTGCCATACTTAACTTTATCATCACCATCCTGTATCATTCTTTTAATCGTAGAGGTGTTAAGCAATATGGTATTTAAGCGGTCTTTCACGTCGGAAGCAAAGACCATTTCTTTCAGTGATTTACGGTTCTTATCAACATTTCCCTCGCCGGTGATAGCTTTTGCAAGGGTAAATTCAATCCTTGGCCTATTGACGTATCGCTCAAGCCTATTGGCAATAAAACGAAAAGTATAATAACATCCAATAACTCCTATTCCTACAAGAAGCGTCTTTTTAAGAAAGTCGGACGATTCTGTTTTAAACGTTGCCATATCGGGTTTCAATTTTTCAATTTTTTCTTCTACTTTTTTAAGAGCTGGATCAATAATACCTTCTTGCACCTTAAGAGCAATTCTATCCGCAGCCATGTCGGTGAACTCTTCGACGACGCCACGCACCCCGCCCTTATTTCCGGGTCTCCCTACTATCTTCACGAAATCCGCGGTAATCCTCTCTTGTACTTGTCGAGCCTCATTTGAATTGCCTAGCGGATTATTAAGACGGTCTGTTGCCGCGATTACATTGTCCGCAATAGTCTCTACTTTCTGCTGCAAACTGGGACTTACAAGTAATCCTTGAACAGCTCCGTACGCAATCCTTGCTTGAGTTGACTGCGGATTGGGAATGTGAGCCGCTGGCGGTTCAGGAGCAACTGGTCTAGCATTGCCTTCATTTGGTGGCACTACACTATCATTAGGAGCCTTAGCCCAGAAATAGCTCTTTGCTGTTTCCCACAATCCCGTAGAAGCTCCTCCCGAAGATACGAAGAATGGCCCCGGAGCCATAGCCGATAAAGAATTCATCTGCATAAGGACAAAGAGAACCTGATAAAAGAGAATATGTTGGATAAATAAGCTTTTCATTTTCATGGTATTTTCTACTCCATTATTGAACATATCTTATGAGAATTCATTATCTAGTCTATCCTTTTTAATATTTTTTTCCACAGGCCCCCAAGCTACCCAACTTTAGCATGAAGGATGCAGCACATTGAAGATATTGGCCCTCTATTTGTGAAAGTCATGCGTAAAAACAAGGGATAGTGCTCTCACAGTATAGTGTTAGCTTAGAAAAAAATGCTCATTAAATGCAATAGTGTCGATTAAAAGTATAGATGCGTTAAAAACGATATTCTAAGCCTACGTTAATGAAATAAGACTTATCGTCACCAAGCAAAGCTACTCTATCATTCACGATGCCCGTTTTGTCTAAATTATCAAGAAAAGCCTGTTGCGCACGATTTAAAGGACGCCCCTTAATATCCCGATAGTGACTACCCGGCAAGAAAATAGATGCTACGGTAAAGAAACGTAGATCAGGAAGCAGTTCCGCTTCTAGAAAGCCATTGATTTCAGTACCAAGGAAATTGCGTGCAAATCGATTTACTGAATTTTTTCGCGTTTCTCGATCGAAAAAGGGCGAGGAAAAATCGGTCCAATAAGCAAGGATATTAGGATTAAAACTCCACTTACGGCAACTCCAGCTTGGACGCCAGTAGGCACTTGCGCCTACAAAAACGAGGTTCGTAAAGCGACTAACCGGTGTTGCAAAAGGATCGAGTACCTCTTCTGAAGGAAAGGTGAGGGGCCGAGGAACTCTTCCAGACCCACTTAAGAGGAAGGCACTCTTCACTCTTGTACCTGAATATACTTCCTGAAGCCCTATAAATCCTTCAAAAACACCATCAACATTACTATCCCCCTTAATTTGTTCATCCTTATTAGGATTGGCATCTCCACTTGCGTAGCCCATTCCCGCACATACCTTAAGATCCGGTTTGTCTACATAATACCCCATATCATATACAAACATACAGCCTCTAAACTGATTGGTATAGCGGTCACTAAATCTATCCGCGTCATTAATAAGGGTTCCTAAGTCATTTGACCCAATAATCTGCCCATTATCACATTCTGATTGTGCCGACTGACTAATAATGATCTGATTAGCACTCACTTTTAAGGCGAGTGGGGATTTTTGCGTCGCTTTCTCCCCTGGAGGAGCTTGGCGCACACGGCTATTATTAACAACTGCTGTTCCTTTAACATTCGCAATCTTAATGACGTTACGATCCCAGCCAAAAACGGTCTGCTTGCCAAAGTTAAATGCGGTATCAAATCCACATTCAAAATTGCCACATTCAAATTCACCCGCTACACCTACCGTAGCCAGATCACTTTTAGCATCACCTATAAACTCAATTTTTTGTTCTGGCACATGATTATAAAGCACATAAGGCTCAAGACGCATAATTGCTTTCGAGTTGACATAACTTGGCAGCCATTTAAGACGTGCCGCTACTAAATAGTTGATAACACCAAACCCACGAGCCTGATCCTGCCTATGACCGTACTGTTGCCCCCGAATTTTCAGATTCGTAGCATCAAATGTTGCCGCTTTATTATCGATGATAGCACCATAAAGATCATAAAAGAGCTTCTCCTTTACAATCTCCCCTGAGAGTTTGCCTCCAAAAGCATACTGATCAACAGCCGCTTCAGAGAAAAAACCAAGATCGGTCGGATCTACCGCGAAGGCCGCTCCTAACGCGATTCCTCGTCCCAATTCAAAAGGAAAAGCACCAAAAGTAAAGGTATGCCTATTACAAAAAGGTAGTGAGAGAAGATCATTGAGTGAAAGCTGTATCCATAATTCTCGTATCCATAAAATGTGGCGCGGAATGCCATGTTTATGCTCACCAAAAACAGTATCCAGCTCTTTAATCGTCGCATTCGTCGTTGAGGCAATAGATTCAGGATCGCCCCAGACACCTTTATTTCGTACCGTCATCTTTACGTACACAATATCATTATCTGCAGTGGATTTTCCATACCGATACTCAGAATTAAAGTCCAGGGTATGCCGGAAATAAAGGACACGATCAGTAGGATTATTATTATTGAGAAGGCGCAGATTTTTGCCATGGAAAAACTCGGGCATGCGCAACTTAAAACCAAATTTAAATTCACTGTCACCTGAGTTGTACTGGAGAAATGCTTTCTGAGGGGTCTTATCCGTTTTTTCTATCTTTTTTTCTTCAGTGGCTTGCGCGGTCTCTGCTTTGCCTTGAAGGCCATTCGCAGGTAAAGCATCATTTGCTTGGACATCTGGCAGATCCAGTGATTCTTTGTCTAGTACCGGTATGCTAGATGCATCAGCAAGAGCCAAGGAGAAAGAAAAAAAAGCGGCACTTAAGATAACACTAATAATACTACGCAAGCAGCTATGCTTGTCCATAAAATCTCCTTGTAACCGATCGAGCAGCTGCAGGCCCCTATTTTTAAATCAGGCCCCTATTTTTAAATATGGGGTAAGTCAGCCGTCCATCCTGTATTTAAAAGCTGTGCATGCTATGATCATGATCATGAAGATAATAACAATTTTAAAAATAAATGCTAGTAGGGAAAGGAGCAATACGGGATTGGCTCATACTAAAAAAAGTAGGTGAAAGTTCTCAATAACCAAATGAGAAATATTGAGCATAAAAAAACAAGCTGAATGATCTCCGCTCTGTATAATTCGGGAGTGCAGATACTTGTTATTGAAGATATGTGTAAATAAAAGTATCGTGGTGAAGACCACGTAGTTGGAGCGATGGCGTCTCCCTTCTTGATAAGGTAATGTCCTCATATAAGATGTAGCTTGCAATGATGAATGGCGAAGAGCCTGGAGTTGCAAGAAAGAATCCGCTGAATTTATTCATGCGGAGTACGTCAAACTCCCCTTCGCAGGATGAGCCATTCCTCAATAAGCTTTGAGACGACGTGCCCCGCCACCATATCTTTAAAGTTAAAAAATTATTATTACCTTGGCTTTCAGTAACTGCTCTTAGTTTACAGACGTTTTCTACGAAAGCAAGCATCAAAAGCTTCCCCTTTTGAACTTTACTTTGCGCTTTTTCGTTCGCAACGGAGGATAGTTTATGGTAATATTTGATTAATATCAACATCGACGGACAAAAATGGCCCAACTGTCGAGACAACGGATTCGGCAATCAATCTGGAAGATCCGCTCAATGAAGGAAAAACGACCGCTCCTACTCGGTGCACATATGTCGATCGCCGGGGGCATAGAAAATGCCTTTTATAAAGGCGCATCAATAGGTTGTACCGCAATTCAAATTTTTACCCATAGCAATCGTCAATGGGCGATGAAGGATCTTTCCGCTGCTTCAATTGAAGCGGCCAAAAAAGCACAAAGAGAAACAGATATTGAGCATGTTATGGTACATGCAAGCTATCTCATAAATCTTGGATCCGAAACAGCATCAACGGTAAAGCAATCGATTTCTACATTAATAAAAGAGCTCGATCAATGCCATAAGCTTAATATACCACATCTCGTACTTCATCCAGGAGGAAATAGCAACGCAAAAGTTGGTATAGATCAGATAAGCAATGGGATTAATGAAGCCCTTGAGCAGTCTCAAAACTCTACCCTCATCCTCTTAGAAACGATGGCCGGCCAGGGTAGCCAGGTAGGATACCAATTTGAACAACTTGCCTCCATTAAAAGCAAAGTGTACCGTAAAGAAAGAATCGGATTTTGCTTAGATACGTGCCATATGTGGGCAGCAGGCTACGATTTTTCAACGCAAAAGGGGTATGATGCCACTTTTAAAGAATTTGATACTATTCTTGGATTGAGTCATCTTAAAGCCATTCATGTAAATGACTCTAAACAGCGACTCGGTTCTCGCGTCGATCGACATGCAGACATTGGCAAAGGAACTATTGGACTTGAAGCATTTCGGCTATTAATGAATGATGATCGTTTGAAGTCCATTGCCAAAATTCTTGAGACTCCTACAAAGGAACTAGAAGATTTTGCGCGAAACATGAACACCTTATATAAGCTTATCGAACAAGATTCCTAAAGAAAACTACAAGAAGATAGGATACTTAATTTGGACTGAAACTGGCAGGATATTCTCTTATAAGATCGCAATAGTTAAAGACCCGTAGCGTATAGCTAAGAAGGAATTGTAGTTTGTTACGAGCCCTTAACTATCACTTTCTTACAAGCAGTGCCTCAACAACTATTTTTATCATCTACAACTATTGAAGGGAGAGAAAGATAGTTGTAAATGTAAAACTAACTATGAAGCACTTCTAAGTTTCTCT
>SDBV01001161.1_pt1 | contig 39280 bp, 62 predicted proteins | sample 2277081 | NCBI WGS metagenome assembly SDBV01 (sample SAMN10402039, study PRJNA504765) | marine sediment metagenome | isolation source: marine sediment core GS10_PC15, 223 cmbsf | place: Arctic Ocean: Southern Knipovich Ridge | collected 2010 | reverse complement strand
CTTGAACAACGTGCGACATCAGGATAGCGGGATAGGGGTAAGTCCGCTAATGGACTCTAACGGGATACACCTGACAAAGTGGCTCATTCTGGATGACACCGCTATTTATTGGTTCATCCCGGGCGGCCGCTTTCGCAAGAGTCCGGTACTAATCACGGTGCAGGGGAAAGAATGAAAAAGGTTACCATCAAAGGTGTAGAGCTAACAGCTCTTTCGATGGAAGAGGTTAGCGAGGGCTTCGTGGCTTGGCAGCCGGACTCCTATGTTATCGTTCTATCCGGTGAAGAGTTGACGAAGGTCGCAGAAAAGGTGGAAGAAGTCGCCAAATAAGAGGAGGGTTTCAAAATGCCAAGGATATTTGTTGTAGATGGTAGGGAGTTTCCTGACCCGGATCCGAATCTAAAGGTCGATGAGGTACGACAGTCCATGTCGGTCTTCTTTCCCGAGCTCTCTAACGCAGAAACTTTAAAAGAGAAAAAACGGGGAGAAGACACAATCTTTGAGTTCAAGAGGCGGGTCGGCACGAAAGGAATTACTGACGAGCCGGAGGTTATAGTGGATGAGGTCACCTTTAACATGGTCGATGGGATGCTTGCCCGCCAGGGAAACCATGATGACAGGCCGGCCGCGGTGGACCTCCTTGAGACTGGCGTCCAAAACGGCACCTTGGGCGATACGGCCCGGGTAATCGCTCAGCGTTACAGCCTGCGACCCGAGGTAATCATCGGCTGGTATGCTGAAGTTCTGAAACGGCGTGTTAAGGAAATCACAAAGCAAATCGAGGAACTAACGGAGGCGAGGATAGACTATGCCGGAAGCCGATGAGATTGGAAGACTGGTCGAAATTCTCCGGAAGGTACCGGAGAAGAGGCTACTCATCATTGACCTGGCTAACAGCATCCCTATTAAAAACGGCCTCTTGGACTTAAACGTCCTAAGAGAAAAGCAGCGGGAAATCAACCTTGCGGTAGCTGAGGCTAAAGCCTATGGAACCCGTACCATCATGGCGGTGGATGCCCTGGTCAGGTTGAGGGCTAAGAGGGAGGTTTAGATATGTGGGATCTCCAAGCGATTATTGAGCAGAACAACCATGCGGCCATAAACTACATGATGAGAGGGCGGGAGGTTGACGTAGCTCAATCTCCCCAGCCACAGACTTGGTCGCTATCCGTGCTGGCCGACAAGTTGAGGGTCGGCCCACCGATGCTGTCTCAACTCCTGTGGGCTTTTACGGAATTCGATACTCTGGAGGGTTTCCTGAATTTAATCCGGGAGTTTCTCCCAGAAGACGAAGATGAAATCTTGTCAGCACCGGGAGGGAGACGGGTTTATAAGTTCTGCTATCTCTTTGGGAAGAAATATTACCCGTTGCCCGCCTATACCTTTGAAGCTAACGTGGAGCAACTCTTGAATGGCCTGCCCGTAGAGCTGATGGGCCTGTCATACTCAGCGTACCATGAGCTTAATATGAGGCAGGGATATCTCTTACTGCTGTCTCTTGTTATCTATCCCTACGAAGGTGATGACAGAGACATGGAAGAAGATTTCGAGGGGACAGTGCCGGAGGGTAAGACCCTGAATGAGGTTTTCAACGGTGCCCGAGTGCCGCTTCTCGATATGGTGCTGCGTATCGTTGGTGAAGACCTGGTCGGTCTGATACCGCCGGACGGCTGGATGGCCTCTGAATTGCACCTGATGACCGATGGGACACCGCATGACGGATTAGGGCTCTTTGCTGATTGGGCATTCTCTGAAACGGGGTGCGTCCTACTGGATGCGAGCTATGATAACTGTGGATTCATGGAGGGCATGACTGAGCCTCTATTCCGTTGGTCGAAGCATAATGTTGATACCCTGACCAAAGAAAGTGCCAAGGTGCAGGAAATCCGGCAGAAAATAGACGATATGGTTGAATGGCTGGAAGCCGACCCGATAATTCACTTCAGGGAGCTCCTGGAGTTTCTGACGGCAAAGGCGAAATCTAAACTGAAGAAAACCACCAAAAAAAGGGAGAAGCACTACTACGACCCTTGGGAGCATGAGTGCATTTTAGACCAAATATTTGAAGATGAGGAGGAAGACGATGATGACGAAGGCGACGACGAGGGCCGCATCCGGCGAGCAACCGTCGGCGACATTGCCGCCGCAACGCAGTTTTAGCTGGGCGGTTCCGGACGAACTGGGTATCCCGCCTGACCCGCTGAGACTGAGGCTGGACTTCCACCACCAGGCGGTGGAGATGACCTTCTTTGAAGGAGAGACCGTAACCAGCAAAGTCGTCTCAGCGATGGATGTGGCACATGCCCTGGCCAGCGAGCTGTCGTTTGGCTCCGGGCTATTACCACCTGGGACTATCTGGTGGAGGAATACGAGGAGCGGAGCTGTGGTCGCAATCTATGTCGAGAAGCACATCCGGCAAGTGGCTCTGCAGACGAATATTAAGAAACCGCCCAAGAGGTATAAGCTGCCTATGCCCGGACTCATCTTTCTCTGTCAGCCCGGGATGACGCCATGGGTCTTTGCGGTGAAGAATAAGCCGAAGAAGGAGACGGATATCGTGTATCGGGCTCCGCTGGCCAATATCCATGCCAACGGTAGGTCCTGCGCGGGCAGCCATACATATCCCACTCGGCTCGAGAACATGGTTGAGTCCTTCTTCACATCATTCTTCAGTGCAACGGCAGACCTCAGAAACAGGTCAAGGCAATTCCCCGAGAATGTGCTTCACCTGTGGGAGTTCCTGGACGGCAAGAGGAGGTACCCGCTGGCGGATCTGGTCGAGCATGGCACAATAATAGACCTTTTGAATATGGGGATGGACTGAGAAATGAATAATCCCGTTGGTTATTTGAAGAAACGTGAAGACGGGCTCGAGGGTGAACGGGGAGTGTACTACGACTATGTCCTGGCATCCAACGGCCTCTTCATCGAAGCTGAGGGAAAGATTATGGCTGCCCGGGTACCCGTTGCTGAGTGCGAGGTTCGGGGACTGGCGCCGCTAGCGCCTCAGGTTGTCCTGCGTTATGGCCTCATCCCGCAGCGTTTCTTCGACTTGGCGCTGAGTGCGTTCCTGGTCGATACGAGCAGGGAGCGGTACGTCGCGGTGACCTGGCAAGATGGCTACCACCTGTACGTTCCGGAGCAGGAGACGGAGGTAGCCCAGGTCGAGTACCAGATGGGTGACAGCATCGCCCTGGACCTCCACTCCCACGGCAAGATGGTGGCCAGGTTCAGTCAGAAGGATAATAAGGACGAGACCGGGATGAAGCTCTACGGAGTTGTCGGACGTCTCGACGGGACCCCGGTCGTTCAATTACGGGTTGGGGTCTATGGCTACTTTCACCCCCTTTCTTGGGGGGACGTGTTTGACGGTTATCTGATGGGAGCCGAGGATGGGCTAGAACCGAGGGAGGTGATAAGCGAAAATGAGCTATACAGTGACATTGAGGGAGAGTTTCCAGTCTCCGAAAATCGTGGTGGTGGGCTGTGGGGGCACCGGTGGTTTCGTGGCCGAAGGTCTGTGCCGGCTATTGGCGAATATCGACCTAGACCTTCTCCTGGTGGACTATGACCGCGTGGAGCCCCATAACCTGCGGAGGCAGAACTTCTTTGAGGGAGACGTGGGCAAGTTCAAGTCCCAGGCTCTCGCTGAACGCATGGCACGGCAGTATGGCCGTGCGGTAGGCTACAGTGTCTATCCCTATGACCGCGACCTGCTCAGTGAGTCTTCCGGGCTGGGGATGCGTGTTGGACACGGCATCATCATCGGATGCGTGGATAAAGCCGCGGCCAGGCGGAGCATCGCAGAAACGATGCAATGGGGTGACTGGTGGCTGGATGCGGGGAACGGGTATCAATCCGGCCAGGTCCTCATCGGCAATACCGGGAGACTAGGCGGGCTAGGGCAGTGGTTTGAAGAAAGTTTCCGGACGGTGGGCAGTCTGCCCTTGCCGTCAGTCCAGGAACCGTCGCTCTTGTACCCGCCAACTCAACCCGTAACATTGGAGCTGGACTGTGCCGAAGCGGTGGAAGATGAGGAACAAAGCCCTGTGATAAATCAGATGATGGCAACACTGGTTCTAGAGTTTATGAATCGTTTCCTGAAAGGCTCACTGACCTGGATGGGAGCTTACGTTGACCTGGAGGCAGGAACACTGAACACCGTACCGGCTGAACCCGAGACGGTTGCCAGGATGTTCGGGGTAAAGGCTAATACCCTCATGGTCAAGATGGAAAACTGTAGCCGGGGCATGATTCGGCAGCCACGGCGTGGACGAGGACTAATACCATGACGCTGGTTGCGGATAAAGAGAGAGTAAAGGGCGTTCTTAAGGACTGGGATATTCTCACCGAGGCCATGACTACCCCTATTGTCTATCATCCGGGTGGTTGGGTAGACACGGTTCCTGAAGAGCTGAAGAGGGAGGTGTTGAAGCAAAGGATTGGGAAGTCGGTCAACGGCGGGTGGGATACGGCTACTGATGCCGAGGTCATGTGCTACCTGATGACCGCCTCATTGATTCAACCCCTTGGCTCGGACTGGACGCAAATATACCTGTACGAGAGCTCCCTCTTTATGCCCGCCATAAGACAGGCTATTCCCGATATACCGAAGGAACTCTCTGACGATCAGAAGAATGAGCTGAGTGACCTTAAACGCAAAATCCGGGATAGTCAGAAAAGACGCCGGAAATCGAAACGGAAGGAGAAAGACATGTCGAAAAGAAAACTTGTCATGGAAGAGCACGAAGGGACAGTCTTGGTAGGCGTGATGCAGGACGGATGTGACCCTATCCTCAATAACAAGCAAGGGTCTATCGAAGAGGTCCTGGCAGCCGTTCCTGACTTCCTGAGGGAAGCCGAGGAGAAGTGGGCGGTTTCGTCCAAGAACCCTGCCTACAAAGAACCGGCAGCAGCGAAGAAGGCTACACCGCCGCCGGCAGCCACATCAGAGCAGCCAAAGACGGCCGGGGACTTACCGCTTCTCGCTGCAACGGAGAAACCAACAGAGGTAACTACTACGACAGAGGAAGTGCCAGTAGCGGAGTCAGTCGGTGGATATATCAGTAAAGAGGAGGCCGCCAAAATAGCTGAAGATATGGGTGGCTCTCGTGAAGACCTGGAAACCGAAGTGACTGCGGAAGCGGAAATCACCGAGCCCCCCGCCGTGCCGGCAGAGATGGCGCCTGAACCCGTGGGTGAACCGGTGGCGCCCGAAGTTGAACCGGTGGCGCCCGAAGTTACTCCCGCCGTGCAGGATATCGGAGAGAGAATCGCCCAAACGCCGGCACCCCCAATGGCGGAGCCCACTAAACCTGGCGAGTGGCAGTATTTTCTGCAGGATAAAAGAGGTCCCTATGGGTCTGTGCAGGAGGCCATGGATGCGCTAGGACTGGATAAAGCTACTCGGCCGACTCACAACCGATGGGATCGTCTCTCAACAGCTTTGAAGGAGAAGATTCTGCGCCGACCGAAATCTTAGGGAGGTGGTCATGGGAGAGACCGATTTTAGCAAGACACTAAAGGCTCGCCGGCGAGAGATGGGACTGACTTTAGCCAAGCTCGCGGAGTTGTCAGGTGTGGATAAATCACACCTGGGACGCATGGAGAACGGCCGGCGTTTCCCATCGGCTAACGTCCTGGGCAAGCTGGCAGGGCCGCTTGGGATTGACGAGCGAGACCTGTTTATGCTAACCGGCTACCTTTCACCCGACGCAACCGATGAAAGAATTACTAGGTTCAAGGCAAAGATGGAGGGTGAAATCAGGCAGGCGATGTCTAACCTTCTGGAGAAGGTAGATACACTCTGAGGGGGTGTACGATGAAACTAATCAGAGATTCCATCCTGAATAAGATTCAGATGGCCGCGGAGGTCAATGGCGCTCTGCTTGAGCACAACCTGGTCATAGTGACCAAGACGCAGCAGGGCGAGACCACACCCGTGTATGCAGTCTATGCCGCTCAGGGACAACTGATAGGCGGGGAGCTGCACGAGTTTGGTGACCATGACCGGGACACGCGGGAAGAAGAAGTTCAGCCATAAACAGGGAGGAGCGCAAGGCGCAAGGTCTTCAAAAGGTTTGTCCCCCTTTCGTAGATACGTCTTGCCTCCTCCGCCCAAAAAAGGAGACCGCATATGCTTAGAGTAAGGACGGCCGGTAAGTTAGGTTATTGTTTCGGCGTCTCCCAGGCAATAGATAAAGCGATAAAGTTCGCTGAGGAGCATGGGAAGGTCTATAGCTGGGGGACACTGGCTCACAATGAAAATGTTGTAGCCCTGCTGCGTCGGCATGCGGTGGAGCCTATCAAAACAGACGGATTCGACTCCGTATCGCAGGTTGCTATAACCGCCCATGGAGCCCCACCTGAACTCTATAGAATGTTCGAGGATGCAGGCTTACATATTCTGGACTGCACCTGCCCCATTGTCCGCAGGGCTCAGAAGGTGGTTAGAGAACAGCTGGACGGCTTCGATATTGTGATATTCGGAGACCCAGACCATCAGGAGGTCAAAGGTCTCAATGGGTGGGCAAACGGCGCCAAGTTCGTCGGTAACTTCAACGACCTCTTCACACCGAGCCGGGGGTTCAAGATGTTTAACCTGAGTAAAAAGGTCGGGATAATCAGCCAGACCACGAAGACCGAAGCCATGTTTGCAGACTTCGTGACAACGCTGATTAGCCATAACATCGGACGATTCTCTGAGATGAGGGTATTTAACACCATCTGCCCGATAGTTTCTTCCCGGGTAAAGGAGACCATTAAGCTATCTTGGGAAGTGGACATGATGTTAGTGGTCGGCTCTCAAGAATCGGCCAACACTAAGAACCTGGCAGATGTTGCAATCCCAGGGGTAGGCCAGGGATGCGTCTACATCGTTCAGGGCGTAGACCAGGTGGAAGAAGCCCTGAACGACTGGCTCGTGGAGAATGAAATGACGTCCCCTAAAGTAGGGGTTACCGCGGGAACAAGCACCCCGATAGAAGTGGTGAAAGAGGTGGTAATAAAGATAAAGGAGTTGCTGTATGAACGCGAAAGTGGTGATTAGCGTCGAGGAAACGACCATGGCCGATATTAGTGCCTTCGTCCAGATGATAAGGGAATGGGAGCTCAAGACTCCCGAGGCCACTATCGTCGGTGTTCTATTCGAGACTGACCCAGCAATAACCAGTGAGGAAGCTAAGCAAATCTTCGATGGAGTATTCCCTGAATTTGAGCACCAGGCCAAGGTGTTGCGCCTTGGTAGCCGGGGCCTCTTGGTTCAGGGTAATCTGATGGGTACCTGTGATGAGCTGACCCTGAGCATTGCCCAGGGAAGTGACGATGAAATTAAGGCCATGCAGGACGCTGAAATCATTAGCCTGGTCAAGATGAACAAGGGCTAGAAGGAGGGCCAACATGAACGTGACTATAAAGGGGTACAGCGCTCGGGTCGACTGGGTTTCCGTTAATCCAGTACTTGAGCCCGGGAAAAAGGACGGCGAGATGGTCGTTTGGGTTGATATCGATAGTCCGCACGGGTTAAATAGCTTCGGGATAACTTTCCCCCTCAAGGAGTATACCCCTGACCAGCTAAAGAAGCTGATTGAGGAGGAGGGCACCCGTCAGTTTGAAGAGGCCATCACCCGGCATGCTGCGGAAAGGAAAAGGAGCGAAGCTTATATCGACCAGAAGCTCCAGAGGCTGGGTGTTGCTCGTAAGGTAGCTGATGCTGCCGGCGTTAAACTACTGGAAGGCAGGGAGTAAGTCGAACATGAACAGGATAGCAAGGCTGTTAAGAAGAGGGTGGTTCAAGAGAAGCCCCAAGATACAGTGGCCTGACTCAGAGAGAGTCACCAGCCACATGGAGAATAGGCTGGGAGACGAGCTACGAATCGGTACGTGGTCCTGGCGATATGCCTGTGCAGGGGAAGACCTGAAGAACGGAAGGCCGGTTGAGCCTAATCTCTCTGGACGGCTGTTTACATCAGAAACGCTGCCTGAGAGCGATGAACTGAGCGCTCTAATCTACGGTGATGTCAGGGCAACTGCCAAGGTGGACCAGTACGGTACGAGGATTCTAGGCTGGCCATCAGTTGATGTTAAAAAGGGACGCTATTTCTGGCTGACGGTGCCACCGCCCGGGTCGGAGTTCGAGATGGCTGGTAAGCCTGACGGCGTATAATAGGGGTTATACGCAAAGGAGGTTAAAGAAATGCCGAATGTTATCTTCGGGGTGGAGAACTTCACCTACAACGGGTTTAGTGGCCAGCATCGGCCAGGTAAAGCCCCATACACGGCTACGTTTGTAGAGTGGACAAATGACCCGGGAGTGGCAACCTTTCTGTGCTCCGATGGTAAGGAAAGGTTGCTTCCCACGTTCGCTCTCATCGGTGACCGGAGCGGGCTACCCGAGCAGGACTATACCAACAAAGTCTACTTTGGAGCCCCGAGCCATTCATAGGCTTTTGGACTGTGTTGATTGTCAAGGAAAGTAAAAAATGGAGGTTAGCGATGACGAAATTAGACGACCTCTTAGAAAAGCAGCGGCTGCTAGAAGAAAACCCAGTGCCTACCCCTGCCGTAGACCTTACTCTGGTGGAGCAGGTGCAGGAAAGCCTATTCAGGTCAAAGGAACTGGAGAGCGAAATCTCTGTTGACCAAGCTAGCGTACAATCAGAGAATCACCGTCTACAGTATGATGTCTACAGAGAAAAGATAAGGGCGCTGGAGGATGAACGGGATCGACTCATGCAGGTCTTCACGGATGTCTTCGAGAAGGAGCGAGACAAGAAGCAGAAGGAAATCGACGACCTGTATGTGGTCGTCAACCAAGTCAAGAGGATTATTGATTTCCTGCAGGTGGATAAGACCAGGGACCTGGCCATAAATGATGACGGTGTGAAAGCACGCCGGGATGGGGCGAAGGTGAACCTCGGTTACATCTTTGACGATGACTTCCTTAAAATTAAACTCTTCATCGCGGAGAATGATAAACCGAAGAATAAGTACACCCTTTTAGCTATAGGCCGATGCCTCTTCGCCGACCATCTACTGAAACTGCGCCGGGAGTATGGTTCACCTATCCACACCGGCTTTGGTCTTAATCTTGAGGTGGTTCTCCGGGAGGCACCATCGGTAGAAGAGTTGATAACCTGGCAAGCACGTTCCGTGGCAGGTAAGGTCTTCTCCGAGCTCAAGGGTGATTATGAGAAGATTAAGGCTGAGTACCTGGACGTCATCGAGAACTATACTCCGCACGACTTCAAGGAATTGATAACCGACCTGTGTGGGTGTGGATATTTCTACACCATATTTACCAGCCTCCATCGCCCTAACGGAGTTGCCTCTTGCCCACGCTGCCAACAAAATATGGAGCGGCAGGACGAAGTTAAAGAGAGGTGAGGAAAGCCAATGGATGCCGAACTGATTGTAAGGTTTAGACGATTCCCTCAAGAGAGTAAACAGCAGATACTTCGAGCCCTTGAGGCTCAAAACAGGAAGAGTGAAGCAGGCTATGGCAGCGCTATTAGAGGTCTCCCGAGTGGAGAGCTCGAATGGCTCCTAGATTTTCAGACAGGACTACTGCCCGGAGCAATTCTTCAGCTAGGCGAGAATACTGAGGAGGGTATGTGTTAAATCCAGAGGAAATTAACGGCTTAGGTGCTGCGAGGAAGCTACTGGTGGTTGAAAACCGTCTGCTCCGGATTAAATCAGCGCCGGTTAAGACCATAGATGGCGTAGTTCGGGAAGTCGCCGAGGTCCTGGAGCATCAGATGACCCTGCGGCACCATGGGCGTGCGCCTGGCGGTTTCGCTGCCGTCCAGTTCGGTGAACCCATCCGGGTTATCATCTTCAAGCGGGACACCCTGACGAACCTGGTGATGGTCAACCCCGAAATTATCTCGGAGAAGTACAGCGCGACCAAGTTAGAGGAGTGTTTCAGCGTCCCGGACCATGCCTTCATCGTCAGACGTCCTCTGATGGTGAAGTGCCGGGGTCTCAACCTGAACGGCGAGACCGTGACGATAAAGGGACGCGATAGTCTGGCCAGGCTACTAAAGCACGAGGTTGACCACCTGGACGGAATATTGATTGATACAATAGCTGAAAGGAGGTTATATTAAGGTGCCAAAAGAAGGATTTAGGCTCTGCCCACATGACCAGCTGCCAGGTAAAACTATGATAGAATACTGGCAGGGCGGCAAGTCCATCGCCGGGATTTACTCTCATCAGGACGGCCTCCGGGTGGTTAGCCAGTATATGACCGGTGTCAGTGAAGACCACGCTTTCCCTCCGGTAGTCGTCATCAAGCTGGAGGTTGAGTGAGGTGATGTCGAAGACAAATACGAGAAACCGGGAATTCAAGGACAAGCAGTGTGCCTTCTGCCAGCGAGTAGACAAGAGGGAGATGCGTATGGGCCGACCACACTACTGCGGGTACATCGTAGAAAACAAGAAAGAGCCCGGGATCCGGAATGGTCACTGTCTACAGATGGTGAGAAAGGAAAGGGGAAAGGAGAGAGCATGACTTACAGTGGAGAGAGCATGACTTACAGTGTAGCCGATCGGGAGCTCATGTTCAGGAACCTAGCCGGCAACCCCGTTGCCAGGCACGTCGCCGAGAGAGCTCTGCAAATCGAAGATGAAGAGGAGGCCAAGCGCAGGGAAAACCCCGACCTGTTTCCCTGGATGGGATTCGAGTGGCATACTATTCCTGCCCAACCCGCACAACTGAACCAGCTAGCAATTAGTGAGCTTCTAGTAACCGGTGGCGGGAGAAACACATACCGAAGCCGGTCAACATCCACCTACAAGCTAAAAGAACCCGAGCTGGTGAGAGAGTGCCTGGAGAAGCTATCAGAGATTGAGGAGGGCCAGGAAGAGGGTGAAATACCAACGGATCTGTTTGACTTCATCCTCGGCCACGACCAGGTGAAAGACCTGCTCTGGCGGTCTCTCAATGCGGAGCAACCGGTGCACATACTAATGGTCGGACCGCCCGCATCTGCTAAGTCCATGTTTCTGGGAGAGCTGGCCCGATTGCCGTTTTCCCGTTTTACTCTTGGAGGTGGTACCTCAAAAGCGGGGCTTGCCGATTTCCTGCTCGAGTTTCGCCCACGGTACCTCATCATTGACGAGATAGACAAGATGCCAATGACTGAACAGAGCATTCTTCTCTCGCTGATGGAGGGCGGTATTGTGGCTAGGTTAAAGAAGCGGATGAGGGAAATTGAGACAATGACTACTACGGTGTTCGCCGCGGCCAACCGGGACGCCAATATGTGGCCCGAGATGAAGAGCCGATTCTTCGACATTCATCTGAAGGAGTACTCCGAGGCCGACTTCTTGCAGATATCCAGGGCGGTACTCATCACTCGTGAGAAGGTTGAACCGGGACTGGCTACCATGATAGCCACGGCACTAGCTCGGCAGACCCGGGACGTGCGTGAGGCTATTCATTTCGGCAGGCTATGTAAGACCGAAGACGATGTTAAAAGCCTGCTTCAACTGAAATATCCTGGCAGAGGGTTATTCTAAGGAGGGCGCCAATGAAGTTTCGCATGGGGCCAAACAATGAGTTGATAGCGGAGCGGGAGGACCTGCAGCCCGCTTTCGTCAAGGGCGCCCTGTCCGCGCATCTCAACGAGACCGAAGAGAACCCTTACCAGCGTCGGTACTTCCGCAACGCCTGGGAGCTCGGTTACCAGGGCGTCAAGCAGGGAAAGGTGGTCGTAGAAGATGAATGATTACCACGGGCACCAGGAAGTTAGAGACGTATAATTGGCGTTATACGCAAAGGAGGCGACCATTTGGAAATCTGTGAGCATGTGAATCTGAGGTGCCCCTACTGTGGGGAAGAAAAGAAGCTGGATAATGTGGGGCCTCATCCGTTCACTCATCGAGTGAACCGGGGGGAAACTCTCCATCTTCTCGAGGGGCCTGGCCACTTCGTCCGCTGCGAGAGCTGCTTGGGCGAATTCATCATAACCTGCGAAGACTAACGGCGTGTAATAGGTCTTATACGCAAAGGAGGAGGGAACCGATGGAATTAGTAGTTAAAATGAGAACTTATATTTATCTCCGTCCGGACGGCAAAGAAGTGCATGTTAATTGCGGTGGGGGATTCATTGGTGAGGAATACGAGCATGATGTTCCCGGTTGGCAACCCCCGAAGGACTGGCCCTATGAAATTAGAGATTTAAGAAAGGAGAAGCGTGGCAGAGTAGAGCCAATAGGTATCCTTGATAAGAATATGTGCTAATGCGATTATAGAAAGGAGGCTAAATGAGTAAACTCATAGACTCAATGTGGTTCAATACCGACCAGGGCCATTTCGGGATTATCTTGGCTGAAGACGAAACAACCGGTGAGCTCAAGCTATACGCCGGAGTTGTTGCCGGCTTTGACCAACAGGCAGATGAGCGAGCAATTCTGTCCTGGGGCCATAAGGTGAATATCGGCATGCTGGCAGGTCTCTTAGCCCGGACCGGGATACCGAAGGAGCGCTATCAGTGGACAATGAATTGCGTTCTATTTGGAGCTGAGTTATTCAAGCAGCTCTCCCAGGGTCAACTAAAGAAAGAGGATGCAATAGTCAAGATTAAAAGCCTCTCATCTGCTTTAACAGATGAAGATCCCCCCTATCTTCTACAAAGAATCCAAGACTTAGTCGAGAGGTAGCCCAAAATGCCAGATTATCCTACTGTATATTGTCCCAAAGAAAGTAAGCAAGTCCCACCCTGGTATTGTCTCGGGAGTGCCTCGCAGAAGAAAGAAAAGTGCCCGGAGCTCAGGTGGGCATCCATTAGTTCAGCAAGAATAGACGTTAAATGTACCCCTCGTGACTTAAGGGTAGGAGGCGAAGATGACCGAAGGTAAGGTATGGAAGCAAGAGAGGCCGGCGGGATTATACGCCTGAAGGAGGTTAAGTTTTGAAAGTCACTTTAGAAACCCCAGCGCTTACCAATCGAGGAATCATCTTAGAATCTGAAAACCCAGAGGAAAAACAGATACTAAGAAACATCTGGGAGCAGAAAGGCCGGCCAGTTTGCCTTGATAAAATTGGTCACCATATAGAAGGTGACCTCCAGCTTACAATTGCTCCAACACCCGAAACATAACACCTCTTATTTTACAAGGAGGAATTATACGCAAAGGAGGTTAGAATGGCCAGGAAAGGTAACCAAATACCGGTGAGACTACGCAGGGTCGAGATGGCTAACCGGTTGCTGGAATGGTTGAAGGACTCTCTCTTGCTCGAGGGGCGTCATGTCTTCGAAAGGGTTATTATTCCTTTTGCCAAAATGGGAAAACCTGATGAGGTGGTAGGCCGCGAAATCATCTTTGAAGTATGGAAAGCCTGGGATATCCTTAGAGAGAGCGGCCGACGGGCTTCAAGCCCAGGCGGTCATTTTACCATACTTTACACAGACGCAATGAAGGCGGACCAGTTCGGAAATCTCATCGATCCCCCAGATGGGCTAAAGGGTGAGGACGAGGCCGGCGAGGGAGAGGAAGAAGGTGGTGAGGAAGGCACCGAGGGGGAAACCGGTGGCTAGCCGATTATAATTTCTGGCCCGTAAGGAGGTAAAAAAATTGGAGCTAGAAGAGAAAATGCTGGGACCTTCTGAACTTGTAGATGAGCTGGAAAAGAGGTGCTTTCAGGAGAGGGGCTTAGTAGTAATCACCGTTGGCCAGTGGGAAACTATTACTGAAGCCTATCATAGCCCGTTGGTTGAAAGGATAGCTAGAAGTGCGATGTCGGTCTATCCGGTTAGAGAGGTGCAGACAGAGGAGCTCTCTTTCCGGACTTACACTAGAAGATTTGAGCCACGCAATTGAGATCGAGCCCGGCGGTCATTAAGGAAGAATAACGATGGAGTTGGTGAAGTATGCTTGACTCTGACGACAAACAGGTCATAAAGGACGCTAGGGAGGGTGGGGCCATGCTGGTCACTTGGGACCGTGTGGTACGACTGGAGGACGGGGTGATGACTCCATACGAGGCGCTGAACCAGGCCAAGGAAACAGGTACTGGAACCAAGGAGGCCAAGGCCGAGATATCCCGACTGCATGAGCTCACGCCAGCCGAGCTTACTGTCATGGTAGATATGGGTAATCAAACCTTTAAGTCCTTTCGCCAGCATATCGAAGTTAAGAGGGAGGAAGCCAAGTTGATACGGCAACTGCGGGTCAAGAAAGATTATTCCTGGCGAGCGATCGCTCGATTCTATTCCGGCTTATGGGGTGCACCCTGGGGAGGAAACCAGCTCGCGGGCATGGTCATCTGTGAGAAGGCGGCGAAGTTGCTGAGGGAGGATTTCCTCCAGCCGCCATGGAACTAGAAAGGGAGAGAAAGGAGGTTACAAGGGGTTAATAACAAGGCGTATAAGGGCTGTTATACGCCAGGCAGACTAGAGGGAAAATGGAAACGATACTTTGTGAGCATGTAGAAACCGTGGAAAAGGTGCCCGGGACTGACCTGCAGGTAGCCCAGTGTTCCCTGTGTGGCCAGACACGGAAGTTTAAGGATTCAGACGAGTATAGTCTAGTGATAACGAAGCTCGGGCGTATTGATGGCAAGATTGTGATGCCTAAGGCAGGGCAAAAGCTTGAACTCTCTCCTGAGGAGTCACGTCTGGTCAGAGAAGGGTGGGAATTACTTGGTGCGCTCTCGGCACCCAAAGGACCGGTTCGTGGCGGACGCGCTCCGGCTGCCGAAGAGCAAGCTGAAGTGCCAACAGAAGTAGTAGCCGAGGAGGAGGCACAGGTAAAAGCACAGCGTATGGGACGACCGAGAAAATATGATCGAAACCGGCAGGAAATACTGGTTGATTATGGCCTGATGACCGTTACTGATTTAATACGGAAACATGATATACCAAAAGGTTCTTTTTACGGTCTAAAGAACAGATGGGAAGCGCAGGGCATTGTTTTCCCAGCGGCCTATGCTGATAGGCAGGCAACGATTAGGATCCCGACCGTTGGCGATAAAAGAAGGAAGACCTCAGGGCTCCAATTAGCATTTCGAGGATTCATTAAAGAGGATATTGACCTATCGCAAGAGCAGGTCAATGCTCTGCTAGCCAAATACCTTGAAAAAGAACCCGCAGCCACCGTTATGTTCCTGTTTGGTACCAACCAGGCATTTACAATAGAGCAGATATTCCAAAAAGCCCTGGAGCTCTATGTATGCGAAATCATGGAGCAATCAGAAGACTTTGAGAAAGTCGGAGACGGCGAATATAAATTAATAAAAGACCAAGACTAGGTGCGTATAACCTACGTTATACGCAAAGGAGGTCGTAAAGAGTGATAATACCGGCACCTGCGAAGATCAACCTCGAATTTGAAATACTCGGTAAGCGTGATGACGGTTATCACGATGTTCACACCGTGATGCAGACCGTAGACCTTTGCGACCACCTGACCATAGAGAAGAGCGAGCAGTTCATTCTATCTGGAACACTGGTGGCTCCCCAGGAAGAATCCACTATCTACAAGTCCGTCCAGGTTATGGAGGAGACATTCGGCCAGTCATTCCCGATCAGCGTGCATCTGGACAAGGTGATACCTCTCATGGCAGGGCTGGGAGGTGGTTCATCCGATGCTGCAGCGACACTATATGCCATCAATGAGCTTTACGAGCTGAAGATCACCAAAGAGGAGCTGATGGGTCTTGGGGCCAGTGTTGGGGCTGACGTCCCCTTCTTCATAGTGGGCGGCAAGTGCCTCTGTGAGGGGATAGGGGATAAGGTCACTCCTCTGCCTCCTGATGAGGGTAGGTTCTATTATCTCATCTTCCGGCCGCATAAGCGGATCGCCACGAAGCAAGCCTATGGGGATTATGACCTTGTGGGGCTGTCATTCGCTGCGGCTGCCCGGATAAAGGCGCCCCAGCTCAATGATGTCTTCCAATTCTTCCGGGATGCCGTAGTATCCGGTAAAGGTCCGTCTACCTGGGTCAAGCTTGACTTTTACGATGCGGAGCACGATGGCCCGCTAAAAGTCCCCCCCTTTTATCCTGTGCACGCTATGACTAAGTCCTGGGATGGGGATATCTACTTCACCAGGCCAGTCGGTAGGCATTGAGTTGGTGGAGAAGGAGAGACTTGACGGAGACGGTGATTGGGAACGCTATTGTCCTCGTTGTGATGACTGGTGGCCAGCCGATACGGAATTCTTTTATGCCGGCGGTCCGGCGAGCGAGTCGGGTCGCCGGAAATTACATTCATGGTGTAAAGCTTGCTATATCGAATGGCGGGGTCCCCGGCGGCGCCACGAAGGCTTTAGCCGACAAAAAGCTTATATTATAAGCGGGGGAAGGACAAAAAATGAGACTAACAACGGAGGTAGATAGGGGACGGTGTAGTAATCAGGAGCGATGGATAAGAGCAATGAGCAAAGTCCCTTGGTCTCTAATCGGTTATGATGGTTACACAGAAGAAGACGCCCGACGTGTGTGCCAATGTCTCCGAGAAAGGGCTCCACTCCAACCTAGAACAAAACAGGTATTAGCCTTAGAAAATGAAACCAAAGACCTGCCCGATGCTAGCGTATAATATTGGTTATACGCAAAGGAGGCTAATATGGGAAGGGGACCAAGCCCTACGGAAAAGGTGAAGGAGGAGGTAGTTCGAGACTACCTCCGGGGCGATAAGGTTATTTGTATACAGATGGAGCACAAGATCAGTTCCGGGGTGATGTACCGCATCCTTCTCTCACGCCAGGTCTCACTTCGGAGGGGCCCTGTTAAAACACCACCAAAACAGCCGGCTGCCGAAGCGCAACTAAGGTTCGGGCTAGGATTACTTAGGGATGATGTGATTAAGGCTTTTACCCAGGCTATGGGAAAAATCAAAGAGGAACATAAGCTCTTAAAATACGGTGAAGCTGAATGGGACGTTTACATAGAAGCACTTTGTGAAAGAAACGATTTGGAGAGCATTGCTAAAATGCTTTACCACTGGATTAAATACCTTGATGCTCTGCCTGATTGCCAACAGACCAGCGGGGCTAAGTTAGCGCTATTATTACTCGCTGAACTATGCTCCACTATTGGCAAGATGGAGCCAGAGTATAAAACGTAGCCAAAGGCTAATGGGACGGCGTAGTAATCACAAGGACGCAAAGGAGAGAAAATATGGCAGAAGAAGAGCAATGTCCTGAATACGAAGAATTCCTTGAGTGGTTTAGGAAAGAGGCACAGCCCCACTACCTTAAATACACAGCTCATTTTGTCAACTGCCCAAACTGCCAGAGAGGAGCTCTTTCAGTCAAAGACCAGGTTGGATTTGACATGTTAAGAATGTCAGAAGATGAGATTATCCAAAAAGCTAGGGAGGCGCTAGAGGAAGAAGGCGGCGCGCCTTAGGCCGGTTACGCAGCAGCAGGAATAGTCGTAACCTGTTTGGCAGGAGGAAGCTGCCAGTAAAATAAGCCGGCTATCCCAATGGCCAAATTACCACGCCGGCACCGCCTGGTCCGGCATCAAAGCCACGGCCACCCCTACGACGGAGAGGATTAACAAGAGTACGGAGAGGACTATCAAGAGTTTTTCTTTCATAACTACCTCCCGAAATGTCAAGTTTCATAGGCGTGAGTGCGTATAAGGTGGCTTATACGCAAACGAATCGGGGCTGGGAGTTTATCCCCAGCCCCTTTTCTTTTACGATTGTCACCCGTCAAGCCAAAACCTTATTCGGCCATTTTGGCAAGCCAGTTCCGGCTCCACTTATCCGGGTCAGGAGCCACGTAGGTTGCGGCATCAATCCCAGCCCGATAGTTGGCCGTCCTGGTTGGGCCAAAGCCCACTGCCGCAAAGTTCTGGGCGGCACGCCCCTTGGATGCGTTATAGGATGTGGCCATGCTGGTGGCCTTCCGGCGCAGCTTGTCCGTACCCTTCGCAGCCATTTCTTGCATCGTCGGCATCAGGACACCTCCTTCTTAAGATTAATTTCAGCATACACGCTTATTTTAAGGCTGTAAAGACTGGGGAGGGGTCGGGGGTGGGGGGTAATTAAGGTGGAGGGCGTTCGGGCTCACCAACAATGCTCTTCATCCACTTCTCACAGTCTTCGAGATACTGAGGAAGGAATGTGTCAGCCATATTACCATCACCGCCCATCTGCGCAACATAATTAGCCATACCAGCAGCAGAACCCTCCGCCCAATCTATACCCTTGTTTACTATTCCTGGCCGGTATCCCTTACCTAATAACTCTTTTCTTCGGTTGCTAATCAGCTCTTTCCTACTTGCCATTGCCTTCCTTAGCCATTCTCTCCGTCGCCCGGGCGAAGACATCATCCAGCGTTTCTCTGCCCGCTGCAGCGTGGTTGGTCAGGCGAGAAATCCACTGTTTCTCGGATATTTTGCCGTCGGCAAAATCCTGCGCCCAATCGTTGACCTTGTTATCACCCATCTCTTCAGCAACGGCCTGGGCGAAGGCAATATCTTCAGGGTTAGCCTTCTTCTTGGGGGTAGTGTTCCGCTTCTTCTTCGGCTTGGTTTCTTTCTTTGCCACTGGTACTGGTACCAGGACTGCCCTCTGTGGCTCTGAGGTGGCCTCTATGGGCGTTACAGACGGTTTCGGCTGTGCTATTACCTGTTGTGTCTTACCGACCCTGTCAGAGATTTCGTCTGCCCATTTAGTAAGGCTATCAAGGTCATCAAGTGTTCCTGTGCCCTGGGCTAGTCGGAGCAGGTTCTGGGAGCTTCTCAGGTCACGTAGAGCCATTCGGATAACATCGTTGACAGTTCGGATCATGGCTGGGCCAGGTCGCCAGGCCGGCTCCGCCTTAGTTACCTTACCAAGAATTTCCCTAGACCTCTGAATTATTGCTGGGGCAGTAGCTGTCCCTTTTGACCTAGCCTCCTCCATAGTTGACTGCATCAGGGCAACTACCTCAAGAAATGACTGCTCCGGATTGCTGGACTCAGGAGAAGGCCCTCCGGTCAGGGCACTATCTAAATCTCTGATAGTGACGTCGCCCGTCCGTATGACGGAGGTGACTCCCTCGACCACAGATTTGAAGGTCTCTATCCCCGTACGGACAATATCCGCCAGAACCTTGTCAGGCCCGTCTTCCCTTACCATGGACTCACCTCCTAGAAGCCGAAGGCCTCTTTACGCAGACCCCGGGAGCGGTCTCTGGACTGGACTTCGCCCAGGAGCTCATCCGCTTTGTCAGATCTCTCTTTGGTGGTTCTGGTGGTTTCCGGGTTGAATACATCTGAATGAAGCATCGTGCGCTCAAACAGACCCACCATCCGGGAGACGTTCTTATCCATCTTATCGGTGGTGTCCTTGATGAGCTGGACCGCCGGGCTCTGGTCGGTGACTACCGACGCACCGCCGCCGAATCTCTGTTTCATCGCCTCTAATTTATCATATTCCTCCCACGGGTCACGAGCGGCGAGCTGGGCTATCACTCCCTCAAGGTGCTCAAACCTCTGTTCCTGCCGTTCCTTTTCCATGCTCTCGATTCTCTCGGTGAGCTGGCGAACGGTATCACTCTCGCCATCACCTTTACTCCTACCCCCATCGAGCATATTGTCGACCATCTTCTTCATCATGTACTCCATGAGAGTCTCGGAACGCTTAGCGCCTTTTCGGACTGGAGTGCCCTCTTCCAAGCCTTCTTCACCCTCGGTCTCACCACTAGGCTCCTTCCTAGCGTAAGCCGCTATCACCTGGCGATCTCTAGCTGCCTCAACCGCCTCCGGGTAGGACATTGGACCACCGGGTATTGCGACCCACTCGCCGGCCTTATCCTTCTCAATCTTCCAACCTATGCCCGGGTCAAGCCGCCTCTCGGGTTTCACTTCCTCTGCCGCGGCCTTCTTGCTCTTGGTCTCCTTCTCGCCCTTACCCTGAGGCGGGAAGCCGTACTCCTCCTCGTCGAACTCAAGTAAACGGGTATTTGCCCACCAGCTCAGCATCAGACGGCGCTGTTGGTGAGTGACATAGCCGGCAGCGTCTTTCGAGAGCACCTGGTTAAGCCACTGTAGGCTTGTTATGTCCCCAGAGAAGAAGATATCGGTTATGGTTGGAATAGCCTCTTTGGGAGCTATCCCAATATCCGTACAGTGTTTGACGAACATACTGCGCTGGTCCAAGGGTATGCCCGGACCTCTTACTATCGGGGGGAGCTTCTTCGTGGCGCCTTCGCCTTCAACAACGGTCTCTTCTACCCCAAGCTCCTTAATCTCACCGGTTACCAGGGTTTCTGGGGTGACTCCGTCCCGAAGCGACCATACACCCTCATCGTCCTTATCAGCCAGCCCCAATTTCTGCAGCTCCAGGGCCTTGGTGTAGACACTCTTGTAGGAGAATTTGATAGTCTCGCACATCTGGGTAACCTTCATAGACCCCTCAGAATAGAGCTTATCGACTATCTGTGTTGCTATACTTGGCGTTTTAGTCTTAGGCATTATGTTGCATCCTCCTGTTGTGCCTCTTCATCGGCCAGCTGCTTGTGCAGGGTGAATCCCACATTATACAGGTAGCAGAAGAGTGAGGCGAATGTGTTATCCCGCAGATAACCCCGGTCATGCAGGTAGACCTGGAACTTGGACACTCTCACTACTTCTTCGTCCGACAGCTTTACGGCCTTGACCTTGTTGACTTCCTCCCGCTTCATACGGAGAGGGACGATGACCTCATCCTCATTCAGGGTAAGCAGCATCTGTAGGAGCCGAGGGTCTATGTCTTGGACAGCCTGACGGTTAAGCTCCCGGTCTTCACTGACAAGCTCTTGGCCTGCTTCCGGCGGGACTATTCTTCTACTTTCATCTACAGTTGGCTTGCCTGGTTGTTCCATCACGCACCCCCTTTGATGTTATTAAGAACCCGCTGCGCTATGCCGTGCGCATCGAGGCCGAATTGATGACGCAGATCCCCGACTTCACCGTGGTCGGGGAAGGAATCGCCTACCGATATCGAGTAGACTCTGAGTAAATCGTCCTTATGAATACGCCGTCTTTCCTTCGCCTGCATTATAGCTTCCAGTAAAGCAGAGGCCACCCCACCGACCGATGTCCCTTCCTCTATAACCCAGACATGGGCAAAGTTATCGAGCAGCTCGTCTACCAACGCCTCGTCTACTGGTTTTATAAACCGCATATTTACAACCTGACACTTAATGTCATATTCCTCCAGCTCCTTGGCGGCATCAATGGCCGCATAGACAGCCTCGCCAACAGCAGCAAGGCAGATCCATTTGCCTTCTCTCATGACCTCAGCGGTACCGAATAAGATCGGCTTCATTTCCGTATCCAAAGGCACTCCAAGAACTTCACCTCTGGGAAACCTGATAGCCCACGGCTTATCGGTATGAACCGCTGTCCAGAGCAGGTCCCTCATCTCGTCCTCATCTTTTGGCACCGTGACTACCATGTTAGGCGGGACTCTCATGTAGGCCAGGTCATAGAGGCCATGGTGAGTTTTACCATCCTGGCCGACAATCCCAGCCCGGTCTAAAGCGAATACAACAGGCAGCTCATTCAAGCAGACATCGCCCATTACCTGGTCAAAAGCTCTCTGGAGGAAGGTCGAATAGATACAGACGACCGGCTTCAAGCCAGCTCGAGCCATGCCGGCAGCCATCGAAACAGCATGCTGCTCACAGATCCCGACATCGAAAACCCTGTCGGGAAACGCCTCTTTCACCGCTACGAGTCCTGTCCCTTCCAGCATGGCGGCACTAATCGCCACAACCCGCTGGTCGTCCTCCATAATCCGAAGGAGAGCCTGGGAGAACACCTGAGAATATGTCTGCTTTCGCGGCCCCTCTTCCGCTGGCCCGGACTGATGGTAGCGGGTCGGGTCTTTGGTAGCCGGGGTCCAGCCCTGGCCTTTATTGGTAAGAACGTGGAGAAAGGGAACCTTATCGGAGTACTGCCTTGCCCGATCTATCATTTCCATCAGCTCCGTGATGTTGTGACCGTCAGCCGGCCCCAGGTAGTTGAACCCCATCTCATCCCAGACGACGCCTATCTCTGGGATGAGGGACTTCTGGATGGCTGACTTTAGCCCTTTCCCCAGAGTAAGAGCCAGAGGGCCCAGCGGTACCTTTGACGCCAGGGCCTCCGTGACGTTCTCAAACTGCAGGAAGTCTTTGTCCAACTCCAGCTCGGCTCTGAGGTGAGGCAGCCATCTGCCTCGCCAAGTAGCCAGCCAGCCCACGTTCTCACTGATGGCCATGCCGTTATCATTCAGAATAACCATCAGGTTTCGAGGGTTCTGTGCGACGATATTTGATAAGCCCTCGTAGGCCAGTCCGGAGGTCAGGCTCCCATCACCGATGACCGCAACAAAGTATCCTGGGTCTCCTTTTATCCTAGCAGCAAGGGCTAGCCCTAAGGCTAAGGACGCGGCGCTACCGGCATGCCCGAGAGCCAGGACGTCATGCTCAGACTCCCCAGGCTCAAAATAACCCGAGTAACCCTGGGAGGTCCTGATATTCTCAAATCCCTCGGCCCTGCCAGTCAGGATTTTATGAGCGTAACACTGGTGGCTGACGTCGAAGATGATGCGGTCGGTGGGAGAGTCGAATAGCCGATGAAGGGCTATGGTAAGCTCGACAACGCCTAGATTAGAGGCCATGTGCCCACCGTTCCGGCTAACCGTTGAGATGATTAGCTCACGCATCTCCTGAGCCAGAGCGGGCAGATCCCGCGCTGGCAGCTTCTTCAGGTCTGCCGGTGACTTTACGCTGTCCAGTAATCTCATCTCAGACTCCTGAGCGGTATCCCGCTCATCCTCCGTAGCACCTTTCTAAACCGCTCCGAGTCGACTATCCACTGGTCACCCCGGTAGCGGATAGCCCTCGCAGCGTACTTCTGAGCAAATATGTCTTCACCATGGCCGTGCAGAGCACCTTCTATCAGGTCAAGGAAGGTGTCTTCGCTCATCTCAACCTGGCCGGTGTACTCTACCTGCTCCCCGACGGGATAGAATTTACCGTCTTTTATCGAGTAGATCCGGGTAAGGCTGTTTTCTCCGGAAATAGTCCACTTGCCGACCCAGCCATCGGACTCTTTCCAGTCGTCATCATTGGCTACCTCGGCAACCTTGCCCATCAGGATGTCGACGAGTTTCCCTATCCTAGAGCTTTCTCTAGAAGCCATCTGGTCATGCCTCCTTTCTTCTTGTCCAGCCTGACTGGCGGATTCCGCAAAATGCCGTGCAGTATCTCCTGCAGCGCCTGCTTTCTCTCTTCTGGCCCGGCAAATGGGACATGACCGAGGTACCTGGCGTGTAATCCTTCGGCTAGTGTCTGGATATCGCTGGGAGTGCGGTCGAAGGGATTTGATACCTCACCACAGTGGGGACAGCGGTACCCGGCCATATTGGCGATGATGCCGGCTATTGGGGTCTCGGTCTCGCGTAGCACATTGAGGGTTTTGTGCAGGGCCAGCACGGCGAGATCGTTTGGCTGGCAAATAACTACGGCGCCGTAGATGTTTGGGAGATACTGGAGAAGAGACTGAATCTCGTCTCCCGATGTCGGAGGTGTGTCTACGATAACCCACTCCAGGTCATCGTCCCAGGCGATAGCGGTTGTCGCAATCTGCTTGACTGCGGAGGCTTTAGTCTCTCCGTCCCACATATTCGGGGTTTCTTCCGTGAAGAGCAGCCCTATCGAGAAAACCTGAAAGCCATTGTGCATGACAGGGCGGAGCTTACCACCGAGTATGGGGTCATAGCCCGGGTCCTGTTTCAGATGAATAGCTCGTGGCAGAGCTGAGGCATGAATATCTACGTCCAGAAGCCCCACCTTCCTTCCCATTTCCTGGAGCCCCTCGGCCAGCCCCAGGCAGATGGTCGTCTTGCCAACGCCACCTTTAAGAGCAAGTATCGGTAACTTTTTAGGCTCACTCATGACGCCTCCTTTCGTTTAGGCAATAAAAAAAGCGACCGCACCCGAAGGTGCAGCCGCCTCTTTATCAAGCCAGCGACCAAACTTTCCTCTACAACATAGCACGGTCGGTAAAACTTGTCAAGGGTTTAACTGGGAAGTTGGGAGGGAAATTTATTTAGCCGGTGGCTTTGGGAATATCTTGCGCATCCTCCCGTCTATGAGAGCTCGCTTAAAGGCGGAGGGAGTCGGGGCAACACCCTCCTTGAAGATGGAATGTCCTACAGCCCGCCAGCCATACCGAGCCGCCTCAGTGCAAATATAAGCCTTATTCCGGCCGTAAGGGACCTGCTCGGGCTTCCATGGCGGTAGCTTTCCCCTTAATAGCAGGGATATGCCTCCTACTATGAGCTGGAGGTAGAGGATATAGTCATAGCGGGCACGGCCAACTTTGCTCAGCTCGCCAACTACCTGCCTTCGTAGAAGTATCTGAACGTCTCGTAATCTGGAGTCACCTCCCAGATTCACACGGTAGATTTCCACCTCTTCAGGCTTGTAGAAGGAAAGACGGCCGATGGCTATGCCTTTCCCGATAGACTCCAGTATTTCGTAATCGTCGTTCCAAGGTATATATTGCTTGATTACAAAGAAGTGGATGCGGTCCGTCTTTGGCTCCAAAAGATTCCGAGAGAACCAGAGCAGAGGCCCCTTGCCTCTTGTGGCGCAGATGTCGGCGGGATAGAGCCTGGGGTAAATTTCACTTAACATGACCCGCCTCCCTTTGGTAAATTATATTTTACGATTCCCCGCGTTAATTATACTTTACGCTCAGACAAGAAAGAAATCATCTCTTCAAAGTACCCGGCCCACTCTTCGCTTAGGGATAATTCCTCCAGATTCTTACGAGCCTTTCGGATGTAACGCTCCTCAATCTTCTTCACCTGCTCCGGAATGTGGTTCTGCTCCATTGAAGACTTAATGAGGTCGGCCTCAAATGGCGTGATGGCCCTGTGCTCCAGGATGTCACCCATCGCTTCTGGGAATTTTTGCAGGGCAAGAACCACCGGGAGAGACCTCTTCTTCTCTAAGATGTCGTTAGCTGTCTTGCCGACTGAAGCCTCATCGCCCCAGATTCCCAGGTAGTCGTCATGTATCTGGAAGGCCACACCCATATTCAGCCCGAACTCCCAGGCGTGGGACTGCTTGCTGTTAGTGCGAAGGTACCTGAATTTCTGACCTTCCTTTATGCCAGGCGGTGCCTTAACTTCTTCCTGGTCTGGTGAGGCCAACATGGCTCCTACCACGCACGAGGCGGCAAAGAGGGCGCCCGTCTTTCCACGAACCATCCGCAGATAATCCTTTACGCTGACCGTAAGACTATCCACAAAAGAGATATCCAAAAACTGACCATGGCAGACATCTATGACCGCACCTTCCAATACACTTGATATCCCTAACACTATTCCGCTGGGGACATCGTTTAGTGTCAGGCGATTTAATGCCAGCCGGGCGTAGGAGGATAAAGCGAGGCCGGCATTGATGGCCTGGTCAGCGCCCCAGATTGCCCACACGGTCGGCTGGTTATTCCGCTCTTTTCCCTTGTCCTGAATATCATCGAATATCAAGGTAGTACGGTGAGTCAGCTCAAGAGCAGTTGCCGCGGGTATCGCCTGCTCGGGGTCGCCCCCGAGTCCGGCACACATGGCGATGCAGGAAAGGGGACGGAGATACTTTCCCTTAGAGCTGGAGGAGGGCTTTCCATCCCTGTCGCAAAAGCCCATGTGGTAAGCGTTCATCGTATTGAGGTCGAAGTGGGGGGTACTCCCCTTTTGCACGAGTAGTCGGAGCTCATCCTCTACTTTGGCCCGGTATCCATCCAAAATATTAATACCGCACCTCCTTGATTTTCCTATTGTTCAGTAGTATTATAGCATCAAAAGGGAACTTCGGTAAGGAGGTGTGAAGTGCTTAATCCTTATCTAGAAAAGCGTCTATACTCACTCCCAGTCCAGCCCGTTCTCGTGGAAATCGACCCCGCCCAGTTTGCCGCTACCCTGGGACAGATCACCGGCCTCAACCTGCCCATAGTATCGAACCTCCCGTCCTTCGGCTTCGCAGCCGTAGCCCCGGTCAGCCCCTCAATTATCAAGAAGATAGACTCCCTGCCTGGTGTCCGCATGGTTCACGCCAACCAGGTCAAGACCATCTTCCAGCTACCCGCACCGGCTAACGAGTGGTTTCCTACTTCTGAAAGCCGAAAGATGCTGGGTGCCGAGGATGCCTTCAGGGAAGGCTTCAATGGTGAGGCGATTAAGATTGGGGTGACGGATACCGGTGTCGATGCTACTCATCCTCAGCTCCAGGGTACAGAGTTCTATTCGACTATTTCCTGGCCTTTCCGCGAGATACTTGATGAAAACGGACATGGCAGCCATGTCGCCAGTACCGTCGCTGGGAAGCTCTACAACACGCCACTGGGAGTCATTGTTGAAGGTGTCTCCCGCTCTCCTATGGTGTGTGTGAAGTGCCTGGGGAGAGGCGTCGGGACTGGATTCACCAGCGAAATCATCAATGCCATGTCAGTCTGCTTTGACAAAGGTGCCCAGATAATCTCTATGAGCCTGGGGTCTGAAGAGTGCCAGGGCGGTTGTGAGATATGCCCGGAGTGCCGGATGGTTTCCTCGCTGACGGCTAGAGGCATTATTTTCGTCATCGCTGGCGGCAACTCAGGACCGCAGGAGGACACCATCGGCTGCCCGGGTTGCTCTCCCGATGCCCTTACCGTAGCCGCGGTGGATCGTAACGGGGAGGTGGCGTCTTTCTCAAGCCGGGGTGGTGAGAAATTCCCGCTAAAGCCTGATGTAGCCGCGCCCGGGGTGAACATCTATTCCGGAACGGCGCGTGGGTCCTTCATTGATGTTCAGGAGGCCAGCGCCGGGATGGGCTTCGCTTCAATTTCCGGTACAAGTATGTCGACGCCCCACGTTTCTGGGTTCGTTGCCCTCCTGAAGCAGAAATTCCCGAAGATTACCGCCGCCCAGATCAAGCAGACCATGGCACAGAGGGGACACGCCAAGGACTACAAGACCGGCTGGGGAATTCCACTTTGGTCCTACTTCTAAGAGTGCTTGACAACGACTATCCTGGGTAATAAACTGACCTACAAGGAGGAATGATGGCAAAGCGCACCAGGAAAGGCTTTGAAGTCCTACTTGACGCCGGTCGCTTTCTCCCGACTCCGGCTGACCTCCTCAAACCATTCCCGCCACCAAAGAAAGGCGAGATGGTAATGCAGGGGGTTACCGCCGATTTGCTTAGCTGGGGCTTAGGCTACATCCCTGTCGTTGGTGACTTGGTTGGCCAGTTCGTCAACGATAACATCATGGCCGATGTTCAGACAAAGCTCTCCGACCCCGAGCGGACAGAGTTCAGGGCCCAGAACCGGATTTATCCCAACGGTATTGCGCTACTGAGAACCTTCCAGCGGGCAGGGAGTCCCTAATGCAACAACAACCACCAGGTTCTTCCCCGGTTTCCGAGGTGCTCCAGAAAATGCTGGGGCTGCCTTCACCCGAAAAGGTGCTGGGAGAGCTCCAGAGGCTCAACAATAATATTGAGACCCTCCAACCCGATATCCACCGACTGGCTCAATCACTGGAGGGTATCTCGGGAGCTGATATCAGGAACCTATCGGCTGCCCTGGGTAAGATTAATGCCGGCGACCTTCTCAGGATGCTCAACGAATTTACCCAGCTGGGAAGCAACATTTATGAAAAGCTATGGCCAAAGAAGTAAGCCGCTATTCAATGGAGGACCGCCGGGAAAGAGTCCTGCAGGCTCTTCTTATACTTGCGGGGGATGGAGTTCCCTTGATAACCGAGGAGAAAAGAGCTGTACTTAAAGAATTTGATGAGCTCTGCTCCTTCGGTTATGGTAGAATGGAGGTCGTGGTTGTAGCCCATCAGCTTGAGGGAATCAACTCGACCCCACATAAGAAAAGAAAGGATTTGTTAATTACTCCACAAACCACTTGACAAACCCTTTGCATGGTTTTATAGTATTAGCGGATAACTCGCTGGCGGGAAATCGAGGCGGGTCACCGAAAGGTGACTCGCCTTTTTGTTTTATCGCCAAATCTGCGAGAAAAGGAGGTTCCTCCATGATGAACCGAATGGGCAAAATCCCAACACCGCTGGAGGCCGTCGACACGGTGGCTGACCTCGCAAACCAAGTCGTCCGGACTCCATTTCGAGTGGTCGGCAATGCCCTGACCAACGCCGGTCAAGCGGTCAAGAACATCGAGAGTGACATCGCCAAGCCAGCAAACTACGCCGAAATCCCGCCGCCTCCTGATGTGCTGGTAGGCTCCGTCGTCTCCGGTGTAGGCCATGCGGTTGAGGGAGTCATCAACACGATCAAGGGGGCCGTCGACGGAGTGGTCGAAACGGGTGACGGTCTCAGGCGGGAAATCCAACAAATTGTAGGGAGGTAAAGACATCATGCCAAACGTACCAATAAATCCGCTCACCGCCCCACTGACCATGCTGAAGCAGATCGGAGAGCAGACCAGTACCGCCGTCCAGAGCATGGGGCTTGGAATGACTCAGATCGCCAGCCAGGGTCTCGATACGCTGATCACCGGTGTACCAGGGCTGCCCGGAGTACCCGGAGCGGCCGCTGCCCCTGGTGTCCCTACCCCACAACAGTTGATGCCTGCCAACCTGCAGCAGGCACTCGGGCAGGTGGAAAACCTGCTGATTCCACCCGGGCTGCCCCGGCCTTCCCAGGCTTTCAGGGCACCAATAACACCGACACCACCGCCGACACCACCGCCTACGCCAGTCGTCAACCAGGGCACTCAGGTAGCCCCAGCTGTGGCTCAGCGGAGGCGAGTAGCTGAAAGGAGGGGCATGTAAATGGCTCAAGAGAGAAAAGTACGCACAGTAATGATTGATGCCGGCCTGTATAAGGAAGGCTCCAAGGAGCAGCTCCGCAGTGACTTCATTGCTGAAGAGGACGTCACCATCGCCGGGAAGAGCTACACTCTTTCCAAGATTTCCTTCCTCGACGCCAAGATCTTCACCGATGAGTTGGACACCATCCTGGTTCAGCAAAACCCGCTTATCCACGAAATCTACGCCAAGAACGCCGTATCCATGTTTGACCTTGTCCGCATGATCAACGTCAACACCAAGCAGGGATTCAAGGGCGCCCTGGCCAGCGGTAATGAGCTGGACTTCACCGTCATGATGGCCCGCCAGTTCTACGATCCCGAGAACTCTACCAATCTGAGGTCATCCTGGGTCCGCACCGTCACCCCCGCCCAGATAGCGGCGGCGGCCGCCCTTTACTTCTTCGAGGACAGCGTGGGCAGCGCCGAGGAGACCATGGGTGAGGAAGAAGGGATGATCTGGCTGGCCTTCTACAACCCGGCCCAGACCCCATGCATCGACGCCTTCCAGATAACGATGAACACCGAACCCTTCGATATCCAGTCCCTGGACTTCGAGCAGGTGGGGGCACAGGAGGGTGACGTAATCGTCGAGCTGAAGGAGCCGTGGACACTGCCACCCGAGCAGAGTGGGGCCATCCAAGCCTACTACTTCCGGGCCGGCACGGATGAGACACGGCCCCTGGGCATCTTTGTACAGATGGCCAAGAACCTGAGATCCCTCACCGCTCCATAACCTGTGAGGTGAAACTACCGCCGGCTGTCGGGAGGTGACGCCCCCGCGCTGCTGAGAAATCTCGGCGTGAGTCGAGGTGGGGAATCAGCCAATTTAACTACGGAGGAAAACCGTGAGAAAGAATCTCGTATACGCCCGGAGGCTGCTGGGGGACATTGGTCCCCTCAATATTGACCCGGCCAGTAACCTGATGGGCCGGATCATCGCCCCTGCCGTGAGCCTGACCGGCGTCCGCCAGGACTACGACGAGGCCAGCACTACCCAGCATTACAATATCGGCTCCCGTATGGTAACGGACGATCGAACGTTCCACTATGGGAAAGCCGGTAATACTCTCGATTGTGGCCTGGGGGCGTTTAACGCCATCACCCAGCACGTTAGCTTTGCCTTAGTTGCCATTGCTGCCCAGGGAGCTTACTCCCTTGTTGTAACCGTGGGGGGCGGCGATGGTGTTCTTGCCAATGGCAATATCGCTTTGAACGAGTTGGTGAATGGGTATATTGTCATCTGGCCTGCCGATATGAGCGAGGTGATGAACCGCCGGATAGTCGGCAATACCGCAGTCACGGGCGGTGGGGTCATGACGGTGACGCTGGACAGACCCCTTTCAGGCGCTCTGGTAGGAACCGACCACGCTGAAATCCTGGCCAGCCCCTACCTGAATGTTCAGACTGCTGCCCCAGCTTTCGGCTTCCACTCGGTTATGGGGATGCCCCCGATTGCGGCAACCGTTGGCCAGTATCTCTGGTTGCAGACATGGGGACCCGTCTGGATAACTCCAGGGGGTGCGGGGAATGCTAGTGTTGGATTTCTTAACCGGAGAGTATACTTCCGTGAGGACGGTTCTATTGATGAGAACCCGGTCGGTACCGGTTACGCCGATTCTCAGCTTGCCGGCTACGTTCTTGCCAATGCTCCTGGTGAAGGACAGGGCGCGCCCTTTATCCAGCTCATGCTAGCTCCATAGGAAATCCGGAACCGAGGGGTGAATGATGACTACTAAGAAAGAGATCGCAGCCGGCCGCAAATTGCCGGTGAGTGAAGGCGGGACTCTACCCGAGCCAGCTGAGCCAGAGGCAGAAGCCGACGAGGTCTCTGAGCCAACCGGTGAGGGCACAGGCGAAGGAGAAGGCTCCGGCGAGGGCGACGAGGGCGAAGGCGAGGGCACAGGTGAAGGCGGGGAGGGCTCTGAGGAACCCGGCGAGGGCACAGGTGAAGGCAGAGAAGACTAGCCCATAATAGAATAAATAAACACCGCTCCTCTCCCGAGAGGAGAGAGGCAAAGGAGGTGAGCGATGTTAGAGCTCCAACCGAAACCGCAGTTTTCGGTGGTTATCCCACCGAAGCTGCTGCAGGAAGGGTATCTGGTTACTTTCTCAAGTGACTGGCCATCCACTCACAATGCCATCCGGGAGAAGACCTTCCGCATCGATGCGGTCAACCAGGTTCCCTTTGACCGGTCCTATATTCTGCCGGAAAGTGCCAGTGGCACCATCTATCGTGACGTCGACTTCTCCAACGGTTCAGGCGCCTTCCAGGAGAGTATCTACCCGGAGCAGCAGAATTCCCTCTTTGAGGTGTTGCTCGGGTTCAAGCCCGGTAACTTTCTCTCCCACTGGTATATCCCGGCGTCTAAGAGCGTCCACCAGCTTGAGTATTCTGGGATGTATCCCGACATCACCGACAACACCAAGAAGTACCTGGGCGCCCGTCAGCCGAAGGACAGCCCCTACGACGACCCACGCATCAAACTCTACCTGATCAAGGACCTGGCCCCCCTGATCATGAGATTATTGGTTCTTCCCGGTGTGACCTTCGAGAAGATTGTCGTGGGACTGACGATTAACAAGTGCCTGATGAGGGTAATCGAAGCACCGACCGAAGATCAGTTGCTCAAGAGCAAAGTTATTCGGTACTACGATTATCTAAGGTGGTAAGGAGGTAGCAAATGTCAAGTACGGTAATTACAGCAGATACTGCCGCACAAACGATAGCCGCCGAGAGAGAGAACGCCGTTGTCGTGCTCAAGTCCCTGACGATTGATAACCAGAGAGGCGGTACTGACAACGAAATCGTGATTCAGGATAGCTTCACCCCATCGGCCTACTATGGGGTCACATCCCCCGGTGCACAGATAATTGAGAGATTCAAGGTTCAGGCCGTAATGGGTGATATAATCACCTTCAATGAGGCCGACCTCAAAGGAGTGAAGTGCCTGGGTGCCATGCTGGTCGACTCCGATAATGTAGATGCTCTCTGCGATATCACGGTAGGCTATGAACACGAGTAGAAGGAGAGCTGACCGATGGCAGAACAGGAAAGAACCGGTGTTCTTGAGGGCACGGGTGAGATTGAGCAGTTAACTCCAGGGGTCGAGCAGGTCGTTCGTGGCGAGCCTCAAATACCATCACGGCCACCTTCACCCCTGGTAGAAGTACGTGAGGATGAGAAGCGGACTGAACCCTTACCAGTCTCTGCCAGGCCATCTCTGCCCTCTGGTGAAAAACTCATTCAGGAGCAAGCTCAGCAGGTCCTCTATGGTATCCCCATTGTCAGGCTAAACCACTACGAGGGGAGTGACCGGGACTGGGTTGAGCTGGTGCGCTGGGATATCCCTGAGGGGTATACAGGCGATCTACATGAGATCTCCCTCCTCTCCGACCTAGATTCCAAGACTCGCTACCGTCTGGTCATTGGGAACATAGACCAGAACCTTCCTACCGACCGCAAGACCAATACTCCACTCGATATGCCCTGGCGCCGTACCGTGCTTCCTGGTGGAACCTCGGTCTATGTTGAAGTCGTCTCCCCCGATGGTACTGCCATCGCTGTAGACGGAATGATTACAGGTTCTGTGAGGTAACTATGGGCTTTGGTGTAAATTGGGAAAGACTTATAACTACATTAACAGCCATACCGGCACCCTGGATAGCCAAAGCTGCCGAGACGCTATACAGTGCGGCTATAACGACCGCCGCCTCCTTTTTCAGCACCCTGGTTAACTGGTCAAACGGCAAGAGGCTCATCATTAAGGTGACAAATACACTTGACCAGGACGTGCTGATTCAGATTATAGGTAATACCAGCGACAGCACCACCGGAGCCACGGATATACAGGGGCCCTTGCCTTGTGTCGCTGGTGGCTATATCACGGTGGGACTAGCCTGGGATGACTGGCATCCTTACGTGGGTGTCGAGATAACTACAGCGGTGGCCCCAACGACAGGTACTCTCATTATTACGGCCACCGTACAGGAGTAAACGTGACAAGCAAAGCACATGCCCTTTCCAGGGAAGAGCTGATACGAGCATTGACCGCCTATTCCGGGATCACCACCGCTGATGGTGCTGGTGACGGCACCACTCTAATTGCCAGCGACCTCATCGGTAGAAACGACTTCATCTCCGAGAAGACCGTCTACATTTTGAGTGGTGATGCCAAGGATGAGGATAAAGGGGCATTATCATTTAACAGCGTCACCGGGGCTATTACTCTTCGGGGCACCGGTGTTAGTGCCCAGATAGTGACGGGTGTCATCTTCAGGATACTCAATATCTCCAGCGTTGAGGTAGACGTGGCCAACATCCAGGAAGACCTGGGTGACATGGCTGACGCGGCAGCCACAGGTCCAGTTACTGCCACTGATAATCTCATGGCCTATGTCAAACAGATCATCAATGAAATACTGGGCACTGATGGAGCCTGGGGTAATCTAAACAATGAGGCTATCAATAGCCTTGACCTTGCCATCCAATACATAGCCGCCGTGATGGGGTTCAATGGAGCTAACGTTTTCAATCCTTCTGTAGGTGGTGTAGCCAGAACTAACATGGATGCCGTGTTTGCTGCCTTAGATGTTCTTATCCAGACCGTCGATGACAATGTTGACTGGATTAAGGAGGCTGCCGGCAACGACAATTGGGGCTTCGGTGCTCTGCGTAACCATATTCTCACTAATAAAGCACTGATTGAGACGGTAGATACCATAGTTGACCTTATCTTTGCAGGATTAGGGCATGATACCTGGGGGCTTGGGGCCATACACAATGACATCACCAATATAGTTGACCAACCTCCTGTAGCCAAGAGCCTTCATGACATCCTACACAAGAATGGCAGCTTTACATTTGACAATACCACAGATGCCCTGGAAGCCCTATCAGATAAGTTGGGAGCTTTCCTGGGCACTGGTGGGGCTAATCAAGACGAATCAGTCATATCAAGCCTTGACCTAGCTCACACGGATTTGGATTTTATAAGAGGGGCATTAATTGCCATTTCTCAGGTCACTGCCCAGGAACAAGCCGATACCGCAGTCAATATCAACGCAATAAATGGCTCGGAGACCAACGTGTTCGACCTGAGTACCGCCAGCACCCGATACATTGTCCGGAGCCTGAGACTCAAATGTGCTGACCCGGGAGCCAACACGGTAACAGTCAGGCTCTATGAGCTGGTGAATGATGGCCTTACAGAAGTTGACAGCTTTGACATGAACACTGATAACTTTGGGACCTACCAGTCCTTGATGGATATGTTCGGACTGGCCCAGCTGGCTGGGGATAACCTTAAGGTTACGGTGAGAGCCTCGGCTGGCGGTCCATATGCGGTGACCGGGCAATATTCACACGCAAAAACAGAATAAAGGGGGTGCCTGATGCAAGATATAATACGTGAAATCACTGACCTGCTCACTAGACTTACAAGCTACAATCGCCTAATTCAAGACGATAATTTTGAAGCAGCTACTGTTGAGGACATAAAGGGCAACGCCGACGCTATCTGTGACGAGGTAAAATCCAGGATTAATGATATCAAGAGCCTAATTAACCAGTGGGAGTAGAAGATGCCCAATTGGAAACAGATTCTTAAAGGGTATGTAGATTCTCTAGAGACTGCTCTAGGTAATCTCACTGGCGATATGAGTGACGTCACTCAGAGTGAGGCTGCAAGTCTGGCTGCCTTTGTGCTAAATTACAGAGCATCGAGTCGGATACACAACCAGGCGAGGATTTGTTTAATAGTTCCTGACTTGGCAAACCTGGCTTCTGACCTACCGAACACAGCTATCAAGGCTGAATTGGAGAAGATAGGCTCTGTTACTGCATTGGATGAGGCTGGAGTTGACGATGGCCAAGAAGATTGGGGCGTCTATGACTTAATTGTAATAGGCAGCAACACCTATGCAGCCTTCACCGATGCCAACCTGGACGACATGATAACTGTGAAGATACCCGTTATGGTCTGTAACCGTGACGTTGCTATGCACCTTAAAATGGGCGGCACACAGACTCAATCAACCTCAGATGTCAACGAGTATTGTGAGACCATACATAACAGAGTTATGTATCTAGTATTTGGCTCTGTCGGTGATAAGGCCATCTTCAGCGAAGCTGCACAATCAGACCGGTTAGATATGTCTGATGCCCAGCTTACCGAACAAATTCTGATGGTGGACACTACGGCAGATGGAAATACTAAAGCTGTGATTGGCTGGCTGCCTATAGAGAGTCCCGTCGGCGTTCTAAATGAGCTCAGTGATGGCTCTGAAATACCCGCCGGCAGGTTATTTACCGGGTGCTTTGTTAACGCTGATAAACTAACAGCACTAGGGCAGCTACTACTCAGGAGGATAGCTCGCAATTTGACAGAGGCGTCAATCACCCCTTCAATCTCCCTGAAAGCAGCAGCCAGTCAGGTGGCAGCAATTCTAGTTGACACTGCCGATATGCAACCCAAACTAGGCACTCCCGCTGCGGATATAAGTGCTGACATTTTGGCAATTAAGGGAGTAGTCGATGCCATTCAAACTAATCAGGGCCGGATGCTCTTCTCAATGGACTTCTGGAGCGATCTGCAGGAAGAAGTTGTGGTTACCGGTGCTCAGACAACGCCGACACTGCCCTCGGTAGTAATCGCTGACCTGCCTGCTGGTGCCACTATAGTCCGAGCAATTGGCATATTCAAGTTCAGGATGGTGGAGAACACCTTTGCCGGGGTGAATAAACTGGATGCCGCGGCAGCTTTACCCATCCAGGTCAAGGAAACTTCTGCCGGGTCTTTTACGACTGCAATTGACTTTGTAGATGATGCTTTTACCCTAGCTGACACAGCCAGAGAAGGCGGTGATGTCATTATTGGTGATAACGACATAGCCGGTGAAGTTGATGCCAATGACACCTACGACTTCCAGTGGCTCAATGCCAAAGCTGACCAGAATAATATCCTGTTCAATGATGTCCAGGTTGGTTTGAGAATATTGTATTCGGTCTAAGGAAATGCCAGAGATAGTAACTGACCCTCTAAAAGTAGTTACCGATGAGTTAGTTCTTAGAATTCTTGCTGAGCAAGGCAGAGACAAAGATTATGTTGAGTTCTGGCATGACTATGCCCCTCGTTCAAGAGGCAAGGAATACTCCCCCTACGCTAAGTTCTACCGTGACCTGAAATCTAAGAAGCGGATGATGGTCGTTTCTGGTCTGCCGATGGTAGATGCTTATGGCCTCAAGCACGACCTGAAATGGCGTGAACAAAATGGCGTTATCGAGAATGGCAATAACATTTTTCATGCCGCTGTCGACAACGGAACGATTCGCCTTATCGTACTCAGCGACCAGCCCTATGGCATCAAAAAGGATACTGAATGCTCTTATCACGCCCAGCTTTTTATCAACGGCTCGGAAGTCCTGCCCAATTCAATGACGCCTTTGATACTCGCTACCGACCCTGTCAACCCTAAGTACCGTGACAACGTGCTGCTCTACCGGTACGACACCGTTTGCAGGCGTAGAATACGAATTATTGAAGGCAGATACCGGGAGCGTTGGCTGATAGACTCTCATCCGATGGGCCGGGTAGAAATCAGGCACAATAAAACGGGAGCCTTAAAACTGAAATTAGGCGTAGCAATGGATGCCAGAGGACGCCTGCTCAATGTCAAAGTCGTCGGGGACTCGGAGATAATTGAAGCCTCCGAGTTCGATAGCGCAGCCTTTCCCGTTGAGATAGGCGCAAGCGCTACGTATTATCCCGATCCTCATGATGAAGTCAGCTCGGTTGATGGCTATGCCGCATATTTACTTAACAATCAGACGTGGGCGACAATACACGGCGCAGCAGGCAATCAATCCAGCGATAGTGATACCAGTGCCAGTGTCCAAATAGAAACTGGTACGACTGATGCCGCTACATGGTACAATATCTACCGTTCCATTTTCTTATTCGACACATCGGCGTTGCCAGACGCCTCCGTCATTACAGCGGCCACGATGTCCTTATACGGTCGAGTCAAAGGTGCCAGTGGGGCGAATGTGACTCAGGACACCAACATATACGAGTCCGCCCCTGCGTCTAATACCGCCCTTGCCAATGGCGACTATGATTCTTTTCAGACTACCAAATTGTCCGACAGCTCAATTAGCTATGCTGATTTTAGTGTTAGCGCTTATAATGATTGGCTGCTCAATGCTTCCGGCAGGGCACTCATTTCTAAAGTGTCGGTTACGAAATTCGGCTGCAGGAATGACTTTGAAGCGGCCAACGATCCTCCGGTGGGATTTGGTTTAGATGAGTATCGCTATACTAATTCGTACACAGCCGATTATGGCAGCAATAAGCCGAAACTGGTTATTACTTATACAGTCCCGGAATCGGGCGACAACACTGCTCACATGGCAGCCAGGATGCTGGACGGAGGGATGCTATAATGGGAGTTATACGCCGAACGGAGGACGACCGATGGCTATAAATATACCCGGGTTATCCCTGTCAATTCTAAGGCAGCAAACTAGCGTGCGGGCGGGGTTACCCCTGCTCATCAGCGGGAGATTCACTGCCCTCGGGATGGGTGTGCCCACCTTAATCCGTGTCTTCCTTGAGGGCCCCAGCTACGACCCGCAGATTAGGTCCTTTGATACCTTCGCATCCCCATTCTCCGGTGACTATTCCACTAACGTTCTCGCTGAGAAGGATGGCCAGTACTACGTCTACGCCCAGGCTTTCCCACCGCCGCTAATCCCAGCCGGGCCGCCTTTCCCGGAGGCGATACTGCTGCTACCACCAATCGCCGAGTCAACCAGGCCACCTCTCGTGGTAGGCATACCCTTTAACGGAGGGGTTGACGCTCTGTTGCCGGACGGAACGAGGGAACGCCTAACGGCCCCCGAGATGCTGGATATCGAGATCACACCAATTATTACCATTGGAGCGCCCGCCATTACCTTTCCACCAGGTGTCCCTCGCCTGATACCCTACGTACCACCACCGGCGCCTCCAGCAGCACCACCACCGGCTCCGCCACCAGCACCGGCTCCGCCACCAGCACCGGCTCCGCCACCAGCACCGGCTCCGCCAGCACCGCCAATCGAGCCACCGCCAATCGAGCCACCGCCAATCGAGCTGCCACCACCGCCACCGGCTCCGCCCGTGGTTCCTGAAGTGCCTATTAAAGATATCCTGAGTACACCTTCCCTGAATCTACCCCGCCAGCTAAATGTGGGAGATGTCTGGTCGGGTAGTGTTAGCCTGCCAACTTTCGGCATGGCCCCCAACTTTGTCGAGGCCCATCTGGTGATGATAGACCCTTCAGGCTTGGAGTATGTCGTAGGCCAGGGAGGCGGGACTCTTTCTCCCGGGGAAACCCTGCAAATCCCGGTAACCCTAGACACCGCCGGCTTCTCCGCCGGTAATTATAGCCTCTTCTTAGTGGTATATGACCAGTTGGGCCAGTTTATTGCCCAGTTCCCGATGGGGTTCTTGACTATGATAGAGGCCCTAGTCGAAATACCAATACCCGAAATACCAACAGCTCCCACTCTGCCCACCGCGGATATGTTTGGCACTCCCAGCCTCACCCTGCCGACAGATATAGAGATTGGGGAGATCTGGTCCGGTAATGTGTCTATCCCGACCCGTCTGCCATCAGAGCTACAAGGGCTGCCAAGCCTGCCTGCCTACCCGGCCAATTTCAGGCTCCAGCTGCAGAACCCGGTGGGTCAGTTGTTCACTGTAGGACAGTATCAGCCGACCTTCTCACCGGGACAAACCCTGAGCCTTCCGGTCAACTTCGATACCAGTGTATTGCCCCAGGAGGGAATACACAACGTCATCATGGATATATCCGACCTGGCCGGCAATACCCTATTCAGCAATATAATTGGCTCACTGAGCGCACTCATGCCGTTCGCACTGCCGGAGCCCCCAACACCACCAAAGGTCCCAGTACCATCTGAGTTCCCATCCATAGCCGTGACTATGGGGACGCAGCGGGTTGAGGTGGGACAATCGGTCAGGGTGCCATTCACCTATACCCACATCGGCGCTGCGGAGGTAGTTGTCCTCCATGCCGCCATCGGTGATGCCCGCCCAGTATACTTGGGAGGCTTCGATGAGGTCTGGTCTGCAGATAAGACAGTCAGCGTACCAGCCCATGTTGCCCCAATGCCTATAAGTGATTCCATCGACATCCCGATTACGGCCAAGCTGGCGGCTGCTGGCATTTACAGTGTCTACGCCAAGGTTGACGGTGGCATACCGAGGGTTATCTCTCCCATTCTGTCTAATATCGTTGAGGTGGTTGTTCCTGCCCCACCGCCCCCACCACCACCACCTCCTCCGCCCGAGCCAACCCTACCAAGGGCCGACCTCGCCGACTACGACTTCGCGGTAACCAGTCAGGGCCCTTACGAGATTGGGGATACGGTTACCTGGATGGCCAGCGCCCTCTACAAGGGTAGGAGACAGGCCGGGC
>SDBV01001160.1_pt1 | contig 39286 bp, 27 predicted proteins | sample 2277081 | NCBI WGS metagenome assembly SDBV01 (sample SAMN10402039, study PRJNA504765) | marine sediment metagenome | isolation source: marine sediment core GS10_PC15, 223 cmbsf | place: Arctic Ocean: Southern Knipovich Ridge | collected 2010 | reverse complement strand
CGCAAATATTGCTAGTTTTATGATCGTAAGAAACGAAGTTGCACGGCACATACACTTGCCGTTGGGCACAATTTTGACAATTTTAAAAAAAAGTAATATCTTTAAATATACTTTCAGAATAGGGATTTGAAAATGAAAAAGTTAATAATCCTTTTAATACTATCATTTTTATCATTTTCATGTGAGAAGGAGAACTTCGTTCCTGATTCCGAAATTCCTGATTGGCTTAAAGGTATAATCACCCAAAACGAAACTACTCTTAAATCCAATAAAAATTCCCCAGTTGGGATTACCGCTTGGGTAAGATATAAGCATTTAGAAGATTATTATTTTGAACATATAAATCCAATAAGTTCACTTGCCTACGTCATTTATGATTGGAAAGGTAATCTTGTTCAGCTTAATCATGAATTTTTAAAAGAATTGTGCTGCAAACAGTACGTTTGGAAGGGTTCATCTTATTTTTTGGATCAATAGAGATAGATTACAACTGTGCCCAACATTGTGTAGGATGCCATGCGAGTTAGCAGCATCAAAGTTCTAGCAAAGTTGGTTGAGCTAGTTCGCAATATTTGCTTGTTTTATGATCGTAAGAAACGAAGTTGCACGGCACATACACCGACGTTACCAGCAAGCGAAGAAACGAAGACACAGTATAACATCAATAGTATGACAAATAAAATAATGCAGTAAAAAATATGGCAAACACCAATCTTACCGCAGCCAAAAATGCAAAGAATGACGAGTTCTACACGCAGTACCCCGATATAGAAAAAGAAATGGCTGCCTACATTGAATACAACCCTGATGTGTTTAAGGGTAAAACTGTGCTGTTGCCATGCGATGACCCCGAATGGAGCAACTTCACCAAGTTCTTTGCCCAGAATTTTGAACGCTTTGGGCTGAAAAAGCTAATAAGTACCAGCTATGCGGTAGAGAGTAAACACTACAAAGGCGGTTATCAGGTAACCATATTTGAAGAAAGTGCCCCTCAATACGATAAAAGTAAAACCAAAACAAACGGCAAAATTTTTACCTTAACCCATGACAAAACGGGTGATGGCAAGATAGATGTAGAAGACTTAAAGTGGAATTACTTAGAGGGCGATGGTGATTTTAAAAGTGATGAAATCAAACAGCTGCGTGATGAAGCCGATATCATCATTACCAATCCACCTTTCTCATTGTTTCGTGATTTTTTAGCATGGATAATAGAGGCCGACAAGCAGTTTGTGATTATCGGAAACCTTGGTACAATCACATATAAAGAAGTATTCCCGTTAATAAAGGATAACAAAATGTGGATGGGTAACGGTTTCCATGCAGGTAATGCATACTTCTCAACGCCTTTTGCAAAGGAATACGCAGAAGGAGTGTACAATCCAGAAACTGGATTAGTGAAGTTCCGAAATTGTTGCTGGTTCACCAATCTCGACCACGGGCGCAGACACCAGCCGTTAAGGCTAATGTCAATGGCAGATAATCTTAAGTATAATAAGAAGCTCAAAGGAAAAACACAATACGACCATTACGACAACTACAATGCCATAGAAGTGCCATTTACTAATGTTATCCCGAGTGATTATGAGGGCGTAATGGGTGTACCAGTCAGCTTTCTTGACAAATACAGCCCTGAGCAGTTTAATATAGTAGGTCTTACATCTGGAAGGGATGAATTTGAGTGTAGACCCTCAAAGAAGTATAGAAATCCGAAACAACACAATCCAAATGGAAGTGTATCAAATGGGAGTAAGGCCAATACTCGTTCTACCCTTAAACTTGAGGAGAAGCCAACTGGTATTTATTATACAGCAGATAATGCAGACGGTCCCCTCTCAATTGTTTATGCAAGAATTTTAATTCAACACAAAAGAAAATAGAAATGAAAACAACCCTAAGAACCAACATTACTGTAAAAGATATTTGTGAAGGTTTTGTTTATAATGAACTTGAAGGAAAAGGTTTGTTTGGCCTATCCGGCAAGCTTACCATCCAACCAGAGTACCAACGGAACTATATCTATGCGGACGGCCAAAGAGATGTTGCCGTAATTGATTCCCTGCTCAAAGGCTACCCCTTGGGATTAATCTATTTCGTGAAAATCAATGACAATGAGTTTGAGGTGTTGGATGGTCAGCAGCGCATTACCAGCTTCGGGCGTTATGTTACCGAAAAATTTGCTATTAAAGATGAAAACGGCATGGAGCAGTATTTTGACGGTATTGCAGCCGACAAGCAGAAAAAGATATTGGAGACGAAACTCACCATTTACGAATGTGAGGGAGAAGAAAGTGAGATAAAAGAGTGGTTTAAGACCATAAACATTGCAGGAGTTCCACTTAGTGAGCAGGAGTTGAACAACGCTATTTATTCGGGACCGTTTGTAACATTGGGCAAAGCAGAGTTCAGCAACAGCCAGAACGCCAACATACATAAATGGAGCTCCTACATAAAAGGAAGTGTCAACCGGCAGCATTTTTTAGAACGAGCGTTAGACTGGGTAAGCAAAGGCAACATAACAGACTACATGAGTAGTCATCGTAATGATGATAATATTAATGAATTAAAAAACTACTTCAACAGCGTGATTGACTGGGTGTCTGGTGTGTTTACTGATGTCGAAAGTGAGATGTGCGGACTGGAATGGGGTCGCCTGTATGAAGCACATCATAAGAAAGGGTATGACTCCAAAAAGGTATCTGTTCAGATGAAAGAACTCTATGGCGACCCTTATGTAAAAAATCGAAAGGGAGTTTTCGAGTACATCCTTGGCGGTTTAAAAGACAAGAAATTGCTTAACGTGAGAGTTTTTGATGAGGCAACCAAGAAATCTGTTTACGCAACTCAAACTAAAAAATCTGAGACTAAAGGTATATCAAACTGTACGCTATGTGCAATTGGGCCTGATTCCAACAAGACTAAGATTTGGAATTTGACAGACATGGATGCCGACCATGTGACCGCATGGAGCAAGGGTGGCGCAACAGATGTAAAAAACTGCCAGATGTTGTGCAAAACACACAATCGAGCAAAAGGAAATAGATAAAAAGCCAGCTGGTAATAATGGCTATAGTGCATACCCTTCGGGATACGCACCATAGCCAAACCGTTGTACAGCATTTTGAGGAATGAAAGACATTGAAGAAAAATATAAAGTATTTTATGACCAGAAATTACCTGTGAAACAAATGAATAAAAGGACCTGCCTACCGCAGGCAGGTTCTATCCTTTATATTACTCCAAAAATTAATGTTCAACAATCCTTCTCGCTCCGCATAATGACTTGCATTGGAATAAATATAATCAAGGGAACTATAACCGAATTCCTGCCCTTGCCGGATTATCATGAATATCATTGAGTCTGCTATCTAGTGTCTGAACGGGAACTCTGCAAAATTATCCCGAAAGCATTCGGGATAATTTAGGTGTGTTTTCTTATAGACACTATATAATAAGCATGTAAAGTTTTTACACAAATTTCTGCTCCTGACTTCCCAGTTTGTCAATCGACAATTTTACCACATCACCAGATTTTAAATATTTAGGAGGATTCATGCCAAGTCCTACTCCCGGAGGGGTTCCGGTGGTAATGATATCTCCTGCCTCAAGTTGCATGAACTGAGAAATGTAGTGCACAACATATGTCGGACTAAAAATAATCGTTCCTGTAGAACCGTTTTGCATGAGCTCGTCGTTAACTAATAATTTCATATTCAGATTGAGTACATTCTCAATTTCATCTGATGTAGCTAAGTAGGGGCCTACAGGACTAAACCCGGGACAGGATTTCCCTTTTACCCATTGGCCTCCTTTTTCGATTTGAAATTCCCGCTCCGACACATCATGGACAAGGCAGTATCCTGCAATGGCTTCTTCCGCTTCCTTTTCATCTGCAGAATAAATCACATCCTTCTTTAAGACTATTCCAAGCTCTACCTCCCAGTCGGTTTTAGCGCTGTTTTTGGGAATGGCCACATCATCATATGGGCCAGCCAGGGTATTGGTTGCCTTCATAAAGAGGATGGGTTCTGTTGGAACATCCATACCGGCTTCCGCTGCATGATCAGAATAATTCAGACCAATGCACATGATCATTCCCGGGCGAGCTACGCAAGAGCCCCAACGTTCCTTCTCAGCTACATCAGGAAAGGAGTTTTCCTTGTTTTGTAATTTTGATGCGAGATCAGCCAGCCCGTTATTGGCAAAAAAATCCCGATTCCAATCTTCAAAATATGCAGAGCAATCTTTTCTTACTCCATCAATTAATACACCGGGCTTTTCTGAACCCTTTGCACCAAACCTGATTAGTTTCATTTTTTTGTTAGTTAATGTAAAATTAAATCCATGTCCTTTGCACTGTTATGTTCATCAGGTATGAATTTATAGTGTTGATTATAATATAAATTTAAAATATTTGTTCTACTGTTATTTTAATGGAAACCTCTGTTGTAAGGGACGGAAGACAGAAGTCAGGAGTCGGAAGATAACATTCTAATATAAGCATTTTTAATGTTTCTTATCTGATTTAGTCATTATATTAGTTTTAGCTCCGGTCTCCGGTCTTCCGACTTCTGACATTAATTATGATCTTCCATTAAATTCAGGGTAGAACCTTATCATGTGTTTAACGTCACGAATCCTCCATCAATCGGGAAATTGGAACCGGTAATAAACGCGGCTTCATCGCTACAAAGAAATAGTACCAGGTTACCGATTTCACTCGGCGCTCCCATTCTTCCAATCGGCTGGGTTTTGGATAATTTATCAAACATTTCTTTCTCTTGTCCGGGGTAATTGTTTTTTATATACCCGTCAACAAATGGCGTATGCACCCTTCCCGGTGCAATTGCATTACACCGGATCCCCTGATCGACATAATCCTTAGCCACTGAATAGGTCATGGTTTGAACAGCGCCTTTGCTCATCGAATAGGCGAATCGATCCGGCAAACCAACATTGGCAGCCGCAGAGCCTAAATTAACAATAGATCCTCCTCCAGAGTTGATCATATGTGGGATGCCGACATGTAAACAATTGTAAACCCCCTTCACATTCACCTGGTAAATCCGATCAAAGTCTTCTTCAGAAGTGTCATGTGCTTTTCCGATATGAGCGATTCCCGCATTGTTTATAAGCAAGTTCAACTGGCCTTCCTTGTCAATTACGTTATCAAAAGCAGTTTTTACACTACGTTGATCAGCCACATTACAGGCGATAAACCGGGACGAACCACCATTGTTTTTGATCTCTTCTGCGGTTTCATTTCCAGTTTCTTCATTCAAATCAAAGATACACACCTTGGCTCCCTGCGAGGCCAATGATTCTGAAATTGCTTTTCCAATTCCGCTGCCTCCACCGGTGACTACGGCTACTTTATTACGTAAATCAAACATATTATTCGTTAATTTTTAATCTTATAAATCTGGGCCTGTACATATGGGGGAACTTCAAAATATCGTTGAAATAATCTAATGATATCGTATTGTAACTAATGAGAAGTTCCTCTTTAGTAGATAGGCTGTAATGAACCTTTGCATTGTATGGGATGATTCCCGGTGGCTGATTTGCTTCGGGGGCATGCCAAATTCGCTGGATAGGCCCGAATGGCCCAATTGGCGTTTTTCCTATCCGTATAGACACATATTCTCCAATTCCATCTTCCTGAAAGACAAGTAAATATCTTCCGTCTTTCATGGGGGTGACGCTTAATTCATTTGAAACCCTGTCCGTAATTGGCGCAGACTTGTCAGCTTGTTCCTGCCAATGTTGGCCATCCCAAAATCTCCATGCATCGAACGTTTCGAACTCAGCAGGTTTCACCCTGGCCACCACCATGTGTTTGCCGGGATCAACCAGGCCATATATATACATATATCCATCAGGATCAGGAGCTCCGGCTTTTTTGGTATTAACAAAGATGCCCGAACCAAAGGTGCCTGAGTGGGTACTGTCGGTGTGAATCAGTAAGTCAGTATCAATTTCCCGGTGGTTTTCAAATGGAGGTTTCGATCCTTCGGGAATAGCAATTAAGGTGGTGCCCACAATTTCAAAATCCCATGCCGCGTCACTGTGGTCAACAACCCTGTAGCCAAAAATATAAATGGTATTGTCCAGCTCCTGGTTTACAAACCCATCGCCCATCCAGTAATATTCATGTGGGCTTGAATTAGGGGTGGAAGGATCAAAGAAGCTATCGGCTTCACCAGATGTAGTTTTTTTATAGATGATATCGATATCATCTTCAGTCGGTGTAAGACTTCGAACGTAAGCTACAGAACTGTTTACCATCTTAAAATTATGAACCGAGTCTTCCATAACTTCGCCCGTCATGGTATCAGAAAATATCAACATAGTGGTTTTACCTTTCCCGGCTTCGAGCGTATCTATACCGTCTAGTGGAATTGCAAAAATCCCATCTGCCCCAAACAAACCGCTTTTTCGATAAAATAGATTCGTCCAATCGTCTGCCGGTGTTACCGTAAAATTGCTTAGCGTATCTGCTTTTGGACTTTCTTCGGTAGTTGGGGAACTGCAATTAAATAAGGTGAAAATGGCCAAGGCCAAAACGCCTGATAACAAAAGGTTATTTTTCATTAGAGATAATTATTAATCATTCCAATTAGAAACTTTGACAAAATATGGGCGGTAATTATCTGCGCTTTCAAGCAAATCCCCTATCTCAAAACTGTTGATATTATAGGAAATCAGCAGTTCTCCATTTTCCATATATTGAGGATGCGCATAAGCGTTGTATGTAAAAAGGTTACCACCTGTTTCCGGAGTGCAGTAAACAGTTCGCTTGTTTTCCCACGGTCCAACCGGAGTATCTGATGAGTAGATGTAAATCTCTGATCCGAAAATGTTGTGTTGGGAAAGTAAATAGTATATTCCTTCATATTTAAATACTGAGAATTGTTCGGAAACGCCAAGAAGAATGGATGTTGCCTGAGCATCATCTTCAAGCCATTCCCCATCGGAATAATATTCCCAGGGCTGCTCCAGCTTTGCATTTGATCTGGCAACGTAGGCATATTTGTCAGGATTTTCTGCAAGTACTCCATAAATGTAGGTATAGTCATCATCAGGCATTACATGGGCGCCATAAGAAATGGAGGGTCCATCAAGTACGCGCTCGTTACTGTATGTTTCGAAGGTATAAGGGTTTATTTTTAATAAATCAACACCTGTTCTGAAGAAGTCCCACATGCCACCTCCACCTGTTCCGAAAGCATGCATAAATAAAAATAAGGTATCCTCTTCGACTGCACCATGCCCGGGCCAATACCATGAAGTGCCATCCGGAGGGACAGCAAAGGCCAATGGAGAGGAAACGGTTCCTCCCTGGTAAGTTGTAAACTCAGCGCCATCTTGCTCTACAAGACAATTATTGATTAACCTGAATGAAGGACGTGAACGATCGTCATTTACCTGTCCTATAAAAGAATCTCCAAATAACCATAAAGATCGATTGCCCGGCAATGGAATCGAATAGGTGGCGTCACCACCGGTCCAGCCGCTGTCATTGCGGGTAAAGTTGGCAATCATGGCAGAGTCCCGGCAGGCCACAATGTTAGCGTCCCAGCAATCACTATCCGGGCACCAATCAGTTGGAATATATGTTTCTATTGAAGTAGTGTCTTTAGGCTTTAGTGTGGCGGAGGTGAGTTCGTATGGTTCTTCGCATGTGATGAATAAACCGGCACATAGTATGATAAAAAGTATTCTCTTCATATGTTTAAAGTTATTGTTTGAAGATATATTTGAATATACCTGAGACATCTGTAATTACTACAATCTAAGTCAGCAACAGGATTAATAGGGAATGTAAATAATCCTGCTGTGTTTAGTGATTGTATTCTTGAAATAAGATAGAACTATGAGAACTGTACTGCTATTCCTCTTCATGCTTGTTATTAATGTGGTGCATGCGGATATTATTCTACCCAAAATATTTGGTGATAATATGGTACTACAACGCGATATCGCCGTTCCGGTGTGGGGATGGGCGAACCCGGGAGAACGGGTTGTTGTTACATGGCAAGGTAAGTCGTACAAAACAAAAACTGATAGGGAAGGTGAATGGAAAATTACCTTAAACCCATCTCCGGCTGGTGGACCTTTTGAGTTGTCTCTGGCAGGTCAAAACACCATCACATTAAAGAATGTGCTTTTGGGTGATGTTTGGCTGTGTGGGGGCCAGTCGAATATGATGTATACCATCGATATGATCGAATACAAGGAGCAAGATTCTGTCCGGGGGAATAACAGCAATATCAGGCTATTCACGGCAGCTATCGACACGGATTATAAGCCCCGAAAAGATTTGAAAGGCGGCCAATGGAAGGAAGCCAACCTGGAAACCATGAAGACATTTTCTGCTGTAGGCTACTTTTTTGGCCGTTACCTCCAGGAAGACCTTGATGTACCCATTGGTTTGGTAAGCAACAACCTTGGGGCGACTTTTATCGAGACCTGGATGAGCGCCGGAGCATTGTTGACCTTTGATCAATTTAAACCTAAGATGCAGGAGATTGTAGATCGTGATAAAACGTTTGCAGAAATCAATGATGATTTAGATGAATATAGAAAGACCTGGGATTCGGAATTCTATCTGAAAGGCCCCGGAATTGAAGGTAACTGGCAAGATCCAGGCACAGACATATCAGATTGGGAAACAATAGAAACACCCTTTTTCTGGGAATATGCAGGGCTCCCCGATCATGATGGCGCCGTTTGGTTGAGAAGGGAGTTTGACTTGCCGGAAGGATTTAATGGAGAAACCTTCAATATTGCATTGAACCAAATTGATGATTACGATATAGCCTGGGTAAATGGTGTAAAGATAGGGGAGACATTTGGGCATCGTAACTGGCGAAATTATTTTTTCGATGCTGATATTCTCAAACCAAAAGGGAATGTGCTGGTGGTCCGGGTATTTGATATTGGAGGATTCGGCGGAATGTATTCAGGAGCGCTTTGGGGGAATCCAATTTTGCTTGGTGAATGGAAGTATAAAGTAGGACTGTCTATTGATACCGAGCATTTTCCCAAGCCGGTAACAGTAAACGGCAGTATATTTAGTCATCCTTCATGGCTTTACAATGCCAACATTGCGCCGATCACCGACTTTCCAATCAAAGGGGCTATTTGGTACCAGGGGGAGTCAAACGAAACACGTGGTGAAGAATATGGTGATTTGCTTCAAGCCTTAATTATGGATTGGCGGGCGGCATGGGGGATTGGAGATTTTCCTTTTTTAATCGTTCAACTGGCCAATTTTAAGGAGGAGGACAAGGAACCAAAAGATAGCCAGTGGGCGGAGGTGCGTGAGTCGCAAGCCTTAGCCCTTGCCCTGCCGAATACGGCTATCGCCACAGCTATTGACATTGGAAATGCATATGATATTCACCCAAAGAACAAATGGGATCTTGGGGCTCGCCTGGGCCTGGCAGCAAGACATGTAGCTTACGATCAGGATATTATATATTCCGGACCCGAATATTCATCACATCAAATTGATGGAAATTCTGTAACGATCCACTATAAACATGTGGGCACAGGGCTCATGTCAAAAAATAAATTTGGATATTTAAGAGGATTCGCGGTGGCAGGTGATGATAAAATATTTCATTGGGCTAAAGCTGAAATCGTTGGTAATTCCGTGATTGTATCTTCTGACAAGGTTAGTAATCCTGTTGCTATACGTTATGCCTGGTCAGACAATCCTGGCACATTGGATTTTTATAATAAAGAAGGATTGCCCGCATTGCCATTTCGAACTGATGATTGGCTTGGGATTTCTGCAGGGAAGGTTTACATTCAAAATCCTCATGGGTGGTAATTAAATTAAGCCAAGTTAAAAGTTAAATAAATAATACCAAGCAACGACTATTATGCAGTTTTCATTTTCTGAAGAGTTACTGCGATTACTTTTTTTGCCATTGCAATAATAATTCAAAATTGTTTGTTACAGTTTTTGATCATTCCGATTTTTTGATTGGCTATAATTACCGTTGTTTAGAGAACAGGTTTACCAAGGTGAGTAATTCATTTCAGAGAATCCTCGGATATGATCTGAATAACATACTTTACAAGGGAAATTTTTCTTCAAAAATAATTCATCCACACGACAATCCCATTTTCACGGAATTATCTAAAGATCGTTCCTGATTCCGATAGTGAATTAAGCTATTTTAACAATCAATACATTGTAAAACGGACTAAAATCAGGGCAAGACATATAAAAGGGTATTGGAAATATTTTATCATCTTTTCTATGGACTACTGAAATCCCAATACAAATACAATTGATAAGATTGGCCTAATTGCCGATGAACGTATTAAAACACATCTACAAGTAATTTCAAGAAAAAAAGATCATTTCCAATTCAATACATTAATATCCGAAAGAAATTCGAATTCAAAAGATTCAAATGAGAATAATGTCGTGATTTCTCCTCGTGAATCTGAAATTTTGAAATTTATCAGTGAAGGAATCATCGCAAAGGAAATTGCTAGAAAACTGAATATTTGTTTAAGTACAGTAATCACTCATCGAAAAAATCTTATCCATAAATTTCACGTCCATAATACGGCAGAACTGATCAAAAAAGCCACCAAACTAATGTTAATTTAAGGTAATAACATAGTCCCCGACATCAGTAAAATCCCCAAAAATGATGATTGAATTTTGTCATTATTCTTAAGAACTTTCATGGTATTCAATTAGACAACTTACAGATCTTTAATGATGGGACTGACGTGGCGAAGCCGCGTAGAGCAAATATAATAAATGCCTTAATTTAGGACTACGGTTAGTTTCCTGCCTCATACATATTGATTTGCAAAATCTGTATCAGGATTCCGTCGATAGGTCACAATACCGAAGAACAGATCAAGAAAGCCATCAATCTAAAGTATTTAATAATACACTCAACATCAGCAAAATCCCCAAAAATGAGGATTGAACTTCGTCATAATTCTTTGGAACTTGAAAAAGTATTCACTAGATAATTATAAGATCATGAATGATGGGACTGAGGTGGCGAAGTTGAAAAGAGCATATAAATGATCGACAGATAGTATTTATTTTCTCCTTGAAGACAACGATTTAACTCATTTTGAAAAAAGATTAGCTTATAGAAGACCACTAGAATTATAAATCTTTTGATATGATCCACACATCACTTTCATTTCTAACCAATGAATTAAATGATTACCTGAAGCTTAGAGTGGATGATCCGGAAGAGGACAGAATATTTCTCACGAATGTTGCTACTGAAAGTGGTGGTGTAGTGATTCCTAAAATGGCACTTGGGCTATCATTAATCAATATTGAAGAAGAAAGGATATTCAAAGATCAGAAGACTACATTAATCAATGAGAATGGTATGACAGAACATATTAATCCGGAGATTAAACTGAATTTATATATTTTGATATCAGCAAACTTTCAGGATAAAAAATCTAAAACCACAAGTGAAGACTATATTGAGGGGCTCAAGCAGCTATCTTATGTTATATCATTTTTTCAATCAAAAAATGTATTTACAACAGATAATTCTCCTTCATTGACAAAAAGTGATCCTTCAATACGAAAACTCATCGTTGAACTATATTCTTATTCTTTTGAGCAGCTTAATAACTTTTGGAGCGTATTGGGCACCAAATATTTGCCATCAATCCTTTATAAAGTCCGACTGCTTAGGTACCAGGAGAAGGCTGTACAAGCAGCAAATCTGCCAATAGAGAAAATTAGAATTAATTCATCAGGACAATAGGGCATGAATATACTCTATAAAAGATTATTTAACCTATCAATAAATCATGCATACTATGAGAATAGTAGGGCAAAAGGTCTTGTCCTGTATCCGACTAAGGAGACTTTAAAGCTACTGAAAGGTGGGCGTATGTTGTTTAAATATTTACCAAAAGGCTTTACAGTTTTATACCGGACATTAGATGATGAGGTTTCGGCTTTTGTAGATATGGGGCAAGACTTGAGGTTGGTGTTCGAAATAAATATAGAAAACCGATTTGAATTTCTAAATATCACCCATCTTGATGAGTCACCAATAAGAAAATTTTCATCGTCAAACATTCTTTATTTTAAGAATAATCCTGCAAGCGCATCAATTGATCCTACTAGTCCCGAACCTCTTGAATTTGAATTATTAGATTTTATACAAAGTAGCCTGTTTACTTATGAATTTACAGTGGACACATCACCTGCTCAGGTAAAATTCAGGTTGTATGCAGAGGATGAAACAAGTCTGATTAGTGTTGGAAAAGATGTTGAAGGAGTTCCTTTTAATACCACGCTTACATTGAACATTAATGATAATGGAACCTATTCTCAGCAAATCGATTTAAGGGATAAACCTAAAGGCAAATATGTTATCATTATTAGAAATAATAGTGACACAATCGATTTACTTCGTAAAGTAGTATATGTAGATGATGACCTTGCTGGTAAAAAAATTAGTGGTATTGTAGACATTACCTATAATGCAGCTGAGGGGCACATTTATGAAGAGACTGAGGAATATAGCATTCAGTTATCAAGTGTTGAATCTATTTGGAAATATCTAATCGTAAATAAGAGTAAAATCCTTGATTTTTCTACTGACGTTATATCCATTAACGATGCGGGATCTTCAGTGGGGCCATATATTGTGAATGGCTTTGATATATCGGGTAGTTCACCTCATGGAGATATCAGAATTAATGATCTGGATACTGTGGTCATCCTTTCTAGTGCTGAAATCCCATTTTATGAAATACCAAAAATAAAGTTAGAGCTTAAATCAAGTACACTACCAAAACCACTATTTACAAATTTACCAAATCCTTCACATAGTGGCGTGGTAAAAGAAGAAGCTGGTTTGTTAGCATCTGAAATATATGTTTTTATATAAAATAAAAAGTAAATACTATGGCAAATTTTAAAACCCCCGGAGTATATGTGCAGGAGATTTCTACACTACCGGCATCAGTAGCCCCGGTGGCTACGGCAATTCCCGTCTTCATAGGATATACGCAACAGAGGATTAAAAATGGAATTACGTTACCGGCAAATAAACCGGAAAGAATTACTTCCTTATTGGAGTACATTGAAATTTTTGGTGGTGCTTTTGATGAAAATGTTACTGTAAACCTTACGGGATCGGATCTTACAGAGGCCAATACCACAATTGCAGTGGTATCCGGAGGGTTATCACCCTATACCTTATATTATAATATGGTGTCCTATTTTGGCAACGGAGGAGGTCCGTGCTATATAGTTTCAGTAGGTACTTATACGATATTTAGTTCATTTCCTGCAGATCCAAATGATTTGATAGTAAGCACAGAACTGCAAGCTGGGATAACTGCCATTGAAAAAGAAGACGAAGTTACATTGCTGGTAGTTCCTGAAGCAGTGATACTTTCACCTTCACTTCACAAAACTATTAATGATGTTATGCTTACCCAATGCAATAAGCTGCAGGATCGATTTGCTGTAATGGATGTTAAAGTTCTTGGAGGAACAGCTTTGGTAGATGCCAATGGCTTTAGAGATAGTGTAGGTATTGAATATCTAAAATATGGAGCCAGCTATTACCCATCTCTGATTACTACCCAGCAACTTGAATTTGTTGAAAGTACTGTCGTGATTAGCGATACTAGAATAGGCGCTATCTACAACAATCTTAGTCTTAATATCATCAACAATGGTGGCGGGGTGGGGGTACCTGCCAGTGGAACGGTAACAATTGGCGACATTGGAACACTTACTGGAGCCACAGTAACAGTAAGTGGGGATCCATTGATTGAAGGTACAAATTGGGATGCCGATATAGGTGATGTAGAAACAGCTGGTTCATTGTCAGGTGCTATTACTTTGATTGCAGGTATATCGGCAACAAATGTGGGAAATGTAATCACTATTGTTGCCGATGTTGTGGGAGCAGCCGGAAACGCAATAGCACTTACTACATCCCATCCGGCAAATGCAAGTGTTTCTGCACCAACACTTCTAGGCGGTGTTGACGCAGTTTTAGTTGACAAAACGCTTTATAATAATATAAAAAGTGAGATAAACAAAACGTTTAAAATATCGCTTTATCCTTCAGCGACGATGGCTGGAATCTTTGCTAGGGTTGATAGGGATAGAGGTGTTTGGAAGGCTCCGGCAAATGTTGGTGTCAACGGTATTACTAAACCAACTATGCTGGTTACTCATGCAGAACAAGCGGATCTAAATGTTGATGCTACTTCAGGGAAATCCATCAATGTCATAAGAACTTTTACAGGAAAAGGAAATTTGGTGTGGGGAGCTCGAACATTAGCAGGAAATGACAATGAATGGAGATATGTTCCTGTTAGAAGGTTTTTTAATTTCATGGAAGAATCTATTAAAAAAGCAACAGAACCCTCAGTTTTTGAGCCAAATACTGCCAACACTTGGTCAAAATTGAAGGGAATGATTGAGAATTTTCTTACCCAATTATGGAGTGCAGGGGCATTGGCAGGGGCTACTGCCGAAGCTGCTTTTTTCGTGAAGGTAGGATTGGGTCAAACTATGACAGCTTTAGATATCCTTGAAGGAAGACTTAATATCGAAGTTGGTGTAGCAGCAGTAAGGCCTGCAGAATTTATCATTTTGAAATTCTCTCACAAATTACAGGAATCTTAATTAATCAAAAATTAAAAAATTATGTCAAATCCAAAGACTCCCGGAGTATACATCCAGGAAATTTCAACACTACCGGCTTCCATAGCTGGTGTGGAAACTGCGATACCAGCCTTTATTGGGTATACATCAAGTAATACTACTGAAACAGAAAATGTGCCCGTCAGGATTACTTCATTATTGGAATACATTGATTTGTTTGGTGGAGCTCCTTTACAAAGTTTTACGTTGACACTCGACGATACATATGTCGATGAAGAGCTTACTTCACGGGTATTCACAGTAACTGACCCAACAGCATCAATATATAAACTATACCATAGCCTTGAGCTATATTTTAATAATGGTGGAGGGCCTTGTTATATTGTATCTGTTGGTGTTTATGCAGATACTACTGTATTACCGGCCAATCTCCGGGCAGGAATAACTGCCACAGAAAAGGTAGATGAACCCACACTTTATGTCTTTCCGGATGCTGTGAGTCTAGACAATGTAGCATCATATGGATTAGTAGCAGTGGATGCGCTGACCATGTGTAATAAACTTCAGGACAGATTTACAATATGTGATGTTTATGGAGATGGAAGCGCTGCTGCAATCACCAGTTTTAGAGGCGCTTTGAATATGAGTTATTTAAAATATGGGGCAGCCTATCACCCGTCATTGCTCACCACGCTTAATTATAGATTTGATCCGGCTAGTGTAATTACCAATAATATCAGTTTTACCGGGACAGATCCTGGAATTGATCATAGTGGAGCGCTATCAGCAATTGAAGCAACCCAACCTGCTATTTACAGAACATTTGTAGCCGAAATAAATAAAAAATATATGACTTTACCGGCTTCTGGCGCTGTTGCAGGAATTTATGCACGTGTAGATAGAGACAGGGGCGTGTGGAAGGCCCCGGCAAATGTAGGTGTTAATTCAGTTTCTGCACCATCAATCAAAATTACCCACGAAGAGCAGGCTGGTCTTAATGTAGATGCTACTTCGGGCAAATCCATCAATGTAATCCGATCTTTTGCAGGAAAGGGTACGCTCGTTTGGGGTGCCAGAACCTTTGCTGGGAATGACAATGAATGGCGATATGTGCCTGTGAGGAGACTTTACATTTATATAGAGGAGTCTGTTAAAAAGGCTACTGAATTCGTTGTTTTTGAGGCTAATAACGCCAATACCTGGATACGGGTAAAAGCAATGATTGAAAACTTCCTCACAAGTCTTTGGCGGGATGGCGCACTTGCCGGCGCTAAACCCGAGCATGCCTTTTTTGTAAAAGTTGGACTGGGAGAAACCATGACGGCACTAGACATACTGGAAGGCAGAATGAATGTGGAGATTGGTTTGGCAGCTGTTCGTCCCGCTGAGTTCATTATACTCAAATTTTCACACAAACTTCAAGAATCATAAAAATTAAAATTTAAGTCAAAACTAAAATTATAATATCATGGCAGAAAGTTATCCAGTATCGGCGTTTCATTTTCAAGTGGAATGGGGTGGTACAAGAATAGGATTTACAGAAGTATCAGGACTTACCGTAGAATTGCAAAGTATAGATTACCGGGAAGGTAATGCTAAAGAATATCAGGTCACAAAAATGCCAGGAATACCTCAGTATTCAAACATTACCTTGAAGCGTGGTATGTACAGGGCCGACAACGAGTTTTATCAATGGCTCAATACAGTATCCCTTAATCAAATAGAAAGAAGAGACTTAACCATAAGCTTGCTTAATGAAGAGCATGAACCCATCACTGTATGGAAAGTAAAAGCGGCTTGGGCATGTAAGGTAGAGGGACCATCTCTCAATTCAACTGGTAACGAAGTGGCTGTAGAGTCTATTGAACTATCCCACGAGGGATTAACCATAGAATTTACCTGATAACTTATGGCTAACTACTATCCACCGGTAGCATTCCATTTTAGAGTAGAAATTGATGGAATTACTACCGGTGACCAGGATGTTAATTTTCAGGAAGTATCGGGTTTGGATGCTACAGTTGGAGAAATGACCCACAATGAAGGTGGAGAAAACCGTTTTGTTCACCGGCTTCCTGATCGTGTCACCTATGACAAACTGACGCTGAAACGAGGAATGTTGGTCGGCTCGGCATTAATCGGATGGTTCAGGGATGCTGTGGAATCCTTCAAATTTGATCCAAAAGATGTGCTTGTGACCCTACTCAATGCAGAACATGAACCACTGGAATCATGGAATTTTGTCAAAGCATATCCTGTAAAATGGTCTATCTCAGGATTTAATGCACAGGGCAATGAAGTAGTAGTGGAAACTATTGAATTGTCTTTTCAATATTTCACAAGAATGGAAGTGAATTAAACAGACACGATTATGCCTATAGAAATTAAGGAATTGGTCATCCGTGCAACAGTAGATCAAGGAAACCAGGGAACGATGCCAAATCAATCTTCATCAGACAGCAATTGCGGCCAGATAAAAACCATAAAGGATACTGTAGAGGAACTTATGAAAATGATTCAGGATAAGAATGAAAGATAAATGGGTTTACTAGACGGAAAACTTTCGAAAATGCTTATCCTGTCATTCAATACCGATGATGAAGGAGAAATGAAGGGTTTGCCCATACCGTTTCCGGTAATGTACAATCCTGAAAAATTTTCCAAAAGTATTAAAACAATATATCAAACCCGTACGGTTCCAGGCGATGCTTCGGTGGAGCAAGGATTTGAAGGCATTGAAGGGGATGATATCAGTTTTGAATTTCTTTTTGATGCCACTGGAGGATCTATTAATTCGATTCAAGGGGAGATTGCCAAGGTCTTGGATGGTGTGGATTTACAAATTGAATTATTTCTGGCTTTAACGCAAACCAGAGATGAGCAAGAGCATCAACCTCGCAAGCTTACATTGGTATGGGGCACATTCATTTTTAACTGTAGACTTGTAAGTGCGACGATTGATTATACGCTATTCAATCCCATGGGCAGACCATTAAGAGCTACCATCAATGCTACTTTTAAAGGCGATGAACCAAGAATCTTACAGTCGGCAATAGCCAAGCTCTTCTCATCTGACTTAACACATGCGCGTATAGTGAAAGAAGGTGAAACATTACCACTTATCTCAAAAAGTGTGTATGGCGATTCCAAATATTATATTGAAATCGCTAAAATTAATGGTCTAAGAAATTTTCGTAATATTCCTGCAGGGACAGAGCTTATTCTTCCACCATTAAATAAACAAGAATAATGCCTACCAGAAATATCAATGATACCGTACTTGACATTGTAGGATTTAACATTTTTAGTAATGGATCTGAGATTGAAGACAGCTTTGCTGTAGAATCATTAATGGTATCTAAGTGCGTCAATAAAATTGCTTCCGGTCGGCTTGTTTTACAGGACGGAAGTATTCCACTAGAAGATTTTCCTGCCAGTAATAAGGATGAGTTTTTACCGGGTAGTGAAATAGAAATTAAAATGGGATACAGGGGAAATAACGAAACTGTATTTAAAGGAATCGTTATTAAACATGGCTTGAAAAGTAGAGAAGGAGAGCCATCAAAACTCATTGTAGAATTAAAGGATGTGGCCGTAAAGATGACACTTGGAAGGAAGAATAAATACTTTCATGAGGTTACAGACAGTGATATCATTGAGGAAATTTTAGGTGAGTATGACGTAGATGCAGATGTTGAAGCATCTACGGTTTCACACGCCGAAATGGTGCAGTATTACTGTACCGACTGGGACTTTGTCGTAACACGGGCTGAGGCTAATGGTATGCTGGTTTTTGTTGATGACGGATCATTATCTATCAAGAAACCTGATTTATCATCATCCCCGGTTTTGGACCTGGTATATGGACAAAATATCAAAGAATTTGAAGCCTCTATGGATGCCCGTGATCAATACGATGGGGTGAGCAGTAATGCTTGGGACTATTCACAACAGGCAATTGTATCCTCAGAGGGAAACGACCCTATGTTTACCGATATTGGTAATGTTGATAATGGCGACCTTGCTGGAGTAATTGGATTGGATGCACTGCCCCAACAACATGGCGGTAGAGTAAGTACCGAGGAGCTCCAATCATTGGCGGATGCGCGTTTTATGCGAAGTAGATTGGCCAAAGTAAAAGGAAGAATAAGGATTTTGGGCTATTCAGAAGTAAGACCGGGTGATGTAATACAGTTAGGTGGTTTGGGAGATCGTTTCAATGGCGTAGCCTTTGTATCCTCAGTAGGTCATTTCTATGGGTTGGGTATCTCCTGGTACACCGATATAGAAATAGGACTATGCCAGGAATGGCTCATCGAAAAATATGATAATGTACAGGCCAGACCTTCTGCATCATTAGTACCTGCCATACAGGGTTTACAATCGGGGGTGGTTACTGCCATTCATGATGATCCGGATGGAGAAGATCGCATTCAGATAAGGTTACCCATTATTGATCCGGAAAATGAAGGTATTTGGGCTCGCGTGGCCAGTCTTGATGCAGGTAATGGCAGAGGCGCTTTTTTTAGACCCGAAATTGATGATGAAGTAATTGTGGGCTTTATCAACGATGATCCCAGAGATGCTATTGTACTTGGCATGATGCATAGTAGTGCAAAACCTGCTCCCATAGTAGCATCAGAAGAGAATAATGAAAAAGGATTCATCACCAAAAGTGAATTAAAGATTCTTTTTGATGATGATACAAAGATCATCACTATTATCACACCCAATGAAAACATAGTGGAGCTAAGCGACGATGGAGGATCTATAACGCTTTCAGACGAAAATGGGAATAGTGTGTTAATGGATTCTTCTGGTATTACATTGGATAGTGCTGGAGACATTAATATCACTGCTAGCGGTGATATTAATGTTGATGGTACCAATGTCAATATTACTGCATCTGCAAGCGTGACTTGTGAGGGAAGTTCAGGAGCTGACTTTAAATCAAGTGGCGCCACTACAATTGAAGGCTCTATTGTACAAATCAATTGATAAAGTAATCAAATAATTAAAAATGCCACCAGCAGCAAAAGTATTGGATACAACAACACATGGAGGAACAATTGTTGGGCCAGGCGAACCCACTGTTTTGATTGGCGGAATGCCGGCAGTTGTGGCAGGGGATATGCATGTATGTGTAATACCCCCACCTCCGGCAGGTGGCCCGCACCCACCCTCACCTTTTTCATCGGGTAGTGGCACTGTACTTATTGGCGGTAAACCTGCGATCAGAACCACAGATGTATGTGGCTGTGGTGCCGGATCAGCTGTTGGCGAACCTACAGTTTTAATTGGATAAATAATGGAAGGTAATAACAAGTTAGATAATAGTAAGGCATTTTTAGGAAGGGGATGGAAATTTCCGGTTTCCTTTAAAAAAGGTTATAAAGGAGTCCAGTTGAGTCAGTACGAACAGGATATCAAGGAAAGTCTAATGATTTTGCTTTCAACTATAAAAGGTGAGCGCGTAATGCGACCCAACTATGGGACTAATGTAAGAGATTTGATCTTCGAACCACTCGATGTATCTACCGGTACATTAGTAGCTGAAGAAATCAAAAAAGCAATTTTAATTCATGAACCTAGAGTGTTCGTAGATAAAGTACTTCCGGTGCAAGAAGAATTGAATGGCTTTTTAGAAATAACTATTGATTACACGATTATTTCTACTAATACACGATCGAATTTAGTTTTCCCATTTTATCAGAACGAAGGAACCAATATTGAACGATGATCGATAACTGTACATCACAGACCCAACAGGTTAATAATGACTTAGATGAGCTTTATTGTTTATCACAGAATCCGCTTGTTCGTGATGGCATTAGCCAGTTGCAAAGGTTGCTTAAAACACTCCTGCCTTCCTATGTAGCAGTTGATGAACGCAGTATGAAAGATCTGGTAGGATTCGTTAAAGACCTTGGAAAACAAATACAATATTATGAGTTTAACGGCACCTTGGTTGTTAAAGATTCCTGGAACATCTTCTTTGAAATTACCACGGAAGAATGGGATAAGTTCGATCTTGAAAGTTATATTAAAAAACTCAAGATTAACAAAGAAACCAGTCCTCACCTTGCACTGTTTTTTGCATTTCTATATCTGTTCCGCATCGCTCAGGATGATTTAAATACCATCACAAAACGACACCTCGATTTTTACTATCGTGATGTGTTGCAGTTGAAAGAAAATTCAGCAGTTCCAGATCAGGCGGCAATTATATTTAATCTTGCCAAAAATGCTGATTCTTATTTGCTTAAGGAAGGTACTAAACTAAAAGGGGGTAAGGATGATACCGGAGTAGAACGCATTTATAAAGTCCAAAGGGATATTGTGGTTAACAAAGCACAGATTGCAGATCTAAAAGCATTATTTGCCAACATCCACAACCGTTTGGAGGTTGATTATGATGATATTACACTGTCAAATGACCATAGGATATACGAATCTCCGGTGGCCAGTTCTTCTGATGGTAAAGGCGCCAAAATAGAGAATGAAGAACTTAGCTGGAAAACATTTGGTGAGCCTGCATTTACTAGCCTATCCGGAATTGTGGAGGCGGACCGAGAACAAACTAGTATAGGATTTGCCATTGCCTCACCAATTCTCTTTTTAGCCGAAGGGACTCGAAACATAAAACTAGAATTTAATTTTTCTCCAACTATTTCAATAAGTGGATTGGCACATGATCATTTTGTTGTCAAGTTAAGTGGTGAAAAAGATTGGATCGTTGCTGAAGCTGCTGGGCCTGAAGATATTACATCCGCCGAATCCACATTAACAATCCAAAGGACACTTACAGCAGCACAACCGGCTGTGATCTCTTATGATGAAAAAGTACTTCTGCAACCATTCAAAACCAAGTGGCCGGTAATTAAAGTAGAACTAAATACGAAATACAATCATGATCCTTTTATCTATAAGGCACTAAAGGGCTTGCAACCTACTGATGTTGTAATAACAGTGAATGTCGAGAATGTTAAGGATTTAATATTGCAAAATGACAACTCCATTCTAGATCCTTCAAAACCGTTTGTTCCTTTTAGTAACCGGCCTTTTGTAGGGAGTAAATTCTATATAGGTAGTTGGGAGGTTTTCCAGAAGAAATTGAACTCACTTGAAGTAAAATTTAAATGGAATGACTTGCCAATGGACAAATTTCAAAAACATTATACTAATTATGATTTATTAAAACTAACTCAAGCAGAATTAGATGCGCTCACAGTACCTGCTCTTTCTTCAAGTAGATTAAATTCAAGTTTTAAAGTCGACATAAAAGGACTTCATAAGAAAGAATGGAGTAACCTGGTATTAAACACCGCCCTATTCACTAATTCTAACGGAAATGCCATAGCGGATACTGACAGCTTGCCGATAGCGGGTGAAGACAGTAAGATTACATCAATAAATGATGCCTCTCTCCAAAGTATGGATCGCGATGAAAAATTAGAAAAATATGATGCTTGGAATGTCAATTCACAGAAAGGATTTATACAACTTACACTAAAAAGTGTAGATTTTGGACATTCTATTTTCTCCAATGTTTATGCCTTGCAAGCAATTGAATTATCAAAAGAAGACGCCAAACCTTGGGCGCAACTTCCCAATGCACCATACACCCCTTCTATGCAGGAACTTTCCCTGGATTATGAATCAACAGTTACTTATCAATTCGATAATGAATCGGCCTCAGAAAAGAATACAGAACAGTTTTTCTATGTGGAACCATACGGGGTGAAAGAATTAACCAGTTCATCTTCAAATCACCTTTTACCACAATTCGACAATGAAGGAGTACTATATATTGGTATAAATAACCTTGTCCCACCACAAACGCTTTCCATATTATTTCAGGTAGCAGAAGGAAGTGCTAATCCCATAAGGCCTAAGCAGGAAATCACCTGGTCTTATCTCTCTAAGAACAAATGGGAGTCTTTTGATGACAAAACTATACTTTCTGATACCACGAATGATCTGCTAACCTCAGGCATCATAAGCTTTTCAATTCCTGAAGAGGCCTCAAAGGACAATACCATATTACCTTCCGGTTTATACTGGTTTAAAGCGGCTGTAACTCAATTTGCTGATGCGATAAGTAAATTAATAGACATAAAAGCACAAGCGGTACTGGTAAAATTTAGTAATAATAATAATGATCCGGATCATTTGAGGGTGGCGTTGAAAGACGGATCCATTTCAAAACTATTGGTGTCAGATAGTGCTATTGATAAAGTAGAACAGCCTTATGCTTCCTTTGGAGGTGAAGTGATGGAGGAAAGCCGGGATTACTATACCAGGGTAAGTGAAAGGTTAAGACATAAACGCAGGGCCATTACCATTTGGGATTATGAGCATCTCATACTACAACAATTTCCGTCTGTCTATAAAGTTAAATGTATCAACCATACCAGGTATATCGGAACGCTGGATAATTATTCTGAAATGCAACCGGGACATGTGACACTCATTGTGGTATCTAATGTGCAAAATAAAAATGCAGTAGATCCATTGCGTCCTACTACCAGCCTTTCGATGTTAGACAACATAGAAAGTTACATCAATGCACTCAACCCTATTTGTGCGGAGTTGCATGTTAAAAATCCTTTTTATGAAGAAGTCAGTGTATCTTTCAAAGTTAAGTTTTTGGCTGATGATTTTGGTTATTATCGAAATAAACTAGAACAGGAAATCAAAGAATTTTTATCTCCCTGGGCATCAGGCTGTTCTACGGATATTACTTTCGGTGGGAAGATCCATAAATCGGTGATCCTGAATTTTGTTGAAGAACGCTCCTATGTGGACTATGTTTCTTGTTTTAAGATGTATCATACAGTTCCATCCGACAATGTAGTTGATTCCTCTATTATAGTTAGAATCGATAAATTTGTGAAGTGGAATTTCAGTAAGAAGATCTCAAAAATAGATTTTACTTCTTTGCAAAGGACGAGTCGAAAGGTCTTAAAAAATCCAAATAAAATTTCCAATAAAGATATTGATGAAGCTATAGCTACAACGGCCATTTCTATTCTGGGGTCTGGTGATACACATACAATTGAAAACATTGATGAAACAAAAGAAGGATGTGATTGCCCGGAAAACGAAATAATAAGTACCAATCAAATCGCATCTGCTGATGACTGTCCTTGTCATGAGGAAATCACTTCCCTGGATTCAGAATCATCATCAAGCGAATTAAATATAGACCTCACATAATTGAATATGGAAGAATCGCTGACCATATCGAAAAAAATACCAGAACTAAAAAGTATGCAATATGAGACACTGAGGCAACTTGGTGTACGGCATATCCAGGAATTGGCTGGTAAGTTATGGACAGACTATAACTCACATGATCCGGGTATTACCATGCTGGAAGTAATGAGTTATGTGATCACTGATCTTGGATTTAGGGTCAATTATGATATTAAAGATATTCTTGCACAACAACTGAAGAATGCTGATCCTCGTAAAATTCAGAATTTTTACACAGCAGGTGAAATCCTTCCCAACTATCCTGTTACAAAGAATGATTTTCGTAAGCTCATGATGGATGTAGAGGTGGTAGATGACACAGATGAAGAATGCAAATATGCAGGGGTAAAAAATGCCTGGATAGAACCAGCCGAGAATGCTGAACATAAAATTTATGTAAATCATTCGAAAAGTGAACTTTCATTGGATGAAGTGCCTTTGCCATCGGGTGAAGACCAAGATTGTTACGATGTTAAAGCGCTATATAATGTTTTATTTGAATTTGATGCATGCGATAGGTATGGGGATTTAAATTCCAATACCATCGAAAAAGAGTTGGTCATCTATGAACATGATTCTGAACCGGAGTTGAATGGTCTTAAATTTAATATTAAAATAGAATTTCCAAGGTGGGACAATAAAAATATAGATTGGGAAGATCAGCTTAGCGTTCAGGCACAGATCATAATGATCACCGTGAAAATATTTAAACTTCCGAGTAATTATAAGCTTACGCCTTTTATCACTAATAAAAAAGAGGTAATACTTAAAGGAAACAAAGAAATTTCAGGTACTGTCAGCGCTATAGCAGATTTAGCTTTAATAATTGATGCCATTAATAATTTCATATATGATCCTGTTGATGGATTACTTCCTTTGTATGTTCAAAAAGTCTTTAAAATTCATGAGATTGTAGAGGAAGTGATGGGCACTTTACATGCCAACAGAAACTTATGTGATGACTATTTTCGATTTCATGCACTAAAGGTTGAAGAGATCTTGCTTTGTACAGATATAGAGATTGATCCTACGGCCGATGTTGAGACAGTAGAAGCACGCATCTTTCATGAAATATCAAAATCCCTTTCACCTAAGGTAAATTTCTATACACTGGAAGAAATGCTAAACAAATGTAGAAATGCAAACCAGTATCAACTTTCGGGAATTAAGAAATTTAAAAAGACTTTTACGGTTAATCAAAAGTTAATTGAAGATCTTAATAAAGATGATGTAATTACCCTGCTGGATGCGGGAACGAATAATGGTGAATATACAGTCTTATGTGTGACTGAGAACAAGGACAACCCTGAATATACTGACATCCAGGTAGTGGAAGAAGTTGATACAATTGATTATGATGAGGGAGCATATCTATTTAAAGGTACAATAGATGATACACTCTGTCTTACTGTTGATAAAATATTTGAAGGCCCCAAACTTAAACATGGATTTATTGATGATGAAGAATTAAATGCTGCTGAACGGATGGAATATATCCGGGTATCAGATCTGGTCAAAATTATCATGGACGTAGAGGGCGTATTGGCCGTACGAAGCATTCAAATAGCCAACAGGCCGCTGGATAATAGTGATGAGATACCATCTAAAAGTGTGAGATGGTGTCTTAAGTTGGCTATGAACAAAAATTATGTGCCACGCCTTAATCTTGAGGACTCGAAAATCACCTTTTTTAAAGATCAGCTACCATACCATGCAAAAAGGAAAGAAGTACATGCAATCATTGATACACTGCAGGATTCTGAAAGGCCTCAAAAAATACGATATCCAAAAATAGACATTCCTATCCCAACAGGGGAGTACATGGATATAGAGAAATATACCAGCCTGATGGAGGAATTTCCCCAGGTATACGGTGTAGGTTCTCAGGGGATTCCAGGTCTGGAGGCATTAAAAGGTGATAAACGAACCGTTAGGTTAACAGAAGTAGACCAGTTGAAAGGATTTTTAATGTTTTTTGATCAAATATTGGCCAATTATTTATCCCAACTGTCGCACGTCAAGGACCTGTTTTCTATGAATGGGAAAAAGGATAAATTCGGAAATTACCTGATTGACAAAACCTATTTTTCACAACCCCTCTATAATGTGATATCGCACCTTGATCCTCTATATGTAGACAAGTCCGGACATTTGGTAAAGTTGCAGGAAATTGTAGAGGATCAGCAATTATATGAAAAAAGGAGGAATAAATTTTTAGACCATCTGTTGGGAAGGTTTGCAGAAACTTTCACAGACTATGCCTTGCTTTCATACAAGATATCAAGGGCAAAGGCACCTGAAGAACTCATTGAAGATAAACTTAAATTCCTCAGTGATTACCCGGACTTGAGCAGAAGCAGGGGTAAGGGATTTAACTACCTGGACCTATGTAAGAATTGGCATGTGGATAACTTTTCGGGTTTGGAAAAAAGAGCCTCATTATTAACCGGAATTGAGGAATGGACTTTAGATAAACTCGTTTTCACCAATAAATTCAAAGTGATTCCTGATGGAGATCAGTATAAAGCGCATGTGGAGGATGGTGGCTCCAATGTATTGCTGGTTACACCTTTGATTGAAAATGAAATAAAAGTCAAGGAACACCTTGAAAAATTGGTCATTAATGGCGGATGCAGGGAAAACTACGAAATCATTAAAAAAGGTGATTTCCTTCATTTTGAACTCACCTGTGACGGGATTTTACTAGGCAATAGTTTTAAAACATATACAATTGATGGTAGCGGTAACGCAAAGATTGAAGCTAATCAGGATATCGATACTTTAATTGAAGTCATTAAGCATGAGTATTTAGAGAATCCGGAATCTAATCGTAAGAACCTTACATGTCCTTTGTTAAACTATTTTAATTATAATGTGACAACTGACATGACACCTTTGGATCCCGAAGCACCAACATTTACCATTACCTATACCTTATTTTCAAAATCCCTTGATTATGAAACTGAAAACGCCCTCTTGGAAGGAGAGGTAACGAGGGAAGCAACTGTTGGTGATTCGCTGGCGGAAGTACAAGCAAAAGGTGAGGCCTATGTACATGAGGCACTATGGAATGTGATAAATAATGGTTCCAGCCGTGGTCAATATTCATTTGATCAGGTCACCTCACCTTATAAATTCACCATCATTGAGCGATATGGTGAAGGTATTGCCCATAGTATTGAAGCTGATTTTAATGATAAAATAGAGAATGAGGTAACATCATTGTCTTCGGGTAAGGTTGATGTTTTCGAATCTACAGGCAATGATGGCCAATATACGGTAGCAGGTGGAACTGCCGAAGGAGCATTCGTGTCGATTGAGGTAGATCCTGCGCCACCATCTATAGTATCTGATGGCAAGCTTTCATGGACTGAAGTATTTACAATTCTTACAGCAGACCTTGAAACCAGGGAATTGGAAATAGGCACTGACATTACACCCTATATAGAAATTGGTGATAAAATATCCATCAATGGCTCATCCAGCAATGATGCAAATTATACAATACTCAGTCTTAATGCAGCAGGTGCCGGTACATTGATTGGTGTTAAAGAACCTTTATCGGAATCTGAAGAATTAGGAGATCTAACTTATACCAAAACCTTTGAAATAGTAGAAATATCCGGATCAGACCTTGTAATCAAAGGTAATGAAGATGAAGAAGCTGTATCAGATTTGATAGCCTTCATCGTTGGTAAATTCTTTTCTCATGAGGGGATGCATGTTTTAGAACATGTCCTGTTAAGACCCAGGATCAATGAAATGTTATTTGTTGAGCCGCAGGGAGAAGTTTTGCGTAGTGGACTTACTCCCATGGGAAAACTCTATTTTCAAAAATCAGTACCAATTGTATCAGCTAGTGTCGATGATAGCCAATTTAAGATCAACGGAGATTTTACATCAGAAATAAAAATTGAGTCTAATGATATTATACATATTGATGGTGGCAGTTTTAATGATGGTCAATATAAAGTGAAAAGCATCACCTTTGATGGGACTGATACGGTCGTAACTACTGTTATTGATGTAGGCCCCATTTTATTTGATCTACCCGATGCGCCACATTTGAATGGAAATTTGATCTTCGTTAAGGGTGCTGATATTGACTCGGTTGAGCCTTCAAACAATAAAATTATAATCACCGATACGGATGCCCTGAACCTGGTTGAGGGAAGTAACATTCAAATCAGCGGCTCGGAAGACAATTTAAATGATAGAAGATATAAAGCTTTATCTGTCGTGGATAATAGTGGAAACATTGAGATAGTTTTTGGAAAGGTAGAAGAAAGGGTTCAAGATGCCCTGCTTCCTGTACACCTTGATCAGGATTGTGAAACTTGTCAGCATGTCGATCCTTATTCATATGTCGTAAGTGTTGTTTTACCTTATTGGCCAGAGCGATTTATCAATCTCGATTTTAGAAAATTTATGAACAAGACCATACGTCTGGAAGGGCCGGCTCATGTGATGTTCAATATCTGCTGGATTAGTTGTGAGCATATGGCAGAATTTGAAAAAAAATATAAAATATGGCTCAATGAAATTGGGAAAGATGAGCCTGATAAGGTGAAGTTGGCACAATCTCTGGCAGAATTTATCGAAATCCTCACCAGGATCAGAAATGTATATCCCACAGGTACACTACATGACTGTGAACAAGATGAATCTCTGGAAGGTGCAATAATATTAAATAACTCAGTTTTAGGGACATTTTAACAACATTTCGTGATGAGCGCTATAATTAATAATTATCCTGTATTTGAAAGTAGCCAGGTGCTGACAAGTGGTCAGCTAAACCAAATGATTAAATACCTGGACCAACAAAACAGGTTGACCCGGATCACACTTTTAGGAATGGGTGTTGTTTGTGGCATGAAACTTAATTGTGAAACCAATATTGAAACTGAAACTACTACTTTAACTATATCTAAGGGGGTCGGTGTTACTTCAGAAGGATTTCTCATCACCATTGGTGATTGCCCCACCACAAGATACAGAATCTATAATAAACCCGATACGGTTAGTTATCCACCATTTGAAAGTGGAAATATTACATTATATGAGTTATTGACTGAAACAGCTTTAACTGACCCGGAAGATGAAGTTCTAAGTTTATATGACATGGGTGAAACTGCATTGGGTGATATGGTAGTGCTCCTATATCTCGAATGTTTTGACAAAGACCTAAAATCATGCTTGGGCAAAAGTTGTGATGAGCTGGGAATAGACAGGATATTTACTTTAAGAAAATTGTTGATCAGTAAAGATGATCTTGAAGACCATGTTTGGCCTGAAATCGAAGGGGGAAAATCAGATGCTTCATTTCCGTTTAAATCGTTATTACAACCCTACCTGTGGCCACGTCCGTTGTTTCAACCGGAAATAAGTACATACCATGCTATGTGCCTTAAATATTTAAGTGTTTTAGGTTCTGATACATTTCTAAATGTACTTTCTCAAACCTACTCTGTTTATGGTCCAGTTTTAGGTGATATATATGGTGAAGATCCCTTTGCCTCTACAACAATAACCAGTAAAATTGATGACATCGTTGAGTTTGCCGCGGGTTTTGCAAACATGGAATCGCCTCAATACGGGATACAATATATTTATGATTTTGTAAAAGATGTGGCGCTTGCCTATGAAGAATTCAGAGAAGTATCATTTGACCTCTCATCGGCATGCTGTCCGGATATTGACCGTTTTCCAAAACATTTAATGTTGGGAGAAGCATGTGGCGCTGCTGGTGATAGCTGTGTGCCACTCGAATATCGCAATGAATTTGTAAGTTCCCCAATATTAAATCAGCAAGAGACTTTGTTGGAAAAGGTAAGGTTTTTGCATAAAAGGATGGTCTTACTTATTTTAAGCTTTGATCTGGATAGGTTGAAAAATCCGGCAAATTCGAACTTCAAAATAACTCCGAGTTGCGAAAAAAAAGGATCACTTTCGGAACGCACGATTCCTATATATTATAATATTAGTACGGTTAGTACCGACAGTGCTTTTGAAAATCTAGGAACTTTAGAAAACACATGGAATTATGAATTGTATAAACAGTGTACTGATTCTGATATTCCACAGCAAATGTCCTATGATAATCATGATTTTGAAAATGTTCCGGAACATCCGATATCCACACCCTTAGGATATGATTTGGATCAGTTTAATTTTCTAAGGATAGAAGGGATATTGGCAAAAACGGTAGCAGATGTTAAAGATGATATTATTCAGGCAAAGAAAAAATGGAACCTTTCATTTGATGTGAAGACGGTATATTTTGGAAACCTTTTGGAAGAAGAAAAACCAGTTCCGGATTGTATTGCATCAGATCTGCAAACAGATTATGCTATCTGGCGAAATAAGATGTTGTTGATATTGAATAGTATTCTCAGAACCAGTAGAACCGTAGAAAATACAATAAGAAACAGGTCTGAATATAGCAAATTAATTAATGATATAGTCGGAATTAAGGAAACCAAAGTCGATGTCAAGGAGAATAGTGGATCAGCTGAGTTTAGCAACAAAGAAGCATTTGAGAAAAGCAGTATATCATCAAGTACCCTGTTTGATAAGCAGCGTTTTCCCAATTTAGTGGACAAAGAGGGTAAGCCTAGTCTGACTGCGATCACTAGAAATCTTTATGCAGCTGAAATGAAACTTGCTGCAGTGCCTAAAAAAGCTAAATTAAGAAGATCGGCAACCTTTACCAGGGCAATCGATGATGATATTGATGGTCTATTTTCCAAGTTAAATGAATGCTTACAGGGATTGATACAAGCCATGCCTGAAGATCTTAAGGAATTTGATATGCAAGAATGGCTTGATAAATATAAATGTGTGATGCACGTTTATATCAATGCTATGAAATTCATAGTCAGATATGCTAATAATCTGACCTCTATGTTGATCATGTTAGTGGTGTTGTATGTGATGTGTGTAATACTAGATGTAATAAAATACATTTCAATTTACCCATACATAACCATACGTACTTTATATGATACCCTACAAGAGAGAGTAGACCAGCTTGCGGAATCACTGAAATACGTAAATTTCCTTGAGGATCATCCGGGAATGGATCATAAAGCCGGTGTAGCCCCGGGAGAAACTTTTGTATTGGTGTATCAGTCAATCTTTGAAAACAGCGATGAAATAATAAACTTTTTGGAAAGTGAAAAGTCTATCCGACTTCTGGAAAAAATCAGCAGTAAGAAACTTATTGGGTTAAAGGAAATTGAATCAGAAATTACTACTGCTCCCGAATCAATACGGGAGGTCTTTGAAGAAATGGAACAAAAGGTTGTGGCAGATTTTACCCTTCCTTTCATTTGTTGCGATGAATGTGGGAACCTGCCCCATACACCCTTACCTTTAGACCCATTGGTAGCTCCTATTTGCGGAACCGTAACTTTTGATGATGAAAATTTAGGTGAATACAGAACATTCTCCAAACAAGTTCTCAATAACCTTTATGATCCTGATGTCTATAGAGTCTCAAAAACTGGAGATCCTGCTTTCGGAACTGCAAAATTGGTGGATGTAGATTATTTACCAGATCCTACAAAAAAAATCCAGAGACTGGAGTACAATGTAGAAAAGGAAAAGATCGGTGATTTAGGTGATGATGATTATTTTATTATCGATGAGTTTCCATATGAAGTGATCGATACAACTACAAATGAAGTGGTTGGGGATGATACTATAACAATTTTTATTCCTGTGATAAAAGGATTTGTGACAGGTGTAGTGAGCAGAATTGATGAAAGTGGTAATAAAGTGCCGGTATTTAATGTAAGAGTAGAAATGGAAGAAACTGATCTATTTGTCTTTACCAAAGAAGATGGAACTTATGAAATGCCAATAATGTCTGAAGGAGAATATACGCTGATCGCTTCACATGCTGAGTATGGCCAGGACAGTAAAACAGTGACTTTAGTCAAAGGAATAAATGAAGTTGATTTTATTATAGCGCCCGAGATAGTCACTGGTACACTAAAGGGCAAGGTGATAGTACAGATGGGTGATGAAATAAGTCCTGCTGTTGGAGCCCTAGTGTCTATTGAGAACCTGGGACTGGAAAGTATAGCAGATCAGAAAGGAAATTATACTATTATTGATATTCCTGCGGGTCCACAGCTGGTAATTACAACGCTTACAGGCTTCACTCCAAAATCTACTAATTTTGATATCCAACAAGGCGAGAATAATCTGGATGTCACTTTTGAAGAGGATGTACAACTAAAAGGTCAACTTCGTGGTACAGTGGAAGGGATCTCAGCAGAGGGCAAACAAATACCTTTACAAGGTGCCGATGTAATGTTGTTTTCTAAAAAGATAATTAGCGATATCATTATACCTCTTTATAGCACTGTTACCAATATAAAAGGAAATTATGATATTAGTGATATTGTACCAAGAGCATATCGGGTGGGAGCCTCATATAGTGGGTATATAGCTGATCAAGAAGAAATCATCATAAAGGGTGGCAGCGTTAACAGAATCGATTTCATATTACAAACAACGCCTGACAAGGACATAGATTTTGATCGTATATTGGAGGCTAAGGAACTATCGGCAGATACGCATGAAGCAGAGCTAATTAAAAAATACTATTCTTCTGAAATGGCCAAATATCTACTCATTGGAGAAAAATTAGATGAAAGATTAGGAGGTCCGGAAATAACACCAATTACTGATTCCAATAAAACTATTAAAGAAATTGCTGAATCTAAAGATATCAATGTAATCCGGTTGAATAATGAATTTAACAATAATAGAAATGATTTAGTAGAAGCATATGGACAAAGTGAGGGTAAGGATAAAGAAGTTTATGCTGAAGCTATTCAAAACCTTACTAATGCTTATCTAACCAGATTGGCATTTACTCAACCTGAAAACCTAACTGATTCAAGTAAGGATATCTTGAAAGAAACCTCTTCTATCTTTAATGCAAATAAAGAACTGAACATGAAGGGATCAGTTGGACTCTGGCTTGAAAATTCTAAGGGGTATGTAACTGAAGATTATCGGGTAAGTGTTCAGCAATATTTGAAGCTTAGTTGATGCATATTGGAAACCAGACCCATATCATTCATAAACAACTTATTGATATCCATATCGAGGATAAGGCCATGGCAAAGGCATGGCAGAATAAAATCTCAGCGTATTATAAAAATAAAATCTTGCCAGCGCTGGAGAAGGCATGTGATGAGTTGATAACACCGGATAGACATATCCGAATTGAAAAATTGGAGCTTGACCTGGGGATGATTGGCAATGGGGATTTGCGGCCAGAACTTACTGCCAGGTTGGTAAGAAAGTTTAGGGAAAAAATATTAAATACCTCATATGAGCGATTATTACTTGTTACCGAGGAAAATAGTGATAAGATACACATTCCATCCGGTGTGGAGGTGAGGCCTGAAAAGGATGGTACTACATATGATGCCATAGTTTACTTTATTGAAAATGGTGTACTGCCATGGTGGTGTTCATCGAAGGACACAAATCTCCGTGAAGGTGTTAATGAACTCTTTGAAAGTGGATCAGATCAATTCATTAAAAAGGTATGGAAACTTTCAACTCAAAGTCAGACTTGCCTGCGGATCATAGATCTTTTTACGGAAGAACAACTTTTTGAATGTTTTGACAGGAACGGGAAATACCAAATGAAAGTACTGTTTCGAGATTTTAAGCAGATAGCGGGAACTCCAAACCTAGAGCCTGTATTCTTCAGTAAATACTTACAAACTGTTATTCACAGACACAACCCTTCTTTGGATCAAAACCTGATCTTCATGCAAACGGATGCCGTAGTGAGCATATTAAATAAGTTGGGATTCACATTAAATAGCTTGCCTTCTTTAAGATCTAAACCTCAGGTTAGAGCTAGAGGTACCCAAAAGAAAAAAATGCTTCTATTCGATTTGTTAGAGAATCATTTACGACAAGCGGAATCATCAGATATTGTAATCAGGGAAGAAAAGGACATTTATGATAAGCCAGAAAATAAAGTAAACCCGAATAATTTGGATATAGAGGAGAATATCAGTGAAGCATTAGAGAATAATGTTGTACAACAAATGTCAGAAAAACCTTCTATACCAGATACCCCGGGACCTCTATCGTGTGAAGATGGTACCACATCTGATGATGAACAGATTAATGAGGAAGATGTTGCTACATCTGATCATAAACTGATTCATAAGAAAGATGATACCACATCTGATCATAAACAGATTCATAAGGAAGATGATGCCGTATCTGATCATGAACAGATTCATAAGGAAGCTGATACTACAGCCGATCATGAACAGATTCATAAGGAAGATAGCACCTCATCTGATCATGAACAGGTTAATAAGGAAGATAGTACCACATCTGATCATGAACAGGTTAATACGGAAGATAGTAACTCATCTGATCATGAACTGATTCATAAGGAAGATAGAACCTCATCTGATCATGAACTGATTCATAAGGAAGATAGTAACTCATCTGATCATGAACAGGTTAATAAGGAAGATAGTAACTCATCTGATCATGAACAGGTTAATAAGGAAGATAGTAACTCATCTGATCATGAACAGGTTAATAAGGAAGATAGCACCTCATCTGATCATGAACAGGTTAATAAGGAAGATGATACTACAACTGATCATGAACAGGTTATTAAGGAAGATAGTACCACATCTGATCATAGACAGGTTAATAAGGAAGCTGATGCCACATCTGATCATGACCTACTTAATAAGGAAGATGAAGCAAGCACAAAGGATATAAGTAATTTAAATTTACAGCAAAGAAAGGAAAGTACGCTCTATCAAAAATATTTGAAATATGATAATTTAAGAGATATCCCTACCAGGATGTCTAAATCAATAGTACCCGGAGAAGGCGAATCATTGGAAATAGACAATGCAGGCGTTGTTCTTTTATGGCCATACCTGGAAATGTTCTTTAAAGCGCTGGGATTAGTTGAAGATCATGCATTTATAAACATTGAAGGCCAGGCGAGGGCTGTACAGCTTTTACATTACCTGGTCAATGGAAATGAGAATGCGGAAGAATATCATTGGCCTTTGTTAAAATTATTATGTGGTACTCAGATCCCGGATTTTGTGTCAGCCCGGTTTGAATTGACAACTGGTGAGAAGGAGGAATCCGAACATCTTTTAAAGGCAGTGGTGAGAAATTGGAAAGCGCTTAAAAATACAAGTCCTGCAGCCCTGCAAAGCAGCTTTCTGAGAAGATCGGGATTGCTCATGCATGATCATAATGGATGGATAGTATATATAGAGCGGATATCCATCGATGTATTACTAGACAAGCTTACCTGGCCTGTTTCAGTTATAAAATTGCCATGGAATGATTATACAATTCATGTAAAATGGTAAACAAGAAAGTAAAAAGAAATGCGAAAGATGTGCAGTCGGAACTTCAATGGTTCAGGGAGGTACTAAACACCAGGTCAAAGCTCAATGCAAAGGAGGAATGCAAATACAAAGATATATATGAATTAATTCCACCCCATTTTAATGGTAGTGTATCGGATTATGCGTCATTCATTAAAAAACATAAACTTGGATTTGAGGAGCGTTTTCTACTCATACTTTCACTTACACCGCATATAAAACCAGAGTTATTGGATCTCTTCCTGGTTAAAAATGAAAATACCAACCAAATCTATACCGAGTTTGGAGGTAGAAAAGGAAATACCCATCAGGGGTTCTTGCCAACAGGGGAAACAGCTATGTTTATCCTGGCCGGAAGTGACCTGGAAAGAAGGTTTGCGCTCCAAAAAGTGTTTGATGGTTCTCAACTCTTAGCCCGGGAAAGTATTCTCTGGCTTGAAGAAACAGAAAAAGGGGAACCTGCAATGAGTGGGGCCTTGATGGTTGCCCGGGAAGTGATGGACCTTTTTACTCTTGGGGAGGATAGAAAGCCTAATTTTAGTGCAGAATTTCCTGCTAAGCTGCTTACAACGAAAATGGAATGGTCAGACCTGGTTCTCTCCTCACGGGCTCAGGAACAATTAAATGAAATAGAAATCTGGATTGAGCACCATAAAATTTTGCTCAACGACTGGCAAATGGATAAAAGTCTAAAACCGGGCTATAGAACCTTATTCCATGGACCACCGGGAACAGGCAAAACTTTAACTGCCGCTTTGGTAGGGGAAAAGACAAACAGGGATGTATACCGAATTGATCTTTCCCAGATGGTATCCAAGTACATAGGACAGACGGAAAAAAACCTGGCCAAAGTTTTTGACCGTGCAGAAAACAAAGACTGGATACTATTCTTTGATGAGGCTGATGCACTGTTTGGCAGCAGGACAGACACAAATGATGCCCATGACCGTTATGCCAACCAGCAGGTTTCTTACCTGCTCCAACGTATCGAAGACTATAATGGACTGGTCATTCTGGCATCCAACCTTAAAAGTAATATCGATGAAGCATTTATGAGAAGGTTCCAGTCCATGATAAGCTTCCCAATGCCCGGAAAGGAAGAACGTTATCTGCTCTGGAAAAACGGATTTTCAAAAGAAGCCACGCTGGGAGATAATATTGACCTCCATCAAATAGCAGAAAAGTATGAAATAGCCGGTGGTACCATCATCAATGTAATTCAACATTGCTCCTTGAAAGCACTCGGCAGAAATAGTAATGAGATTCAACTTCAGGATATCATCACTGGCATTAAAAGAGAATATCATAAAAACAGAAGGACACTTTAAGCCAAAGTATTATGCTACAATTAACGGATAAGCCAAAAAAAAGACATGTGATTCAGCCTAAATTGAAAATAGGACAACCTGGCGATAAATACGAGCAGGAAGCTGATGCGGTTGCCGACCGTGTAATGAGCATGCCAGAAAGCAATCAAATGCAAATGCAGCCCATCAAAGAGGAAGAGGATATGCTTCAACCAAAACTCCGGATGCAGCCAATCGAAGAAGAAGAGGAAATGATGCAACCAAAACTCCGGATGCAGCCTATTGAAGAGGAAGAAGAGTTACTTCAACCAAAAATTCAAATGCTGGAGGAAGAGGAGGAAGAACCAATTCAAATGAAATCAAACAATACAGAATCTCTTGCTACATCTGCATTTACGCGGCAACTTCAATTATCAAAAGGAGGTGGAACTCCTTTGCCTAACAATTCTAATCGATTTATGAGTAAGGCATTTGGAAGCGATTTTAGTGCGGTAAATATTCATACAGGTCAAAATGCAGTGCAAATGAATCAACAACTTGGTGCAAGGGCTTTTACATATGGTAACGATATTTATTTTAATAAAGGTGAGTATAGTCCTAATAGTTCTGGTGGGAAAAGTCTTTTGGCACATGAGTTAACCCATGTGGTTCAGCAAAAAGAAGATACGATTCAACGCGACCCAGTAGCTGTTGCTGGACTAGGTTTAGCAGTATTTGAATCTGGTAGGTCAATGTTATCCGGAGGATCATTTTCCAGTACTGCCAATACACCATCCTACATGCATACAGGAACTCCAGCAACAGCTGAATGGGCGCCAAGAACTGCAGAAGCTAAAATAAGGGCTTTCCATCCGAGGATTGGATTCGGTGAACAATTTTTCTATTTTAGACTTAGCTACCAGAAAAATGGATACGATCTGAGAAATGTACAGGTAGTCCCTTTGAAAGACAAATCATCATCCATGATAAGTTCATCATTTAATATAATATGGGGAGGACAAGCTCATTCAAGACCTAAAAATCCTAGGGCAGAAATCGTTTTTAATATTTCGGGCACCTGGAACCCGGTTGGTAGAGGAATAGCTTCATTTTGGGGACAGTTAATTGTAAAGCAAAGCGGACTTACTTTCAATGTTGATTCAGAACAATGGGTTTATGACAGAGGTGTTAGATGGACATAAGTCCAAGGTATAATGAAAGATAGACTTTAGGGTTTTGAGCAGTTTATCTTTGAGCGAGGTAAGGCAAGATGCGAATAGCATGAACTATGTAAGCAAAATCCAATATAATAAATTGAAATAGAATGATTAATCATGTATTAAGTTCACAACACATATTAATAAAAGTTGTGAGCTTTGAGGTTAACAGTTTTGATTACTTATTGAAATAATCCTATTATAAACGATAATAAAAAAACTCTAAATGATACGGTTAATTTAAAAATATCGAATGTGATTCCGCTAAGAGAGTACGACGCATATATCTCGCGATGGATGGGCGTCTCACTAGAAACAGAAACAAGAAAAAACTTATTACCTGATTATGATTGGGAAGTTAATCCATATGCAAATGAAAATGGGTTTGTAATAAGGATTACAGTTGACATTGGTAGAAATGGGCGAATCGACGAAGAATGGAGTACTTTTGGTGATAAAATAATTAGAACGACAATGCCGGATAACGATAAATTTATTTACACCCCCGATGGATGGAAGTCGAACTAGTTAATGGTATTAACACTGGTTTTATATCTTTTGCGATGCCGAATTGGTGGATTTTCGAGGCAAAATGATGGCGGCTGGTAGCCATAGACTAATGCGTCAATTTGCTGGTGTGCATGAGTTTGGACACATGATAGGTCTACAACATGTACGAAACTTTGATTGATATAATGTATTCAACTCATAATAGTTTTAAAAATTCAAAAGAAAGGGTACAACCCCTATTGAAAATAGGAACGCCCAATGACAGATACGAGCGGCAAGCAGATGCAGTTGCTGATAAGGTTATGCAAATAGGCCAAGGCGAAACCATGCAAATGCAGCCATTGGAAGAAGAGGAAGAGATGATGCAACCAAAACTCCGCTTGCAACCAATGGAGGAAGAGGAAGAAATGCTGCAGCCAAAAATAAGAATGCAGCCCATCGAAGAAGAAGAGGAGATGATGCAAATGCAACCTATGGAGGAAGAGGAGGAGTGGGTGCAGCCAAAACTCCGCTTGCAACCAATGGAGGAAGAGGAAGAAATGCTGCAGCCAAAAATAAGAATGCAGCCCCTCGAAGAAGAAGAGGAAGAAAGTCTTCAGATGAAGCCACCTGGTCAGAATTTGGCACACAGGAATCAATATGCATCAGACTGTATAGATCAGAAAATTAATAACACAATAGGATCGGGAAAAACCTTGCCAGATAAAGTTGGAGCTGAAATGGGAAGTAAGATCGGGTCTGACTTTAGCAGGGTAAGAATACATACAGGTTCGTCAGCAATACAGATGAACCGTGAGTTGGGAGCTCAGGCTTTCACCCATGGGAGGGATATTTACTTTAATTCCGGTAAATATAATCCTTCCACTTTTGCGGGAAAACATTTGCTGGCTCATGAGCTGACGCACGTGGTGCAACAAAGCACTAAATCAATTTCTAATGATG
>SDBV01001159.1_pt1 | contig 39295 bp, 48 predicted proteins | sample 2277081 | NCBI WGS metagenome assembly SDBV01 (sample SAMN10402039, study PRJNA504765) | marine sediment metagenome | isolation source: marine sediment core GS10_PC15, 223 cmbsf | place: Arctic Ocean: Southern Knipovich Ridge | collected 2010 | reverse complement strand
GTATAGGGTTGCGTCGTCGTGTCATCCCCAATAGACCCCCGGCCCCCCCAAAGTCCGTTCACCGCGTACTAGTAGCTGTTACACACCATTTTTATGAGAATCGGAAAGGGGTGCGCCGTTGCAGCAATTGGTACACGGGATTTCGTGTACCGCATAAACCCCGAGAGACAGGCCTATTTGGTACACGAAACTGGTACACGAAACTTTCATGTACCGGCACTAACCCCTCGTATCTTCATATCCTCATATTAATTGATGATGTGTTTTGCAAAGGGGTGCGCAAAGGGGTGCGCACACTACATGTGTACTGTTCCTGTCCTTGATTCCCTTTAGATACCCTTCAGCGTCCCGTGCTTAGCGTTTGCGGAGCTTGTATGAGAATAATGGAGAATGGGGAAAGCGTATGCAAGGCTCCTGAGTAAGCGCAGCCCCCCTTAGCGATCAGTCTGGCTTGTACGCTCGTACTCGCTATCAGACTCAGATGGCATACGCTGAAAGATGCGTAAGCAAAGTTTCCGACTTCTTCCTCAAGGCAAGTTCGGGTCACTAAACCTTGAGGCGTGTTGCGATCCATGCGGAGTACTGCGGAGATGGATGACAACCCAGCGATGCGTGCTTCCAGTAAGTTCCCCGCACTTTTAACTGGCAAATGCACCTACGGGACGCACGCAAGGCTGGTTGAGCCATCGCTTTTTTTCGTGCCGGCTTTCGGTCTCTCGAACCACAGTACCGGCACCGTTTAACTGCTCGGCCTTTTCGGCCTTTCTTCTTATGAATTCAATATCTCATGAGGTTGGCTGTTTCGCTACCTCTACAGGAATGGGGGGTATGTAGGAAATCGCCTTTAATCGCTGGGGGCACACGGAAAAAAACTTTTATTTTTTCTCTGGGAGGGCATTTTCGAGGTGTAGAATGAGGGTATCGAAAGAAACTTAGACGCACGTGGAAGGAGCCAATCATGGCATATCCCACATTGGATTTTGGATTACCGGTGCCGGGGGGCGGTATGGCGTCTTTGCAGTCGGCCAAGAGGCCACGGAAGCGGAAGAAGAAACCCGCGATCACGCCGTGGGGCGGGGCCAGGATGGCCGGGATGCCTCCTATGGCTCCAGCAGCAGCGACACCGACAGTGGATCAAGTCACACGGGGGCTGGCGTCGCAACCACCCTCACCTGCGTTGCCTGTGAATCAAGCACTGCGATGGCTGCCAGGGGGGCCGAACACCTTGGTCAATGCGGAGCAAGGGCCGGTGCCGCCGGCGGCCCAGTTTAGGGCTCTCCAGGACGAGTTTACCGTGAAGAGGCGGGCACTCGACGCCTTGCAGCAGCAACAGGCACAGGGGCGAGTAGATCAGCAGCAGGAGTTCTCTGCCGGTCTGCCGTGGATGATTGAGCATGACGTGGCCCCGAATCAAGTGAAGGGCCGTTCGCCGCAAGACGTGGCTCGGTCGATCGGTGTGGCAAGAGAGGTGGACGGCATGTTCCCCACCCCACCACAGACCTACGCTACAGGCGCTGGGTTCTCGCGTCGGTCGGCATTGCCCGTTCCGGCGGAAACACTGCAACGGCAGGCGGAGGCGGCACAACGCATGGCAGATGATGCGGGCAGTGCCGCCAGTCGCAACATTCGACCCGACGAGCCCGGTTACGACAAGGATGCTGTCGGGTATTTTCCACCCACCGTTGGTTCGGCCAGAGACGACCCTGCGTATTGGGAGTACATCAAAAAAAGCAAGCAGTACATCGCCGATCGTAACGCCGGCAAAAACGCCCAGCACCCCGGTCCATTGCGAGGAAGGCCCAGTAAAGAGGCCATAAAGAAGCGGGATGACTACCTGGTGAAGAAGAGTGCGGAGCGTCGTGAGAAACGTGACGCCAAGCCGTCTCGTGCGGTGCGAATGGCGATGGTAACACAGAAGGCCCAGGGCAAGCCGATTGACATTGACGTTGCTCGCGCTCAAGTGCTGGAAAAGCTCGGCAAAGCGGTGCCGGATCGTTTGGCCAAGCGGCTGGACGATAGGCGGCGTGCGAGAATGGGTCCGGCAGCCCTGGCGGCGGATGCAACGCGAAGAGCAACGGATGTCAGGGCAGAACACAATTTGGGTACACGTAATTTTTGGGACAGGCAAGCCAAAAGCACAGATATTGCCAGTCAACGTGAATCTTTGCAATCCGCACTGAATTCCGCTGTAGAAACCCTGAAAATGACCAAACCAGGAACGCAAGCGTGGTATGATGCCCAGGCGGAAACTACCGATTTGAGAAAACGGCTGCTTTCGGTGGGTATGGCGTCGGCGACATCGAGACAATCGTCAGCCTCGCCTGAACCTCTCCCGCAACCGGCGACTCCATTCGCGCCATCGCCTACTGCGAGTGCAACATCTGACGATTTGCCAATGTTCTCAGACGATATGACGGCATTCCCGCCGCAAACACAAACCTCGCCACTGGATGCGATTCCCACTAAATACCGGAACAGAATAAGGGACGTTTTAGCTGCCAAGCAGTCCTCGGGTAATGGGGATAAGATGCGGGAGGTAATCAAACTGGCTCAAAATGACGGGGCGAACATTCCGCCAGACCTTGCTGATCAGTGGATGCGAGACGCAACGGGCGATTGGGATGCCACAATAGCTTCTACTCACGGTGAATTTATCCCAGGCACAGGCGAAGGCGACAGATTTATAAAGAGGTTTTTGCCATTTTGGCCAGCCTATAACCCTCCGCGAGTGCCTTACTAACAGAGGTTTAGTCCGTGTCTCGATTCCCCACCTACAATCTGCCGGGCATGATGCCGCAGATGCCGTCGATGGCGCCGCCCGATCCCATGGCGAGCATGTATTCGCCGCAGCCCAGGAAGAAGCGGAAAAAGAAGTCGCCCAAGCCGACTCGGCCGCTCAGCGACGAGGAAGCCAATTCGCTGGTAAGTATGGCCATGGGTATGGCCTCGGGCGTGGGTAATTTTCTTGATGTGCCCGGTTCCATGGCCCGGGACGTACTGGCGGGCGAGAATCCGTTCGACCAGATACTCTCTCCGCTCTCGGGTGAGAACCGCACCACGGGTGTGGACTTGTTGCGGCAATATGACCTGGCAGGCGAAGAGGATACGTGGGGTAACTTTGCGGGCGGGTTGGCCACGGAGATTGTGACGGACCCCCTTACATGGCTCACCGGCCCGCTGGGCACGTTGGCCAAGGGAAGCATGGTAGGCACTAAGGCTGGGCTAAAGGCCGTAGGCAAGGCGGGCCTCAGTGCTACCGACGATGCGGCTCGGGTTGCTGGCAAGGTTGCTGGGGAGGCTGCCGAACGTGCTAAGTACGTTCCAGTTCCCGGCAACCCGGCCAGGACCTTTTCCAGCGGCGACGAATTGGGCGAGGCGTTTGGGCATTTCAGCGACACCATCAAGCCCGGCTCGCGACCGGTGGACTACCTGCCCAACATGCCGGCGGCGATTGCCGACCAGATACGTCGTGGCGAACGCGGTTGGGTCGGGGCGAGGGTGCCGTTTACGGACAAGCAGCTATGGTCCTACGGAGCGGGTTCGGAGGCAATGCCTTGGCTGATCGAGCGGGGATTCTACGGTGGCGGGCTGATAAGCAATAAGCTGTCCATCCCCATCCGCGGTATCCGCAGCCTCTTCTCACACACGACCGGGGGGGCGATGGGCGGCGCGGCCCAAAAGGCGATGGATATTGCCGAGGGCGAACGGTTGGCATTGGTGGCCGGGGTGGAAAACATTCTGCCCGTGTTGGATAGCCGCCGCAAGAGCCTGCTGAGTGAGTTCAAGACGATTGCCGAGAAGCACGGCGCCGAAGGCGATAACGTGGCCTTTAATGAGTTCATGCGCAGTGCGGCCGAGGCTAAGGCCATGCCGGGCGCGGAGGACATGTTCGGCCGGCTGCAAGGTGCCCTGGGCGACATTGATCCCAGCGAGCGATTGCGAAAGCTCTCGGATGCGTCGAGGGAGTACGTCAACACCATGGTGAATATCAAGGACGCCGTGTTCCAGCGGGTTCAGGATCTGGGCGGCGACAACAAAGTGCTCGACGACATTTTCTCGGCACACTTCCCCCGCCGCGGCGATTTCAAAGACTTGATGAAGTACGGCGTGGCTCGCGAAGACGTGTTGCGAGACGTGCCGGGCGGTACGGTTACGCTCAACCGCATTTCCCGCGACGAGTTGCTTGTGAATGTGTTCGATAAGAAGCCGAGCGGCCTGGTGGGCAAGGAGGCCAAGGCATGGACGAAGGACTACGCGGCCAAGATAAAAGTCGGTACGGTAAAGATGCGGGAGTGGTTGAAGGACCATAATTATACCGTGCCCAAAAGTGCATCGTCTGCCGAAGTGGGCGACGCCTACCTCTTCCGCCGCTACATCGACCCGGAATTACTGAAGGCCACGGACAACGGCGCGGCCACGGTGATGGAGGGTGTGGGCAAGGAAGCCGTGGAGGTGAACCTTTACGACCGCTACGTCGCTGATTGGACGCAGCCGGGTGTGGACGCCGCCGGCCGAAAGAGTGCATCCCGCCTGGGCCAACTTCGCGGCAACTTCGGCCGTCGGCCCGAAAACATCTTGAAGGAAGGACTGTTCAACGACACGGAACTTGGGGACTGGCAGGACTACATGCAGTCCATGCTGCGTACGGAGAGTACGTTGCGTTCGGTACGACACATGCTCAGCGAAGAGGGCCTAGTCAAGCTGGGCACGCAAGAGGGTCATGTGTCGCTGCTTTCGGCATGGGGCGAGGCCGGGTTCACAGGCGGTAAGAATAACAAGGGGCTACTGGCATTGGCCGAAGCGGTGGGACACAAGGCCGACGACATTGAGAATCTGACCATCCCCTCGGCCGTGGCCACTTCACTCAAGGCGTACAAAAAGGCCATCGAGCCCAAGGTGCAGAAGGAAATCGGGTCCGTGATGAAGGGCTGGGACCGGATGATGGCCCTTTACCGCGGCTCGCTTACTACGCCCTTTCCGGCCTTCCATGCGCGCAACGGCATCAGTGGCATCTTTCAGGAAATGACCGCCGGGAAATTGAACGCCAAGGATATTATGGCCGGGAAGAAAGCGGCCATCAATCACATGCGGCAGAAGGGCGAGAAGCTGGAGTATTTCGACGAGATTATGTCCAGCGGCATCTTGGGCGGCAAGGGAAAGCTCTCGGATGTGGTGGGTGAGTTGGGTGCAAGCCAGATGGAGTCCGACCCCGGTACGTGGGGCGAAATGTTCGCGCCCATGAAGGGTATGTTTTCTTTAGGCAAAGGCAATTGGGACTTCCGCAACATGAGAGGCGTGCGTCATCACGCAGACGACGTTGCGGCTGCCGCCAAGAAGGGCAAGCCCATCGACCCCAAGCTCTCATGGTACGCCGAGTGGGGCGAGAAGATGTACGGCGGCACGGAATTCGTGTTGCGGGCCGGGTACTACGAAGCCTTGCGGAAGAAGGGCTACACGGCGGCCCAGGCCAAGCATTACGTGATGCAAGCGCATTTTGACTACTCGAAGCTCTCGCACTTTGAGAAAAAGGCCATGCGTCGCGGGGCTTTATTTTACACTTGGAAACGTAAGTCCGTGCCCTACACATTGCAGGTATTGGCCGAGCTGCCGGGCGGGGCCAAGGCACAAGCCATCCGGGCCCTGAACGTGGCCATGCGGGGACGCGAGAAAGGGTACATGCCGCAGTATTTGCGGGAGCGATCGACGATACCCGTGTCGACTAACGAGGAGGGGCAAACCACATTCTTGAGCCAGGGCGGTTTGCCCATCGAAGACTTGAACATGGTATCCTTGCGGGGTACGTGGGGCCAATCGGCAAAGCGGTCGCTAGAGCAACTGTTGGCGCAGACCAACCCCGTGGCCACCAACCTCTTGGAGTTCGCCAGCGGGCGGCAATTTCACTCCGGCCGCAAGCTACGCGACCTCTCCAGCCGTAGCGAACGGTTGACCAGCCTGTTTAGCGAAGACGGCCAAGGCACCCCCTACCCGTGGATCGACCGTGCGATTAACATGACGCCTGCGTCGCGGCTGTATGGCGAAGGTGAGAAGGTGGCCAACCTTGTGGGCGCGCGGGAGTCGGGCCGGGGCGTGCTGGAGAATGCGGCCAACCTCTTGACGGGTGCTCGCTTCACTACGCCGGATGCGGAGAAGTACAAGGTCATTGACGCCTTGCAGGGCATCCGCGATAAACTGGAAAGCGAGTCGATGGTGCGGGAGGCCACGCGGCCGTACGTGCCACAGAAGTATAAGGACCGGATCTCGCCGGAGGTGACGGAGTTGCTTTTGCGGTTGCACGAGTTGGAGCGGTTGGCGAGGAAGAAGAGGAAGTGATTTTTACAGAAGGTAAGGAAGTAAACGAAGGTAAGCCGTGACCATTAAAGCCAAGCGACTCAAGGAAGTGATTGCCGTGGCCGAGAACATTCGCGGGCTTGCGAAGCGCGGTCTGGCGGATACCGATGGCGACGGGGCTGATTTTAAGCTGGGGATTCTTATCGCCGAGAAGATTCTAAAAGCGGCCACGGGGCGGGATGTTTTGTCCTCCCCATCTCCTGAAAAGAGCTAGAAATCCCACCCGGTTTAGCGGGTTGCATTGTCGTGTCCATCTGTGTTATTATCAATTGCGTCTCGTCGTTGGTCTAAACACAGATGATTCTTTACGTGGGAGTGGCACGATGGCTTTGGTGATTCGATGTAGCGGTTTGGTTGCGGTACTGTTGATGCTTTGGCAAGGGGAGGTGTTTGGTGCCGAGAAGGTCGATCGACTTATCCAGTCGCTGCTGATCTATAGCGATTCGGGCGTGGGATTAGAGGTAGACGATCCCGGAAAAGTACGTGTAGGCGTTGAATTCCTTAATGAAGAGGCAAAAAGAATAGGGCTTACGCGGGACCTGATTCAAACGAAGACCGAATTACAGCTACGACGTAACAGCATTATTCCGATGAAAAAAAGAGACGACGGCGCCCTTTATATTAACATCACCGTTGTCAAAAACGCTTACAATCTCAGGGTCGAGTTTATTCGCCAAGTATATTATCAGGCTCGTGGAAAACTGCATGTGAAATTGTGTGTTGCTTGGGGTCGCGGTCACGTGGGAACGCATAGTGATGACAAATCCTTTATCCTGGAAGGACTTTCGGAGGCGGTAGACGAATTCATCAACGAATTTCAAAAGGCCAATCCGCCCGCAAAGAAAGTCCGCACTCCGCGTTCGTCTATTCGCGGCCCATCTACGCTAAGCCGTCATCTTCATGTTCTCCCGCCAGCGTCTTCGTGCGGCGATGTAGAGCAGTCTCGATACGTAGCGTCCGGCGCGGGCGTGGGTGCCAGCCATGACCACGGGCAGCCCGGTGGCCATCCAACCCAGGATTGAGCCCAGGGCAGATTGGGGCGTGACCTTGGAACGCCATTGGCCCGCCTCGATGTCGGCCCACGTGGCTTCGATTACCAGGGCACGTACGGGGTAGGCTTGCAGTCGGACTACTTCTCGATCGAAGCGCTCACGGTCTTTGCCGACGCAGCTCAAGAGGTCGCCGAGGCTCTTGCGTTCGATGGCTACATGGTCTTCAAGGCCACGGACAGAATAATCGCCAGTGGTGAGCGTGCCGGGCTGGGACTGTAATGGGTCCAAGTCCAGTGGGGTTTGCTCGCGGGTATCAATGACGGCGACGACTTGTTCGGGTTTTAGGTCGGGCATTTTATTCGACGGGATCTGACGGGATGTCTCGCCTCGTGAGGATGCACACCTTCGGAATAAACATGATTCCGCTCACTTGGCTGGTTACCTCATCAATGGATGCCGCCACGCAGAGTATCTCTTCGGTTTCTTTGACAAGGCAGCCGAAAGTCGTGATGTGAGCAAGCCGAACATCTATATCATCTTGTTCGGTCCAGCCATCTTCGCTACGAGCATCCCACCAGTCGACGATTATGTTTTTCATTATGCCTTATAAACCTCTCGCAAGCGGTCGAGTGCCTTTGTTTCTATCTGCCTTATGCGTTCTCTTGTCACGCCTCTTGTCTCGCCGATTTCCTTGAGGGTTTTCTTGTCCCAGAATCGTTTGTGCAGAACGTCCTGCTGCGGTTCCGGCAGTTGTCTGATCCGTGCTGCAAGTTGCCGGAGTTCGTCGTTCTGCTCTGGCCAGTCGGCCGGCTGCTTGTCGTCGATTGCATCGAAATCGCGATCCGTAAAGTCGGTCATCGCGGCAAATGATTTGACGGGATTTGTGGCCGGGTTGAATTCATCCTTGACGGCGAACTTAGCAACGGGGATACGGATTAGACTGTTGGTTTTGATATAGGACATTAGCCGTTTTCTTATATGGTAGGCGGCTATTGTCGTCAGTCGGCCTTTTGCAGGGTCGAGTTTGTCCAGCGATTCTAACAGTCCCCACAGGGCCTCTTGAATCATGTCGTCGAGGTTCGCTCGCGTGTTGCCACGATGGAGTGCGGCCTTATGAAAAGAGGTCGCCCACCGAATTGCCCAGGGCACGCAGGACACAAACAGCCGATCCCGGGCCACGCACCCTCTTTCGCCTCCCTTGACCATCTTGGCGTGGAGATCAGCTTCCTCGGCTCGCGTGAACCGCTGGCAATGGCCTACGTCCTTACGGAACATTTTAAGTGCATCCATGCTTAACCGCTTTTGCCTTATCGCTTTTGATGCCGATGATCGTAAGGCGAGACCGGATTGTCATCTGCCCACAGCCCCCGCTTGGCCTTTCGTGCTGCCGCCTCTAATCTGCCGATGTCCTGGTCACGCTTGGTATATCGCACAGTAAACCACGCCAGGCCCGCACGGACCAGCTCGCGGTTGAGACTGCGGCCGTCGACGAAGACCTCGCCCAGTATCCGTTGATAGGCGCCAGAGCCGCGGGTGAGCACCGTAACCTCGTATTCGAAGGTAAACTCAACAGCAAATGCCGTGGCCTCAAATGCGTACGGCTGGGCCTTCCAGCGGCCCTTGAGTTCCTTCTCGGGGGTGTCGATGCCATAGAGCCTGATCTTGTGCAGCTTCTCGCCGTCACGGACAACGATGGTGTCGCCGTCGACCACGCGATCGACTGTGCCGTTGATGTATTTGGGTGGTTTGGCCGTGGCAGCGGTCGACAGGATGAACAGGATGAACAGGATGGCTAGCAGGTAGCGGGCCTTGATAGATCGAGCGCGAACAATTTGCCGCAATGCGTAGCATAATATGGCCAGGCTTACAAGACACTCAATGAGTCCGTATTCCATTATGGGCTATCCACGCTCCCCTCTACAATCTCACACTTTCCGGGGTTCAGCAAGCAGCAATCTTGCTCCGCTTCGGCTGAGAGTCTAGCCGCCGTTTCAGCATCGACCATTTCGACGGACACCTCCGACGGCGTGTGGGCGAGGCAGCATTCGCAAGGATCGGCCGCAGTGCATTGGCGGTATTTATTGGTCATTTCCGTTTCCTTTTAGTAAGGTCGATTTCATGCGGCACTTCCTCGCCGTCTACCCACCGAAAGAAGAGTATTCGCTCGCAACCCTCGGCTGCGAATATATCACATGTCGCCCGCCATTGCGAGGGCGTCGGTGGTGAAAGTACCAGCCCCAAATCCACGGTCTTGCGGTCGATCCACCGTACCGATGCGCCCCAGTACGGATCGCCATGTTTCGCCCCATCGGCGAACACCCGCAAGCGGGCCGCAAGCGGCTCTAAATACGCCCTGGCCATCACTTATACTTCTCCGGCGGCATCGGGCGGGCCTTCATCTCGGCGACCTTGGCTTTACCAACGTCGTGCAGCGAATTAAACACTCCGCACAATGCACCTTGGACCGTCACCAGCCCTTCATAATCAGTTTTTGGCCATTCGTGATGTCCCCTGTCGATGCACTCTCCGCTCTCGGCGTCGACACAACTATATGTCATTTCCACATTGAATCGTCTTTTAGCGTCCATCTTACTTTTCCTCTTCGTTAAGGTTTTATATGTGCCCACATTTGTTTATCCTGCTTTATCCCGTTATCCTGTCACCATTTGTTTTGGGGGCAGTGGGGAGTGGTTATTGATAACGCTCGATGAATGGAACACTAGCATAAGTGTAATCGGTGCCTGTTGTCCCAAAGCTGCCGCTACCACTGCCACCTTTTACAAATTTTCCGCTGGACGCAGTATACGTTCTCCAACCACGGGGCATATAGGCACCAAGCCACATCTTTACGGTTCCAATCGGATCGTCCATGCAATCCCCCACTGCTATAGCCCGGGCATTGTCCGGTGCCGATATTCCGCCGGTGCGATACAAAATTAGATCACCGACCACTAGATTTGGGTTTTTGAAAGAGTTGCGGGCATTATATCCAAGGCCAGTTGGCATGGGTAACGTAACGAGAATGTCCAATAACGGCGTTGTAAAGCCTACTGTTGCAGGAACCATGTAGCCAGGGTAGTCTGACCCAATAGGGTAATACCAACTATCCGATACCGTAGCTATACAATTCTTGTTTCGCGTGTCACGCATAAACAATGTTGCTTCATCACCATTGGCAAACACAATTCTGTTTGCTGAATTATTGGAAGCTACGGGGCAAAATCCAGGTAATCCGCGATGCAACTTATACGTCCCCGGTCGCAATCCCCACGTGACCTCACTTACTGAATCGGGCTTAGACGCATCTGTTTCATCATACAAGCACCAAGTGGGTTCGTTGCAAGCAAGAGAGCCAATGCCATCCATGTTGATTTTATCTAACGTCCACGGACCATTCACAATATACGGTAATGCAAATGACCGTTCATATCCCCAGCCTGCCACATCACCATATTTTGCATCCAACTGCGCTACGCTGAAGCGGGCAAGTCCAGACAGATCATCATCTGCTGAATGTGAACATAAGCCTACACAAACACCAAAAGGCGGAATGTCGCCGGGGGTAACTGTAGAAGCGTATGTATGAACCCATGAGTTTTTTACGCCAGAGGAAATAAGCTCAAGCCTCCCTGCACGATTGGAACAATGCACACGCAGGCCGGGATGTATTGAGCCTAACTCTATCGAAGAATGATTGTTATGCCGATATGCTTGGGGTATATATATTCTCGGATCCGTTGTATCTGGATCATTTCCTGTAAACTCAAATTCTGTGCCTGCATTTTCATCACCCTCTACAAGACGTCCATGAATATATGCCTCCAAGGCCCCTTCTTCTCCATCAATAGGGTCTATATCTTCCCATCGCGGCATTGAAGTTACTCTATAAAGAGATAGGGATTCTTCCGCCCCCAACGGCACGCACGGATGGAACCCGTCTTCGTCGACCATCCCTTCACCGGGCAGACTATTGGCGGAGGGATCGAACAGATTGTTCGCCCAGTCGGCAGTGATCGGATCGCCGGGGTTGACTTTTTTCATTATTTGGGGTGTCAGGTGTGGGCTATGGGCTATGGGGTGTCAGGAAAAAGCCTTCCTCGTACCTCAAACCTCATACCTCTTTACGCCGCTTTCTCTTGCAATATGACTACGCAGTAGACGCCTTTACCCATGGTACCGGCAGTGCGGCCGGAGGTCACCTTGACCTGGTCGATGTTCATGATGTGTATGTCCGCATCGGCATCGTCTCGCTGGATGCAGAAAATGGGCTGTACCAGGGTGGTGGATACAATGTTCGCCATGCTGACGGTCGCACCGCCTTGCTCCGTGCCGTTGATGTAAAACTTCACGTCCGAAAGGTCGGCAAAGTCGAGCTTGAAGTGCATCCAGGCGCTGTCAACGTGGTCGATAGTGCTGTCCTGAGGGGATTCATCAATAGTCCCATCATCAGCCTCCAGCGTTATATTGGCACTAGTCCCATCCATGCGGAACCAGGCGTTTATGGTAACCGCATCAAGATCATCCTCAGCGTTGGCGTGGGCCGAGCAGACACCCATAACAAGCCGATCATTGGCGGTCATCACACTGGCGGCCGACAGATTCATGTTGACTCGCCACTCGATTATCGGCTTTTCGTACAGATCGATCCAAAGGTTGTCGTTGGAGGTCAACTGCGTGGCCTGCGCTTCCGAGGTTCCGTCGGTCGCCAGTTGGAATATGCCGCAACCGGAGTCGGTGACATAATCCTCGGTCGAGTTGGCCGTCTGGCCGTTCGTGCCCCAAATGCCCGGCAGGGTGTCGCCGGCATCGCCCAGGAACTCTTCGACGTACTCAAAGTTACCGGTGTCCGGTCCTTTGGCCTTGACGCTAACCTCGATCACATTGCCATTGGCCACGGCCGCAGTGGCGATTCCGCCCGACTCGCCCACACGGGCCGTGTTGGAGCTGTCGAGCGTAATGGCACTGGAAAGGATCGATGTGCCGCCCACCAGTAAGTCAACGTCGATCTCAGCCGTGCCCGTGCAGGGATCAATGCAGCCCGCCTCGATGGCTACGACCGTGCCTGTAACGCCGTAGACGGCATGGACGACCTCGGTGTGGTCGTAGGCCGTGACGTTGCTCGCTTGCACATAACGCACGGGGAATTGATGTTCCAATTTGCTGGCGGCAATATTGGCGCTCGCCGCTATATTGTCGTCGCTGATTTGGCCGTCGGTGGCCATCGCCACTTGAGCCATAAAAGTGACATTACCATGGAACTCTTGGTTACCTTCGACTCGGGATGGTTGTGTGCTCATATTAGATTCCTATTCAACTATAAAAAACGGTGCGCTGTCGTAGGTTTTGTAAATGACCGAGCTTCCGCCCTCTCTGTAATAGGCGTCGACGTGCCCGTAGCCGGGGCGGAAGACCCTGTTGTGTCCCGGCGGCCAGTAGAGGAAGCTGTAGGTAACGCCGTAGCGGGTCAATTTGCCCCAGGCGTAGTTGGCTTGGATCGAGGCCCCTTTGTAGAGCAGGGTTTCGGGTGCGAAGCTGCGGTCCAGCGTGTAGGATGTGACCACGTTGGAGTTGACGTACTTGATGTAGTCCCACGCGCCGCTGGGCGCGGAAGTAAGGCCGGAAAAAGTGAGCTTGTACGCCATGCCGTGCCACTCACCCATGGGCGCGTCGTCTCGGTGGATGGGGTTCGCGCCGGCATTGTCCCAGTAGAGCCGGTTCGTGGAGCCGTCCTTGGGGCTGATTTTGCCCACGCGGGTGTATGACGACGTGGTTTCCTGTACGCGATAGCCCAGACTGGTATTCCATACGGGGCCACGGGTGGTATAAAACACATCGACCAGGGCGAATTCGTAACTGGCAAGGCTGCCGCTGCCTTGCTGTCGGCAGTTGGGGAAAGGCTTGATCGTGGCCTGCCAGGGCGTGCAAGCGTTGGGTCCACTGGCGTAGGGCCATGCCGTGCCCTCCAGGGCTTCAAGCATAGTGACGGCGTCGGAACCCCAGGCGACTTTAAGCCGACGTAGGCCGTCGAAATGGCCGTCGAGCCATTTGCCCCGGGGATAGCCTTGCATTTCCGCGTATTCTACCGTCAAGTCGATACTCCTTTACCCGAACACCGCGGCGTTGTCATTTTCACTGAGTGCTGCCGCGATCGATTCCAGCTTGGTATTCATCTCCCCCATGAGGTCCAGTATTTGGGCCATCATGTCGGCCATCTGCGTAACGGCTTGAGTGAGTTCCTTGTCGCCCTCGGCTGCGTCGCCTCCCCCCGGCGCGGCGTCCATGCCGCGTTGTGCTTCCATGCCGTCCGGTGGGAGTGGAATGTCGCGGTCACGTCTTGCAGTTGTGCCCGTATCGCCCGTACGCATTTCGGAGCCGTCGCCCGCGTACAATGGCGAGGAGAGTTGGCCTTCGGGCACCTGGCGGGTGTCCGGCTGCCGGGACATGTCACGCGGCTCGGGCCGGAACGTGACACCGTCCTTGGGATCGATCGGCAGCGTAAGGTCTGGCGGCTGTTCGCTCCCATGCGGCTGATCGGGCTCGACACCAAAGCCGGGCATGGCCACGGGGTCGGGCTCGCGTGGTTCGGGGATAACGTCGGCGGGCTGGTCGATGGTAATGTCGGGCGTGGGCAGGTCGTCGAACGTGAGGTGTGGCGGCTGTTCGTCCTGGGGCAGATCGTCGAACAAACCAGAGGGCTCTGTCGCTTCGTTGAATTCAAGCGGTGGTTGACGCCCCAGTGCGTCGGAGCGGGCTGATGCGTAGGCATCGGCCTCTTCGACCGTATCGAAAGAAGGGAAGTTGTCGAGACCATGCTTGTAGGCGGACTCGATAGCTTCGTCGGTGCTGAACTGCTCGCCGCCGATGAGTGTGGGTATGACTCGCTCCTTGCCTTCGAGATTGACGCTGATGGTCCTCTCGGAAGAGGACGTACCATCGGGGTTATCGACCTGTACGCCGGCACCGGGCAGCGGGGGTATTGGCTCGTCGTCCGGTAGTACGTCGTTGCTCCGGGCCTGCTCTGGCTCGTCGTCCGGTAGAGGCACGGACGGTTCGCCCTGCTCTGGCTCGTCATTCACTGGTGCCCACTCGTCGATCGCATCAGATTGTCGTGGCCAATCGGGCTCGTCGGGAATGGGCGGAGGCTGTCGCGAGGAGCCTTCGGGCGCGGCATCCCCGTCCGGCTCGATATCGTCGGGCAGGTCGGGGATGAGTTCGTCGTCGTCGATCTTGTCGGGTTCGTCGGTCATTTACGGTGTGGCGTCTTCTAGGACTAAAATCTTGATCGTGCCCGCGGTAGTCACGCTCTGATTGCTGGCGTGGCAGTGGGTAATGGGGTTTCCCGTCATGGGGTTTGCGGGGCCGCTATCAACCCACCACGTGGATGATTCGTTTGCCCGTATGCGCAACGTAGTAATTTGATTGCTGCTAACGTCGTGAAAATCAACGCTGCAATCCGTCGTTACCGACGTGCCGGTAAAAACCGGACTGATGGCGTACATTTGCACCTGGTCGCCGTCGATGGTGGTGTTGATGAGCACCTGTTCGCAAATCACCATGTCGCCAGGATCGGCGGCGGGGAAATTGTCCTGCGAGTCGGCGTTGTTAAGTGTCATGTCGTTGGTCGCCAATGTGCCGGTACAGCCTACGGCGATCTTCTTTACGCCTGATTCGGTCCAGTAAACGTCATAGACACCGGTAGCCAGGCCGTGTCCGCCGGTGAGCGTGACCACACACTCAATAGTGGTGGTTTGTACGTAGGATGCTTCAACCGTACCGATGGGCAGGTTGACTTCGTAGCTCTTCTGGTGATCGGCGGTTTTTGTCGTAGTGTTCGAAATTGAACTGTCGCCGATGTTGGCAATGACCGCAATTGTTCCACTGGGCATGATTAGTTTCCTTTATTTATGGTTTGGTTTCGTTGGTTTTGACAGGATTAACGAAATCTGACGGGATGGTTTTCTTATCCTGTCAACTTTTACGCGGATCCGAAAATGTATGATCCATCCGGGGTAAGGATATGGCCTTCGGTGCCGCCGCTATAGCTGGACCAGATGCCTGAAAGTTTGCAGGAGTTTCCTTGCGCTCGGCCCTGCGGATCGGCCTTGACCATTTCGCTGACGGCTTCGGTGATGAGCATGTAGCTCATATCCCACTTCGTGGCTCCGACAGCGGAGGCGTCGATGGTGAATGCGACCAGCGCGTTTTTGGTCGGCAGTACCGCCTTAGTGTAGGCTTCAAACTCGAAAGCACCCATGAAGTTTCCTTGCAGCCGCTCGACAACGCCGTTGGTGCTGCCCGAATCGACAAAAGGCGCACCGGGGCAAGAGATTTCCAGCATGGCACGGCGGATGTCGAAGGATGCACCGGCCACGGAACTGCCCATGCCTATGGCGGAAACCGGGTCGGGCGAGGTGGCGTCGGTGGCTGTAACGTCTGCCGTGAGTGCGGCTGTTCCAGTTATGAATAGTTGATGGTAGACTATCTCCGCGTTTTCCACGTCCCAGAAAATACGCACCTTATCCATGTAGGCGCCATTCGCACCCGAGGTGTAACCCACCTGGCCGTCGAAACAGGTAAAATTGAAAAAGCTGCCGGGGCTGGTGGCTGGAGTGGCACCGTAGGCAACGGCCACTGCCCGCCAGTCGGAGTTGCCTGCGAGGGCGAACTGCGCGCCGCTGCTGGCCGAGCAGACTCCCGTTGCTGGAATTGCCATGTCTGAGACGCGGTATCTGGTCAAACAGGGAACACCGTTAATCGCCCCGTTTTCGCCGGTAAAATAAGCCATACTAAAAGCTCCTTATATTTGCAGGTCGAAGGTTCTGAACCAGCATTGCGTTTCGCCGGTCCATATGTCGCTCCAACCTCGCGTACCTCGATTTTGTAATTTATTGTCGATGTCGTGATTTGTTTTTAGTGCGCGGCAGCTTTTCACGAACTCGTCCGCTTCCCAAGTCAAGTTCATCATTCGCTGTTGCCAGTTGGCCAATGCGCGGATCACGGCCCACTGTACGTCCAATATGCTTTCCAGCTTTCGCTCGCCGCTGAGTACGCGGATGCTCCAGGTGATGGATATGCCCGAACCGCTGGAATCGCTGAAGGCCGCGTTGTCAGTCTGTACCGGCACCACCGCCACTTGCGGAAAGTCGGCGGGTGCGGAGAGCGTGTCTTTTTCGTTGGGTGTTTCGTGGTACTTAACGCGATTGCCGGGCAATACCAGGTCCGTAAAGTGCGTGGAGTCTTCCAGCATGTCCCAGAAGGTTTCGTAAATTTGCAGGAGCGGGTTGTTGTTGCTCATTGCACGGCGTCCAATTCGCGTTTTTGGTTGCGATATTCTTCAAGCACTCTTCGCACCCAGATTTGCATATAACGCAAGCGGTGCATGGGCTGGCCGCTGTTGTCCATGTCGTTCACGCCCCGCGCTTCGTAGAGCCATAGCCCGGCCTTGGTGGCGGCAAGGTTCTCGATTGTAGTAGGCGTGTCACCGTCGCTGTCGGCAATCGGTATGCGGTAGCCCGTGACGCGGAAGATGTCGTCGATTTCGGCACCGACCACGACGATGGCCCGCGTTATGCGAGCGGTGATGTTGTCGGCGTCTTGGTCGTTGTCCAGGTCGGCCCAATTGCTGATGTTGGTAACACCGAAGACGGCTTCGATGTTGCTCCTTGTGCAGTATATGCTCATACGAGGTCCGCCAATCTGCGATAGGATTTGACATTCGAGGGCGAACCGCCCCGCATGACACGTCGCGTAGTCGTGGTGGAGGCCGCTTGTTTGGCCAGCCGCAAGGCTTGTTGATGGTTCTGCACGGTTTGTACGTAGCCTTTGAAGTTACGTATCCGGGCCAGGTGCTTTTCGGCACAGGTGAGCATGGCGTCCCATGCCACTCGTTCCAGACTGACGGGATCGGAGATGCGATATGATTTGGTGCTGACGGTTGTGCCCGCCGATTCAAGTGTGAGCGCCGTGGTGCTTTCCACACTGGCGATAATCAGTTCTTCCGTATAGGGGAATTGGCCTTCGATGCCCGTGGGCGTCTTGGTTGTGCCCACTCGCAATACGGACCCGGCCATGGTGGATGCAAAGGTCGTGCTCGTGCCTGCTACGGCAGTGCTGCCGATGGAAATGGTGCCCACGTGGTCACCCGCACTGTGGCCCGTGTGCCGCAGGTCTCGGGGTCGTTTCTTGTAGGGCAGGTCGATTCGCACGGCCGAATCCAAGGCAGGCCAGACGTGCAGTGCCATGCCGCCGTTGGGGTTGGGGCCCACGGTCCACAGTCGCATGTCGCCGGAGAGAGGCGAGAAGCGATGCTGGGCTGCGATTTCCTCGTAGCTGGTTTCGGTGCCGAATTGTCGAAAGTTCTCGGCCATGGGGCCCACGGTGGTGAGGAAGTCGTTGGGCAACGGATACCAGCGGCAGAAGACGGTGAAACTTTCGTCGCTGAGGTCGGCGCCGGGGTTGCGGTCGGAATCGAGTACGACGTGCGTGTCATCCGTACGAGACTCGATATCGCTGACGATACCGTCGAGGTAGACGCAAGCGCCGTAGGCTTTGCTGGCCCAGGCCGGCCAGGTGGCACCTGTGAGCGTGAGTATTTTGCTGGACTGCGTGTAGTCGACGGTGCCGGTGTTTTCGGCGGCGTAGGCTTGCAGCCGATCGATGTCCTGCAAGAAGGGCCACTCGAAGCCGTGGACTACTTCGTCGTAAGCGCGTATGGCGCAGCGGGCCATAATCGACTGTTGTACGCCTTGGCCTTGACCTTGGGCGTAGTCGCCCAGATAGTCGATAACATCGCTCATCGTCATGTAGCTTCTGGTGATGTCCGCCATGTTCTGTCCTTATTTGGCTACAATCAAGAACCGCAATACACTGCGTTGCCCTGGACTGACCGGGGTAATCAGATACTCGACGAGGTACTTGCCGGTCGTGGTAAACGCTTCGTTGGACGAAATGTCGATAGTGTGCAGGAAGTTGTAGCCGGTGGTGTCGCGGTCCCAGCGGGAGTCGTCGGTTTGCAGGGTATTGAAGACGGAGGTGGCCACGGACACACTTCCGCCGTCGTGGCCGGTAACCACCGAACGCACACCCGAGGCACCGAGCGAGAAAACGCTATAAGTGATCGTGGACGTACCGGCCTGCGTGATATTGGCGTCGTCGCCGTCCTTCACGCGGGCCATGCACGTACACGATGACTTGATAAATACCGAGTCTTTGACGTTGGTTAGCATATTTGCAGCAGGTATTCAGGGTTAGGCGTCGTCGCCAAGGGTTGTCCAGACGATGGTGATCGTGCCCGTAACGGTTAGGGTGTCGGCCGTGCCCCCATGGTCGGCGTCGTCGAGCGTCGAGGTGTTCAGTATGGCCTTAATGGCTGTCCCTGATCCGTCGTGTGCCGCCGCCGTAGATTGTGCAACCGCTGCTTCGGCATCCGACGCTTTCGATGACAGGTTGACATCCATCTCGGTGCAGATGTCTTCCTCGGTGCCGTCCAGTCCCACGGCGGCATTTGCTGCCACCGTGCCCACGCCAATGCCCAGATCGGCCGTGTCGCTGTAGCCCGTGCCGCCGCCGGTCGTTGCGACAATGCCTCCGGTAGCGAAAACAGCATGGGCTCCCAGGATGAGGATATGCCCTTCGGGGAAGGTGTAAAGTTGCTGGGTTGTTTGAGCGCCGTTGGTAGTGGCGTCCGTCGAAGTCATCGCCACACCGGCCAAGGTGAACACGGTTTTGTGCATCGCTCCGTCGCCAGTTTCGGCGACAGTTAGGCCCGTCTTGGTGGTAACGGCGCCCACCGTATGCGTGGCGTTGCTGTCGACACCCGCTGCGTGGTTAGAGTGGTTGGTTACACCGGTGGCGATATCGGTCACATTCGTGGCAATATTGTCTACGTTGGTAGCGATGCCGGCGGCGTTAGTAAGGATGTCGGTATCGTCGCCGGTGTTGGCGGTCGTGTTGGCGTCGATCGCCGCGGTGATTTCCGCAGCCGCGTTTCTGTCGGCCATTGCGCGTGAGAGTGTTTTTTTAGTTGGGTTTGAAACGGCCATGACGGCCTCCTGTAAAAAGGGTGGTTATAGTTTTTATCAGTCTTGGTTACCGGCGAGTCTGGTAGTCAGTTCTCGCCTGAGTTGTTTGCGTTTTTTGGGGCTTATGTGCCCTTCGTGTTCGTTGTCGATTACATTTTGTAAGTGGCTTTCCACTAATTTTGGGCTGGGCCGGTACTTGCCGTCGCTTTCTTCGGCCGGGGCCTTTTTGACTTCCACGGCCCCCTCGCAGCCCCAGCCGCGTCGCTCACATTCGTTTCGCACGTCATCCTTGCTGCTATACCACTGGCCCAACTGCGTGCTGTAGTGGTTGCCGCTGCCCGTACTCACTCCTTGCCGCTTGGCTTTGGCCATGGCCCTGCGAGCGAGTAGTGGATTGCGGTCGAGGGCGCTGTAGTCGTGTCCGGCCATGAAGGAGGAATTGGTGCGGATTGCGGGCACCGAGAAGATCCGCGCCATGGTCTTGCCGCAAGGGCATCCCACGACCGGCTTATCGTCCATGTGACAAAGCAATTCGTCGCGGTTGCCGCAATCGCATTGGTATTCGTAAAGTGGCATTTATCTGTGTCCTTTTAGGTGGCTACCTGTTCCGTTGTCTCTTGCTCGCCGCCCTCTGCTTCCGCTTCCTGAGCCTGCTGGGCCATCATCTGTTGCTGGGTGTCGGGTATCATCAGCCGCTGCATGGGCAACATGCCCACGTCGCCGAGCATCTGCATGAGTTGGTTGTAGGGTTGCGTGATCCCCTGTGTCGCCCACTGGGAATAGACGGGGCCGAAGGTTTGCACGAGCATCTGCACTTCGCCGATTTGCTCTTGCCGGTTGGCGCGGCTGCCGGTCCCCGCCTCGCAGACGTATTGCATCTCGGCGGCGGCCACGGCCGGGTCGTCGGTGTTGACCAGCGTGGCCCAAAGGAAGGTCAACGGGCTTTGCGTCTGGAAGGTGGCCGGATCTTCGTCGGGTTCCGGTTCGCCAAACAGGGGTGCCACGGTAGCGGGCTCGACGTAGAGCCGGGCGCACTGGGCTTCCTTGGCGGCAATGCGGCTATTCCAGTCCCGCACGGCCCTGGCCATGTCGTTAGGCCGATTCATCATGTTCGTGGCGCGAGATTGCGATTCAGAGGCCGAACGCGGCTCATTCTTCGGCGCACCACCATAAAGCAAGGGCACCATGCCGGAGATCTGTTCGTACTTCTGCTCGGCGGCGGCGATAGTCTTCCACACGTCATCACTGAGGCCGGGTAACTCCAGCACTTGGGCTAGTTTGTCGAGTTCGAGCAGTTCGCCCTCGACTTCCACGATCTCGTCATGCGAACCGGTGGCGATGGCTGTTTTGATCCTTTCCGCCAGTTCTTGGGGGGTGAATATCAGTCGCCGGGCCGTGTTGCCCACACTGCGCATAATGAACGTATAGATGCGATCCAAAAAGTATTGCAGCGGTAGGGCGGCTTCCAAAGGGCTGGTGGCCCAGGCGTTGTCGGAGTTGGGGATGAAGTCCAGCAGCGAGAAGGGCCAAGGGTTGGCCGGTTCTTCAAATAAGGCGATGGGCCATTCGATATCGGCCCGCAGTTTGTTCTCGCCTTCGTCGCCTTCGAGCAATTCGGGTTTAATGTTGAGCGGGTACTTCATGCCCGGCATGATGGCCAGCCAGACGTGTCGCCCCACTTCATCCAGAGCGTCGGAAAGTTCCTGGATCTCGTCGGATGCGTCGCGGAGGCGATGGCCCAGTCCGATCCGCGACCAAACCTCGTAGTAGACGCAAACGTCGCGATCTTCGGGGTTGTCGTTATAAAAGCCGCCGGAAGAGTTCTCGTTGAAGGTCCGCGACAAGTGACTTTCGTGCGTGCCGCGAAGTTCCTTCGCGGGTAGCCCGAACTCCTCGGCGACTGTTATGACTTGCCGCACGCGGCGGCGGATGATGAAACCGGCGTCGCGGTACTGCTGACAGTCGGCGTCGATTAAAAGCCCGTCCACGGTATCGTAGTTGCTGGCGGGGATGAGGCCGTAAGGTCCGTCGATCATCTCGTGCCATGCCACGCCCCGCCCCTTGACCAACGCCTCCTGGATGCTCATGCGGTTTTCGCGATAGAGTCCGTATTCGGTGGGCGTGTAGTTGAGGAAATGCTGTATCTCCCAGGCGATAATCTTGTCTTCAAGTTTCGGGCCGGAGTTGGGGGCGATCTCGCGAAGGTAGTCGGGCAGTTCCGGTATGCGCGACTTGACCGTGCGATGCAGCACTTCTTCGTGAATGTGCGGCATCATCAAGGAAACGAATTCGCGAGTCTTGTTGATGCGAGTCTTTTGCGGCCCGTCGGCGTCTTCGGGCATCTCGTCGCCCAGGTTGGGGTCCAGAGTGGCATCGTCTTTACCCATGAAGGCCCAGGTCCGTTCGGCAGTTTTGCCGAATTGGTTATGCTTGGCCTTTTGGCAGGCTTCGATCTGTGTGGTCCAGACCGCAACGATGGACTCCAACCAGTCGTTCATTTAGCTTTCCTTTGCAGGGCGGCGACTTGCTTCGCCAGTTCGGCCACGGTCGCTTCCAGGGAAGACGCGCGGTCGGCAAGCGCCTTAATCAGGGCCAGCCCTTCATGGGAGTCCTCTTCGGCCGGGGCCAGTTTGAAGACACCCCGATCGGGGTTGTCGTTGATAATGCTGGCGTCTACATTCAACCGCGGGTCGGTGATGTGTAGGCAATCGTCGTAGAAGGTGAGCTTTCGAAGCTGCAACACCATCAGGTCGACGGCGCCGTCGGAGATGGCTACCACATAAGCCGGCAGCGGATCGCGGAAAGGCATGGTGCTGCTAACCAGTACGCGGTCGAGCACGCGCACGGGCGGCATGGCGTAATCAGGTTCGGTTTCCGGGGTCTCGGTTTTTTGTGGGGTCTTGGTTTTTTGCGGAGTTGTTACGGTACTCATCATTTATCCTTTTTGAGTGGGGCTACCAGGAATTCCGCCTCTGTTGGCGGACACGTTGTTTCTGCCGTTCTTTCTTCTTCTTGAAGGCGTCGATGACAGTGAGTTTCTTTATGCCTTTAAGTAGTTCGGGCTCGTGATAGCGGGGATTGTGGGCCGCCATGTATTCCAGCGTTTCCAGAAGGTCGGCGGGTACGCCCTTGCGCTTGAGCCGTTTGTCGGGGTGCTTGGCGTCGTTGCAGGCGCGTTTGATTTGTTTGTCGAGTTCGCCGGATATGCCTCGGAAGACTTTTAGTCGCGGAGTCCCTTCCCAGGGGCCGGTGGCGCGGATATTCATCATCTCTAAGAGCGAATCTTCGCGAGCAGAAATGTCGTTGGAGCCGGGGAAGAATCCGGACCAGGTGCCAATTGTGCGGGGCCGGAGGCGACGTTTTTTGGCGGCTGCAAAGAACCGCTCGGCGTGGGTTTCGTTGGCGTTACCGTGCCGCTGCTGTCCCATTTGCTGGTCGATAACCCATGCCTCAAAGCGGGTTTCGCCTTGTAGTCGCTTGACTGCGACGGCCCAATCATCGCTGTAGGCATTGCGTAGATCGAAAGCGTCGTAGAGGAAGACGTACTGGTCTTGCGGGTCGACGGCGTAGAAAGTGGTGGCGCAATGGTCGGTGCCGGGGTCCAGGGCCAGGAAGCGACACCACGTGGGCGGGATGGCAAAGGGTTCGCAGCCGTGGATGCCTTGCGGATCGTAGATGCCGTAGATACGCCTGCGGGAAATGGCACTCTTGCCGTAATATCGCACGGCCCGTTCGTCCTCGTCGAGCGATTCATAGAACTCCGCTTTGGCGACATCGGTGACATAAGGGTTAAGGTCGATAGTAGTTTTGAAGGCGGTGACGTAACTGACACCTGCCTCGGCAGCCGTGCGTAGTTCGTCGAGTTGTATATTGGTTGTTTGGCTGGTGGCCGACCAAAAGCCCTTGGGGGCGTACATGCCGTCGGAAACCAGTTGCACGAGACCTCGATTGGCCTCGTCGTAGAAGAGTTCGTTTTCAAGCTGCTCGTCGAAGTGTACGAGGTTGTAGTGGTCGCCCAGCGGTGGATTGCCGTTGCTTGACCGCCAAAGCGAGGACCAACCGGTGGTGAAAGTCACGGTGCGAGGGATTTTTTTGCCCGCGGAATCCCAAGCAACACTGGCGATCATGCGGGGAGCAAGCAGAGGCGGGGCGTCGCGCCACTTCTCGCGATAGGCGATGTCGAAGGGGTCCAGTTGCGTGGGGTCCGCCGGATCGGGCCGCACGGCACGCCAGAGCTTAGTATGCTCGTCGCGGATCATCTTAAAGGACGATTCCGCACAGGTACGCCACAACCGAGCCAGGTCGTCGAGTTCCCGTCCCACTACCAGGCTGTTGCCGCCGCGAAGGGGATACTTGCCGTGCGGATCGCAGCCCTGCCAGGCGCGACAGCATTCGGCGGCGGCAGATTCGGACTTGCTGCTACGATTGGCGCCGTCGAGTATGGACCACTTGGTGCGACATTCGTGAAAGCACTCCAGGTGCGGCAGGGGCAGGTAGAGGTTGATGCCTTCCATTCGCAAGGAATGCAGTCGCTTGAGCAGTTGCGACAGTTGAATCCTGCGGGGATTCCCCTTGGGCAAGGGGGCCGTCTGTCCGCCGCGTTCTTGGGCAGCAAAGGATACAGCCATGGAGCGGGCGTTAGGATCCATCGGCACCCCCTTCCGCCGCTTTCTCCACCAGGGACGGGTCGTCATTAACGATGCTACGGACCTGGGCCAACAGTTCGTCTTCGGATGCTGACTCGGGCGAGTCTTCCACACCGAAGTTCTGCAATGCCTGGATAATTTTGCCGTCGAGTTGCACTCGCTGCGGCGAGCCGGGATCGGCGGCCACAAAATCGTCAGCCACTATCTTGGCAAAACCTTCCGGCCCGCCCAGTTCACGCATGATCGCGCTTAGCACTTGGCGGATGGAAATTACGGAAGGGTCATCGTCGCCCAACACGCCGAGGATCGGTTTTGATTCGCTCACAAGAGCACCTCCAGCGTGTCGGCCTTGATCTGGATGGTGGTGTGTTGGATCTTGCCGGGCGTGGTCCAGCGATGCGAAACGAGCGTACCTTTGACGCGGACGGTCTGGTGTTGCTGTAAAAGAGCGAATTTGTCGGTCATGGCTTCACCGTGTCCAACCACTACAAAGGTGTCGTCGCCGACGAGCAAGTCCATGCGGCTGACGTACTCTTGGCCGGGCGTCTGCGCGCCTACGCTTTTGGCGACGATTCCAACAGCTTCAACGCTTGTTTTGCAGTCAGCCATCCGCGTCCCTGGCACCGCCGGCAATTATGTTTATCCAATACTCGGCAATCGCAAAGCGAAAAGGGCATGGCGGCTACCGCATCCTTACGCGCTGATTCGAGCTTTTGTGTTATGGCGGGGATGTCGAGTGCTTCGGCCCCCGGCCATTCGGCCGTCGACTGCAGTTCATGTATGGCAGTGTCAAGCGAGTCGGCCCATCGTTGCAGGAAATTAAGGGTGCCGAAGAATACGGGCCGTTGGCTCCTCGGCACCCTTTGTCCACTCATTGTGGTTATCATTTACTTAGTCATCGCCGAGCAATGTCCAGACGATGGTGATCGTGCCTGTAACGGTTAGGGTGTCGCTTGCGCTGGCATCAGCATCGTCAGAGGTGATGAAGTTCAGGTTGGCCGTTGTGGCCGATGCACTGCCGTCGCTTAACAAGCGGGCCGTGGACACGGACGACTCGATGGCGTCCGATATACCCGCCACTAGATCGACTCCGGTTTGCTCGGGTACGATGTTATGCTCGGTGGTAGTCAAGGCAAAGTTGGTGTCGTTGCCGCGTGCAGTCGTACCCACACCGAATTCCAGATCGGCGGTGTCTGTAAGTCCACCCTCCCCGGCGACGATGAGCCCCAAGGGGAACACCGCGTGTGAACCGTGGAACAAGATGTGCCCTTCGGGGAAGGTGTAGAGCGGCAAAGTGCCCCAGTGAGCATCGTTGGGGGCGTCGCTGCCGTCGGTGGTGGTTATTGACACGGCGGTCAGCGTGAGCACGGTTTTGTGCATCGCCCCGTCGCCCGTTTCCACCACGGAAGTGACGTTGGCACCTATGGCACCCACGCCGCTGGTAGTACCGGTCTTGAAGTTGACATCGACCCAAACGAGCACGGCCGTATCTTCCGCAACCGTGGCGGCGTCGATGGTTCCCGGACTGAACTCACCCGCAAGGGCCTTGGTTTTGTGCATGGTGCCCGTGCTGCCGTCGGAAACAATGTTATCGTGGGCGGCAAGGCCCACGTTGGCGGCGTCGGTCATGACATAGTTCGGCCCCTTGATGACCACGTAAAAAAGGTCGTCGTCGGGGATGGTCTGGGGGCTGGCTACAACGGTGGTGCCGTTGTAGTTGTACTCGTCGTCGATGGGTACGCAGACCGTAGCCTTGGAGTTGCTTACACCGGCAATGCGGCGACCGAAATCCTTGGCGTTGGTATTGAACCGCAGAAGTTGGTTGGCGGGCGTGATGACGGCGCCGGTATCGTTTTTGACGATCCGCAGCCTTACCTTATGGCCCGTACCATGCCGGGTGTCGTCGACCTCGAACTCTTGGCCTTCCCATTTGTCGAGCCAAGTGTCGCTGGTGGTTACCCCCGGCAGGCCGAAATCGCTGGCTGTTCCGCCGCGGGGGAAAGGGAGATTGCTGGTTAGCATTGGTATAGCCTCTGTTATTAAATTGGTTTTAGTTGTGGTTTCTGGTTGTGTGTTGCCAGTCAGGATCAGGTGATGGCCAAGAGCTTGCAGAACTGGCTTGGTGCATTGAAAAGGTACTGGCCGTAGAAGTCCGCGGCATAGAGATCGTCGCTGGTTTCAATGACGTGATCGTCCTCAAATGCAATGAGTTGCTTCTGCATGGATTGCAGTTCGATGCTATCCCAGGAGAAGACGTATCCCACGCCGGTGGGCACGTCGTACTCGCTGGCAAGTTCCATGTTCTCAAACGAGATTGTCTTAAAGCCCACATCGGTGAGCTTGCTTTTGGGCGTGGCGATGAACCGTTCGCCGTCGCGGAGGCTATCTTTGGCTGCGGTAATCAGATCCACGGCCAATAGGGCCAGATCGGGCTCGGCCCTTTGTAGGTGGCCCAGATAGCTTGTGGCGAAGTTCAACACTTCTTGCCATTGCCCGGCCCAGGTGTGGGTGGAGGCAGAGAAGCTGGTGTTGGTGTAGTCGACTTCCAGCGGCGACCAGGCATAGTATTCGTGCTTGCCTGCGCCGTCGGGCCAGTCGCCCGACCAACTTCCACCCAGGTCGCCCAGGACGGTGGACTTGCCGGCGTAGGTGCCGGCGGGGTTGCCCACCTTATGGCTGCCGGAGATTACGGCCGAACTGGAGAAGAGGGTTTCCATGCCGTGTACGTCGTCGGACCCGGCCGTTGAGCCGTCGGCGTAGAACTTGGCCCCGAAGTCGTCTGTGAAGTCCTCGGCGAGGTCGTCGAGGATTTCCTGTTGCAGTTTGACGTACTGTACGTCGCTGCCCTTGTTTTTGAGTCTGTCGAACTTGGTTATCTTCTCCCCCAGGTTGTACGACTTCCAAGGCAAGGTGACTTTCATCCGCCTGTTGCGAGAGGGGAAGGTGATGTTCGGCGCGTTGGGGTCGGAGGCCACGATCGAGGCGCGCTTGATTTTGGGTCGCCACTCCAATTCGTTGCCGCCCTGTACGTCGAGGGCGATACGACCGTGTGCCCTCAGGCCCGCCATAACGATGGATTTACGGTAAATCGGATCGATACGCGACTTGAGATAACGGTTGAGTGTGGCTGTTTGTGATACCGCAGAAATATCCGGCATGATTGTACTCCGTGAATTTCAGGTTGTAGTTGTGCGGAGATAACATGTTGCGGAAATAACGTGTTGCGGAGGACGCGGAGAATGTTAAAATCGCGAAACCCAGATAAAATCCGGGTTCCGCGTGCCGCTGCTCTCTCCGCAAAGAACAACGAGCATGGGATTTGGGCCGTTACGTTTTCTTCTTCTGACGAAGCAGCAACAGCTTCACCAGTCCGTCCCTGGGGTTATCTCGGAAGAACTTCTCTTCGTCGAACGCTGCATCGGGCGCGGGCGTTACGGCCGGCTTGCGCCCGGCGCGACTGGAAGGTTTTTGTATTTTTTGCGGAGAAGGGACCGAAGCGGCGGTAAAGTCGATGGCTTCTTGATAGGCGCGAGGGCTCATTTTCCAGGCATCTTTGCCGGATGTCAGGGCCGTTAATTTAGCCTTGACCTTTTCGCCGAAGGGCGAGAATTTCGTCTGGTCGCCGTCGATGAACATCCTGTCGCTATTCTTTGCCGTGATCTGATCGTAATCGACCTGCGTTTGCCGCTCTTGCGATTGCTGCTGGGATTCCTGCCGTGAAGTGTCGAGCAGTCGTTTCTCGATTTGCTCAGTGTGCGGAGAAAGCAGCTTGCCGGGATCGGTGACCAGTTGGAACAAGATTTCGTTCATCTTATTGCTGAATGCCGAAAGTTGAGCCGCCACCGTGGGGTCGGCGTCCTCGCGAGCCTTGCCATCGGCGTCGTAGAGCTTGGTTCGCCAGAGATCCACTTCCTCAAGGGACTTGGGCATGGCCAGGTCGGAAGCATCGGACTTGGGGGCGGGCTTTTCGGCCGGTTTGGGAGATTCGCCGCTGAGTGCTTGCTGGAGGGCGTCCAGCACGCGGGGGTCTTCCTGGGCGGCATCCATGAGGTGTTGCCAGTTTGCGGCGTCCTCATCCGGCTCGGCGGGTGCGGCGGCAGAATCGGCAAGAGATGCCTTGGCAGCGTCCACGCTGTCGTGGTCGCCCGGGAGGTCGCGCCCCGTGAGTTCCTTGTAGGAGGTGAGAAAGTCGTCGAGAGACGTGTCGGCGGTGTCCGAATCGTCGTCGGTGGAATTGGTGTCCGAATCGTCGTCGGACTTCGAATTTTCATCATCCGTCGGGCTACCGGCGGCGTCGATAGTGGGGTCGACGGTGTTCTCGGGGACATCGGTGCCCTTGTCGGAGGCATCGGTGACTGCGGAAACACCGTCGCCACTATCTTCCTGGATCATACCCAGGAGAGATGTAGCGGACATTGTTTTCCTTTAGTGGTTAAATGCTTTCATACTTTACTGCATACCATGGAATGGTCTATTTCGCTACCCCTACAGCAATGGGGGGTATGTTGAAAGGGGTGCGCATGGGAGATGAGGAATGCTCAAGATTTTTCTTCGTTCCCTCTCCCTTCGTTCCTTTTGTGCCTTCTGTTCTCTCTTTCCTTTTGTTGTGAATTTTCCCTAAATATCAACTTCCCAAACATCAACTCCCACCGCCGCTTCAGTTCCTTCTTGTCGATCTGCGAGGGGCGGCGTTTAGAGCCCTTGCCGTTCATTGTCGTGATCCTCGAGGATGTCGGCCGTTATTAGTCGATCAGCGCAGCTAAGAATATCGTGAAATGCTATCAGCATACAATCTACGTTTTCCCTGCACGTGGAAGCCTCTTGCAGGTTCTCGTGGAAGGCGATCTGGCTTTTGATATGTTCGATAAGCCTCCCCCATGCTAAGATTGCATCACGCTGTGCAAGACAATCCATCTGATCCTTAATGGATTGATATAACTCTCGCTTCTGTACTGCTGCATCTATCACTGCAAAACTCCCTTTTCTAAAAGTATCTGTTTGATTTTCTCCACCCCTGTACCCGGTGGCGGTTCCTGGTCGGGGAAATTGAGTTTGTATTTTGGCCGGCCTAGCAGCCTGGCGGCACAATCCCAGGCCCAGGCGGCGTCGTGTTGGCAGGCGAAGGTGCCCAGGTGGATGTGCTGGCCATGGGTTTTGATCTTGGCCCGCCAGGTGCCTTGGGTGACGTGGTAGGATACGCCTCGGAAATTAGTGGTGGTGGTCATGCTGAGCTGTACTCCGCAACCAACACTAATTTGTCACCTTCTTCACCGTAAATATCAACGTTCGCATACCGGTCGGCATATCTAGAGCAATGATCCAGAGCGATATCGTAATCTGATGTCGTCATGGTCGATGCGAGTCCGTCATGGGGAGTATAAACCAGATAGTACTGGCCATATCCTTTATTGGCATGCTCGCGGAACCCCGGGGGCATCAATCGTATTACGTCCGTTTTCGCCACGCTCAACGCCTTTTTCGCTCGCTTCACAAACTCTTCCAGGTCTTCGATTCCAGTCATGGCGTTGACGCACGCACAAGCCCGCTCGGTGTCCGCCAAGGAAACATCGTGGGCACACCCCTCACAATCACAGTAGTGTGCCATACTACCGTCACCGTATTCAAAGCCACAACATTCCTCTACGGCGATGCGTTCGGACCAAAAATCACACCTATACGGCTTCCACGGCTCAGGGCTGTGTTTCATCACTTTCCCAACCTTTTTCTCGTCTTTCTTATCATCTGTTGACATGCTTATTGTCCAGGCCCCCAGGGGACTACCTCTTCGTAAGTCGCTTCGAAGATGTCCGGCTTGCAGGGATAACGCTCCCGGCCACACCAGTGATAACCCAGTCGCTCGGACAAACGATGTACCCACCTTCAAGCGTGTCGATCCAGCCGTGGTCGTGCATTATTCGCCCGCAGCGATTGTGAACGACTTGGCCATCGCATTCAGGAGTCCGGTAGTACCTCACCACCTTTCCCTCAAGCAGCTCACCCTTAAATTCACCTTCGGCGAAAACGTCCTTGCCATCTTCCGGGTGGTCACCGTTTTTCCACCACTGCGTTGCTTCAATAACAACCGGCTTTTTCCTATACTTAGCCATATTCAAACTCCCTTCCTGCATAGCGGGCACATCGACCCTGGTTCACCTTGAATAAACTTCGCCACCCCGTTGTTCATGCCGCCGATGATAACTTCCGCCAGGCGTTCGGGCTGGTAGTCGACCGCGCGGGCTATGGTGTCGATCGCCATCCATTGGTGTTCGGGGTGCTGCGTCCAATTGATGGCTACGGTGGCATTTTTCAGCGCCTGGCGAGTGAGCAGAACTTGCTCGTAGTACCGCTGGATGGCCTTCTGTGCGTCGCGACGCTTTTTGCGCAGCGCCACAAGAGAATCCTGGCCTTCGAGCACATCCACGCGAGCACGGTCCAGCACGGCCACGCAGAGTGCGAAGTCGGGATCCGGTTTGAGCCGCAAGTCGGGCTTGGCCCATGTCTGACGAATCTCTACTGCGCGCTGGTCGACCTCTTCGGGCGAGACGGCAGGTTGTGGTCGGCTCTTGACGTTCGGTGCCATCCAAGTTTTCCATGGGCGGAGTAACTTACTAATTGCGGAAAGTGGCGGATGGGCGGTTACGCATTACCGTTCCCGTTGTGTTGGGTTGTGAATTTAACATCACAATATGGACAAATCACCGTTTCGGGTATTTCTGTAAAACATCCCCTGTCGAGTGGCGTAACTCCACACTCGGCACGGAGCGTTTTGAATTCTTCGGTCGACATTGTGGGTACAAGGCCCCGTTCGAATACCTCCTGGCCGCACTCCTCACAATCCCACATAAAAGCAGTATTTAGGATTACACTGGCCACGGCTTACCTCGTTTGCCCCGCAACCATACCGGGGGTAAATACCTGGGCCGCCGTCGCACCGGGTAAGAATGTTTGCCCCGCAACCATACCGGGGGTAAATACCTGGGCCGCCTGGATTTTCCAGTTTGGCGATATTGCGGGTCGCACAAAGGGAGGCCAAAGCCACGCTGACGCATCCCTTGAGTCAATCGCATCATTTATGCTGCCAAAGAGTCTCACTCCGCAACTCCAAGGGTTTGTGTGCCGCTGGCATCGGTGGCAGATTGCGTGGTGGCTACACTGTCGTCGTCTTTGTGTGTCTTCAGTTGGGTGCTGGTTAATGTAGTTTTCTTGAACCACCGTCGCCACGTCTGCACGACCATCTCACGATAATTCGATGCTACGCCGGCTGGTTCGGTTGTGGAAATGGAATCAAGGCCGTCGGAGGCAAGCGCGAACCCCGTCTTATTGGTCAGCGTGGTCACGGTATCAGTAAGCGTGACGCTCGGCACCGTGATATTCGTCAGCGTGGTCGCCCCGGTGGCGGCATTGATGTTATTGAAGTCCAGACCCGCTTCGCCTGTGGCGGCAACGTCCAGCGTGCGTGAGGCCGTTGTGGGTGCCAATCGGCTGGTAATTGCGGCGTCAACAAACCCCGCCTTGGCCGATGTCCACACGGCGCTCGACAGCAGCGAGTTATCGTATGCCTGAAACCCGAATCGCCGCTTGCCCACCGTTACTGGACTAACGATGTAGTCGATCTGATGGACACCCACAACGCCCGTGGCCGGAAAGTCGCCGACGTACTGACCCGTGGAAGAAGCTGGGGGAACACCGTCTTGGGTTTCTTGTTCGGTCATGTCAATCTGACCGGTAGCCCAATCCGCTATGGCAATAGTCGACGGTGCCACCATGTTTGACCCATTCCACCGTGTCGTTTTGTTCGGTCCCCACACAATGGCTTTTACGGTCTGTTCGGTGGTATATGCAATACTAAGCTCGCCCGCCGCCCATGCTGTCGAACACAGGCACAACGCCACCCAAACGGCTGTTACAAATTTACGATAATTCATATCTCACTCCTTAAACGCTAACATCTTCGTCAATCGCATCTTGCACCAACTCGGCCAAAGCAGAGCGCAACACCGCCGGCACTGCCGCGTGCAGATCCCGACGCCCTTGCTGCGTGCTCAAATCAAATGGCGTGGCCTGAGGGGTGCCCAGGTCCAGTGTCGTCGATACTTGTCTGCGACCTAAGCCGTCGTCGGTTACGACCGTCGCGTCGAGCTTGATCCGCACCGGAACATACTCATGCTCTTCCTCTTCCTCATCCCCGGTGGTTATGACTATGCCGAACTTGACCGATCCGTGCAGGTTTTCTATCGTTGCCCAGTTTGTTGGTTTTGGCATTTCTTTGTTTCCTTTTAATTAACCGAACGGTTGACTTCAAACCATGAAGTACCGTCGTATATCAATTGCAGCACCGTATCATCGGCGCTGATAAAGTTTGTGGCCGTACCCAATAGATCGATCGTATTGGCGCCACCTGCGTCGTCGGTATCAGTAATCGTAACCCTGTCATCCACGCAAATGATCGTCAGCGTCTGCCCCGCCAGCCCGCCGGTAATCGTCGCCAACGTATTATCAGCAACGTGGCCGGTTAGCGTGACGACGTTTTTTGTGATGGCCAGAGTTGTAACGCCGGCACCTAGAATGGTTGTTTGCAGCGTGTTGCCGGTTTGGCCGCCGATACTAAGGTTCCCAGACTGGAAATCGAAATCCCCATCCCCCGAAACCGTCAATCTCTCAGAACCATTAGTCCATAAAGATAAAGCAGCATCTTGTCTGTTCATAAAGCATATATTATTATCACTGTTTGACATTGAACCAAGATACCAAAGTTGTGTATTTCCCTCAAAAGAGTTATGCCCTGTGATCACTGAATTAGAAAATTCATTTGCGTCACCTGTTCTCACATGAAGAAGACCACTCGGAAAACCCCCAACATTTCCGGGGTAAAGACCTTTAACTTCTAATGGAGCATTCGGCGTCAGCGTCCCAGCCCCAAACTTCCCACCCATAAAAGCAAAGTCCCCTGCTGTTATGGTATGGACTGCGTCATTGCCGTCCCATTGGATTTTATAGTCATCTGCTATTGCACCTAAATCAATATATGAACTATCACTTCTTATAGCGATATTGCCGGCAGCGGCGTAGACGGCCCAGTTGGCGGTTGCACCGGAAGCGGAAAAGAAACCACCAGTGTTAACGTCGGCTGTGCCGGTTGCAGTACCAGAAACCCCAACATGTGTCATGACTCCAGTTGTTCCCAAATCACCACGGGAAATAAATTCGCCGCCTTTAAAGGAGGTACCTCCAGCACCATCAATGGTTCCATTAAAAAAAGCATCCCCAAAGAAAGCACTGTAGAAGTGGCTTCCAACGCCTAAAGCAACAGTACTGGTTTGTAGCACTGAGTAGCCATAATTTGTTTGCCCAGTAACATGACTACCAGAAATGTTTTGTACTAAATCAAACCCTTTTGTAAAACCCTCACTGCTTTTATTACTAGAATGATTTTGTGTCCCTCTGAAAAAGTAAGCCGATGTATTAAATATGTCATGAGATTGCAGTGCCGTCAACATCTGGGCGGCAACAGGTGCCGTGTTGATGCCGTGTATCTCGGTAGCGGCATCGCCTAGCTGTATACCGCCCAACGAATAGATGAGCAGGTGATCCGTGGCACCCGCCGTGTTCCATTCGAGGTAGCTGTCGGCGGCACCGTCCACGCCAAGCGTTAGTTTGCTACCATCCTGCAAGATATTGATGTTACCGCTACCGTCAATCGACACCAGATTTGTATCAGCAGCAGCCTCTGCCACATTGGTGCGAAAAACAAACCCACCACTTTCCGAATTTTCAAATTCGGTATCTGCTCCGCCTGTTCCGAGTTCAATCCTTGAAGTCTCATATGATGCTAATCTGAGAGATCCAGGGACTATCATTGATGCACCAAAAAACTTTAGTTGTCCATCGGATTGTGTTAAAGTAGATTCAGTACCGAATGCCCCAAAAAATAAATTACCACTTGTACTGTGTATCATTGCGGTAGTACTAAACACGCCAATTTCAGCAATGTTTCCAGTCCCAAATGCACCCGTGCCCGTGGTAGTAAAATCACCTGTCCCCGCCGAAATATCCACATCGGTGCCGGTGATATTCCCTACATTGATTAAATCCTTGGAATTGATATCCAGGTTGGGTGCATCACCAGACACCTTTGGTGCCGGATCGTTTTCCAACCACGGCTCCAGCTGGCCTACGCCCTGCGCGATCGCCAGCGTGGGCAGCAACAGTAACAATAATATTAGTCCGTACTTCATGAGTCTTTTCTCGCGTTTACGGTGGCGCAGTGGCTTATTACTTCACGCTGCGTGTCGCTTAGTTTGTCGATTGCACTTGCCACCTTTTCATTGCTTGCGGCATGGGCTTTGTGTGCCTCCACATTAGTGTCGAGAATTTTAGGAATCGTCTTCGTCAAAATCACCAGCAGCACACCGCCCAGCACGGCGATGCCGGTGCCGGAAATCCACGGTGGTGAATTGCCAGCCGATAGCGGCGGCACTTGTCCAACAATCAGAAGCGCGATACTCGACACCAGGCCGCTGATTACGATTGTATTAGACATCATGGGTTCCTTCCCAGTTTAGTTTCAGGTGTGAGGTGTGAGGTGTCAGGTGTCAGGTCTGGGCTTCATAACGGTCTAATTCGACTTCTTTAGGCTTGGCTTCGCCAACCAGCGCAACGGTTTCATTATTGCCCGATGCTTTCTCGCTTTCAAAAACCTTTTCTGCATCACCCAGATCATCAAACAGCCAGTTACTCCGTTTGCCACCATGACTTTTAATTTTTACCTTAAAGAGGACGTATTCCGGCTCTTGTTCTTTTTGTTTTTTGTTCATGTTAGACATCATGGGTTCCTTCCCGGTTTCAACCAACCCACTCCCGACGCGGCGAGAGGAGATCACCGCCGCGCCGGTGGGGTCGGTGAATATTAGTTTGCGATTGTTGGATACGGTTCAAACATCGGCGGCATTTCGCTAGCTCGCACAATCGGCGACTCGCCCGTGTCCGTGGCAACACGTATGGCCCACGCGCCGTAGTTGAAATTAACACCACTGAGCTTGTCACGACCAAACCCCTCGTCTCCCCAGTTGCCCCAAGAGTTGACATACTCGATTTCGTTATCGCCGATCAGCTCGGTTGCCATAATCGCATGGCCACGGCGTCCGTAGGCCACCGGGTAGCCCAGCAGCAACGCAGAGCCAAGTTCCTCGGTGTTGCGAATATCGAAGAACTCCAGGATCTTAAATTCCTTAGCCGCTTCGTACGCTTCCTCGCTGGGCTTCTTGCGCCAGCCGTTTGATCGCGGCCACACCCTTTCTGGCGCACAGCCATACTTCCGTACAAACCGTAGATTCTCGTCGATGCTACTTCCCCCATCGCGGCCGCCCGAAGTTTCTTGATAAATGAACCATGGGTTCAGCTGCACGAACTCCCGGCCGTTGAACGACCCGTCCGTCATAATCATCTGCGCCGTGTCCTCGGTCGCACACGACCCTACACCATCCTGATCGAGGATGACCGGAACCGATGGCCGTAGGCCAGTGTAGGACGGGGCAGCGATGCGATCACGCCACTCACTGCGAGGGATGATCTTTATTCGCTCTGATGCCAGCGGGCACCACTCGCCGGGCTTGGACACCCTGCCAAACGTGCCTGGTCGCCGACCCTCTGAGTCATCCCAATACTGATGAAAGTCTGCCCAGTCGCGTTGAATCGTATTCATCTTTATCATCCGCCTCTCTGTTTAACAGATTCAATGGCCGCCGCAGCCGTAGCTGGTAGCGGTGCCACCCAGATGCCCGACGCGGTTTTGCCATCCGCCGACAGCTCGCCCACTAGCAGCCACGCGGAAACGTCCCCGTTCTTTTCCTTCGCCGCGTCAATATACTTGACATACCCCGCATACCACTCAGGCATCTTGCCGTCGCGGCCGACAATATCGGGGTCGACGAATCGATATTCGTGTTTTTTGGTTTGCAGGTAATCACGTAATCCCATCAGCGTTGCCGCCTGGGCAGCAGTGCGGTCGGCGGTTTCGCCAACCACCATCACAAACCGCTTACCGGGGTCGGGGTTCGGCTCCGGCTCAGGATCGGGCTCAGGATCTGGTTCCGGTTCGGGTTCCGGCCCTGGCCCCAGACCGTTATTGAGTACGTGAATCAGACACGTCGCCTTACCGTCCACGGCCACCGCCAAGGCAAAGATGTACGTGCCCTTGGTTCGACTGGCAAACACGGCCGTGCGTTTGTCGCTGTCGATATAGAACATTGCCACCGCTTCCGCCGGGGAGATAGCCCACGACAGACCCGCACCATCGGGCACCTCGGTACGCAGCACCACCAGATCACCGGCCGCTACTTCGTTAGGCGCGATGATCCGCGGCTCCTCTTGCGGCTGGGGCGTAGCCGCCTGCGTAGTCCGCGCACACGTGTAGACCAGGCACAGAAGGACGGCGAAGAATAGGAAGGTTTTGCGGTTCATTTCAATTTCCTTTGCGCAAACAAAAAAGGCATTGCAGTGTTGTGGCACCACAATGCCTTCTGTTTGCTATTCCAACGGCAGGTTGCAACCTGCCGAAGTTGTAACGATTTTGGTTTACATCAGCAGCAATCGCAATCGCAGAGGCATTTTTCAAACTCGTCGATCTTGCCCTGGAGTAGATCTGCCTTGTCGGCCTGTCCGCAACAGGCGCACGTACAGGCCATGGCCCGCAAATGTCCCTTGGCCTTTTCCCATTCCATTGCTCTGAGCATCGCACCCAGCGTGGGCTCACAACAACTCGATTTGCTTTCTTCACTTGCCATAATACTTTTCCTTTTTCAGAATTAAAAACGGTACGCCAACCTACTTCGGCTGGCATGAATACAAAATTAAAACACCCAGGATTGCGGCGGCCGTAATCACCGCTGCATTTTTCCATGACTTTTTGACTTCATCGCTCACGGCTGGCCCTTGTAGAAAAAGCGGACTCGCCAACGATTGCGGTAGCCCGGCAACCGTTCAACCGTGACTGCCGACAGTGCGGCCGGAAAGGGACAGACGTTACGGGCCGCGTAAATGGCATCCTCGGTATCACTGGCCTCGACAACCGTCCACAACTCAAACCGCGAGAAAATCAGCCCCACGGCCATGCGGACGATCCGCCAGAGTCGAACCAGGATCGGGCGAGCTGGTGCCCTAAAGTCTGCGTTCATCGGCACCTACCCCGCAGCGATCGCCACGCCCTAACCCGATTGAGAATCCGCCGTGGCCGTTGCACGATTCGCTTAGCCGTCCGCCTAACAATCGTGCGAACAGGTTTTGCTTTGGCAGCAACAGGTTTTGTCGCTATCGGCCGGAGCGAGCCCTTCGTGTACGGCACAATCAACCGCGGGACCACGCACAAGGGGCCGTCGCAGCCTTTTACCTCGGTCAATATGATCGGCACGGGACACGTCACTATCCCGCTCGGGGATACGACACATTCCGCGGATGAGGCTACGCTCGCGGCGCAGGTAGCTAACACAAAAACAAACAAGCAAAATAGGGTACAAAATCGCATGAGCGATTCTCCATGAAAGGGTTTTCATAATAAAAGGGTTTCAGATTTCAGGTGTCAGAGCACTTTACGGTACAGTCTTTTTCGGAGTAGTAATACACGTCGTCATCTGCAAACGATAGCAGCATAGTACCTGTACGCCACCGTTCAGTTACGGATGGTGCCCTTGGCCCTACATCTGTGTTCCCGCGACGGTTCACTGCCACCGCTCGCCTCTCTGCTTCTTCGCTACAGTGGTGGTTGTTTCCTTGATATGGTTCACCACATGCAACACAATAACCCATTCTCTATTCTCCGTCCTCAGTCAATGTTTTCCGTAACGGGCTCGGCCCGGTTCCGGTTCCGCCACCATTGAATTAACTGGATCGCCGCCTGGATGAGCATTATCAGGCTCACGGGATCGATACCGGCTTTGTCCGACACCAGTTTAATTCGCTCGTTGTCGGGCTCGGCTACCAGGGCGGCATCGTTACCATCGGCCAGATCCACGATCAGCCCGTAGACGGCCACCCACGCCTCTCGGCTAGCGGCGATCTTACGGACGGTGTTGACCAGGAAGTCGTCGATCTGCGTGGTGGTTTTGATGGCGAACTCATCGGCAATGGCTAGCACTCGCAACGCCCAGTGCCGCACCTCTTCGGCGTCGGTCCATTTTGGGAACGGCCATAGATCCATCAGCCGCTTTAGCGGGATGTGTTCCATTGCCAGGCGGAGGAAGGCCAGAAGATCGAGTAATCGAAAACGCATGAGAATTCTCCTGTAAAAACACTATTTAGTTTGTTGTTCTACGCCTAAGCCGTAAGAGGCTCAGGCAAATCGCGCCGCCCAAAACCATCATCCCCACACTGGGCTCTGGTATCGGCGGGCCTGTAACGGCCGGAATGATGTACTGTCGCATCAGCCGCATACCGTTGATTTCATTGCCATTGGTGCTGGTGTCCGACGTTGAAACCAGCATCAGGTCGAGGTCGGGCACGATGTAGATCCATTGCCCGCCCCACCCCCAGGCAATGGCCGTGTCGTATCCTGCCAGTTCGCGCTTCCACCAAAAGTAGCCATAATCGTAGGTTGAAGATTCGGAAACCTGATCGCTCAGCGACTCGGCAACGAACGCGGCCGGAATGATCTGCTGGCCGTCCAGCTTGCCGCTGTTGAGAAACAGCAACCCAAACCGGGCCATCTCGCGCGGGGTCAGATACGTGTTGTAGCCGCCCGAGAAGATACCTTGCGGATCGCGGCCCCAGTGCTCGGCGTTGATATTCAACGGCTCGAACAGTTTCTCGTGAGCGTACTCACACGTGCTCTGGCCGGTAGCGTTTGTAATCACCGCACTGGCCAGGTGGGCCACGCCTGTCGAGTATTCGTAAACCGAACCAGGCGAGTAATCCAAACCTCGGTCTAGAATTTCCTGAACCCAATTGTCGCTAGGGCCGAACGTGTATTCGGTATTATCCTCCACCCAATCCAAGCCCGCCGTCATGGTCATCAGGTGGCGTACCGTGATATCCCGTCTGCCGTCCGAGCCGGAATAGCCCGCAAAATACTGCGGCATGATGCTAGCAACAGTCTGATCAACGCCGCTAATATGCCCCTCGTCGATGGCAATACCGATCAGGGCGGAAAGGATGCTCTTGCTGGCCGAGTGGATGTTGTTGGCCTCGAATCGCGTGCCGCCGTGGAAATACTCTTCGTGGACGATAGTGTCGTTTCTCACCACCAGGATGCTTTGCAGGCTCTGCCCTGACGCCACGGAGGCCACGCCGTCCGCAATGG
>SDBV01001158.1_pt1 | contig 39307 bp, 35 predicted proteins | sample 2277081 | NCBI WGS metagenome assembly SDBV01 (sample SAMN10402039, study PRJNA504765) | marine sediment metagenome | isolation source: marine sediment core GS10_PC15, 223 cmbsf | place: Arctic Ocean: Southern Knipovich Ridge | collected 2010 | reverse complement strand
ACTATTAGCGCTGAAGCCGAAGACGAGGCGGTGGCAAAGAAGATCGTTGAAGAATGGGCCGATACCGCTATTCGAGCTGCGAGACGGACGGATTATCTTCGGACTGGGATGATGTCGGAAATTTTCGGACAGGAAGAAGCTAAGCTCAAGGAAAACTTCGAGAAGGTATTGGCGAAGCTGGAAGCGGAAAAGACTGAATTCGATGTAACCCTTATGCGCGAAGAACTGACGCTAAAAGTGCAGTTGATCAACGAAACCGAAGCAATGGAAAAACTGACGCGACAGACGCTTGCCGACGCCAAGGCTCGTTTGACGGTCGTGAGCCAAAGTCTCGGCGGTGAAGATAAGGTTATCAGGCTTTTCAGGTCCCCTGCAGATACGGCCTATTGGCTTATGGAAGGCGGCGAGAAGGACCCTTCTGAGAAGGGACTTGTGACAGAAGTAACTAATGAGGTCTATTTCAAACTGAAAGAAGAAGAGCAGGTGGCGTTACGGGATGCAGCCGCTTCGCAGGCAACGCTGGAAGAGTTGACCGCTCAACTTGATGAGTTGGATGCGGACAAGAAACTACTTCTGGGACAAATCGCCAAACATGAGCGGATTTTCAAAACGCTTCTCTCTGAAGAGACCCTTGCGCGGGAAAGCTATGAGCAAATCGGGCAAGTTAAATCCATAAGCGCTGCCTTTGGGGCGCTGGTTAGAGGCGAAAAGGACGCCTTGGGACTTAACAGGCTTTCCGATACGATAGCGACAATGCGGACACAGCCATTGCGCAAGAGAACAGTGGCGATTCTTTTTGCTTGTCTTGGCTTCGCCTTGAGTTCTTGCTATGTGATTGTTGATGCATTGTACAAACCCGTGATTGAAAAGTTAGAGTCTTAAGGTGGCCTTTCAGGATCATGGTGCATTCGCACCGGGAACGACAGGCACCTCGATGGACAACATTGCAGGGATAAATCGTCCGTTGGCCTATGTGGCCATGCTGCTTGTGCTTACGGCTGCCCTTCTTAGTAACCAGCTTTTGCTCTTGCTGCTGGCGGCGTTCTTGTTTGTATTCCTCTTGCCCTTCGCTTATGGCCTCACCATAGTTTTTCTGGCGGTTCTGCTTGGCCTGAATGTTCCAGTCAGCGAAGTTCCAATACAGATGCCGGGATTTAAACTCTACGGCGCGGACCTGCTGTTGTTCTTCATGGCCGCATACGCATTGCACAGTCTCTGGCGCACTACTATGGGCACTGGGACTCTCGCGGTGAAGCCTGTGGGTGAGAGACGAATTATCGCCATCACTTTGGCGACCTTTTGCTTCGGCTTCCTTGTATTGGGGAAGGGGCTGTTCGTACAGCATTATGGTTTGAACGATGCGCTGGGTGATTTCCGCCGGCTATATTTCTACCCTCTGGCAATACTTGCGCCGTTGTTGCTTATCGGAAAAAATCGAAACTTAGATTGGCTGCAATATGCGATAGTTGCGGCTTGCTGTATGGTGGTCGCGACCGGCCTTTATCGAACGGCTACGGGGCAGTCCTGGCAGTACGAGAAATACACTCAGTACACGTATGAACCGCGCTTGCTTTCATCGACGGAGACGGTGACGCTTGAACTGGGGATAGCGTTTCTTGCGGTGACTATCAGGCAGAAGATCGGAACCTTTCGCAAGCTGTGCGCTGTTGGATTAGCGGCTGTGTCGATGGCTATGCTTTGCATAAGCGGGTGGCGGCTTGCATTTGGCTTTGCCTTGATCGCGCCACTGTTGGCGCTGGCGATCCAGGCGCGATTGAGAAAGGAAAACCTGTTTGGCGTTGTGAAGGTTTTATGCGCCGTCCTTTTCATGATCGCTGTTACGGCGGGGATAATGTCCGTGGCATTCGAGGAGGAGGCCTCGGTTCAAGTGGAGCGTCTGGTTGACAGGATAAAGTATTTCGACATCACATCAGACGCCAGATATTACTCGTGGCAAGCGGCCTTTGCTGAATTCGCGGATGAACCTGTCCTTGGGACGGGTCTGGGCCACCAGTTGTTTCAGTTTTTCCGCGCTGGAGACGGCGCTTGGCTGGGCAAGAGCATGACGGTTCATTGTTATCCGCTGGACATACTTTATCAGGCGGGTGTTGTGGGGCTTGCGTTTTTTGCGATACTGCACTTCATGTTCAATGTGTATCTGCTTCGCAAGATGCCTTCGATTCCAGAGAAATACAGAGCAACGGCAATTGGCCTTTACGTTGGGTATCTGTGCAGCTTTGGCGTGCATTTTCTGGAGCCGTTCGCAACGGGTGGAATTGTCGCTTTGTATCTTTCAATGGGTTTCTTGATAAGGCTGGCGCGTTTGTCATCAGAAGAATCTACTGCAGAAGATCCAACAGCCGCGTGATGCTTTGCCGGTGTTGTGGGCTGCTTCGATACGCGTGTGCGTATGCTTTTTTTCCGGCCTCGAAATCGCCCTTTATTTCAGCTTCAACACCCATGTTGAATAAGGCGTCAGGCTCATCAGGGTGAGTTGAAAGGATAGTTTTGTAAAGCTCCAAGGCATCCTCCCATCGGCCGAGCCTGCGCAGTTTTCGTGCGTGTTCGAGCAAGCCTGCAATATCCAAATCAGCGGCAGCTTCTATTGACTTGTCCGAGGCTAAATCATATTCCTTCAATGCTTCGGAAAACTTTCCTGCATCCCACAGCGTCTCGGCAAGCGCATAATGGGCAATGCGTTTCTGCGGCGCACGCTGTATGCTCTTTCGAAAATCGTCTTCAGCCTGGCTAAGGCCGCCTTGAACATATGAGACGTGTCCACGGGCAAGGGTGGTTGCAAATGAGGCGTACGAATTCTGGCCAGGGGATACAGCCATAGTTTCCAGAATCGAATCAAAATCGTATACCTTTATTGCTAGATGGCTGAAGCGATGATTTTCAAAACCTGAAACAAGCGAATCGGCTTTCGTGTATAAGTCGCTGGCTTGCTTCCAGTCGCCGCGTTGTTCTGCCATTACTCCACTTTCCATTACATTTACAAAAGCTGCCACCTTCTTTGCGCAGAGTTGATAAGAAAACACGTTGAAGCCGACTACTAAGAAGACAAGCGCCACGGAGGCTATAACCGTTGAGCGGATTGAAGGTGCTGTGCCCGGCCCCGTTTCTTTACTTTTCCTTTTCGCGAAAAGCGCGCCGCAGCTAATCCCGAAAAAGAAAGGGAAGATAGGCAGTGCGGCGAAGGGCTGAACAAGGGTCGTGAAGAAGAATGCGAGCCACATTGCCAGCAGCGGTTTTGCTAATGTGTAGTCGTTGGGGGACACGGCGCGCTTTGCCAAACGGGTCAAGGCTTTGAAGCAAAGCCATAGATAGGCGACGAGGCCAAACACGCCGCATTCGATTAATAGTTTGAAGGGAACGCTGTGAATGGTGACGCCGCCGGCCAGTTGCGCGTGCTCAGAGGCGGCAATAACGGAATCGGAAACGCCTATGCCTGTTCCCAGGAGGGCGTAACGCGGTAACAGTTTCAACGCGGCAAGATAAGCTCCCATTCTGCCCGCCATGGACGGATCCTGGTTGCTGATTAAGAGCAGCATTCTTTGCCAGAACCCGGAGTAGGCGATTGCTGCCAGCAATAGGAGCAATGCAACGAGGTGCGGCCTGAGCTTTGGTTTGCCGCGCGTGCTGAATGCTAGGGCTGCCACGACCAGGATTACTGCTATGATGATGCTTGTTCTGGACAGTGTTGTGAAGATTCCGCATACGAGAAACGCCGAACCAAGGACACGTAGCAGGCTGGCACGGAGGCCGTTTGATTTTTCGTATGCACCGAACAAGACTAGGGCCAGAGCGGCCAACATCGGCAAGGCGCCTTGATTGAAATCGTCTCCGGCAACCGCCATGCGGGTTCCTAGTTCGTTCCATTTTTCAGGTGTTACCCTTAGGCTGGTCTTCAGCAGGGTGTCAACAAGGGTGGGCACCAAAAAATGCAAATGACAAGATATGGCCAAAAGCGACAATAGCGCGGCGGAGGCGCAGAAGGCTGTACACAAAGCTTTGGCGGCGCGCGTGGAATCGATGGTTTCGCTTACCGCATAGAAGAAAAGGACGTAGGATATGTAGACGCATAGAAGCTTTAGCGAAACTGGTCGGTCGGCTGAGAAGATGACGGACACGGCGACGGCCAGCAGCAAGACAAGAATCGGGAACTCGAATCCCGTGCGAGACAACGAGAACTTTCGTGTACGGAGTTTCTTGGCAGCAACAAGCAAGATAAGAACCGCGCCTGCAATTCTTGTGAGTGTAATATCGGTTCCGGGGATGCGCTGAAAAAGTTCCCATGGCAGCGCGAGGGCTACCGTGAGCAGCAGGAATAATTCCAGGCTTGGCCGGCTGATATTTTTTTTATGCGAATTCATAAATTTGCTGCCATTAGTGCGTGGGCTCTCCAAGCAATACAATTTCGTTTACGCTCAGCATTCCTTCATCCAGCAGATATGAAAACTTGAGTTGTTTTCCTTTGAGCTTGCGCTCTGAGTTGAACACGCCCACGTAATCGTGAATCTTAAACGGCATTCCTTCGGCGTTGGGCTTGGGGGCGTCGGAAGATGAAAAGACTTCTATTTTTTTGGTCTTGAGGGCACCTTTGGGGTAGTAATCGTGGTCGGCCTTTGCTGTGGTTTTTCCGCTTTCCAAGAGGAAGGTCTGGTTTTCGGTCGGGTCCTTGGACATAAACTCGACTTTGCATACTGCTTGTTTCTGCCTGGGATTGCTGTCGTAACCTGTTGCCGAGACTATTCCCAGGCCGTGGACTTGAAAAGCTTGGTAATCGCGAACATCAATCGTAATGGACGAGCTGGGACCTAAACGCAAAGCGGTGTTTAGACGCCTAATGTTTTTTCCGAATGCTTTTTGAAGGTCTTTCAGTTCCAGCTTCGAGCGTCTGGCTTTGGGAAGCACGCTCACGGGTGCAACATATAGTTCACGCTTTTCAGTATCTCTCATGCTGGAAATCGTCAGTAGTGCCTTGCCGCTATAGCGTCCTGCGGGATGCACAAACGAAATGTCCTGTTTGAAAACCGTGCCGAATGGTGCTTTGTTCTCCGGCACTTGAAATCCCTGCGACAAAGTGGGTCCAGCGCCTGAGACCTCTACCTTTATTCTGTGAGCAGCTTGTGAAACGGCGGTGGCGGAGAAGAAAAGCGTGAATTGTAGAGTGGATCCTTCCTGATAGACTATCGGTGTGCCGGTCGTGCTCTTTCCGTCGACACTGAGATCGAAGCCCAGAAGTTGCACGCCTGCAAGATCGGATTCAGGTTCTCTCAGGTTCAAAGGTATCGGCATGTTGTAATCGGGAGTGATTTCGGAAAGGGAATTGTGTAGTTCCTCGATTGACGGCACTTCCTGCGCGAAACAATCTGAGGTCAACGCAGGGGCAAGAGCGATTGCACATAGAACAACGACTATCAAACAGCCGTCGTGAGCTTTGGGACGGCGATATCTGCGTGCCGTATACCGAAACCAAGGTTCCACCATGTGGGCAAGTATATGTGAGCGGATTGATTCAGTTCAATCGGCGGTATGAATGTTATTGACAAGTCTCTGTGGCAGAAGTAGAATCTCACCTGTTGTTTGTTGTGCTTTTCCGGGAGATAATCGATGGTCATGTCTTTGGTCTTTCTCGTCTGCTCCGTTGCAGAACCTGAGAATGTTCTTATTAATCCCGGTTTTGAAATGTCGGACACGGGGTATCTTGTGGGGTGGACTTCTCAAACGGTGGGGGGGAGATCATGGACACCGTTTCTTGAGGAATCGCATGAAGGGAAGGCTTGCATGCAACTTAAGGCGAGCACATCGGTGGAGCCGGGACGTGTTGAACTGTATTCTGATCCTTTTCCTGTGTTCGCGGGTGAGTGCATCGACTATGAGCTTTGGGCAAGAAACAAAGGTATGCCGCTGCACGGCCTTAGCATTGCGGCAGAGTGCCGCATCGAGGGCAGATGGAAGAGTATTCACACCACCCGCTTGAAAGCGCGCACTTCGATACCGGATTGGCGATCCTTGCGAGGGTTTACAGCAATTGTTCCAAACGGCGCAAATGAGGCGCGTTTGGTGGTGTCCGCTTCGAACAATACTGGGAATTCAAGCTTCGAAAATATACAGGAAGGCTCTCCGATGGGATGGGAGGCAAAACTGGCCGGTAAGAGCCGTTGGAGGCCAACTACGGACCAATTCCATTCAGGCAAGAGATCAATGGTGCTTCAAGGGGAAGGCGCCGGCATGAATGAGTGGGTCTTGCTGGCATCTGACAGTTTCCCTGTCGAAGCTGGCGAGGAATTAGATTACGGGTTGTGGGTGCGCTGTGAGGGCAAGCCCACATATCAGTTGCGTTTGACCCTACGGTGCAATTTCGACGGAGTGTGGAAACCTGTTCACTCGGTAGGTATTGACGGAACAGAAGCGACCGAATCATGGCAACCGCTTGGCGAAACAAAGGCCGTCATTCCGGACGGCGCAAGCGAGGCCAGGTTGAGCGTAGTGGCCTCGCGCTCCGAACCAGACACCGTCACTTGGTATGTTGACGACGTGAGGTGTCCAAAGACCGACGACGTAGTCTATTACGTGGATGATTTTGCGTGCAGAGTCACGTCTTTTGCTGAGTACATCAAGGAGAAGAAGGGCTCGAAAGCGCTCGAAAACATAGCTCTGATAGGCGTGGACACATTGCGCAGAGATGAACTTGGCTGCTATGGCAGTGACCGAACATGGACGCCAAACATAGACTCGCTTGCGGCGGAAGGGGTTCTGTTTGAAAAAACTACGACCGCATCCCCGTGGACGAAGCCTTCTTTCGCTTCGATTTTCACTTCCCTGTATCCGTCACAGCACACCACCGAGCATATCGAGACGCCGCTGCCTGAAGATCTGCAAACGCTGGCGGAGTCGCTCAAGGAAGCGGGATATTTCACCGCGGGATTCGTGTTCAGCGCCGTGGACGGTTTCCTGGGGGCCAGCATGGGCTTCGGCCAGGGTTTCGACGTGTACTTCCAAAGCAGCTCTGAAGAGCAAGTTTACGAGGCCTGCCAGAAGTTTCTGGAGACAAACGCCCAGCATCTGGAATCAATGGACGGCGGTGGAATATTCATTTTTTATCACATATTCGCGCCACACCGTCCACACATCAACAGGAATGCCGGCGTTGTTCAGAACGAGGGACTACTGGGCACCGTACACATAGATACGATCCCTCACATGCGAAACATTGCCGGCGGCAAATACGTCCTCGGCGAGGATTACAACGAACACGACATAGCATACATCCGCAAATTGTACAGTTGGGAGGTAAATTACACAGACCAGATTGTTGGCCGTTTTATCACCATGATGAAGTGGACGAATCTTTATGACAAGCTTAACGTCGTGTTCTGTGCCGACCATGGGGAACTGTTCGGGGAACGTGGAGAGTATGGGCACGGCAACTGTTACGACGCGTGCGCGGGGACACCCTTGATTCTGCGTTTCCCAGGCACGCTTGCGCAAGGCATAAGGAACGACTCGGAACTTGTCAGCAACCTGGACATAATGCCGACTCTTCTGGAATTGGCCGATGTCCCCATTCCGGACCAGTGCCTGGGCAAGTCATTGATCAAATCAGGCGAATCGACAGGAAGACACTCGTACACAAGCCAGTTTGGCGTATGCGAAGACGTCGACCACGGCTGGTTCTCCATAAGCGACCAAGATCATAAGCTGGTCGTGCGAAACACAGGCAAAAGGACAAGAAACTGGGATTTTCTGAAAGACCCCTCCCAAGTGTCCTACGAACTATTCGATCTAAAAACCGACCCCCTCGAAAAACAAGACATAGCAAAAGAAAATCCAAATGCGCTCGAAAAACTACGCCTAGCAATGAACAACCACTTCAAATTCGTCAACGCCGACGCAAACCAACCGCTAGGCGCACGCAACACAGGAGACGTAACGGTATCCGAAGAAACACGAGAACAACTAAGAGCTCTGGGATACGTTGACTGATTGGTTAGGATTATGAGATTGCCTGGCGGCTACGCTTGGGCCAAAACCAGCGAGAGAGTAATGAAATAATGATTACAAGAAGACTCGTAACGTTTGGTCTGTTTGCGCTCATTGCCATGATTATTATTTTGAGCATGCTGCCGGGTAATGACCGCTCCATGAGAAACGGGGAAACGACAGGGAGCTTATCACAGCAGACCGAAACCCCAGAAGAATCCACGGTTTCAAGCACCAACACGCCAGAGACACTCTCGGTAGCTGTGGCAACCAGCACGCTCAAGGGTAGAGCCTATGACATCGACACCAAAGATGGAATCGCTGGCGTTGTGGTCGAGTTGAATGATCGCCAGACAGCTACCGGAACGGACGGATACTACAGTTTCACCGGACTGGAGGAAGGACGCTATCAAGTAAGCTTTCTTGTGCCGGAGGGATATGTCGGCCAAAACCAGCGCCTAACTTCCAAGCCCGTATATGTAGCTCACGGAACCGAAACGGAAGGTATGGACGTATCACTGTGGAAGGGCGTTTCGATTACCGGAGTTGTTGTGGATGCGTCTGGCGCTCCTATACCTGACGCAGACGTCTTCGGCGATGTCGTCACGAATTTCTATTGGAATGAACAGACTAAATCCGATCAGCAAGGGGTATTCGAATTGGCGGGTGTGATGGCTAACTGTGAGGTGCTTATACATGCAGTCAAGGATAAACTAGTCAGCGGGCATCACGGACCCTTCACTATAGGTAAAGACGGCTTGCATGGACTCGAAATCGAACTGCTTGAGGGGGGTGGAGTTTCAGGTATTCTTGTTGACGAGTTTAGAGAACCGCTTGCTTATTGGCCGATCGTTGCCTGGAACCGAACGGGAAAGGGGGAAACAGAAACGAACTCAGAGGGATCATTTGAAATAACGGGTCTGCCAAGCGGTAATTATGAGTTGGTGGCGCAGCCCCTTTCGCTGGCCGGGCGAGGGGCGGCAGGATGGCTTCCTCTTGATCGTGTAGAGGTAGCTTTCGGCGAAATGGTGGAACAGCTTGTCCTTGTGTATGGCGACGGCCTCAAGATTTCCGGGCGTGTCGCCGATGAGAATGGCTTTCCAAAACACGGCCTAGTTGTTCGTGCGTATGAAAAAGGTGGGGCTAAGCATCGTGAATTCACTACACTCACCGGGGCGGACGGAACGTATCAGTTTGTGGGTCTCGATGAAGGAGACTACAGCGTCACCGCTGTGTACCCAGGCGGCTCCAATGCTTACTCAGGCTCGGTGCCTGCGGGGAGTACAGATGTAGACCTCGTCGTAAAACCCTTTGGCTCCGTTGAGGGACAAGTTATAGATGCCGGCACACGCCAACCCATTGAAGAATTTGAGATTCATTTTCAGCGCGGGAGGATTGGCGAATTGTCGACACACCACCTTACTGAGGAATTTGACCACGTTCAGGATACAGAAGGGCACTTCTACAAAAATGAACTGCCCAGAGGCAAAAAGACCATAATTGTCAAAGCAAAAGGCTACGCGACTTCATTTGTTGTAGCAAACGTTAGTCCCGGAGAAACAACTACTGATGTAATTGTTGAGTTAGAGCGGAGCAACATGTTAACAGGCATGGTCACGGACGCCTTGGGTAATCCAATTCCTGATGCGATGGTGTTCTACGACTCAATGCCTTCGGATCCGACAGGTCATCCCCGGGACGAGATCATAGCCCGCTCGAACATGGCTGGCGAATTTGAGGTCGAGTATCTTCCGCAGGGCCAAGATGAGATAACTGTATTTCATCCTGATTACACGTGGGCTTCCGTCAAATTTCCCGACGATGAAATGAATCTGCAATTACCCGCTGTTGTTCTCACGAGAGGCGGAACGCTTGAGGGCATAGTGACATTAGATGGCAAGCCGCTTCCCGGCGTTAAGGTGACCGTTGACGCAACCGACGCGTTTTATCGGTATTACAGGACGAACAATGAAGGAACTTACCATATTGAGCATGTCTCGCTTGGGACTGTGCTTGCTTTTGCAACGCTTCAACCTGAGGGCAACCCCCCCCAAAATAGGCGGAGCCTAGTATTTGTGGATGCAATCGAAGAGGATAATACTACGAAGCTGGATTTCAATTTCGTGAGAACTTCCAGTTGCATTGAAGGGTTTATCTTGATAGACGGACAAGCTCCGCAGCAGGCTGGCCTGAAGATCACAGTTGAAACAGCTGGCGGTGAGGAATCATGGGATGTAGGCGTCAAGCCAAATGGCTGGTATAGAGAGGGAAGGGTTCCAGCCGGCCTGGTTCGTCTAGATGCGTTTGCTTTGAACGCCGACGGCATTCGTTACAACCAAGGCGTACAGTTTGAAATCGAACACGACAAGGTTGTTCGGCAGGATTTCCATCTGAGTTCGACACATTAAGAACCATGTTACTAGACTTGGTTCCAGCGGCTCTTCCGGCTAGTCAATTTCTTTCACGCGCAGGCAGGCTACTTCTCTGCCGTCTGGTTGACGTTCCAAGGGCGGGATGGTTTGTGTGCATGCCTCGTTTGCGAAGGGACATCTGGGATGGAATGCGCAGCCTGCGGGTGGATTGAGTGGTGACGGCGGTTCTCCGTAGATGGGCGCGCCTTGTTTGGCTTTTTCCTTGTCGGGGTCGGGTGTTGGCACGGCGCTGATTAGGGCGCGGGTATATGGATGAACTGGTGTGTGGAAAACCATTTCGGCGTCACCGAGCTCGACGATTTTTCCCAGGTACATGACGGCGATTCTTTGCGCTATGTGTTTTACTACTGCTAGGTCGTGGGAAATCAGGATTAATGTGAGGTCGACTTTCTTGCAGAGTTCGGAGATTAGGTTGAGCGTTTGGGCTTGCACTGAAACGTCGAGCGCGGAGACTGGTTCGTCGGCGACAATTAGTTTTGGCCTGAGCGCGAGCGCTCGTGCAATCGCTATGCGCTGGCGTTGTCCTCCGGAGAATTCGTGTGGATATTTTCTCATGAAACGCGGGGCCAGGCCGACCAGTTCCATAAGCCGCGCAACTTCCTGCGTAACCTTGGACTTCTCAACAATTCGATGCGTCTTTATGGGTTCTGCAATCGCGTCGAACACCGTCATGCGAGGATTCAAAGACGCGTATGGGTCCTGGAAGATCATTTGAAAGCCTGGGCGAAGCTTTCGCAATTTTCCGGCGGACAGTGCGGACAGGTCTTGACCGCAAAAAACGATTCTTCCCGCTGTGGACTTGGTCAATTGCATGACTGCGCGTGCCAAAGTTGACTTGCCGCAGCCGGACTCGCCAACCAGGCCTAAAATCTCTCCCTGTGCCACATCGAGACTCACTCCGTCTACGGCACGAACGTTGCCAACAACTCGTGCGGTTATCATCCCACGGCGCACGGGGAAATGTACTTTCAAGTCGTGTATTTCGAGAATGTTATCGCTCATATCTCACCATCCTGGACGCGGACACAGGCTGATTCGTGCTCCCGCTCAACCTCGGACAAATGACAGTCAATTTGCCTGCATTTTTCAACAACATGCGAACACCGGGGAGCGAATGGGCAACCCTCGATTCGCTCAGTAAGGTCCGGAGGCATGCCGGGAATCGTCCGCAGAGTCTCGCCCTTGGCATGTTGGGAGGGCATGGACTCCATAAGCGCCGTCGTGTAGGGATGTTTCGGATGGTAGAAAAGCTCCCGTGTCTCGGCCGATTCGAGAATCCTGCCCGCGTACATGACAAGCACCCTGTCGCACATTTTCGCTATAACGCCGAGATCGTGCGTAACGAGTATGACGGCCGTTCCGTCCTCCTTTTGCAGTTGCTTCATAAGGTCGAGCACTTGTGCCTGCACGGTGACATCCAGGGCGGTGGTCGGCTCATCGGCAATTAGCAGGTCGGGTTTGGTGATCATGGCCATTGCGATCATTACGCGCTGCCGCATACCGCCGGAAAGCTGATGCGGATACTCTCCAAGAAGCCTTTCGGCGTCCTGGAGGCCGACCGACTTGAGCGCATCGATGGCTCGTGGCACAGCCTCATCGCGGGTAGCGTTTTCATGTATGCGCAATGGCTCGGCAAGTTGTTTTCCAATTCTCATGTAAGGATTGAGCGCGGTCATGGGATCCTGAAAAATCATGGAAATCCGCTTGCCGCGAACCGACCTGAGCTCCTCCGGTGAACAATGCAGTAAATCTATCCCGTCCAGAAGCGCTGTGCCATTTTCCACTCTACCTGGAGGGCTGGGCACAAGGCCGAGCAGTGAATAGCACGTCACGGACTTGCCGGAACCGGACTCGCCCACTATGCCAAGCGTCTCACCCGGCTCGACTGAGAACGAGACATCCTCGACGGCACGCACGACACCTTCGCGTGTGTGAAATCGCGTCACAAGATTCTCGACAGTCAATAAAGCCATAAACGAAACTAATCCTTCGATGCGCGTGGGTCGAGCGCGTCGCGTAAACCGTCACCCAGGAAATTCAACGAAAAAAGCGTCAATGATAACGCTATGCTTGGGAAAATTAAGAGCCATGGGTATTCTTCCATGGATTCCACGCCGGATTGTATGAGCAGTCCCCAGGAACTCATGGGGGGCTGGACGCCTAAACCCAGGAAACTCAAAAATGCTTCCATGAGCATAACGCGCGGGATTGTGAGTGTGGTGTATACGATTATTGGGCCAAGCGCGTTCGGGATAAGGTGTCGCAGGATTATTCTTCTTTGAGGTAGACCCATTGCAACAGCGGCATCAACGAAATCCATATGGGTGAGCGACATTACCTGTCCGCGGATTATCCTCGCCATGGTTAGCCATTGGACTGCGCCGATTGCTACGAACAGCAGGACAAACTGCCGACCGAAATACACCATTAGAATAATTACGAAGATTGTGAATGGCAAGGCGTATAGAATATCGACGAAGCGCATCATGACTGAATCGAGGCGACCGCCTACATAACCCGCGATTGCGCCGTACAACACGCCAACGATGAGCGACACGGCGGTGGCGCAGAAGCCCACCAGCAACGAAACGCGGCCGCCGTAGAGAACACGCGTCCATAAGTCCCTGCCGAGTTCATCAGTGCCCAGCCAATGGCTGAAGGACGGCTTGGAAGCGCCCAGATCGAGGTCCTGCTCTTCGTATGTATAATGCGTCAGCCAGGGCGCCATCACCGACACGAGAACGCTGATGGACAGAATGACCGCGCCGACTACCGCCAAGCGGTTCCTGATAAGACGCCGCCACGCGTCTTTCCATAACGACGTGCCTTTTTCTATTTCTATTGCGGCAACCGTGCTCATCCAGTTTGCTCCTCAATCGCCGTGCGCACTCTCGGATCCAGCCAGGCCACCAATATGTCCGCGAGTATATTGAACAAGACCAGAAGCGTGGCATAGAAGAGGACCGTCCCCAAAACCATTGTGTAATCTCTGTTAAATGCCGACTCGATGAATTTCTTGCCAAGACCGGGCACCTGAAAAATCTTCTCGACAGCGAACGAACCGGTCAGCAGACCTGCGGTGGCGGGACATAGAAAGACTACTACAGGTTGTATGCCGCCACGAAGACCATGCCGCAAAACGACTTTTGTCTCGGACAGTCCCTTCGCGCGGGCCGTGCGAATGAAGTCCTGAGCCATCACTTCGAGCATTCCGCCGCGGCTGAGACGGGCAATGTAGGCGGCATAAGCTGCGCCCAGTGTAATCGAAGGCAAGATCTTGTGGGCGGGGCTATCCCAACCCGCTACCGGCAGCCAGCCCATCCACAACGAAAATACCAGAACGAGAAGAGGCCCAAGCACGAAACTCGGAATGCATATGCCGAACATGGCCATAGACATCGGCACATAATCCTGAAGTGTGTTTGGCCTGAGCGAGGCTACAATTCCGGCGGACATCCCTATGACGAGCGCCACGGCCAAAGCATAAACGCCCAACTCCATCGACACGGGAAAACTCATGGCTATCTGTTCATTGACTGTGTACGACGGGTTTTTGAAAGAAGGTCCGAGGTCGCCTTTCATCAGCGAGCCCAGGTAATCGAGATACTGCCTGCCGAGCGACGCGTCCAGATTGTAATGCGCTTCCAGTGCCCGAATGACTTCCGGAGGCAGTTTCTTCTCGGCGGCAAATGGCCCGCCGGGAGCCAATCTAACGAGGAAGAAGGTGGCAGTAACGATAATGAATAGGACGGGAATAGTTTCAAGAAGACGTCTTATGATGTATTTGAACATGCGCTTATTCTGTCTCTCTCGTGTTCCCTGCCGCTCGAATTATCGCGATTAGTTTAGCTTTTATGATGTGTGAAACCAAGTCTTCGAAGATGTAAGAACGTTTTGCAGAAACTTCTTGGCCCAGGCCCCCTAAGAAGCAAGAGGTTTAACTGCGATGCCTACGCAGTCGCCCTGGTATACCATGGTCTTGAGCGATTCGGCCAACTGAGGATCGGTTTCCATGACCAGGTCGCACAGCTTGCTCTGTCTGTCATCGCCAGCTTGCCGTTGGACGCCAATGTCTCCAAAGCGCATATCCGTCGTGAAAACCCTCAGCGTTTGGAGGCCGGCGACTTCGGTCAGAAGATAGGTCATCCCATCGGGAAGAATCCGCCAGCAATCGACGGGATGCCGGTGTATATTGAAGTTCCACGGAACAATGATGCCGGTGAGCCCTCCAGGTTTCAGAACGCGCGCCAATTCACGAAACCACGCATGAAGATTCTGCGTGTGCTCGATACACTGTCCGGATATCACGACATCGAAACTATCCTCCTTAAAGGGCCAGGAATAGGGTTCCGGGGCGACGCAGTCCACATTCTTACCCGGTTCGAGATCCATGCCAACATAGTCCCACCGGGAACCGGCGAGCAGATCGCGATAGCAGTCGTCCTCAGCTATTTGCATACTGCCCACATCAAGAACTCGCAACGGCCTGGACTTGTCCAAGGTGCTCAAGATCTTTTCCATCACATGCATAGATGAGGGATGCATTTTTCCTCCCTGTGGTTTCAAATTTCAAGAGCAGCACACTAATCAAATTCGGGATCGTCTGCATGCACGCCTAAGTTTCCAGATCGAAATACAGGTCTTTGAACGAAATGTAGCCTAACTGGTTTTTCTCCACGCCCTTCAACTCAGGAACCTTGAGGTACATTCGTGTGTAGAAATAAATGGGTACGAAAGGAAGGTCATGCATAAGAATGTTTTCTGCCTGTCCTAACAACGCTATGCGCAACTCGGGATCGGTGGCTTGTCTCGCCATCAGAATGAGCCTGTCAAACACTATTGATGAGTAGCCTGTTCGATTATTGCCGTTGCCAGTGGTGAAACATTCGAGGAAGTTTATCGGATCGTCAATATCGCCAATCCATCCTGAACGCGCTATGTCGTAGTCCAGCCTATCCATTGTAGACAAATACACGTTCCAGTCCTGGTTGAGCAAGGCGACGTCAATATTAAGATTCTTCTTCCACATTTGCTGGATGGCTTCGGCGATAATCTTATGGCTTTCGAGCGTGTTGTAAAGGATTTCTATCGTAGGAAGCCCTTCGCCGTTGGGATACCCGGCTTCCGCTAAGAGTTCCTTCGCCTTTTCAATGTTGTACTCGACCGGCGACTTGCAGGTGTAGCCGGCGATGTTCGGTGGAGTATAGAAATAGGCCGGTTCCTGCCCGCCTCTTAAAATCTTTTCCACTATTGCCACGCGGTCAATGGACATCACCAAAGCCATGCGTACTTTCCTGTCGTTAAGCGGCGCTTTGGTAACGTTTAATCGATAGTAGTAAGACCCAAGGTAGGGATAAATGTGGATAAGCTCGGGATTTTGTTCCTGGTAAACGGGAATCTTGTTCAGAGGTACAGTGGCGGTCATATGCAATCCGTCAGTGCGAAAGGTGCGCTCTTCCGTTTGCTCGTCAACGATGGGAAAGAATTCAATAGCGTTCAGCTTGACGTTGTCGGCGTTCCAGTAGTTTTCGTTCTTGACGACCTTAATTACCCGGTTCGGTTGCCAGGTTTCAAGTTTGAACGCACCGTTGCTAACCATATTTCCAGGACGCGTCCATTGTGTCGCCAACTCATCAATAGCGCCGAACTTTTCGATTGTCGCCTTATGTACCGGGAAATACGAGTTGTGAATCTGCATCGCCAGAAAATACGGCGTAGGGTTGTTGAGCGTTACCTCAAGCGTATAGTTGTCAACGGCACGAACGCCCACGAGAGAAAAATCTTCCAACTTGCCGTCGTTATAATCTTTGGCGTTCTTGATGCAATGCAGCATGTACGCGTACTTGGAACCGAGGGCGGGGGAGAGGATGCGTTTCCAGGAGTATACGAAGTCGTGTGCGGTGGTCGGATCGCCGTTAGACCATTTTGCGTTTTTTCGTATGTTGAATGTGTAGACGAGTTTGCCCTTAGATAAACTCACGTTCTCGGCAACTCCTGGCCTAATCTTAAGTGTGCCGGGGTCTCTGTCGACAAGGCCGTCGAACATTGCGGACGTGAGGCGGTGTTCGGCCACGCCTGTTGTTATTTGAGGATCCAGGCCTTCAGGCTCAACGCCGTTGTTGATGAGGAGAACGCCTTCGCGTGCAGCGGCAATTGTCGCCGGATCCTTGGGCGAGCAACCCACAATCGTCACAAAACAAGCGATCAACACAATTACGTATAAGCTGGTTTTCACAGGAATCACCCTCCGTATAAGTTATTAAGGCCGCACCGCCAAAGTTTGACAGCGCGGCCCTCATTAACATTCTGTTCTAGCTGCGAGCGCGTCCGCCAACACCCTTTGTGGCCTTGGTTATTTTCTTGGCCTCTTCTTTTGGCCGCAACGCGCGCACTTTTTGTCCGACGCGCCACATCTCAGAATTGCGCATCTCGTCAAGTTCTTTGTTCAAGCGCGTTTTGTAGTCTTTCTTACCGCAAACCGAGATAACGCGCTTGGCTTCCGCGCCGGACTTCACCCGCTCATACAGTTCTTTGAAAACAGGCATGACGGCTTTCTTGAACTTGGGTTTCCAATCCAATGCGCCGCGCTGGGCGGTCGCCGAACAATTCGAGAACATGAAATCCATGCCGTTTTCGTCCACAAGGCGAATCAAGCTTTGCGTTAACTCTTCAACTGTTTCGTTGAAGGCTTCACTTGGACTGTGGCCGTTCTTGCGCAAGGTGTCGTACTGCGCTTCCATGACCCCCGCCAACGCACCCATCAAAATGCCGCGTTCGCCAGTCAGATCGCTGTTTGTCTCGTCCTCGAAGGTCGTTGGGAAAAGATATCCCGACCCAACGCCGATGCCTAAAGCGAGGCAACGCTGTTTGGCCTTGCCGGTCGCGTCCTGGTACACCGCGTAGCTCGAGTTGATGCCAGTGCCGGACAGGAAATTGCGCCGGACTGACGTGCCCGACCCTTTAGGCGCAACCAAAATCACGTCCACGTCCTTCGGAGGCACGACTTTGGTCTGTTTTTGATAAGTGATCGAGAAACCATGCGAAAAATACAATGCGTCCCCCGGATTCAGGCATTTCTTAATGGTCGGCCAAATGATTCTTTGGGCGGCATCGGTGACCAGCATCTTAACGATTGTTCCACGCTGTGCGGCTTCCTCGATATCGAACAAAGTCTTGCCAGGTTTCCAACCGTCCTTTACGGCGCGGTTCCAATCCTTCCTAAACGCCTTCGACTGGCCAATGATTACCTTAAAACCATTGTCCTTCAGGTTAAGCGCCTGCGCAGGCCCCTGCACGCCATAGCCAATAACGGCAATTGTTTCATCTTTAAGCACCTTGCGTGCCTTGGCCAACGAGAATTCTTTACGGGTTATGACTCTTTCCTTAACACCCCCGAAATCTATAACCGGCATGGTGATTCCTCCTTCAACTTAAAACTTTTGTGATTTTCCTCAACAATATATATAAGCGCCATCCCAATTCCGATGATCTTCGCGAAGTCTCCGGCGCTAAACGAAAGCACATTATGCCAAATCCGGAGAGTGATTGTCACATGCAGCCCAATTAACGACGTGCTCGTCACGATTACCGTGAAACGAGGTTGCACAAGCAGGAGTCATTTGTTAACCACGAAGAGCAGGAAGAGGATTCTTTACCACGGAGAGGGAGGAGACACGGAGAGGATTTTCGGAGATTCGATTCTTATAGGGACAACAAGGGCCGCCGATGCTGGCTCGGGATTGGACTACTCAAAGAATCTTGACGCATTTGACACATTTTCACCTGATTCCGACACTTTCCCTATATATGCTTTTCCTATAGGACTTGCCGTAAAACGCAAAAACGTGTCAAACGTGTCAGAGAGGATATACGAATATGACTAAATGCGAGAAGAACACCCGCAGCAAGAGGCCTGCGGGGTATAATTAAGTATGGTGTCCCCGGAATTTCGGGGACACCATACTAAATTATGGTTATTTCTGCTTCCCGAAGACACGCCACTAAATTGGTCTCCTAACGGAGCCCCCAAAACAATTCTAAGAAGAATTGTCAAAAAGAATTTAGAGCGTGCCACACTGGTAGGGGAAGTTTTCTCCGTGCCTCGTCATCCTCCGTGGTTAAAAAATCTTCAAGCTCTTCAATTTCTTCATGGTGATTTTCATCTTCTCCGCCTCCCTTGCGCTCCGTCAGCCAATCGACCAACAGTTTTTCTCAAAAACTGTGCACGGGCTCCGTCAGGAGACCACACGCCCCGTTCTCACGCCCCAAAATGCCATCATATTCCAGCCTATCCGTTCGCCCCGCCACGCCCAGTTCCCGCGTTAATAAGCCATCTTTCTGGTATTCCAAGACACGCCACACTGGTAGGGGAAGTTTTCTCCGTTTCTCCGTGAACTCCGTGGTAAGAATCTTCTTAGTGTCTTAGTGCCTTGTGTGGTGGGTGTAGAATGGCGGTGTTTTGTGGGCTGTGCTTTGGTTTGTGTGTGTGGGTGATTAGGATTTTGGGACTTTTTTTGAATTCTCTTGCCAACAATGCTTGATTTGTGCATAATGTAAGATGCAATAGGCTTTTAGGGTATTTGGAGATATGTAATGCTTCTTGAAACAACTCGATTCGGCAGCATAGAAGTGGATGACGAAAGTGTGATAACGCTTACGCAGCCCATTCTTGGATTCCAGGAGTATCGCCGTTTCATTCTTTTGCCGGGGCCTGATGGCAGCATGGTGAAGTGGTTTCAGTCAATCGATTCGGGCGAACTTGCATTTATCTTGATGGATCCGCGCAAAGTAGTTGCGGATTATAAGGTCGATATAAGTGAGCGGGAGCTTTCTGAGTTGGCGGTCGAAAGTGTGGACGAGCTGGACGTTTATACTCTTGTGGTCGTTCCGCATGACAACTCCAAAGTGAGGACAAATCTTCGCGCACCTATCCTCATAAGCCCTAAGCACAGACTGGGCAAGCAGACTATTCTGGAACGGAGCAATTATCCGGTGCAGTTCTTCCTTGCGCAGGCAAATGAGAGCGACGAAAAGCTCGAGGAGGTGTCCAATGCTCGTTCTGACTCGTAAGGAGAATGAAAGCATCATGATCGGCGATGATATCGAGATCAAGGTTCTGGGAGTAAAGGACAATCAGGTGAAAATCGGGGTAGTGGCTCCTCGGTCGGTAGCTGTACACCGGCGGGAAGTGTACCTGGCCATCAAAGCGGAAAATGCCCAGGCTTCGTCGTCGCAGAAAGTAGAACAAATATCTAAGCTGATTCCACGCTAGAAAGGAAAGCTCAATGGATCTGCTTCTTGACGGGGGCCGAGACTTTCAAATTGAAGAGACGATTCCCAACTTGCTGGACGCCGTTAAAGAAGTAAGCGGCCACCTTGAAGCGAAGGGACGCGCCGTTATGTCAATAGTTGTGGACGGCGAAAGTGTGGACGCGGAGGAATTGAAGTCCGATGCAGGCCTGAAGCCCACAGCCGAGATTTCCACGTTAGAGATTTCTTCGAGCGATATTCAGGAACTAGTCAACGACAGTCTGCAGGAACTTCAGGAAGTGCTGCCAGAGTTGCCTCAGGCGTGCCATAGTTTGGCGGAGGTCTTTCAAGGGGACTCTCCAACAGATGGTTACGATGCTTTCGAGAAACTGGCGCATATCTGGGAGGATGTAAAGTCTCGCGAGCTTCAGGTGGCAAGTGTGTTAAGCGTCACTGAAGAGGAACTGGTTCTGGACGGCAAACCGTTTTCTGAAATCCACGGCGAGCTTAATTCGTTCCTCAAAGAGGCAGTAGAGGCCTTGAAAAATGAAGATTGTGTGTTGCTCGGCGATTTGCTTGAGTATGAACTTGCACCGAGGGCTGAAAAAGAGGCCCAGATTGTAGAAGTGCTTCAGAAACTCGCTGAACAACGATTCGGCTAGTGTCGCTAGGCATGGCATCACCACGAATTCTAACCTTTAATTTTCACGAACCCTACCTGTGTCTGATGGCCAAAACCGGATATCGATTTACGGTTGGTCTGTATGAATCTCCTCCTCTGGCTAGAACATGGCAAACAAAGTTTCGGCCTATCCCCAAAAACATTACGCTTGTCGAGGAACACGTTTGGCAGCGAGACCTTGCCGCGGGCAAATATGACTTGGTAATAGCCCAGAACGAAATGAACGCCCTGAGCGTCCTGAAGAACAACCCGAAAGGTACTCCGGCGCTAATGGTTGCGCACAACAGACGGAGCTTTTTGGAAACCACTATCGAGGGCAACCCGGAAGAAGGTGTCGATGCTTACGCAAACCTGCTTGAACAATTACAGCAGTCTTTCGATTTTGTGTTCATATCGGAATCAAAACGGAGGGACTACAGAATTCCTGGTGTTGTGATCAGGCCGGGAATCGACATAGATGATTATGCCGTTCGAGAGGGTGAAGGATACGTCGGAGATGATGAGCGCGTGTTGCGAGTGGGCAACTCTATGCGTTCGCGGGATTTGATGTTTGATGTCGACCTTCAAGAGAAGATTTGCGAGGGGTTCGACAATGTCATCGTTGGTGAGGATCCGGGCATACCGCGCGCGATTCCGTCGGAGTCCTTTGACGACCTTTTGAGCAAGTATCGCTCGCATCGGTGTTTGCTGCATGTGACTAAGGAGGACTGGGAGGACGGCTACAACCTGTCCATGCTCGAAGCAATGGCGTGCGGAATGCCGGTTGTCTCTTACGGCAACAGAACGTCCCCTTTGATTAATGGGAAGGACGGACTCATCTCGTATGACGCTGAAGAACTGCGTGCCGGCATTCGCAATCTTCTCCAAGACAAGGACCTTGCGAAACAAATTGGTGAACGAGGACAACAAACATTAGCGGAGAAGTTTCCCATATCGGCATTCGTTGGCAATTGGAAGCAGGCTATTGAAAGCGCCATAAGCCGAGGCGCGAAAAGTAAAACCGTCTCACCGTCCCAGCCGGATTCTGCTGCGGATTCAGGAGCGGAGCTGCCAAGACTGAGCGTGCTGATGGAATACATGGCCTCTCCAATCACTACTGGCCTTTACTTTGAAAATGCGGCACGCAAAAAACATAATGTTGTTTCGGTCGGTCCTCGAATTCCTGAAGATGTGTTCGGAAAATGGGGTTTTGAAACGGCGCCGCCATACTACCCGCCACATCAGGTTGAAATGCCGATGCAAGGAACTTATTCCGATGCGCTGTCTAAAGTTCCCGATGGTTTCAAGCCGGATGTGCTCCTCTGGATTGATTCTGGTTTGCAGAGTATCAGTGAAGATGTAGACTTAATTGGCGTTCCCCGGATTTGCTTTTTGATCGACACTCACATAGCGCCCGATGTAAGGATTAAGATCGCGGCCAATTTTCACTTCACTTTTCTGGCGCAGAAGGCCCAAGTTGAAATGTTCAAACAAGCGGGTATCGAGCGTGTGGCCTGGCTTCCCCTGGCCTGCTCGCCGGAATTGCACGTGTGCGTCCCTTCTTGTGAGCGGGAATACGATGTGGCATACGTCGGCGGGCTGAGCGATGAAGAGGGTGGTCGAAGGAGTGGGCTTCTGGAAAAAGTGCGAGAACGTTTTCCGAAGAGCTTCGTAGGCCGCGCCTGGCCGGATGAGATGGCCAAGATTTATGCGAAATCCAAAATTGTCGTCAATGCGTGTGTAAATCGGGACGTGAACATGCGGGTTTTCGAGGCCATGGCTTCGGGCGCTCTATTGATAACAGACGAAGCTGACGGATTGGAAGACCTGTTCAAGGACGGAAAGCATCTTGTCGTTTATCATGATGATTCCGAATTATGCGAGCTAATCGAAGAGTATTTGCGGGACGACGAAAAGCGTACGAAGATTGCTGAAGCGGGATGCCGGTATGTGCTGAAGCATCACACGTACGACATCCGCCTGGAGCAGATGTTAGGAGCAGTGCTTGAAGAGTCGGGGTCACTCGGGGGGGCGTCTGGTGAGGGGCGTTTTCACAAATGCGGTTATTATAAACAGGCACGCCCGGAACTGCTTTGCCAAGTTCCGCTGGACGCACAACGCGTTCTCGATTGCGGTTGCGGCTCCGGTGAATTCGGCAGTGCCCTGAAAGCTCGTGGCACTAAAGTAGTTGTAGGCATAGAAATTGTGGAACGAGCATGGGAAGAAGCCAAGAACGCTTTGGATGATGCCCTGCTGGGAAGTATCGAGGACATAGAACTTCCTTTTGATGACGGATACTTCGACTGCATCTGCTTTGGCGACGTCCTGGAGCATCTGGTGGATCCCGCGGCCGTTTTGCGCAAGGTTTCCAGGGTCCTGAATCCGGACGGCATAATCATAATGAGCATACCCAACGTGCGCTACTTCCAGGTTGTTGAAATGCTCGCAAACGGCCGTTGGAAATACGAAGATGCCGGGATTCTGGACAGAACACATCTTCGTTTCTTCACAGCTTTCGAAATGGTCGAGCTGGTGAAGGCCGCGGAACTTGAGTTGGTCAAGATTACTCCCTTGTCAATCACGCCTACCGACCTCGCGCCACGCAACGCGGATGGTTCTTTAACATTAGGGCGTCTGACGATACACGACCTCAGCGATCATGAGTATAGCGATTTTCTTGTGTATCAATACTTGGTTATTGCGTCAAAGCCTAAGACGGCTTCTTTGCACGAGGTACAGGAACTTCTCAAGAAAGAAGATTTTGCCAATGCCTACGATATGGCGAGCAGCCTGCAGGGCGTAGATGAATTCGATAGAAAATCGATAATGGGCATGGCCGCGGCGCGTATAGGCAAGCTTGATTTGGCGGAAAAGATCTACCATGAAGCGCTGAACCTTAAACCTGGCAGTGGGAGGGTTCAGGGGGAGTTGGGAACAGTGCTTGTTGCAATGAACCGTAGCGATGAGGCGCTGAGCTTTCTGGGTCAGGCAATTGAAAAGGAACCTGAGAACGAGAATTATCTTGGTGCGCTTGGCTTGGCGTATCTCAATGAAGGCAAAAAGAAAAAAGCTTTTGATTTTTTGAAAAAGTCTCTCGATATCAACTTCCACAGAAGCGAGTTGCTGCCCCATCTAATCCAAACCGCCTATGACATTCATAAGCTCGAGGATGCCGAGCCAATAGTGGCACGCTTCGTCGAGTTCTATCCCGGCAACGCGGAAATGACATATAATTTGGCGGCGATATTGAACAAGCTCGGCAAAGTTGAGCAGGCGCGCGAAGCACTGGAAACTTTGCTGATAATCGAACCTGAGCACCCCAAAGCCCTTGAACTTATGGCCGAAATCGCGGGGAAGACCCAAGAATAATAGATGGCACTGCTCTCGTATTACCACATCATCCAACACAACGATGAGCCAGTATTTCCTCCAATTCGTTCAGTGTTCTCTGTGCCTGTGTGTCATCAGGATCAAATTCGAGTATTTTCTTATAGATTTCTTCGGCCTCGCCGTGCATATTCAGTTTTATTAGTATCGCACCCAGACGCCACAAAAGCTCCAGGTCAGAAGGATCACAAACAAAAGCCCTACGATAAGCACGCAGGGCGTCCCATGGAAGTCCCCGTTCCTGGCACACGTCCCCGAGATTAACGTGGACATGTGACCCGGCCGACTCAAGTTGGCTCGCCCATTCCAGGCATTCCAGAGCCAGATGAGGCTTGTCCCATCCATAGTGAAGCACGCCCAAGTCATTCCATATCTCGGCATCCTCAGCATCCTCACTAAGCACCTGCGCGAACGTAGCCAGAGCCTCGTCTTCAGACTTGGACTCCCGCGCCAGCTTAGATGCATGCTTCTTAAGTTCGAGTAGTTCGTCCGCACTCAAAGACTCGCTATCGGGCATCTGAAAGAACTTAGGGGCAGAAGGCGGTTCGGCACCGGCATTCTTTGCTGACAGTTGCAGGCGCTTGTCCGTCATTGAAAAAACCCGTTTGCAGTCAGAACAGCGCTGCTGAAGTTCGCACCATTCTAGTGGCTTCTTGCACTCAGGGCAAGCTATGATCCGGCGCAAGAGCTTACTGTGTTTGTCATGGATCGGCGTTGGCTCAGAGTGGCCCAGTTTCACAGCCCTGAGCAAGTAGAGAGCGGGAAACTGAAAGGTTCTTGAAACACGTGGAAAGTCGACGCAAGTTTCTCCAACTTTGTCTGCCTCTACGAAAACGGGTTTGAATGTTCCTCGAAGAATCTTCAGTAACTTCTCTCGAGCCTCCGGGTCAGGCAACATCTGAACTGTCATGTCTATCAAATCTAGTGCTGTCTCAAAGATGCTATTTGACGGACGAAGCGACTTGACGGCAAGTGAATTAGATTCGCACAAATGGGCAAGTCCATAACGTGTAACACGAAAGTAATCGTTGGGTATCTGATGCTCATAGTCCGCAAAGGGCGAGTACAAAAAAAGTGTCCCCCCCGGTTTTAACACACGCGCAAACTCTTTAAAAGCCTGGAACGGATCAGAATAGTGCTCGAGACTGACTGTGTTGAGGCAAACATCAACACTTTCTGGCAGGATGGGCAGGTTCAGTGCGTCACCTACAATATCTAAGTTATCGTAATTCCAATTCTCATCACCGACAAGCGAATCGATAGCGACATATTGCGCGTGCTTAAAAAACGCCCTGTACCGGCATTCTCCAGCCGAAATGTCCAGCACTACCATTGACGGGGTGCAAAAGTTCGAAGCAGATTTCAAGAATCTGCGCAGATTGAGCATTTGGTGACAAGACGGATCTCCATCCCAATTCTGCAGCAATGCGAATAAATCATCAAATTCTGCGTCTTTGAGACGAGTGGGGCGTGTTTTCTCGTTCATTCACCTTCTCCTTCGGAGCCCCTAATCGCTGTTTTGCTCAGCCTTCGCAAACTACACGGAATCTTGTCAAGCGATAATACGAGAGCAACACCCATAATAAGTCAGCCGTTACTCGCTAATCCTAGGGTTTGAGCGAACTTTCTGAAGAAGCCCGCATTTGTCTTTTTGTTTTGGACACGCTGATGAATGAGGCGGGAGGCAAGCTCTTGAATACATTTGGATGCCGGGCATGTGGGATAGCGCAAAAGGAAAGGATTTGTCTGCATCACTGCTTGGGAAACATGATTGTCGCGCGGTATGTATCCAAGGAAAGACAAGTTCCTGTCGAGGTATTGCTGCGTCACGCGAGATAGTTTTGTTGATACGGCTGTTGCCAACTCGGGACTTGATACCATGTTGACGACCACTCGCAGAACTGCGTCGTCGTTGAGGGTGTATATTGTTTTTATCATGGCGTAGGCGTCAACAATCGCCGATGGTTCTGGCGTGGTCACGAGAAGTACCTCGTCTGCGGCAGCGGCAAAGGAGACCGCGTTTTCGCCTATCCCTGCCATTGTATCAATCAAGACAAAATCGAAATCGGACTGAAGCTCCTGCAGTCCGTTTAACACGTTCTGTCTTGCTGGTGCGTGTAGATCGGCAAGTTTTGCCAGTCCGGAACTTCCTGGAACGATGCTTATGTTGCCTGGTCCTTTGACAAGGATCTGTGACATTTTTTTCTCGCCGCTGATGACGTGCTGCAAGTTGAACAGAGAGTTCAAACCGAGCAGTACTTCGACATTTGCTAAGCCCAAATCGGCGTCGAGCAGGCTTACGCGCATACCGCATGCGGATAATGCTATGGCCAAATTCACGCAGGTGCTTGTCTTACCGACGCCACCCTTTCCGCTTGTGACGGTTAGCACTCTGGCTTGCTTTTCTTTTACTCGAACAAGTTCCCGTAATTTTTGTGCTTGATCAACCACGGCTTTTCCCACCTTCCAGTACTATTTTTGCAAGTTCACCCGGATGCGCGAGGGAGATGTCATCCGGTACGTTTTGGCCATTGCTCACATAACTCAACGGAAATTTTTCCTCGATAATCAAACTAAGCATTGCTCCATATCGACGGGTCTCGTCGAGTTTAGAAAAGAATATGGATGTCGGATTCAGACACCTGAAATTGGCAACGGTGCTGCGCATCTCTTCAAGCTGAGTGTTTGCACTCAACATCAGCATGGTCTCGTCAGGTTGTGCCACGCTCAGCAGCCCCCTTAATTCATCGATCTGTTTGAGGTTAAACTGGCTGCCGCCCGCGGTGTCTATCAGGACAAGGTCATAGTCTCTGTGGTCGCGAATAGAGGTTGCCATTTCGCGCTCATCATTAACAACCGTCAGCGGCACCCCTATGATGTTAGAGTACACTCGCAACTGTTCGGATGCGGCCACTCGGTAAGTGTCGGATGTAATGAAGGCAATTTTGGCAAGTTCGTGAACGCCAAAAAGTGCGGCCAGCTTGGCGAGGTTGGTCGTCTTGCCTACGCCGGTCGGACCAACCAAAGCGACGACCCGGCAAGAACCGCCGCACAGGCCTATACCGCCTGTGACTGACATGAGCTTGCGAATTTCAAACTTGAGGCGTTCTGAAAAAACCCGAGGATCGCGTACTACGTCCAGGTCGCTGTTCTGCACCGTCGCCGAAACCAAGGAGGCCGCTATTCTCCTTGTAAGGCCCTGCTCGACAAGCCGTCTGTAATGTGGCGCAAATTCGGCTGGCAGTCCGGCTCCTGGTGTTTCGGACATGAGCACTTGGAGCATTTCCCTTATTTCTTTTACTTCACGCCGCAGTTCGTCGGGTTTTTCGTCGCTTTTTTCCCGCAGTTTGCCAAATGGTATTATCGGTGCCTCGGCGGCAACCGCCTGCGACGATCCTGACGCGGCCCTGGAGGCACTTGCCATTCGCTTCTGAGCGTCTCCGACGATTTGCTGAAAATACTCGACAGTGTTGTCGACACGTTCTTTTGAACCGACGGGTTTTGCGGCGGCATTGTATTTTTTTTCCAACCTGCTCAGCCTGCGCTTTGTTGACGCTGGGGGAGCAGGCATGGAGGCAGTTACCTCTACTGCCTTGCGTTTCCAAACGCCTAGCCAACCCGGCTCGGTGGATTCTGAAGTGTTCACGACTACGGCGTCCTCGCCGAGATCCCTACGCATTCTTTTGTAGGCCTCGTCAAGAGTTGGCGCCTTATATTTGTGAAATCTCTGGCCCATTTTACGCCCTCACTTGTCCTTCGCTTTCAAGTTCAATGGAAGCATCTATCTCATCGTACGATAAGACAATCAATCTCGGCATCTGCCTGTTAGTAATTTTCTTGAAGTATCGGCGCACATGCGCAGAACAAAGGACAATAGGTTCTTGTCCTGCCAGGACTAGCGGTTGAACGGCCTCGACGGTGTTAGTGGCGATTTCATTTGCGCGTTCAGGTTCGATGGGGGCCATCGCTCCTGCTTCTGTCTGGCGTACTGAGTTCAAGATTTCGCGCTCCAGGTCAGGCGCCAGAGTTACAACGCGTAAGATGTCGTCTTCATCAGAGTGCTCGCCGCAAATCTGGCGTGCAAGTGCCTGCCTTACGTATTCGGTCAAGAGTTCCACGTCCTTGGTCTTGGGGCCATTGTCCGCAAGGACTTCGAGGATCTGCTCCAGATTGCGTATAGAAACACGTTCTGCGAGAAGTTTCTTGAGAACGTTATGTACTTCCCCAAGCGTCAATACGTTGGGCAGCAATTCTTCGACGACACTCGGTGCGTCTTCGCGAATCTTGTCAACCAGTGTCTGGACATTCTGCCGCGTAATCAGGCCGGGCATGTGGTCGACGATTATCTCAGTCAAATGAGTGGCCAGCACGGCGGTAGGCTCCACAAGTGTATAGCCAAGCCTTTCGGCGTGATCCCTGTTTTCTTTCGAGACCCACATGGCCTGCAAATGGAAGGCTGGCTCTTCAGTTGGTATGCCTTCTATTTCCTCCTCAACCAGGCCGGGATTCATGGCGAGAAAATGGTCAGGAAGCAATTCGTATCGGGCAACGACCGACTCTCGCAATTTTACAGCGTACTCGTTTGGACGAAGACGCATATTGTCTACGATTCGGATTACGGGTACGACAAAACCCATTCTTGCCGCTGTCTGCTGCCGTATGATTTGGATGCGTGTAAGCAGATCTCCACCTTGTTTGGGATCGGCAAGAGATATTAAACCGTAGCCTAGTTCGATCTTCAGGGGATCGACGACCAAGAGGTCTTCGGCTCGTTCGACAGCTTCTGGCGCGGCATCCTCTTCCCGTGCAATTTCGGCTGCGCTTGCAACTTCAAGCGCGTGGCGCTGGTGTTTGGTTGTCTGGTATGCCATGACTCCCAGGAGGGCCCCAACCGCTGCAAAGGGAGCAAACGGCAAACCCGGCACCATCCCCAGAGTGCATAGCATGCACGCGGCAATACCCAGAGCGCGTGGGAAGCGTGTGAGCTGTTTGGCAAAATCCGCACCGAGATTCGTGTCTGATGCTGTGCGGGTGACCAGCAATGCGGCGGAAGTAGAAATGATGAGCGCTGGAACTTGCGAAACTAAACCGTCGCCAACGGTGAGCTTTGTGTAAACTGCCGCCGCCTCTGCAACCGAAAAACCCTGCATCATAACGCCGATGATCAATCCGCCAATGATGTTTACGACGGTAATGATTATGCCTGCAATAGCGTCGCCTCGCACAAACTTGGTAGCACCGTCCATGGCTCCATAGAAGTTGGCCTCGGACTCTATGCCTTGGCGTCTCTCTCTGGCCTGTTCCTCAGTAATAAGGCCGGCATTGAGGTCCGCATCAACACCCATCTGCTTACCAGGCATCGCGTCCAATGTGAACCTGGCCGTGACTTCAGAAATCCTGCCTGCGCCTTTGGTGATAACCACAAACTGAATTACAACCAATATGCTGAAGATTATGAAACCTACGACATAATTGTTACCGGTGACAAAACCGCCAAAGGCGGCTATGACCATGCCCGCATCGGCATCGCGAAGAATTAGCCGCGTCGACGCGACGTTAAGGCTCAGCCGGAACAATGTCAGTATCAGAAGCAGGGACGGAAAGACGGAAAAGTCCACCGGCCGCTGTATGTATATGATGGCTAGCAGCACTACGATGGACAGAGAAATGTTGATAGTAAGCAAGAGATCCAACAATACCGGCGGAATGGGAATAATCAGGACCATCAGTATGCACATAATGCAAAGCGCAAGAACGATGTCCTGGTTCTTCGCAAGGGACCAGCGTCGCTGTTCTCGTACTCCCTGTAAGGTTTCAGCCAACTTCTATCTCCAAGTACTTTCTACTAATCAGACTGCCTGGCGGGCGGTTGCGGTGATTCGGGCCCGCTCTCGCACTTTTTCGGCACGGCGGTCTATCATGTAAACAAATGTGAGAACTTCGACAACCGCGGCAAAAAGTTTTTCCGGTACGGGTTGTCCAGGTTCAATTGTTTTATATAGCGTTCGCGCAAGCTCCGGGCGCTGAACAATTGGCACATCATTTTCGATGGCCAAATCACGAATTCTCTCGGCAACAAGGCGTGTTCCTTTGGCCACCACGATTGGGGCAGCCATTTCATCTGCGACATAACGAAGGGCCACGGCAAATCGAGTTGGGTTTGTGACGACGACATCGGCAGTGGGGACATCGCCCATCATGCGCTGCATTGCCATCTGTCGCTGAATCTGGCGTACTCTCTGTCTAATTCGCGGGTCGCCTTCGAACTGCTTCATTTCGTCTCGCGACTCCTGAACGGTCATCATGAGATCCTTCTCATGCTGCCATCGCTGGAATGCGTAGTCGAAGAGTCCCAATACCAGAAGCGCAAGACCAATTCTCCACCAGACCCCACCGACAAATTCGGCGACTATACCAATCAAGGCCATCGGATTCTTGCCTGTTAGTTCGAGAACTGTTTCGGTTTTTCCCTTCATGGAAACCCACACTATCACAGCAACCAGAGTTAACTTGAAAATCGACTTGACCAACTCGGCAAAAACTCGCAGAGAAAAGAATTTCTGCATTCCAGTTATAGGGTTAAGTTTGTCAAATTTTGGCTGCATGGGTTTGGTTGTGAACAGTATTCCAACCTGAACGGCGTTGATTATAAAACCGCCAAAGAGCATCAATAGCATGAATGGAATAAGTATCTGGGCCATGTAGCGCACCACGTCAAAAGCGAGCAATTGCAGTGTCCCTCGTTCAGCACTGAAGCCATTAATCTGTGAAAAGAAATAGGAACTGGCATCAACCATGCCGTCAAGCATGGCGGGGCCAATCATCCGCATTGCAAAAAAAGCCATAAGCAAAGTGACGGCCGCGGACAGATCCTGGCTCTTTGCGATATTACCTTCGCTGCGCGCCCGCTCTCTTTTGGCCCCGGACGCCGGTAGAGTTTTTTCACCTGCAGTTGCTTCAGGCATAGTTCACCTCAGGCCATCCCATTAATCAAAACTTTTACGTTCTGAAACATATGGTAGAACATTGTGTCTAAATATTCGAGATAGAAAAGCGATGCAAACGCGACGACGGTAATTCCGATGGCGATTGTTATTGGAAAACCGATAACAAACAGATGGATTTGGGGAACCACGCGTCCCATAAGGCCCATCGATATGTATGTGAGCATCATGGCGCCTGCAACCGGTGCAGCTATTAGAAGGCCGTCGTAGAACATGGCGCTGCCCCATGTGCCGACTTCGAAAAAGAGCTCGGGACGGAACACAAAGCCGCCCAGTGGTATTTTGTCGAATGTGCTGACGAGCGCTCGAATCATTACGTGGTGCAAATCCTTTGCGAGCAAGAACAGAATTGCCAGGATGAAATAAAAGAAACCGAAAATTGGAAACTGAGTTTCCATGGCCGGGTTGAACACGTTCATCATTCCGAAACCGGTTTGCATGTCCATTATCTGGCCACCAACCTGTATGGCGGCAAACACAAGCGTCATGACAAAGCCCATCATTAGGCCAATCATCAACTCGCCTATGGAGAGGAAAGCAAATTCCACATAACCTGTTGGAAGCGTGGAGGTGACCTCCATCACGCTTGGGGTCAAGATCATTGCAATTAAGCATGTTAGGCCGATCTTCCCTATCCTGGGAAAGCTTCGTGAACCCAGCACGGGAGCGGACACCATGAGCCCGCCCACGCGAACCATGACGAGGGCAAAAACCTTGAACATTTCGACTTCTAATATCAACATTTTTTAATGTACCAATATATGTAGTCCGCCAAATAGTGGTTCAACAAAATCCAGGACTATCGCGGCCATCCACGGCAGAAAAAGGACGAAGGCCGTCATGACAACAACTATCTTCGGCACAAAGGTCAGCGTTATCTCCTGAATTTGCGTGACCGACTGAAAAACGCTGATGATGAGACCAACTGTCATGCCAGCCAATAACATCGGGGCTGCGGACAGCAAGGTAGTCAACATCGCATCCCTGCCAATAAAAACTATGTCGTCTACGCTCAAAATAGTTCTCCTACAACGACCGACTTAAAGACACATTTCTCCATCGACACATATAACACCAAGGCTAACTTACCACAATATATTGCGGTTGTCAACAGAATATCACTACAAGTTGGAGGAATTGGGTAGATTATTTCGATATCTTGTAGTGCTGAGCGCACAAACTTCAAGATATGGGAATGGGCCTAAGATCGCAAGAAATGCAAATAGGAAAAGTACTAATAGATGGCTAATCTAGCCAGATTGCTTTTTGGAAAGTCTTTCCCACCAATCCTGGCGCGAAACAGCCTTCCAATACTCGCGCTCAAGTATGAGAGAAAACTTTTTGAGGCTGAATGGTTTTGAGAGATATCCGTCTGCCCCGGCTTCCAAACAAGCGGACAGGGAGAACCTGTCTCCGTATGCGGTAATAACGACAATTCCGAGGTCGGGATAGTTTGAACGTGCGATTCTGAGGAACTCGGCGCCGTTCATTTCACTTTCGTCCATGACAATGTCCGTAATGAGAAGATCGACATCTCCGTCGCGCAAGACATGGAGACCCTCTCGCGTGTTTGTGCGTTTTTCGACGGAATTGCCTTTGGCTTTGAGGTATTCGGCCAGGAGATCGAGAATCTCCTCGTCGTCATCCACGATAAGTATTTTCAGGCCGCTCAGCATAATGTGTGTTCCGAGCAAGTGTCCGTCAGCCGGACTTTCAGAAAAGAAAACGTTAAAATCGGCTAGTATTTTTCGCCGCTGTGAGCATTAACACGTGCTAGAGACCGCTCCAACGCTGCCTCAGCCCGGGTGATATCAACATCCGCGCCAAGTTTGCTCAACTTATCTTCTGCTCTTTCCCCCGCACTCTTGGCTCGATCCAAGTCGATTTCGTCTTGATGTTCAAAGGTCTGGGCCAAAATCGAAACGTCATTATCCAGAACTTCAACAAAGCCGTTGCTTACGGAGTAGTAGTCTTCCTGGCCGTCGGCTCCAAACACAACAATAACGCCCGAAGCCACCATTGTCAGAAAAGGGGTATGGCCGGCAAGGACAGTAAACAGGCCTTCAGAACCGGGCACGAACACCTTGACGGCTTCCAGTTCCAAAGGTTTGCGATCCAGAGAGCATAACTGGACTTTTATTACGCCATCGGCCACTATTGTTTGCCCCTTATTTTTTCAGCTTTTTCCACGGCGTCTTCCACCGCGCCGCAGTACATGAATGCCGCTTCGGGAAGTTCATCGTGGTCGCCATTGAGGATTTCGGCGAAGCTGCGGACAGTCTCATCAATTGTGACGTACTTACCTTCCATGCCGGTAAACTGCTCCGCAACAAAGTTTGGCTGCGAAAGGAATTTCTGTATCCGGCGAGCCCTGTTTACAATGACCTTGTCGTCCTCAGACAACTCGTCCATGCCAAGAATCGCGATTATGTCTTGCAGATCCTTGTATCGCTGCAGGATTTCCTGGACTCCACGTGCAACACGATAATGCTCATCACCCACGATTCGGGGATCGAGGATACGGCTGGTAGAATCGAGTGGATCCACCGCCGGATATATGCCCAATTCAACAATCTGACGCGACAACACCGTTGTTGCATCCAAGTGGGCGAAAGCTGTCGCCGGTGCAGGGTCGGTCAAGTCATCGGCCGGGACATAAATCGCCTGCACCGATGTGATGGAACCCTTCTTAGTGGACGTGATTCGCTCCTGCAACTCACCCATCTCCGTGGCGAGCGTAGGCTGATAACCAACCGCGCTTGGCATACGGCCAAGAAGTGCGGACACCTCCGAACCGGCCTGTGTGAAACGGAAAATATTGTCAATGAACAGCAGTACATCCTGTCCCGCTTCATCTCGGAAATATTCTGCCGCCGTCAGGGCCGTCAACGCGACACGTGCACGAGCGCCGGGCGGCTCGGTCATCTGGCCATATATCAATGCGGCCTTATTCAACACGCCGGACTCTTTCATTTCGAGCCACAGGTCGTTACCTTCGCGCGTACGCTCACCAACGCCGGCAAAGACCGAATAGCCACCGTGTTTGGTTGCCACATTATGGATCAACTCCATGATGATCACGGTCTTACCCACTCCGGCCCCGCCGAACAATCCCGTTTTTCCGCCGCGCGAATACGGAGCAAGCAAGTCAATCACTTTGATCCCAGTTTCGAAAATCTGCGATGAAGTCTCAAGTTCCTCAAAGGTGGGCGCAGGACGGTGAATAGGCCAGCGTTCTTTTGCGTCGATGGGCCCGCGGCCATCGACCGGCTCGCCAATGACGTTCAGTATACGCCCAAGAACGGCCTCCCCAACCGGAGACGTAATGTACTCGCCCCTATCGAGAACTTCCGTTCCGCGCACGAGTCCATCCGTGCTGTCCATAGCGATTGTGCGCACGGAGTTTTCGCCTAAGTGCTGCGCGACCTCAAGTATAAGCTTGCCTTGATCAGGCCGTTCCACCTCAAGCGCATTGTATATCGGCGGAAGCTGTCCCGGCTCAAATTTAACATCCACAACCGGGCCAATAACCTGTGAAATTCGTCCTGCGTTCATCATAGTCTCCGTTTACTACAGCGCTTCAGCGCCGCTGACAACCTCAATAAGTTGCGTGGTTATTGCGTCCTGACGCACCCGATTATAATACAATGTCAGCTTAGCAATAACATCGCTGGCATTTTGCGTCGCTGCATCCATTGCCGTCATTCTTGCTCCATGCTCGCTGGCCGCCGACTCATGAAGTATTCTGTGCATTTGAATGTTCATGTTCTTGGTTAACAAAGCATCGAAAAGCTCTTCCGTAGCAGGCTCATAAAGATAATCAATCGCCCTGGCCCGTTCAGTGTTTTCCTGCTCTTCGCCTTCTTCCGGCTCAGTTTCAATCGCGTCCGGCTCAAAGGGAAGCAATCGCTCCAAAGTAAGATTCTGTGAAATGGCCGACTTAAATTCGTTGTATAGGCAATAGACCTCATCGGTATCGCCTTTAGCAAAATCGGACGCCAGACTGTCGATGACCTCCTTGGCGGAACGCATCGGGGGCTGATCAAAAACGTGCATAAAGGTTTCGCGCATACTGCATTTTCTTCGGCGCAATGCCTCGACACCCTTCTTGCCAACCACTGTAAGCTCAACGTCACGGCCGGCAAACTCGGTACTCAAAACCTTCATGGTTTTTTGCACCAAGGTGCTGTTGAACCCGCCGCAGAGTCCGCGGTCGGAAGTCACTACGACCAATCCCACCTTCTGGCCGCCACCTGGTCGCAGCAGCGGGTGAGCGTCGCGTTCCGCGCGCAAAGCCAAGCTGTTCACTAAGCGCTGCATCCTGTATGCGTACGGTCTGGCCAGCAGAATTGCCTCTTGAGCACGGCGCAACTTCGCGGCAGCCACCATTTTCATGGCACGCGTAATTTTTTGCGTACTCTTAACGCTGTTAATGCGGCGTTTTATGTCACGCAGATTCGCCATCGGTCAGGCTCCTGTGCTCCTTACGTTCATGAAAAGTTGACGAGACTTTTGTCAATACTTCGTCAAGCTTGGCCTTCAGTTCATCGTCCAAACCTGCCTCGCCGCAAATCGCGTCGAGTATGTCTTTGTGTTCGGCATCCATCAGGGCAAAAACTTCGTCCTCGAAGCGTTCTATGGCTTCAACCGGAACTTTATCAAGACAGCCTGAGGTTACGGCATATATGACTACAACCTGCTTCTCGACGGCCATCGGAACATACTGCTGCTGCTTGAGCACTTCGACCAGGCGTCGTCCTCGGTTAAGCTGGGCCTGTGTCGCTGCGTCCAAATCGCTGCCGAACTGCGCAAAAGCTTCCAATTCACGGAACTGGGCCAATTCGAGACGCAATGTCCCGGCCACTTGTTTCATGGACTTAATCTGAGCGTTGCCGCCAACTCGGGACACGCTGATACCCGCGTTAATGGCGGGGCGAACTCCAGAGAAGAAAAGATTTGTTTCCAGGAAAATCTGGCCGTCGGTGATTGAAATAACATTGGTCGGAATGTATGCCGACACGTCCCCCGCTTGAGTTTCGATTATTGGCAAAGCGGTCAGACTGCCGCCGCCTTCCTCGTCGCTCATTTTCGCTGCGCGTTCGAGCAAACGGGAATGGCAATAGAACACGTCGCCAGGATAGGCTTCACGTCCCGGCGGACGTCGAAGCAAGAGTGAAAGCTGGCGATAAGCGACAGCGTGTTTTGAAAGATCGTCATGGATGACTAAAGCGTGGCGGCCGGAGTCGCGGAAATATTCGCCCATTGCGGTACCAACATATGGACCAATGTATTGCATAGGTGCTGGTTCCGAGGCTGAGGCGCTCACTATTATCGTATAGTCCATCGCGCCGTGTTCTTTGAGCGTCTCCACAACGCGCGCCACGGTAGAGCGTTTCTGGCCAATAGCCACGTAGATGCAAATTACGCCTGTGTTTTTCTGATTGATTATCGTGTCGATGGCCAAAGCGGTTTTTCCGGTTTGGCGATCGCCAATGATAAGTTCGCGCTGGCCTCGTCCAACGGGGGTCATCGCGTCAATGGCCTTGAGCCCGGTTTGAAGCGGCTCCCTCACGGGCTGGCGCGCGACGATTCCGGGTGCAATTCGCTCGACAGGCAATGTTTCGGTGGTGTCTATCGGACCGAGGCCGTCTACGGGTTCGCCAAGCGCGTTTACAACACGGCCTATCAAGGCGTCCCCGACCGGTGTCGAGGCGATCTTTTTTGTTCGCTTCACCGTGTCGCCTTCGGCAACCAACTCGTATTCGCCGAAAAGCACGGCGCCGACATTGTCCTCTTCGAGGTTCAACACCATGCCCATAACATTGTTGGGGAATTCAAGCAGCTCGCCCGACATCGCATTTTCCAGGCCATAAATTCGCGCGATTCCATCGCTCGCCTGAATCACCGTGCCAACCTCGGCAATCTCCACTGTAGATTCATAATCAGCTATTTGCTGTTTTATGATTTCAGTGATTTCAGTTGCATCTATTCTCATTCTTTCAGCTCTCCTCGGAAAGTATATGTTCTTTCAGCCGTTCAAACTGAGACCGTAAACTTCCGTCAATTACCGTTCCATCTAATATGGCAATAACACCGCCACAAATATCGGGGTCAACTTCATAATTCATGCGCAATGTCTTGTGCGAGAAGCTGGACAAACTCTGGCAAATACGCTCTTTGTGCTTGTCGTCAAGCTCCACTGCCGTCGTTACCGTGCCTGTTACACGGTTAAAACGGTCGTCGACAATCTTTGCAAAAACCTCTGTAACGTCCGGCAGAATCGAAATCCTCCCCCTGCGAAGCAAAACAAGAAGCAAACGCCTAACAGGCTGCGGCGAGGCCGTTTTGTCCAGAACATCTTCAAGGATCTTTCTACGAACATCTATATCAACGATAGGATTCGCAAGTATGCTGCGAAAATCGTGTACGTCCTCGAACAATCCGCGAAGTTGCTTAAGTGAAGCAACGATATTTTCCAATTCGTCTGATTGGGGAAGTGCGGCACTTAAACCTAAGGCATAGCGCTCTGCCAAAAGATGATTTATCATCCGCGTTTCTCCAATTCGACAATGAACTCGTCAAATAACCGCGCTTCTCGCTCCGGGTTCACCGTCGCTTTACATTCTTCCATCAGCGTATCCATCGAAGCGGCCAGCAATTCTCTTCTCAGCTTGAGTGCCGCGCGGTGCAGTTCCTCTTGCTTGTGCCCTTCCATTTCCTCATCGAGCATCTTAAGATCTTCGACCGTTTCCTCTTCAATAGCCGCCAGGATCCTCGTACGAGATTTTTCGCCCTCATCTTCAAGGCATTTCTTCTCACCTTCCAGTCCGTCCATTCTCGCCTTAGCTTTGGACTTTCTGGCCCCGGCGGTCTCGCGCTTCTCTTCCGCAACATCCATATGTGTGCGGATATCCTCGATTTTCTTGTCGAGAAGTTCGGACAAAGGTTTAGGCGCAAAGCGGGCGATTATGGCTATGACCGTCAACGCATTAAGGAACTCGAAACCTAATACATACCTGTCGGCGCTTTTTCGCGCTTTCTGAAAATCTTCGCGAGCCTCATACTCATCCACATACGCAAGCCGATCTTCAAAAGCCTCATCTGTTTCAACGAGAACAGGACGTTCGCGATAAGCTTTGTACTCCTCACTCTTGATTATTCCGATGTAGTGTTCGTGATCTTTCTTATACTCGGACATGTAGCTGCCCGATAAATCAGGAGAACCGAATAATCCGATCAACACCGCGCAAATAACAAGATAGACAACGCCGAGCTTAATGAAGAATTTCTTGACAGGATTCACGAATCAAGACCTCCAATGCCCAGACGTTTTGCAATCGTGCTCACGATCTGTGGTTTCAGGGATGCAAACTTTTGTCGTTCATCTTCCACCTGTTTCAACGCAGCATCGCGCACTTGGCTTACTTCCTTGTCACCTTCCCTGCGGTGTTCCATCAGGGTGTTCAACTGACGCTCGATAGCAGAACGCCGCTCTTTCTCAACTTTTTCGTGGATTTTTCGCTGAGTGCGGTCAATGGCGTGGTCATACTCATCTTCCATCTTCTCGGCGTCCGATGTATCCCGCTCGACACACTCCTCGTCCTCTTGCAGCCTGCTCTCACGCTTATCCATCGTGTCAAGCATAGGGCGCAGAAAGAAGGTCTTGGTCCCCCAAAGAAAGATGAGGAACAAGATCAATTCGATCACAAGTGTGGCGTTTATACTTACCATCGCCTAAAAACTCTCCGAAAAGATACTAGCCAATGCCAACGACGAAAAGCATAAGCAAGGCCACCACCAACGAGTAAATACCCGTTGACTCAGATACAGCCTGGCCTATAAGCATCGTGCGGGTTAATAGTCCTGCCTCTTCAGGGGCGCGGCCTATGGCCTCGCATGCCTTACCGGCTGCAAACCCTTCGCCAATCCCCGGCCCAATCGCGCCAAAACCCATGCAAATGCCTGCGCCAATTAAAGCCCCAGCCTTAACCAGAGCAGCGCTAGTGATGCCTTCGGCCACCTGTTCCGGCGCCTGAGCAACTACCGTGTTAAGCATGGTCAACAACGTGCTTGCGTCCATTTTTCAATGTCCTTTTCTTTTTTGTGGCATGAATATGAGCTTAAAGCGAACCGCCGCTCCAAAGCATTGCCTGCCACACTATCTCAAATTTCAATACCTAGTTAGATTAAACAACATACAAAAGCATCAACGCTATTATAAAGGAGTAGATGGCCGTCGATTGCGCCACCGCCTGCCCTATAAGCATTGTGCGTATTTGAAGAGAGTCAAGGCGTGGTCGGGCGGCAGTAACCAAACACGCGCTGTCACCCGCCGAGCCGCTCCCAATTCCAGGGCCTACACCGCCGAAACCCACCGCAATGCCTGCGCCAAAAGTCTTGGCAAAACCTATAACATCATTCTGAAGATCGTCGAGAGTGAAAATCATTATGAAAGCCACCAGCATCCCTAAGATTGCCGGTGTCTGGCAAATCGCCTGACCTATCAGCATCGTGCGCAAAACTATGCCATGATTCTTTGGAAACCTGCCCATTCCCGTTATTGCGCCTCCGGCAGTCATGCCTGA
>SDBV01001157.1_pt1 | contig 39316 bp, 31 predicted proteins | sample 2277081 | NCBI WGS metagenome assembly SDBV01 (sample SAMN10402039, study PRJNA504765) | marine sediment metagenome | isolation source: marine sediment core GS10_PC15, 223 cmbsf | place: Arctic Ocean: Southern Knipovich Ridge | collected 2010 | reverse complement strand
GTCAGTAGTATATCTGCTGCGTTCTATGCCAGCAGAAATTATGATTACATCATTTGAATCTAATGTGCCAAAAACCGGTTTTGCATTTGGATTGCTGAAATAGTTACCATTGCTGCTCCATTTCGCTCCACTCTGGCAATAAGCATTTTCAATATTTAAAATTGAAACTGCTATTATCCAACTTATTAAAAATATAAATTTTTTCATAACTTTTAAAATTTTAGTTAAAAAATAATATTGCTTTATAAATTTAAATTACAATCATCTTTTACGTATAAAATATTAAAAGGTTACATTAAAGTAAAAATAAAATTATTTATTTTTATTAATATTTGATTTCTACTGCTAACAAGACTAATAAATTTTCTTTCAAAAAAATTAATTTTCGAATTAATTTATAGTTTAAATTCTAATAAAGAAATATATTTGTTAATTTTGTGATTAATACGAAATGTCAACTATATTATGAAAAAAAATTGTATTCTTATTATCGTAATACTTACTTTATTTATAATCCAACAATCCTGCACCAAAGAAGAAGGAGAAGGCGGAACATCGTCTATATCCGGAAGGGTTTATGTTGTTAATTATTATAGTTACCCTATTGCAATAAAAGATACATGCTATGCACAGGAAGAAAATGTTTATATTATATATGGCGATGATAAGGTTTATAGCGACAGGTTCAGAACACATTATGATGGCACATATCGTTTTCAGTATTTAAGAAAAGGAAAGTATTCTGTTTTTGCATATTCTGAAGATTCAGCAATGGGCTCGCAGGATATACCTGTAATTAGAGAGGTTGAAATTACTGATAATAACCAGGAAGTTGAAGTAGTAGAAGATATTTATATTAATAGAGATTAGTTAATTGAAAAAGGTTGAAAAAGTTGGCAAAAAGGCAGTTGGCAGTTGGCAAAGAGGCAGTTAGCAATCTTAAATATAATAGTTGGCAGTTGGCAAAAGGCAGTTGGCAATTTTAAATATAATAGTTGGCAGTTGGCAAAAGGCGGTTGGCAATTAATTTGACCAAAACATTAAATAAAAAATAAGATCCAATTTGCCAACTGCCAACTGCCAATTGCCAACTTGTGAATAAAGCCAACTGCCAACTGATCCGCTTGAGGTGGATTGTTAAACTCAAATACATTAATTTAGCTATCAACCAATATTTAGAATAGAACCAATTTTATAAAAAAAGATTGTCTGTAATTGCTCACATATTAAACGAATTTTCGCCTATCGGGCTAAAGGAGATGGACAAGGTGAAACTTATGACTCGTACTGATACCAAGTTTCTTTTCCACTTCAATAAATTAAGCTCAATATTGGAAAAGGCAAAAGAATGTTACAGGATTTTAGAAATTGACAATAAACGGGAATTAGCTTATCGTACAACATATTTTGACACGAAAGATTTTTCAATGTACATCGCTCATCAAAACGGGAAACTTAACCGTTATAAAATAAGGTATAGAGAATATGTTGATTCAGATACAATTTTTTTAGAAGTAAAGTTCAAATCAAATAAACAAAAAACAATAAAAAAAAGAATAAAGAGGAAGGCGGTTACGACAGAGCTTTCTAAAAAAGCACAAGAATTTATTGAAAAAAATTCACCTTATTCTGCCGCAGAACTTGAGATGAAGTTAGCAACTCAATTTTCAAGATTAACACTGGTACATAAAAAAGAGAATGAACGGTTAACAATTGACTTTGCCCTGAAATTTACCCGCCTGCCAAAATCCCGACAAGTCGGGAGACAGGCAGATAATAATAGCAAAATTGAATTACCATTTTTAGCAGTAACAGAAGTAAAACAGGAGCAATTTTCCCAATCGTCGGATTTTATTCAATTATTACACAGCGAAAAGATTCAACCAACAAGAATGAGCAAATATTGTATAGGTACTATATTATTAAACAAACATATTAAATATAATCGTTTTAAAAGGAAATTATTAATCTTAAATAAAATTTGTAATGACAGCAACTATTCTAAGTTATTTATTAGAAATTAAATTTTTTGGCATCAGGTTTATTGATTCGGAAGATTTTCTTGAATTAGTTATTCGTTTTGTTTTTAATTTTATTATTGCAGTTGTAATAGTACGTTATTTATATTACCCCTCAACCAGGCAAAAAGATTATCTTTTTTCATACTTAATGATATCAACAGTTGTATTTTTATTATGCTTTTTGCTTGAAAATGTTAAGCTTCAATTGGGTTTTGCTCTAGGACTGTTTGCCATATTCGGAATTATTCGTTACAGAACCAGGCAGATCCCTGTTAAAGAAATGACCTATTTATTCATTATTATTGGACTCTCGGTTATCAATGCTCTGGCAAATAAAAAGGTAAGCTATGCTGAATTGGTTTTTACCAATTTAGCAATTATTGTTGTTTTATGGGGATTAGAAAAAGTATGGCTAATAAGACATGAATCAGAAAAAAGAATTACCTATGAAAAAATTGAGCTTATAAAGCCCGAAAACCGTAAATTGTTAATTGAAGACCTTAAGAAAAGAACCGGCTTAAATATCAGTAGAGTTAAAATTGAACGAGTAAATTTTTTAAGAGATACTGCACGGCTACAAATTTATTATTTTGAAAATGATAAGAAAACCAAGCTTGACGAAAAAGAAAAGGAAGATAAAAAAATGGAAACAAAATAAAGTTTTTTAGTGTATTTAATTAGGACATAACAAAGTTTAAATTGACAGTTGACAATTTTTGCCTACTGTTAATTGTCTACTGTCAACTTGCATCAAATAGTTTCAAAATTTATGAATTAATCAGGTTAAGTTTACAATTGACAGTTGACAATAACAATTATGGCACAAAACTTTAAAAGTCTAACAGTTTATAAAAAGGCATTCGCCTTAGCAATGGATATTTTTGAGACAAGTAAAAACTTTCCAAAAGAAGAACTATATTCATTAACAACCCAGATTAGAAAGTCATCTCGTTCAGTATGTTCTTGTATTGGTGAAGCTTATCGTAAACGTCAGTATGAAGCTCATTTTGTTAGTAAAACATCAGATGCAGATATGGAAAACAGCGAAACTCAAGTTTGGCTTGATTTTTCTCTTGCATGCAAATATATTTCTAAACCTATATATGATAATTATACAGATAGGTCAATAGAAATTGGCAAAATGTTAAATCATATGATAGAGCACCCTGAAAAATATAAAAGAAAATCCAGTTGACAATTTAGTTGGCAATTTTTGCCTACTGTTAATTGTCTACTGTCAACTTTTTACTTTAACATTGAAATTCCGATACAATCAAATACTAAATGACAAAAATAATAAATACGATTTGCAATTTACATTTTTTATTATACCTTCTTATTTTGTATCTGTTTACTATGCTTGCCGGATGTAATAATAAAACCGGCACTGAACAACATAATGATAACAACGATTTAATGAAGCAAACTGCCACAAGTAGAACATTGTATATAGTTCGGCATGCTAAATCAAGCTGGAAAGATGCTTCATTGTCCGATTTTGAGCGTCCTTTGAAAAAGCGAGGCGTTAATGATGCACATATAATTGGAAAATTACTTGCTTCTAAAAATGTTCAACCCGATTTAATTATATCAAGCCCGGCAAACAGAGCTATTTCCACTGCCAATATTTTAGCCAAGGAAATTTTTTCTTCCCGGAACCAAGATATTAAAGAAAAGATTATTACTGATAAAGAGATATATGAGGCAAGTCTTTCGGACATTAGAGATATTATTGAACAATTTAATGACTCTTTGCAAACTGTGATGATTATAGGACATAATCCGTCTTTTACCCAGCTGGCAAATTATCTTACCGAAGAATATTTTGATAATATTCCCACCTGTGGAGTTGTAGCTGTGAACTTTAATATTTCTTCCTGGAAAATGATTAAAAAATATAGCGGAAAATTGCTCTTCTACGAATATCCTAAGAAGTATAGAAAATAATTGAAAGTAAAAAGTTATCGGTTATCAGGTAATCGGTAATCGGTAATCGGTAATCGGTAATCGGTAATCGGTAATCGGTAATCGGGTAATCGGGTGATCGGTGATAACTGATTACTGATTACCTGATAACCGATAACTGACTAATAACAAATAACAGATATCATTTGAATCTGTGCTTATACCTGAATAGTTAAATTATGAATATAATATCTTATAAAATAAAAACTTTCTGTATTATCTTGTTGTTATTTTGCACATTTACCGTGTCATTTGCCCAGGTAAACGATTTTGAGCTATGGTCGGGAGTTCAGCTTAGAAAAAAGATTACTAAAAAACTGAGAGTTTCTTTTGAAGAAGAAATCAGGTTCAACGAAAATATCTCTGATATAAAAAAGTTTTATTCCGAAATAAGTTTATCGTATCGTTTAAATAAATATATCCGATTTGCCGCACGTTATCGTTTTACTGAAAATAAAACACTTCTGTCATATTATAGCACACGTCACCGTATTATGGCGGATATATCATTGAGATATAGAATTTCCCGTTTAACTGTAGCTTATAGGGCTCGTTACCAGACAAAATATATAGATATATATTCAAGCGAGACAGGTTTCGTTCCCCAAAATCACAGCAGAAACAAGCTCTCGTTAAAGTATAATATCAGGAAAAATCCTGTATCACCCTTTATATCCTCCGAATTATATTATCAACTAAATAATCCCGAAGGTAACCGATTGGATAAGCTTCGCAATACCGCAGGTTTTGAATACAATATCAATAAAAAGAACAGCTTTGATATTTATTTTCGTATTCAGCAGCAGATTAATGTAAACAATCCGGTGAAATCATATATTATTGGGGTGGGGTATTTTTATATGTTGTAAATAATGCTTATCAGAACAGGGAGAATTCATTTAAATATATTTTTCAATTTATGATAGTTAATATGTTTAGAAAGAATTAAAATAGCAATAAGTGGCAATTTATTGCTGTCCTTTCAAGTTCTAAAAATAAAAAGGAGAGCTCCGATTAAAATTAGAATGAGAGATTACTTAATCAGCTTATTAAAAAAATTATTTAATTTATTTGTGTCAATTATTTCAGTTAGAATAATAATTACAACTAATGGAAATAGCCAAATAACTCTACATTGATAACGTGAGTCTACTACTGAAAAAGCTGCACAAATACCGGCATTACAAAGTACTGCTAAGAAAACAAATTTAATCAGGAATTTTGATTTTTTTAATAATTTTGAATGTAGATTCTTTTTTATTCGGAAAACCAGTATTAAAAATATTGAAAAAAATATCAGAATTCTTTGAAACCAATTTAAAAGCTGGAAATCATTTTGACCATTATTTTGTTTTGATAGTAAGTACTCACGAACTTCATCAGGGAAGAATTGAACCATAGAGTAATAAGGTGAAGAGTTTTGGACTGCTGGTCCATACTTAATTGCATCAAAGCTAAAAAATTGCTTAAAAGTAAATTGGATGGATTTTGAAATAAACATTTTTAAGAATTTCGGAGTTGTCATAACTTCTTTAATAATCCTGTTATATTCTTCTCTATTTGCTTCATAGCCTCCGGTTAAATTGAGTGGAGAAGATTTACTCCATATAAAGGAAGTTGGAATTGCGTCTTTATATTTACATAAGTTATATTCTCCCTTGTCACAATTTTCTTCCAAAAATTCGTCAATTATACCTTTTTCTACTAAACTATTCATCATAAAAACGTGGGCTGCTTTGGTTGTTTTGAATTCTCCATCAAACATATAATGAACCGTCGGGATTGTAATCCATGAAATTGCCAATAATCCCCAACAAGTTATTAGTCTTATTGTTGATATTTTTAAATAATTACTATTTTTTAACTTTGATAGGAAATAATAAATAGTTACAAAAAAAAGTGTCAATGCAATAATGTATAAATGAGAATTATGGACTATTATACTATAACAATATATAATAGAAACAATAATAAAATCAATTTTTTTAATTTCTTTTGAAAGCAAAATTAAAGCTGAACTTATTACAATAGCAGGTGTAAAAGTATCAGGCATTAATAGGCTTGTATTTATAGATATCCCTGTAAAAAGAGTAAGTATAATTAATGTGAAAAGATAGATAATATATGGTTTTTTAATAGAAGTAAAATATTGGAACATAAGAAAAACCAAGTAAGATATAATTAAGCTCTGTGCTAAAACAACTAACCATGGGGTAGCAGATAAACTAATATGCCTAATAAATAATCCATAAAAAATTGGTCTGTTAGGAGAAACCCAACCTGTGAAACCAGAGCCGATATAAGAACCTGTATCAGAAAAAACCAGCGGGTAATTATTATAAAAAGCCCAAAAACAGAGAATAATACTCCCAATTAGAATTATTATTATATCTGATATTTTTAAGTTGTAGAAAAAATCTTTAATTGAATATTTCATAAAATTAACTTATTGAATTGACAACAAATTTAAATTTATTTAATATTTAAAGCAAAAAATTTCAAATTCAATCAGATTAATATACATTTGCTAATAAATTATTTATAAAGATACCTCAAATGAAATTCAAAACATAATAATAGATTTATAATATGAAAAAACTAAATATATTTTTCCTTCTGGTTTTAATAATCATTATAAAATCATGTGCCCAGAAAGATAAACAAACTTCAATTAAAGAATATTTTATTACCTGTTCACCCGGGGAATTTAAAAATATTTACGATAACTATAAAGAAGACATATATATTCCAATTACCTTTGAATATAACGGGAAAATATGGAAAAATACCCGGATGCGACTTCGCGGAGATGATTCACGCGGATTTCCTAAAAAGTCGCTTAAAGTCAGGTTTGATTCCATGCCATTTGCAAATGGAAGAAAAAAATTAAATTTTAACGCTGAATATACCGACAAAACCTATATTCGCCAGCTTATTTCCAGCAAGCTTATGAATGAATCCGGACATGTTTGTTTTAAAGCCGAACATGTAAGATTATATTTGAATCAAGAATTTTTAGGGCTTTATCTTCAAATAGAAAATATAGACAAAGATTTCTTAGTGGCACGCAATCTGGACCCGAATAGCAATCTTTACAAAGCAAAAAAAGATGGGGCATGCCTTAGTATTTATGATGATGTAGAAAAGAAATGGGAGAAAAAAACAAATAAAAAAACAGATAAAAAAGACCTGATTGCCCTAATAGAGAAAATTAATTCTGTTCCTGCTCATAAGTTTTATGATTTCGTACAGGAATATTTTGATTATAAAAAATTAGTAAATATAATCGCCTTAAATATGCTAATTGCCAATGGTAGTACGTATTATCATAATTATTATATGTATCATGATAATAAAACAGGCAAGTGGGAAATGTTCCCATGGGATATGGATAAAACTTTACATTACTACAATTGGATGCCGTATTCTCATAATCATACTTCAAGCCCATGGGAATCTGATAATCCGTTAATAGAAAGGGCTATAATTTGTGAGCCGATTTTTAACGATATAAAAGATAGAATGGATGAGCTGTCAAAAACAATAATTAATAATAAACATATTGACCCGGTAATTGATGAGCTGAAAGTTTTGTTAGCTCCATCTGTTCAAGAAGATACAACAGATAACATACCTGATATAGCAACGTGGTATGCTTTTTTGAAAAATGAAAAATCCTTTTTTAAAAATCATTACTCTGACCTGCAGTTTCAGTTTAATAACTGGCCTAAAAGCTTCCGTCTTGAAAGAATAGATGATATTATAACTGAAAAGGTGAAATTTGTATGGCACCGTTCAGAGAGTCCGCGAGGCAAAAAAATAACTTATAACCTGCATTACAGCAGTGATTTTCTTTTAAGAGATTCATTAACCACAGTAATAAAAAATATAGCCGATACAACATATTTGCTCCCGCAAGCACTCAGGGAAGGCACTTACTACTGGAAGGTTGTAGCTACTGATGGCGATTATTTTGTTGATGGCTTTAATACTAAAAATATCTTTGAGGTAAAAAAGCCAACTATACTGCCTTGTGAAATTAAGGGGAATGTAATATTAAAAAAATCGGGCTCCCCTTATATTGTAAAATGTGATATGAATATTACACCGGGCTCTTCTCTCACAATAGAACAGGGAGTTGAGCTTCGTATGAAAGAAGCAAAAAATATTTATGTACGCGGGAAAATTCAGGTTTTAGGAACTAAAGAAGAACCTGTACGATTAAGACCTGATTTAGATGCTGATTCGTGGGGCTGGATATATATTGACCATCCTACGGGAGATTGTAGTTTTTCAAATGTTTCTTATGAAGAAGGTGTCCTTTGTTCTAAATATGCTAATCTTTTATTAGAAAATGTTACTTTTTCCATTAATAAGAAACAATTAGAATTTAGCATAGAACAGCGTTCACCTGTTATCTGGATTCATCATGGAGATTTCAAATTTATAAATAGCACTATAATTGGAAATGGTAAAGGTGAAGGTATTAATGTTAATTTTGCTTCTGCTTTAGTTGAAAATTCATATTTTTTTAATGTCCCCGATGCTATTGAGTATATTGATATTGACAATGGAATAATCAGAGGAAACAGAGTTGAAAATTCTCCCGATGATGCTATTGATTTAAACGGATGTAATGATGTTTTAATTACCGGGAATTTTATTTTTAATAATAAAGATAAAGGAATTTCAGTTGGTACGGAACAATATGGAGCTTCAAGAAACATAGTAATTGAAAAAAATTTAATTGTTGGTAATAAAGTGGGAATTGCAATAAAGGATAGTTCAAATGCTTTTATATATAACAATACCTTATTTAACAATAATGTATCAATTAGCTGTTACCAAAAGAGAGAGGGCTATAGGTTGGGTGGCAGGGCAGATATAAAAAATACCATAATAGCAAAATCAAGTACTTCTGCTGTTACTGCTGATAAATTATCATCTTTTACTATCTCTTATTCCCTTTGTGATACGGAAAAATTACCTGGGAAAGGAAATATTAAAGCAGCTCCGAAATTTATTTCACCCGAAGAAAACAATTTTTATCTTCAGCCCGGTTCACCCTGTATTAAAGCCGGGGATACCAAAAATCTATTAAATAAAGATGGCTCGCGCAGGAATATAGGGGCTTTTTAACCTGTATTATTCAAAAAAATAAAAAAGGCTGACCTTTCCGGGCAGCCTTTTTATTGTAACACGACTTTCCTAAGTCGTAATTCCCCTCTATTAGAGGGGGTGCGTTAGATCGTGTGTTGGCAGGCCTGCCCCGTAGCGAGGAACGAGCATATCGGGGGGTGTGTAATTTATCGCAACACAGAAACATTCTCTGTGTAAGTATTACTACCAACTTTTATATTTAGCATATAAATACCATTTGCCAGCGAGCTTATATCTATTTCTTTAGAATAATTGCCGCTAAAGTTCTTATGCACTTCTTCATAAATCACCTGACCTACATTATTTACCACCTGAATACTTACATTTTTTGGCAGAGCAACACTAAAGCCAATCTGAAATGTTCCTTTATTTGGATTAGGGTATATTAATATATTTTGTTTAGTCTCGGATAAATGATATATAGAGTTTTCACCATTTGTTGTTTTTAATATTTTATTTTCAGATGTTAGAATATACCCAGTCGAATCAGTTGGAAAAACTACTTGTAAAAGTTTTTCTGTTATTCCAGAATTTTGTATAAACCAGTTAATACCACCATCTTCTGTTTTGTAAATTACACCACTATCTCCTACTGCACAACCTATTTGTTCACTAGGAAAATCAAAAGAATTTAAATTTTGTTCTGAATATAAATTTAAAACATTCCATGTATTTCCATAATCAACAGTTTTTAATATTGTACTTGAATTCGTTAAAATAAAACCGACACTATCTGTCGGAAAACAAATTGATTTGAAAGTATAATTTGTATCAGTATATATATGAGACCAATTTAAGCCATAATCATTGGTTCTTAAAATATTCCTATTTTGAAAACTACTATCAGCATATAAAACAAAGCCTGTACTATCATTTGAAAAAGTGATTTGTCTGAAAAATATAGTTGAATCTGATAATAGTGTAACTAAAGTACTATCATTGCTACTATATCTTAAAATATTATAAGCTTGGTCCCAAAAATTGTTTATTAAAACATATCCCGTATTCTCATCTATAAATTTAAAATATCTAATCTGTTTTACAGCAGGCAAAAAATAGGTGTTTTCCCAATTAATTCCACCGTCTATTGATTTTTCCAGATAACTTGGGCCATCTCCTGTAGTGATATAATCTAAACGATATATTGTATCTTCTGAAATAAATTGATAATAACCTGTACTTTGATAACCTGCTGTAGATATAGACTCAAACCATACACGATGCCAAGATTCACCAGCATCATTAGTCATATAAACAAAATGATTATAGAACCAATGTGATTCGTGACTACCATTGCCTATAACATATCCCATATTAGTTGATAGAAAATTGATTTCATAAAAATTATTAACGTCAGTAGATCCAAAAGAATATACTGTTGACCATTGAGCATTTACTAAATAATTTGATGAGAAAAATAGTAATAATATTAAAAATATTTTCATAATATAATTTTTTTGTTTTTATTATCTGTAATACCATCATTATTTAAATCAAGATTATAATAATTTGTACTATCGTTATTAGTTGCTGGCGCTTTAATTGTAGTATCAGAAATATCAGTATAAATAATTTGAGCGTTTGCATTTGAAGTAATTGTAATAATTGTTCCTGTAATAAAGCAGGTTATAATTATTTTAAATAAATTAAGAGAAATTTTTGTTTTCATGATTATTGATATTTAAAGATTTATAATAATTAATAAAAATAATAATATTTGGTTTAAATAAAAAATTTTTTAGTTAATGTTCCTTGTTGAATTTCAATATGAACAATATATATTCCGGTTGGTATATTATTTAGCTCTATAATATTATGTGTTCCGTTAATAACAGAGTTGTTAATTTCCTGACCAATGTTATTTGAAATAGTAACTGTTCCTGATGGATTTGCAATGTCTGTAATATCTATAAATAAATTACCATTATTACTATATATTGAAATATTATCATTAAGACTGTTTGTATCTATATTTGTAGAAGTTTGTCCGGCTAAAATTTGTTCATCAGGAACATCATTGTATGCATAATCTTTTATTGTAAATGAAGTTAATGTTGCTTCTATTCGGTACCATCCATATAAAGTATCATTATTAACTATTAATTCCAATCCTAAAAATGTATCTCCGGAAGGCCATGAACAACCGCTTAGGCCTTCAACCCATACATTAATTGTAGAGCTATTATCCCAATATAAACTATTATCTATTATATCATTACTATATAAAGGTTGTGTACATACACCAAGTGTACTTTCGTCCGCAGCTATCATATTATCACTATTTTCTGATTCAATCCAAATTGCATAATTATCACAACATGTAGGGGATTGGAAAGTGTACCAATAACGTATATTAATTTTAAAATCATCTATTCCATCATTATTCAAATCTAATAAGTAATATAAAATTGAATCTGATATAATTGGAGCATTAACAGTAGAATCAGGTATTACATCAGTATAATGAATTTCTGCTTTAACCTGAAAAAAAATTGTAAAAATAATTATTACAATTAAGCAGGTTATGAGTTTTTTTAATAGAGAAATTTTTATTTTCATAGTTTATAGTTTTTTTAAATGAAAAAAAGTTTTATAATACATAATCAACAAAATATTTATACGATATTTAATGCAAAAAGGTTATATGATGAACATATTTTTTTAATTTTGTTGCACTTGTCCCGTCGGGATTATAAATATACAAAAAAATCATGTAAATCCTGTTAATCTTGTCTAAATAAAATTTAACTATGAGAGACTTAAAAGATTTTAATATAATAAGTCTGAATATTTTTATTTACCTGACTTTAATAAATTGTATTAATTGTAATGATTGTAAATATTCTGTGCCGGGTTTTAATAAAAATATGTCTGTTTTTAAACAATATACCGCTTTACCTTGTATAATAGATAATGATTTAGTTTTAAATAAAAAAAAATCCCCTTATATTGTAGAATATGATATTGTTGTTAAAGCAGGAATATCTCTTACAATACAACAAGGTGTTGAAATATATATGAAAGATTCTGCAAATATTACTGTTAATGGTGAGCTTCATATTGAAGGAACTAAACAAGAGCCGGTGTGTTTTAGTCCGGTTATAGATACTAATATTTGCGGGAGTATAATTTTTAATAATACAACAGGCAATTGTAACCTTTCAAATGTTTTACTCAAAGAAGTTTCCTTAAGAGCAAATTATACTGACCTTTCGATTAATAACACTCGTTTTTTCTATAACAAAAAAAGAAATGCATATTGGTCTATGGTCTTTACCAAAAATAGCAATATTATATTTCAAAATTCTACACTCTATAATAACACTAATTATTTTGTTGCTGAAGGTTTAATAGTTATTAATGGTTATGCAAAAGTTGAAAATTCATTTTTTTATAATATTTTTGATGCAATAGAATTAATAGGGGTAAAAAATGGGGTTATTCAGGGAAATAAAATTGAGAAATCACGTGACGATGGTATTGATTTAAATGGATGTAATAATATTTTAATAACCGGCAATCTTATTTTTAATAGTATAGATAAAGGTATTTCAGTAGGAACTGGTAAGGGTTTTTCAGATACTGTTGAGTGGGGTTCATCTACAGATATTACAATTGAAAAAAATATAGTTGTTGGATGTAATACCGGCATTGCTATAAAAGATAGTTCAATTGCTTATATTAATAATAATACTTTATTTGATAATGATAAAGCAATAGATTGTTATGAGAATACATCGGGGTATGGTGGTGGAATAGTCAGAATTAATAATACCATTATTGCAAAATCTCATACTTCTAATATTACTGTTGATAAATTATCATCCGTTACTATCACTTATTCTCTTTGCGATAATGAATTATTCCCTGGGAAAGGAAATATTATGGCTGCTCCGGAATTTGTTTCGCCGGAAGACAACAATTTCTATCTTTTATCTTCTTCTCCCTGTAGAAAAGCAGGTGATAACGGTACTGATATAGGTGCTTTTGTTTATAAGAATTTAAAAAATATTAATAAATGAAATGGTATTTTATAATATTTTTCTTTTCAATATTTAGTTTAAGCTGTTTACAAAGTAATGTTGACCATTGGGAAATAGCAACGCCTTCTTTCCAATCGTGGAAATATGTAATCGAAACTGATGAAATAGATGTTAATTGGAAAAAACTTTCCTACGATGATAGTTCATGGATTGAAGGAATAGAAGGTATTAAGCAGCTAAACGACAGTTTAATAGCAACCCTGAACAAATCTCTATTTCTTCGCATTAACTTTAATATTTATGATATTAGAAAAATTGAACAGGCACTTTTACAAACAGACTATAATGTTGCATTTGTTGCATATATAAATGATACTGAAGTTGCAAGAAGAGATATTGGAGTAATAATAGACAAATCAATTAAAACAGATAACAAAATAAATATTTATAACTATTGGAGTCCTAAATATTTTTTTATTAATAAAAAAACGTTATCAAATTGCTTAAATCAAGGGAATAACGTTCTTGCTATCAAAATACTGAATAGAAAATTTACTTCTATAAATTTTTCAAAAATTTCTTTATTATTAGGAATAAACGACAAAACAAATATATACAACAACCCTGCGCCTTCATTTAGCCCTAAAGCTACTTTTTCATCATCAAATCTTCCTGTTATTATTATTAATACTAATGAACAGGCAATTATAGATGATCCACGAATTATTGCAGATATGGGCATAATTTATAATGGCAAGGGAAAAAGAAATTATATTACTGATTCTTTTAATAATTATAATGGAAAAATAAGTATAGAAATTAGAGGTTTTGTATCTCAAGCTTTTCGAAAAAAATCTTATGGCTTAGAAACCAAAGATTCTAAAGGGAATAAAATAAATGTTACACTTTTAAATATGCCTAAAGAAAACGACTGGATTTTATATGCGCCTTATGCTGATAAGAGCTTGATGAGAAATGTTTTAGCATACAAAATAGCTAATAGATTAGGTCGTTATGCTCCTAAAACACAATTTTGTGAGCTGATAATAAATGATTGCTACCAGGGAATATATGTTTTAACCGAGAAAATAAAAAGAGATATTAACAGGGTTAATATTTCAAAATTAACAATAAACGATACTTTTGGGGATAATCTTACAGGTGGTTATATTATTAAAACCGACAGACCTGATAAGGATTTCTGGAAATCTCCATATCCGGATGATACAAGTATTGCTATAAATGCTGTATTCGAATTCTGTTACCCAAAACCTGAAGATATTTTAGATGTTCAGAAAGATTATATTAAAAACTATATAACAGAATTTGAAGCTGCTTTGTATAATACTGATTTCAATGATTCTATTGATTATCAAACTTATATTGATATAAACTCATTTATTGATTATTTAATAATAAATGAACTCACTAAAAATATTGATGCTTACAGATTAAGTACGTATATGTATAAAGACAGAGACAGTAAAGCAGGCAGGCTAACTATGGGCCCTGTATGGGACCTTAACTTTACTTTTGGTTTGCCCGATTATTTAGATGGTTATAAAACAGATGGCTGGGTTTATAATAGTATGAAATATATTCCGTTTTGGTGGAATAAATTGCTGCAAGACACTGAATTTCAAGGAAAATTAGTGCAAAGATGGGCAGAACTGCGAAATGGTCCTTTGCACACAGAAAGTATAATAGAATATGTTGATTCAGTAGCTTTCTTTCTTCGTAAAGGTCAGGAGAGAAATTTTGTAAAATGGCCAATATTAGGGACACAAGAAATGTGGCCAAATTATTTTATCGGAGAAACTTATCAGGAAGAAGTAAATTATTTAAAACAATGGATTGCTGATAGGTTAATATGGCTTGATGAAAATATACCAGCCCTTTGTAATGTAATAAATAATGAGTAAACTCTAAAAAGATATTTATTTTAATTTTGTAAAAATATAAAATTGTTAATAATTTTTATAACTTAATGGTTACAAAAAAAAATTATGTATAAGAAAAAATATATAATTTCATTGATATATTTATTCTGCATTCTATATTTATTATTAAGTGCATGTAAAAAAGATCTTTATGAAGAACCAATGACAAATAACACACCAACAGTAGATTTAAGAAGATATATACATTTATCTCACACAAGGTTATATTCCAATGTGCAAAAAGTAGATGCACTTGTAGAAAAAATAGATTTTTCAAAGTTTGAATTAATCCTATTAGGAGGTGATTTAACCGAAAATACTTCTGGTGATATAAAAACATTACAATATATTGATAGCATTTTTAATATAGGTAATAATAATACTTTATGGGCACTTGGTAATCATGATTATGCTAATATACAATTAGTGCAGGAGTTTACTCAACGTCCTATATATTATGCTTATTGTAAAGATAATATTACATATTTAGTGTTAGACACTCAGGATAGTCTTAGTAATATAATTGGTAACCAACTACAATTAATTAAGAATGTAACAGATACTATAACTAATTCCCATTGCTTTATATTATTACATCATAAATTAATATGGATGTATGGCAATCAGGTATTAGAATCTTTAGCAGATTCAATTCCTAATGGAGGTATTGGAAATTGTTTTTATTGCATTAATCCAAATAATTTTTACGATGATATTTACCCTTTACTGCTCCAGGTTAAGAATAGAGGAATTAATGTTATATGTATTGCAGGTGATATAGGACTTAAAGTCAAAGAATTTGAATATATAACACCTGAAGGAATTTATTTTCTTGCATCGGGTATTTATGCAGGTAATTCTGATAATAAAATTCTGATTTTAGAACAAAACATTAAAACCAAAGAACTAACTTTTTATTTCAAGCTAGTAAATGAAATTATCTAATTCAACAGGGTTAATAAAAAATTAATGCTTTTAAAAAATCAAATATTACATATAACCATACAACCTTTAAGAAGTTTAGTTTTTGTTGTTATTTTGATATTAATTCTTCTTTTCTTATATACTCAAAAAGTTTCTGGACAACTATATATAAACGAATTTCTCGCATCTAATGTCTCAACAAATATAAACCCATATTATACTGCTTTTTATGATTGGATAGAAATCTATAATTCAGGAGATCAGATAGTTGATTTACAAGGTTATTATTTAACAGATAATTTAAGTAATCCTACTAAATGGCAAATTACTATTAGTATCCCTATAGCTCCTGGTAATTTTAAGGTTTTCTGGGCTGATAATATGGATTGGGGAAGTCATACGAACTTTAAGTTAAGCAAAAATGGAGAAGAAATTGGCTTATATTCACCTGATAATATTCTGATAGATTCAATAATTTTTGGACCACAAATCACTGATGTTTCTTTTGGTCGTCAGGTGGATGGGAGCACTGATTGGTTTTTTTTTAGTGAACCTACTCCAAATGCAACTAACAGCACAATTGGATATCAAGAAAGTATTCAAACTTCACCCCCTCAATTTTCATTAGCAGGTGGTTTTTACGATGGGAACCAGTTTATTGAACTATCAACAGATTCTTCTTCTGCAATTATAAGATATACTCTTGACGGCTCAATACCGACTAGTTCATCATCTATTTATACCGCTCCAATAAGTATTGATTCTACTACTGTAATTAGAGCAAGAGTTTTTCATACAAGTTATTTGCCAAGTTCAATTATTACTCATACATATTTTATCAATGAAAATATTACATTACCAGTAATATCAATTTCAACAGACCCTGAAAACCTTTGGAATGATGAAATTGGAATTTATTGTATAGGTACAAATGGCATTACAGGTTATGGAGTAACTGCAAATTATTGGCAGAACTGGGAAAGACCGATAAATATAGAATTATATGAGCCAAATGGTAACATTGCATTCAATATTAATGCTGGTATTTCAATTGGTGGTATGAGAAGAAATATGAAACAAAAATCCTTTAGAATTTTTGCAAGAAATAAGTATGGTACTGCAGAAATCAATTATAAAATTTTTGATGATAAACCTATAAATAAGTTTAAGTCTATTATTTTACGTAATGGGGGTTTACCAGATTTTACATCTACTATTTTTCGTGATGGAATGATGCAAAGTCTTCTCATTGGACAAATGGATATAGATTATCAGGCTTATAAACCTTCGGTTGTTTTTCTGAATGGAGAATTTTGGGGTATTTATAATATTCGTGAAAAACTTAATGAAGATTATCTTGCATCTAATCATGGTGTGAATCCTGATAATGTAGATTTATTAGAATGCAACGCTCATGTTATTGAAGGTGATGCTTTACATTACAATACAATGTTAAATTTTATTATATCTAATGATATGACTTTACCTACAAATTACAATTATATTAAATCACAAATGGATGTTAATGAATATCTAAACTATCAAATTTCACAGATATATTTTGCTAACTATGATTGGCCAGGATTAAATATAAAGTTTTGGCGACCGAAAGCAGAAAACGTAAAATGGCGATGGTTGCTGTTTGATACAGATGCAGGATTTGGAATGTGGGGTCAATACTACTATAATGAAATTGAACATGCTACGGCAATTGATGGGCCAGGATGGCCCAATCCACCATGGTCCACATTGTTGTTTAGAAAACTTTTAGAAAATAATGAATTCAAAAATGAATTTATTCAGCGTCTTGCATCTTATTTAAATACTACTTTTGAACCAGAACGTGTAATTCATATTATTGACAGTTTAAAAATAAATATTCACCCAGATATGCCACGACACATTACAAGATGGAAAGATGAGGATTCCAGTGATGGTGTTTGTGTCGCTTCAGTTTCAGAATGGGAAAGTGAGGTCGATGTGTTAAGAGAATTTGCTAATCTGCGTCCAGCTTATGTTCGCCAGCATATAATTAATAAATTTGGATTAAGTGGCACAGTTGAACTTATAGTTAATACAATTGGAGAAGGAAAAGTGAAAATTAATAATGTAAACATACCCGACAGTAGTTTTACAGGTATATATTTTAAAGATTTTCCTATTCATTTAAAAGCCATTCCAAAAGTTGGTTATAAATTTGTAAATTGGCAGGGAATATCAAATGACGATACAAGTGAAATTTCATTTATTTTAACACAGAACTCTACAATAACTGCAATATTTGATTATACTGATGAGAGTATTATTCCATCAGAAGTATCTACAAATATGATTTTAACTCAAAGCGAATCTCCTTATATTGCATTAGGAGATATTGTAGTTGATTCCAATGTAACTTTACAAATAGAACCTGGTGTTGAAATTCTAATGCCCGATTCGGCAAATATTATCGTTTATGGTGAACTTATTATGAACGGTACAGAGAACAATCCAATATATATTAAACCAAATCTAACTGTGGGTACCTACAAATGGGGGGCCATTTGTATTCATAATGCAACAGACACAACAAAGCTATCATATGTAAGAATAGAGGGAGCATCTTATGGGAGAGATAAAATCACTTTTAAAGCTGCTGTATCAGGCTTTAATTCTGATATTATACTTGACAATGTTTTTATTAAAGATACCAATCAACCTTTTTACTCTCAATATGGAGATATTATGATAAAAAACAGCACATTTCGTTCAACTCAAATATGCGATTTGATAAATATTAAATATGCTAATTCGGCATTGGTTGAAAATTGCGATTTACGAGGAAACGATGCCTATGATACTGATGCAATTGATTACGATGGAATTAATAATGGAATAATCAGGGGAAATAACATCTATGGTTTCTTTGGTCTGAATAGTGATGGTATTGACATTGGCGAAGGCGCAGCAAACATTCTTATTGAAAATAATTTGATTTATAATTGTAGTGATAAGGGAGTTTCAGTTGGACAAGCCTCATCAGCAATATTAAAAAGGAATGTTATTGTAAATTGTTACCAAGGTGTTGGTGTAAAAGATAGTCTTTCTTATGCAATAATAGATCAAAATACTTTTTATGGGAATGGTACTGCTATAGCGTGTTTTGAGAAAATTTTCGGAAATGGAGGAGGAAGTGCTGATGTAATAAATACTATTTTATCTAATTCCTATGAATCATCATATTTTGTTGATGAATTTTCATCTATTAATATTACTTACTCGCTTTCTAACACAAATAATCTACCTGGTGAAGGCAACATCTTTGCTGTCCCATTATTTGTTAATGCGAATATATATAATTTAGAATTACTGCCAAATTCTCCCTGTATCAATTCAGGAGACCCTGCAAGTCCCCTTGATCCGGATGGAACCCTTGCTGATATGGGTGCATATTATATATATAATACACCAGATGAAGTGTCAATTATTATTAATGAGATAAATTATAACTCTCCTATTGAGTATGATTCAGAAGATTGGGTAGAGTTTTATAATAAAGGTGAAACTACGGTTGATATGTCAGGTTGGGTTTTCAAAGACCAAAATAATGACCATATTTTTCATTTTCAAGAAGGTTTAAAAATTGAGCCTGATGAATATATTGTTTTATGTAGAGATGTTTCAAAATTTACTTCATTATTACCTTATGTATTTAATTATCGCGGTAACTTTGACTTTGGATTGAGCAATAATGGAGAGCTAATTCGCCTTTTTGATGCTCAAATGAATATTGTTGATTGGGTTAGTTACAAAGACAATTTTCCCTGGCCAACAGAGCCCGATGGGAATGGACCTACATTAGAATTAATAAATCCGGATTTAGATAATTCTTTGGCTGAAAACTGGGCTGCATCATTAAGCAGTTTTGGAACCCCAGGTACAATAAATTGCGAACATCATCCCTTTTCAAATATACTGCCAACATCAACTGAATTATTACAAAACTACCCTAACCCTTTTAGTTCAATAACTATAATAAGATATGAATTATTTGATACAGCAAATGTTGAATTATCTATATATAATATTTATGGTAAATTAGTAAAAAGATTAGTAAATGAATATCAAGTACCTGGTTGGTATTCTATAACATGGGATGCAAAAAACTGCATTTCTGGAATCTATATATATAATTTAAGAACAAATGGAACACTTTTAAATGCAAAAAGAGCAGTATATTTGAAATAACAAAATCAAAAAAATGTATCAAAAATAAATTATACAATCTTAAACCAAAAGCTTCCTCCATGTCTTTCAACATTAATTAAATTCATAATTGTTTAAAACAGAATTTATTAGTAAATTTGTCCAAATATTTATCAACAAAATTAAAAAAATTATGATTAAAGGTAAAAACTTAACGATTTTCGTTTATTTTTTCAGCATACTATTGCTGAATTTAATTCTTCAATCCTGCGAAGAAAAAGCCGAATCAGAAATTTACGACGAAATAATCTGTGATGCAGAATTATTGAATGAAAACGGTAGTAAATTTATTACTCCAACAAGATTTCAGGAGCTATTATTTAATAATAACAATACACAAACCGATGAACAGGCTTATAGTGGAAAATATTCTGTTAAGTTAACTAAGGAAAAAGCTTTCGGGATGTCATACATTATTAAAAATGTTCAGCCAGATGAACATTTTCAGGCAAGCGTCTGGCGTTTAAGTGAATATGGTAATGGGCTTCTTGTTGCCCATGCTGAAGATGTAACCCAATTTTATATCAAACAGGGTGAGGTTAATAAAAAAGATAAGGGCTGGGAGCTATTAATACTTGATATTATAGTTCCTCAAAATCTTAAAAATCAAGATTTATCGGTTTACTTATGGAATCAGGATACTACTGCATGTGTTTATTTTGATGATTTAAAAATAAGATATTTCCCCCAGACCCAAGGATTGAAGGAGTAAAGGTTTGGTTGAACAGATACTTAATGTATTTAACAATAAAACAATTAAGCTTTTTAAAACATTACCTGCTGAATTAAAAGCAACCATAAGCTCTTAAAATGAATATTGGACTTATAAACCCTAATAGAGAAATAAAACACCCTGCCGTACATATAGGACTTGGCTATATTGCTTCTTTTACCAAAAAGAAGCGAAGAGGGGTAAATTTTAAGTTATTAGATACCAGACTGGCAAAAAAAAATGAAATAAATGATTTCTTAAATACTAAATTCAATCTAATAGGAATAACTTCATCAAGTCAGGTTTTTCTGGAAGCAGTAGAAATAGGTAATGAAATAAAGACAAGATTTCCTGAAACACCTGTTTGTATAGGTGGTCCGCATCCATCAACTGTAAAAGAAGAAGCATTGTCCGGGTTTCCTTTTGATTATGCAATATATGGTGAAGGCGAGGTTACTTTTCTGGAACTAATAGAACACCTGAACGGAGAACGAAATATTTCAGATATTAATGGTCTAATTTATAAGGATGTTTCCCGTGAAGTAGTCAAAAATCCGCCAAGAGAAATAATAAAGGATATTGATAGTATCCCTTTTCCCGACTACAATTTATTTCTCATGGAGCGCTATCCACAACACCGGATTACAACAAGTAGAGGATGTCCGTTCAATTGCGTTTTTTGCAATTCGCACTCTATATGGACAAATAGATGGAGAAAACGCTCTGCCGAAAATATCATTGAAGAGATAAAACTCCTAACTTCCAATTATAAAAGAAAGACAGTTGTTTTTAATGACGATAGTTTTAACATAGATCTAAAGCATGTTGCAAAGTTTTGCGACATGCTAATTGAGCAAAGATTAGACATTCTTTGGTCAACCTCTCTAAGACCCGAACGTATTACACCTGAGATTGCAGTAAAAATGAAAAAATCGGGATGTTACAATGTAAGCATAGGCATAGAATCTGCTAATAATGAAGTGTTAAAAAAGATAAACAAAAATATAACCAATGAAAAAATATTTAATGGTATCCAAATTTTCAGAAATGCAGGGATAGATGTCATGGGGCAATTTATGATTGGTAATCCGGGTGATAATCTGGAAACTATCAAAGAATCTATTGAATTCGCTAAGAAATCAAATCTGACCGGAGTAGAGTTCTACACAGCATTGCCTTATAAAGACTCATTGCTATGGGAATATGTTAATAAACATGGAAAATTATTAACAGATGATGAATGTTACAAGTATCACGCTATAAACCCACGTATTATTTTCGAAACCCCCGATTTTACTTATGCCGATAGAGTTAAAGCAATTGAAATGGCAAAAAAAAATGGTTTTTATGATGCTCTAAGCAAAGATAGAAAAAGCTGGATACTTGATACCGGAAAAAATTTGGCAAAAATGAGCCAGGTATTATTTGGTGGAAAATTAGGCAACAAAATCTATTTATGGTTGAGGGATATATATAGAAGAATATTTTTTTGATTTAATTTAATATATTTAACAATATAAAACAGTATAAAGTTTAATAAGCGTCCTGCACAAAGTAGCGATACTGTGTAACAATCAATCAATCATCAATCCTTTTTTCATTCAATCATTATTTCAGCGGCTGAGCATACGATATTACATCTTTATCAGTTATTGTATCTTTACACAAAATAATTAAACGTTCTAACACATTTCGTAACTCTCTGATATTTCCTGTCCAGTTGATTTTTTGTAATTCTTCAATTGCTTTATCTGAAATTTTTCTTTTAGACATTCTGTGTTCATTACAAATTTGATTGATAAAATGTTTCGCTAATAAAGGGATGTCGTCTTTTCTTTCATTTAGTGATGGCACATTGATAAGTATAACACTTAAACGATGATATAAGTCTTCTCTGAAATTATTTGCAGCAATTTCTTTTTTAAGGTCTTTATTAGTAGCAACTATAATACGTACATCAACCTTAATTTCTTTATCCCCGCCAACCCGCGAGATTGTATTTTCTTCTAATGCTCTAAGCACCTTTGACTGAGCTGATAAGCTCATGTCTCCGATCTCATCCATAAATAAGGTTCCATTATTTGCCTGTTCAAATTTTCCTATTCGCTGTTTGTGTGCCGAAGTAAAGGATCCCTTTTCGTGTCCGAACAGTTCGCTTTCAATTAATTCAGAAGGGATTGCTGCACAATTCACTTCTACAAAATGTTCACCCGACCGATTACTTTTTTCGTGGAGCCAGCGGGCTACAAGTTCTTTTCCTGTTCCGTTTTCACCTGTAATCAGCACTTTTGCATCTGTTGGGGCTACTCGTTCAATCATTTCTATCACTTTTTTAATTGCAGGCGATTCTCCAATAATATCATAAGTCTTGCTAACCTTACTTTTTAAAACTTTTGTCTCTGTAATAAGGTTTGACTTATCCATTGCATTACGAATAGTAATTAATAAACGATTAAGATCAGGAGGTTTTTCAATGAAATCATAAGCTCCCTTTTTTATTGCACCAACCGCTGTATCAATATCTCCGTAAGCCGAAATCATTATAACAGGAATATCAGAAGTAATTTGGTGAATTTTTTCAAGCACCTCAATACCGTCCATTTTAGGCATTTTTACATCACAAAGGATAGTGTCGTATTTATTCTCTTCAATAAGCTTCAATCCCTCAATACCATCTTTTGCTAAATCAACCTGGTATTTTTCGTATTCCAAAGTTTCCTTTAATGAGTTTCTTATGCTTTTTTCGTCGTCTATTACTAATATTTTTGACATAGTTGTAACAAATAAAAAAAAATTTGTAAAATTAAACTGTTGATATTCAACCGGGGTTGGCATCGGTTTATATTCATCAATCGCCAATCATAAATCACTATCTCAACATTCAACTACCATCAGCTCTTATAACGCAGCCATTTCCACAGTTCTTTATAATTAATTTTTTTTCCATACATTAAAATCCCTGTTCTGTATATCTTACCTGCAAGCCAGGTTGTGGCAATAAACGTAAGAATTAATAATATCATCGAAAGAGCAATTTCCGAATAAGGAACTCCGAATGGAATTCTTACCATCATAATAACCGGTGAAGTAAATGGAATTATTGAGAACCAGAATGAAAGCTGACTATCGGGATTTTGAATTATACTTTGAACCATAACAATTGCTAAAATCAGTGGGATAGTTATAGGTATCATAAATTGCTGTGTATCAGCTTCACTATCAACAGCAGAGCCAATTGCAGCAAAACATGAAGCATATAACAAATATCCACCAAGAAAGAAAAATAAAAAACTTCCAAGCATTACTTTAAAGTCAATATTTTTGATTGATGATAACATATCTTTAATTTCATCTATCTTTTCATCGTCTATTGGTTGAGCATTTTGAAATGAACTTGATGAAAGGATATTTTGGGTTGGAGCCTGCTCATTAGGGAAAAGAGAAGTAGATGAGAAAAATATTGCCTGAACAACAGTTACAATGGTAAAGGTAAGAGCAACCCATAATAGAAACTGTGTTAATCCTACTAAAGCAACACCAACAATTTTTCCCATCATAAGCTGAAAAGGTCTGACACTGGAAATAATTACTTCAACAATACGACTGGTTTTTTCTTCTATAACACCGCGCATTACCTGTGCTCCATACATAAAAATGAACATATATATTAAAATTCCGCTTATAAGTCCAACTATCATTGTTAATTCTGTATAACTTCGTTCCTCTCTTCCTTCTTCGGTCCATTTATATGTTAAAATACGAACATTGGTCTTTATTGATTTTAATACAGCTTCATCAATACCTGATGCTTTTAGCTTTAATCTTTCTATTTCTTTTTCAATTGCATTTGAAATATGCATTTTTACACCTAAGCTTGGTTGTTTGTGTGAGAATAGCTGTATGCCTTTAGGGTAACTAAAAGTAATATGTGGTATATACAATAATGCATAATAGCCTGTTTCAGAAAACTGTTCTTTTACTTTATGAACAGTTGTGTTTTCAAGAAAAATAAATTTCAGATATTTCGTATCGGGAATTGTATTTGTAAATACACTGGAACTGTCAATTACTGCAATAATTTTTTCTTCTTCATCTTCTATCTGTGTCAGCCAAACAGGCACTATTATCAGTGCAGCCATTAATATAGGGCCCACTATGCTCATTATTATAAATGACTTCTTTTTTACCCTGGTTAAGTATTCTCTTTTTATGATTAATGAGATCTTGTTCATTAGAAAATAATTTATTTTATAGGAATTTTAAGGTTTTAATAAAATTTATTTTATAATTTATCTTTTTTGCATTTAATAATTAGTTTCTGGGTTCTTGGCTCTGGGTTCTGGGCTTAGGATTACAGCGAACAGTACCCAGCACCCAGCACCCAGTACCCAGTACCCAGTACCCAGCATCATTCATTCATCAATTGCCTGCTCAACTACATTAATAAAAATATCGTTCATACTTGGCATTACTTCATTAAAAGAAATAATATTACCCGATTGAATTAATGACTGTAATAGCTCATTAGTTGATGTATCTTGCTGAAGCTTGATTTTAAGTAAAGTCGAGCCACTATGCGTCTCTTCACTATTATTATCATTTTGTTTAAGTTCTAAAATTTCATATTTAGAGCTTAAGCTTGCCTGAAATTTGTTAAAAAATCCTGAAAATGAAACTTCGTAAATATCTGATTTGTATTTTTTTCTGATTTCATTTATTTGTCCATCAAGAATTTTTTTTGATTTATTTATCAGAACAATATGATCACAGAGTTCTTCAACGGAACCCATATCGTGAGTAGAAAAGATAATAGTTGCTCCTTTTTCACGAAGTGTTAAGACTTCCTGTTTTAAAATGTTTGCATTTATCGGGTCAAAGCCGCTAAAGGGCTCATCAAAGATTAGAAGTTTCGGCTCGTGCAATATTGTTACAATAAATTGTATTTTTTGCTGCATCCCTTTTGAAAGCTCTTCTATTTTTTTATTCCACCACGATTGAATTTCAAATTTTTCAAACCAGTATTTTATTTTTTTTAATGCATCCTTTTTTGATAATCCTTTAAGCTGGGCAAGATAAAGTGTCTGCTCACCTACTTTCATTTTTTTATAAAGCCCGCGCTCTTCCGGTAAATAGCCTATTTGTGCAATATCATGTGAATGTAGTTTTTTGCCTTTAAAATACAATTCCCCGCTGTCAGGTGCCATAATTTGATTGATTATTCTTAATAATGTAGTCTTTCCTGCACCATTTGGGCCTAATAATCCGAAAATACTTCCTTCCGGTACAGAAATACTTACATTATCTAATGCAAGATGATTAGAGAATTTTTTTGTAATGTTATTTGCAGTGAATATTTCCATCTTAATTTACAGAAGTTTGAGGAAAGTTCGATAGCGAATTGCAAAATTAAAAAAAAACCACTAATTTCACTAATTAACACGAATGAATTATTTTTGAAAAAAAATTGCTGTTGTAACTTTTGTTCCCTATTTTCGCATACAATTATTATATGTTATACAAAATTAGATAAAATAAGATAATAATTAATGTTATTTAGAAAGTTTTTTGTTGTATTTGGAATACTATTCATTTTGATATTTAATGAGAATAAACTCAAAGCTCAGGATAGTATCAATGCAAATAATACTATTTTAAAATTTGCACCATTATATTTATTAGACCCAATTATCCCTTCTATACAATTTGGTGTAGAATATAAAATAAATAACAGATTTTCTATTATAGGTTTTATAGCATCATTTAATTTTTTTGCAAATTTTCTATTATCATAATAATTTATTTCCTAAAATTAGCAAGTCTTAGAAATAATTTAATAAAGCTGTAAACATTAGTAGTAAAATAATTATAAATGCAACTAATTGGGTTTATAAAAAAATTAGATAATTATATAAATCATATTTGCTTTGCACCAAAAAAATCAAAGTGGGTATTTATTATAGTAATGCTCATACTATCATTTATTTATAATTATCACGAAGTTATATTTCTCAGACCGCAAGGAATACATCAATGGAGACAATGCGATTGTCTATCGATGACTATGAATTATTATCAAAACGACAACTCTTTTTTTAAGCCATCTATGCATTATTTAGGTGGAGATGGGTCGGGTAAAACTATAAGCGAATTTCCTGTAATTTATTATTTTGTTGCTATTCTATGGAAAATATTTGGATGCCATGAATTTATTTTTAGGATAATTAATTTAATTATAATTTTTAGCGGTCTGTTTGCATTATTTAAGCTACTTGAAGATGTATTAAAAGATACAATTTGGGCAGTTAGCGTTGTGGCATTGTTGTTTACTTCTCCGATGTTAGTTTATTATGCTAACAACTTTTTAGTAAATGTGCCTGCATTTGGTTTTGTGCTAATTGCATGGTTTTTTCTTTGGAAATTTTATAAAAATGAAAAAATAAAGAACTTATATATATCATTCTTTTTCTTTACAATAGGAGGATTATTAAAAATTACTTCCTCTATTAGCTTTATTGCTATCACAATTATTTTCTTGTTTGAACTTTTTAGTATTTATAGTTTTAAGAATGGAGGGAAAATATTCAGATATCCACAAAGACAAATACTACCTTTTTTATGTGTAATTTTAGTATTATTAATTTGGTATTTTTATGCGCATAATTACAATGAAAAATATAATAGAGGTCTATTTTTAATAGGGATATTACCAATTTGGGATTTAGATACACAGCAAATCCATAAAATATTGTTAGCTGTTAAAGAACATATTAAATGGAGTTACTTTAGAGAAGGGGTGCATTTAATACTTGGCACACTATTTTTCTTAATACTTATTTATTATAAGAAAGTTAACAAATTTTTATTATTTCTTATGATTCTGATATCATTAGGATTTTTTTCGTTTATAATACTTTTTTTTCAGGCAATGGAATCTCATGATTATTATATTATTAATCTATTGATATTAATGCCAATAATTAGCTTAACATTTCTATTAACGCTTAAAAATATACATTATAAAATGTTTAAATCAGTAATATTTCGAATAATTATTATTGCTTTCATAATTCATAATGTTGATTTTGCAAGAAGAAGAATGAATGGAAGATATAGTGGTTGGATGAATGAAAATCATTTAAAATATACCCAGGCATTTGAAACCTTAACTCCTTATATTCGTTCATTAGGAATTAAAAAGGAAGATAAAGTGATATGTTTACCAGATAATAGCGTAAATATAACACTATATTTAATGAACCAAAAAGGATGGACAAATTTTGGAGATTTAACTGATAGTATAAAAATTATAAATAAAATAAATAGAGGTGCAAAATATCTATTTATTTATGATAAAGAGTTATATAAAAAGAAAAGTATTCAGCCATTTATTATCAATAGAATGGGAAAATATAAGAATATTGACATATATAGCTTAGAAAATATAAACATAAAATAATAACCATCATTAATATTGAATTTGAAGACATGTTTTTGCCATGCCTCAAATCAAATGATAATTATATCGTAAAAAGATATGACATCCTTCAGTTGATGGATGTCATATCTTAATTTAAAAGTCAAAAAAAATCAGGCACTTTATATTGCTAACACTTGATTGACCTGCTTAACTTGTTGCCAATCCTTAGATTCATTTGCAGCTTGCCATAAGTCATAATTTTTCTGCAAATTTAGCCACAATTCCGGTGTCGTATCAAAAGCTCTGGATAAACGAAGTGCCATTTCTGGTGTAATTGCACCTCGTTGGTTTACTATTTTCGATAGAGTTTTTCGCGATACACCTAAAATTAATGCCATTTCAGTAATTGTAATGGACAATGGTTCCAGATAGTCTTCTTTTAATATTCTACCAGGATGTGTTAGTCTTCTTTTAATAATCCTCATGATTTTTCTTATTGAATGATTTTATCATTCTTTAATTCAAAACATTCAATTCTTTTCCAACCTTAATAAATGCAGTAATTGCTTTATCAAGGTGTTCTTTTTCGTGTCCGGCAGAAAGCTGAACCCTTATTCTGTCTTTTCCTTTCGGGACAACAGGAAAAGAGAAAGCGATAACATAAACACCTTCCTCTAACATTTTATTGGCAAAATCAACTGCAAGCTTAGAGCAGTCGGGATATTTACCAAACATAATCGGAACGATAGGATGTACTCCCGGTACAATGTCAAATCCTGCTTTGGTCATTTCCGAACGGAAATGTTTTGTATTCTCTTCTAATTTATCGCGTAGAGCTGTTGTTGCAGAAAGTAAATCCATTACTTTTATTGTTCCGCCGACAACACCCGGAGCAAGAGTATTAGAGAACAAATATGGTCTGCCTTTATTTCTCATCCAGTCAACAATTTCATTTGGTCCGGAAATACATCCCCCTGATGCACCGCCAAGTGCTTTTCCAAAGGTAGTTGTAATAATGTCAACTTTGCTCATTACACCTTTATATTCATGGGTTCCTCTACCTGTCTTACCCATAAAGCCGGTTGAATGACTGTCGTCAATCATAACTAATGCATCGTATTTATCAGCTAATTCGCAAATTTCATCAAGCTTTGCAATATCACCGTCCATACTGAAAGCTCCGTCAGTAGCTATCATTCTAAAACGGCATTTTTGAGCTTCTTTTAAGCAGCGTTCAAGACCTTTTCCTAATTTATCTGTAGCAGGGTCTTTTTCTTCAACATCTCTCATATCTCCATGATTGTAAATCCAGCGCTGTGCCTTACAAAGACGAATTCCATCAATTATTGAAGCATGATTCAATGCATCTGTAATTATTGCATCATCTTTGCCAAGCAAAGGCTCAAAAACCGCAGCATTAGCATCAAAACAGGATGAGAAAAGTATTGTATCTTCAGTACCTAAAAATTCAGAAACTTTTTTCTCAAGCTCTTTGTGAATATCCTGTGTCCCACAAATAAAACGAACCGACGACATACCATAGCCCCTATGGTCAAGCTCATCGTGTGAGGCTTTTATCAAGTCAGGATGCGACGAAAGACCAAGATAGTTATTAGCACAAAAATTAAGGCATTTTTTACCTTTTACAACAATCTCAGCACCCTGGGCGCTTTCAATGATTCTTTCGCTTTTATACAAACCTGCTCCCTTGATTTCTTCAAGCTCTTTTGCAAGATAATTTTTGATTTTTCCGTACATTTATATTTTTTTTTTAGTTAATACTATTATAAATTTCAGACAAATATAATAATAATTATTTTAAATCTTTGAAAAACTATATTTTTGTCATTTAAAAAAAATAAAAAATTATGAAAAAAATTTTAGTTATTGGCTCTGTCGGTCAAATCGGTTCTGAATTGACTGTGGCACTCAGGGATATATATGGTGGCGAAAATGTTATTGCAGCAGGAAGAAAAACAAAACCGTCAGAAAAACTTTTAAATTCGGGTCCTTTTGTTTTCATGAATGCCTGTCAAAAAGATACACTTATAGAAGTAGTTAAAAAGTATAATATTGATGTTATGATAAATATGGCAGCAATATTATCGGCTACCGGTGAAGAAAATCCCCTTTTAGCCTGGGATGTTAATATGAATGGCTTGCTTAATGTTTTAGAAGTAGCACGCGAGTTTAAAATGGAGCAGGTTTTAGTACCAAGTTCTATCGCTGTTTTTGGACCAGAAACTCCTGTTGACAATACTCCGCAGGAAACGATTTTGAAACCTACCACTATGTATGGTGTTACAAAAGTAGCAGGTGAGCTTTTAGCAGATTATTATGTAAGAAGGTTCGGGCTGGATGTTCGTGGTCTTAGATATCCGGGTATTATCAGCAATGAAACCTTACCGGGTGGAGGCACTACCGATTATGCCGTTGCAATATATTATGAAGCAATTAAGAATAAAAAATACACTTGCTTTGTTAAGGAAGATACAAGATTGCCAATGATGTATATGCCCGATTGTTTGAAAGCAACAATAGACCTTATGCAAACTGATTTTTCAAAGCTAAAGCACCATAGTGATTTTAACGTTGGCTCAATGAGCTTTACTGCCGGCGAACTTGCTGCTTCTATTAAAAAGTATATTCCGGAATTTGAAGTAGAATATAAACCCGATTTCAGACAAAAGATAGCCGATTCCTGGCCTAACTCTGTTGATGATACCGCAGCAAGACAAGAATGGGGCTGGAACCCGAGCTATGACCTTGATTCTATGACGAAGGATATGCTAAATGTAATTGGGGAAAAGCATAAGAAAGGGTTGATTTAAATTATTTCTTTTTTCCCTTTCCTTTTCCCGTGCTACCAATCTTTACCTTAACGGAGCCGCTTTTCACCTTTACTTGTCCGCCTTTTCCCTTTGCCTTGTATTTCGCGATGTGGTCAGCGTTGTGTTTCTGCGGTGAATCCATGTCCAGTTCAAGTTCCACTTTGGCCGCTCCTTTCAGGTCAACCCCTGCATAAAGAGAAGGCAGCTTTACGCCAACTTGCCACTTGCCACCGCTCATATAAATGTACACGTCCTTTTGTACGTCAAAATAGAAATTATGGTCGGGAAAATATACGTGTCTGGTTTTGGCCCTGTAACCGTGTGCCGGTGCCCAAGGTGGTGGCCCTTTTGGCTTTCCTTTTCCTTGTCCTAATGTGTCCAAAGGCAGGGAAAAAGTCAGTGTCAGCAGAACTGCAAGTCCGATCAGTGTGGTTTTTGTTTTCATCTTTTCTGGTTTTAATGGTTTTAATTCTTTTTCCCTATGAAAAAGATGACCAAGATGGATAGTTTTGTTAATTTTGTTCATTTAATTTCTTAAATTAGAAAGTATCAAAAATAAAGAAATTTTTTTATTCTTAAATTTATTAAGTCTTTTTTATAATTATTTAATATAATACAATTGCTAAGTTTTATTTCATATTTATTGATGAAAATTATAATATTAATTCTTTGCGTTCTTTGCGTCTTTGCGAGATAAATTTTGCGAGAAATTCTTATTGAGACTTGCTAATTTTAGGTATTGAAAAATTATCTTTGCCAAAAACAAAAATTTACAAAAATGTCCCAAAAAAAAGTAAGAGTTCGTTTTGCCCCCAGTCCTACAGGACCTTTGCATATTGGTGGAGTTAGAACTGCATTATTCAATTATTTGTTTGCAAAAAAGCATAAGGGGGATTTTATATTAAGAATAGAAGATACTGACCGGGCACGGTATGTTCAGGGCGCTGAAGAATATATTATAGAATCGCTTAAATGGTGTAAGATTAATATTGATGAAGGGGTTACTGTTGGTGGCAAATACTCGCCATATCGCCAAAGTGAAAGAAAATCAGTTTACAGGCAATATGCCCTGCAATTAGTTAATAACGGATATGCATATTATGCTTTTGATACCCCTGAAGAGCTTGAAAAAATGCGAGTGCAACTGAAAATGGCAAAGGAAGATATTCAGCAATACAGTGCTTTTACAAGAGGGGAAATGAAAAACTCTCTTGCTCTTCCCAAAGATAAAGTTGAAACTCTAATAAAATCCGGTGAACCTTATGTTATTCGGCTCAAAATTCCTGAAAACGAAGAAATAAAATTTCACGATATTATTAGAGGTTCAGTAACAGTTCATTCTTCAAAAATTGATGATAAAATCTTATTTAAGTCCGATGGTATGCCGACTTATCATCTTGCCAATGTAGTTGATGATTATTTAATGAAAATTTCTCATGTAATCAGGGGTGAAGAATGGTTACCGTCAACACCTCTGCATGTTCTTTTATACAGGTATTTGGGCTGGGAAGACGCAATGCCGCAATTTGCTCATCTGCCATTGTTATTAAAACCAGATGGAAAAGGAAAATTAAGCAAGCGGGATGGTGACAGATTAGGTTTTCCTGTATTTCCACTTGAATGGAAATCACCCGAAGGAGAAAGAGCATCAGGATTTCGCGAGTCGGGATATTTACCTGAAGCATTTGTAAATATGCTTGCATTTTTAGGTTGGAACCCTGGAACTGAGCAGGAAATATTCTCCATTGATGAACTAATTGAATCTTTTTCACTTGAACAGGTTGTGAAGTCCGGTTCTATATTTGAACCTGAAAAAGCTAAATGGTTCAACCACCAATATATAATAACAAAAGGTAATGAAGAATTAGCTTCTTTATTCCAGCCGATCTTAAAAGAAAAAAATATTCATTTTGATGATGATTATGTTGCAAAAGTTTGCGGATTAATAAAAGAAAGAGCCAATTTCATTACCGATTTATGGGAACATTCTTATTTTTTCTTCACTGCACCGACAACTTACAATACTAAGGCAATAAAGAAAAATTGGAAAGAAAATACTACAAAAATCCTGGCTGAAGTGAAAGAAATATTAGCTTCTGTTGAGCCATTTAACGAAGAAAATACAGAAAAATTTGTTAAACAATTTATTTCGGAAAAAGAGCTGGGCTTCGGACAAGTTCTGAATCCTTTACGATTAACCTTAGTTGGCGATAATAAAGGGGCGGAATTGTTTAAAATAATAGAGTTATTAGGAAAAGAGGAAGTGTTGGAAAGAATAGGTGACGGGTTAAAGAATATAAAGTTTACTTCAAGAGGTTAAAATTTTGTATGTTCTCAATAATTTATGGTAAATTTTACAAAATATAAACCGTTAAAACGGTTAATATATCTCTACGTTTGTTTTTAAACACCTCGTTGAAACGAGGTGTTAATGATACCTCTTATTAACCCCTTGATTTACCTGCCCCGTAGGGAAGAATGACCGTATTGGGGTCAAGGGGACTAAGGAGTATCAATTGCTGTTAATAACCGTTTTAACGGTTTTAGCAATTAATACCATTACTTTTTGAGAGGATACAAAATTTTAACTTTAAATATGAAAAAAATAATATCAAATATTGTTTGATTAAAAAGAAATAAAATTGGTAACCATTCACAGACTAACAAAAGGAAACCACAGATTTCACAGACTTCGTCTGCCGTATCAGACTATGTCTGTCGAAGGCAGATGACACAGATAAATAAATTATTTTTTTGAAAAAATATTTGCATAATTGTTTTTATTAATTATTTTTGCACAAATAAAATATAGTTTTTAATTTTGCATTTAATATGAAAAATATCATTTCAAATATTATACCTTCATTAAATCTTAAACCTTCGGAAACCCGCACCGCAGTAGAGAGAGAGAGAGAGAGAGAGAGAGAGAGAGAGAGAGAGAGAGAAGTCTTACCTAAATCTCGAAAAGTTGAGATTCAATTGCTAAATTGTTTAATTGTTAAATTGTTTAATTCAATTAACAAACTTCTGAATTCGTCTTACAAAGTTCTGAAATCATCTGAGTTGTCCGTAGCATTTGCTACGGACATTTCTTCTCAACCCAACATCTCTAACTGGGAAACCGTAACCACCGTTGATGCCGCAGGAAACAGCAATCAAAACATCATCTACACAAAGTTTGATAACGAACTGCCTCCTGCTGCTGCCACTGCCACTATCTTACCTAAATTTAGAAAAGTCGAGATTCAATTGATAAATTGTTTAATTTTTTTCCTGTTTTTTTTTCCTGCAATTAATTCATTTTCACAGGATTTATTATGTGTAAATGAAAATGTCAAAATAAAATCTTCTGCATCATTATATGTTAAAGGCGGTATCAAAGGCACAAACGCAAGCAAAAGCATTGATAATGATGGTAATATTTATTTAACAGGAGACTGGACAAACAATGCCTCTTCAACATTTTTAAAAAGCACTGCAAACAGTGGTGAAGTTATTTTTAATTCTTCTTCCATCCAAAACATCACAGGTACACAAATAACAACATTTTACGATTTAACAATAAACAATACAGGAATAGGTGTAATCATCGAACACAATATTGATGTTACAAATACTCTCACCATAACAGACGGAGATATTGACCTGCAAAATGATACCATTTCTCTAAGCACAACAGGTTCATTAACAGGCGAAACATTTGACAATAGAATAAAAGTAACCGACCCTGCTAATCATACAGGAACTATCACTGCAACAAGAGATGTAAGTAATGTAACAAATTACAACATTGCCGGTCTTGGTATGGAACTGACAACTACTGCAAATCTCGGCACTACAACAATTATAAGAGGACATCAACAACAACAAGGCTCAGGTTCGTTCTCAGGAAACTATAGTATTTTCAGATATTATGACATATCACCAACAACCAGCGAAGAGACAACTATAAGATTTAATTATTTTGAAGATGAATTAAATGGTCATTTAGAGAATGAATTAATAATGTATCACGATATTGGGTATTGGCAACCAATGAGCACAACTCCGGATGCTGCAAATAACAGAGTATCAGCAACAATAAGTAGTTTCTCAAAATTTACAATTGGCAGTGAATCTTTCCCTTTGCCAATAGAATTACTTGATTTTACTGCAAAATGGTATAATACAGAACAAACACAATCATTGCTTAATTGGGTAACAGCATCTGAAACAAATAACCAGTATTTTGAAATCCAAAAAAGTAAAGATGCAATAAACTGGGAACAATTAGAAATAATTAACGGTGCAGGGACTTCTAATTCAATTAACAATTATGAGTTTATTGATAATATTCCTTATAACAAAATCACTTATTACCAGTTAAAACAAACTGATTTTAATGGCTCTTTTGAATATAGTGATATTGTATCATTAAGCAAGAACAATAATATAATAGATATTATTTCTATTTATCCCAATCCTGCAGCTCACAATATTAGCTTTGAGATAATTACAACACAGGATACAGAAGTGAATATATTTATAACAGATAATACAGGTAAGATTATTTTTACAGACAGAAAACAACTTAAAACAGGAAATAATTTATATACAATTAATATAAGCAGATTTGCAGCAGCAGAATATATAATTAATGTAATTACAGAATCAGGACTTGATAAAGTGGCTAAGGTGTTTATTAGGAATTGATTATTTATTAAAAAAACTAAAACAAGAAACCAGATAACCATAACTCTAAACCAATAAACTAAAAACATTATAACAATTTAACAATTATTTAATAAGTAAATTTGAATTTTTTTAAACTAAAACTAAATGAAAAATGAAATGAAAAAAGTATTATTATTAACTATTGTTATAAGCAAGTCATATTTTTGGGAATTAAAAAGAATTATTTTTACAAATCAAAAAAAAAGGAGGTAAAATAATATAAGAAATAGAAAATATCTTAAAAGTTAATTCAAGGTAAATTAGCTTTTAAAAGGCTTTTTCAATTGCCTAAACTAATTGGATTTTATTAAAAGAATATTTATATTTATTAATCAAAAAAAATTAAATAATATGAAAAGAAAAACATTATTTTTATTTGTTTCTGTGCTTGTATTAATTTCTACTATTCATGCACAGGATTACCAAATCAGCTTTGCAGGAACAGGTGCAAGCACAACTGTTGATTCAGTAAAAGTAGAAAATCTGACACAAAATACAAGTATAAATCTTAGCGGAAGCGATATATTGCATCTTGTCGCATCAGTGGGAATTAACGAATTGAATGTCGGAACAGGTAATAAGATGCGTATCTATCCCAACCCAATGACAGGTTTTTGTTTGGTTGACTTTGAAGCAATCGGACATGGCAAAACCACTATCGGACTATACGACATAGCCGGAAAAAGAATTTCGCAAGTTCAGGAATTATTATCAAAAGGGAATCATACATACCAAATAAGTGGAATAAGCAACGGAATATATACACTGAAAGTTGAATCGGACTACTATTCCTATATTTCTAAAATAGTAAGCATTAATATAACCTCTGGAAATACTGAAATAAAGCAGATTGAAACAATTCCAAAAACAATTTTAACTAACGGAACTACAAAAAGTTTAAAAAGTGAAAAATCATTAATAGACATGCAATATACCACAGGAGATCTGTTGAAGCTAACAGGAAAATCAGGTGTTTTTCGCACTGTCGTTACGCTTGTTCCTAGCAATAGCCAAACTGTAACTTTTACTTTTGTGACCTGCACCGATGCTGATGGCAATAACTATTCTGTAATACAAATCGGCTCTCAATGCTGGATGGCTGAGAATTTGAATTACGGCACTTATGCAGCGGTTACAAGTCCACAAGTATCAGGAACAAAATTTTGCCAGAACCTCAGCGGGGTAAATGATAATACTTGTCCTATGGGAGGCTTATATGAATGGGCAAATCTGATGCAAGATTCTGCATCCTGTAATGGCACAGGTGCACCGCCCAACGATGAATGCGTCACCCCTGTGCAGGGACTATGTCCTGCAGGATGGCACATACCCTCCCATTATGAATGGACTACTTTAGAAAAGAATGTTGGCAGTAACCCTGGCGCCTTTCCTTATGATATTGCTACAACCGGATGGCTCGGCACAGACGAAGGCGGCAACCTGAAACAAACCGGCACCACCAACTGGACAACTCCCAACACAGGCGCCACCAACAGCAGCGGTTTTACAGCCCTTCCGGGCGGCGACTCGTGGTCTGGCTCGTTCTCCAATGTTGGCCTCGACGGCTACTGGTGGAGTGCTACGGAGTACGATGCTACTAACGCTTGGCTTCGGAGTTTGGATTACAGCCTCGCTACCGTGGCCAGGAACGTCAATAATAAGTTGCTCGGCTTTAGTGTGCGCTGCGTTCAGGACTGATTATTTGACAATTTGTCAATTTGACTATTTATCCCGACACTTGTGTCGGGAGTCGAATTTTTTTGTGTAAAATAACTAAAAAACTAAAACAAGAAACCAGGTAACCATAACTCTAAACCAATAAACCCCGCACATAAGCTATGTGCGGGGTAAACTAAAAACATTAATAATTTAACCCCGTAGGATATTCCAACGGGGTAAACCTGTTCGCCAACTGGCGTTCACAAATTATGGAGGATTAACATTATGGCGTATCAAAACATTTCAGCAGAGCTTACAGACGCTCAGAAGAATGACATTATTCAAAAACTCCAGGACATTAAGAACATACTGGACTTTACAGTAAACCTCACCGGTGATGAAAGACGCACACTGCGAAAAATGGGGCCCAAACGCACCAGCTATGTGCAGAGTGTGCACAGTGGATTAAAAGCAAATCCAACTATTTTACCGGGCAGTTTTTCGCTTGATGAGTTCACCAGAGACGTTGAGCTTATTGCTGCACTAAAAGAGATTGACAATCACCTCGCTACCCTTGCCGAAGCGGTTGACGATACCATTATGGCACTGGGCAGCGAAGCGATGAAACAATCCGATACCGGATATAATTATATTAAAACCGCTGCCGAAACCAATCAAAACCTTACAGGGCTTGCCGCTCAAATAAGCGAGCATTTTTCAGGACAAGGACCCAATGGCAGCGAAGACATAATAGAGGAAGAGAGCGAAGTTTAATTTACGATTAATGAATGTTTAAACCTGACAGGTTTTGAAAACCTGTCAGGTTTAGAGAACGAAGGTGCGATAACGAACCTCAGAGGTACGATTTTGCACCTCAAAGGTACGATTTTGCACCTCGGAGGTACGATTTTGAACCTCGGAGGTACGATTTTGAACCTCGGAGGTGCGACTTTGAACCTCGGAGGTACGATTTTGAACCTCGGAGGTACGATTTCGTACTTCGGAGGTACGATTTTGAACCTCGGAGGTACGATTTCGTACTTCGGAGGTACGATTTTGAACCTCAGAGGTACGATTTTGAACCCCGGAGGTGCGATTTCGTACTTCGGAGGTACGATTTTGAACCCCGGAGGTACGATTTTGCACCCCGGAGGTACGATTTTGCACCCCAGAGGTACGATTTTGAACCCTGGAGGTACAATTTTGAACTTCAGAGGTACGATTTCGAGACACTGTCAGGTGCTTTGCACACTTACAGGTTAGGTTAATCAATACTTTAGACCTGACAGTGTCGAGAGACCTGTCAGTGTCATGCAAAAAATGGTGAGAGAAATGTCCGTAGCAAATGCTACGGACAACGGTGGAATATAGCAATTTAGCAATTTAACAATATAACAATTTTTCTTATTTATAAATTAACCATTAATTAAAACCAAATTATTATGAAAAAAGTAACCAAAATTTTAACAATCGTTTGTTTATTGGCTATTAATCAATATTCAATAATCAATAATCAATTAAAAGCCCAAAACGTAGGTATCAACATTGCTAATCCCGACCCTTCGGCTATACTGGATTTAACATCCGATAGTATGGGAATATTGATTCCACGTATGACCACAGCACAGCGGGATAACATAGACCTTTCAGGCAGTCCCAAAAGTGTGATGATTTATAATACAACAGATGATTGTTTTCAGACGTATGTAGGAGGGCAGTGGAACAACATCTGGTGTTTTGACTGTG
>SDBV01001156.1_pt1 | contig 39316 bp, 32 predicted proteins | sample 2277081 | NCBI WGS metagenome assembly SDBV01 (sample SAMN10402039, study PRJNA504765) | marine sediment metagenome | isolation source: marine sediment core GS10_PC15, 223 cmbsf | place: Arctic Ocean: Southern Knipovich Ridge | collected 2010 | reverse complement strand
TCGCCAGGATATCCGATTTTTCTACTTTTTCGCCTAACAGCTTCGATACCTGCTCGACCCGTCCACCACCTGCGGACGCCACTTCTACGGTCTTTGTAAGATCAAGTTGTACCTGGCCCGTGAACTTGAATACCCTTGTGCGTTCAATCTCTTCAACCATACCTGTCTCGATCAGAGACTCGGCAATGGATGGATCAATTTTAACTACCCCAACTTCAAAGCGGCAGTTGTCACAGTCAATGATACGTACCTCATGTTCACAGATTATTTTTTCCACGTCGCTTAACCTGTCCTCAGTGCATACCACGTTAGCAGTTTGGTGGCCGTGTTCATCATGCTCTGCGTGCCCATTTTCTTCATTGTCAATTGCACGGTCTGCATGATCATCATTTGCTAAGTGCTTACAGGAATTTGACGTTCGCCCGGCTATAATACCGAATACTAAAAAGACACTCGCCACTATCAACAGTATTTTGTTTTTAGTTACCAGAGATACTATTTTATCTTTCATTGCCTTGGTCCTTTTGTTATTGTTGTTGAATGGTTTCTATCGTATCAATTCTTTGTCCAATTAATCGCTCCACATCAGCCCTTGCTTTATGGTAAGCTGATAACGCTTCAATATATTGAGCTTTTGCTTCGAACAAAATCCGCTGTGCGTCAAGAACATTCAAATAGTCAAGCTTTCCTTGACGATACCCTTCTGTCGAGGCATCGAAAACATCTTGAGCCCCATCTAATACTTTGCTCTTCAGTTCTGTCGCTTCTGTAAATGCATTTGAAAGTTCACGGTAGCTTGAAGCTAAAGCAGTATTGACCCTTGTTTCAGCGGCTTTGCGTTCTTCACCGGCCTTTGCGAGATTATGTCTTGCTTCAAGAATGCTACCCTGATTCCGATTAGCTATTGGCAGCGGAATGGAAACACCAAAAACAACTGCGTTATCATCTGTCTCATTAAATCTTCTAAATCCGCCACTGAGCGTGATATCCGGAGTGGCTTTAGCTTTTTCTAATTCAAACACAGCTCGACGTTGTTCTAATTCCACAACCCAGCGTGAAATATCAGGGTTTTGTGCGATCAAATCTGCCAGTTGGTCTCCTGTTGGGACAGATGGCACAACATCAAGTTGACCTGCCACTTTCTCAAAAGCAGGGGATTTACCAGCCCAGATAGCAGAAAGTTGCTTGCGGGCAGATTCGAGGTTTTGCCTGGCCTTTTCCCTTCCAATCCTGACGCTTGCCAGTGCAATCTCGGATTTTATTTTTTCGACAGGTGAATCTTTTCCAGCTTCGACACGTTGTGAAACAGTAGTCAGAACTTGCTCAGACAGTTGGACCAATTCTTCCGCTAATACCAGCTGTTCTTGAGCAACAAGCACACCCACAAATAACCTGGTGGTATCAGTAAGAACATCAAGGCGTTTGGCTTGATAATCTAATTCTGCCAATTCCTTTTCAAGTGATGCCACGTGTGTCCGCTTGCGGCGTTTTCCCTTCAGTTCAATCAATTGTCCCAATTGCAAGGTAGTTTCTGCTCCGTCAAAACCACTCATACCGCCCGTACCGCCGACCTCTTCTACCTCAACACCAAGTACCGGATTCGGCCGGAGACCGGCTTGCAGTTGCCTTGCTTCTGAGGCACGAGTCGCCCAGGAAAATGCCCTCAATTCAGGATTACGCATTAAAGCAAGAGCCAGAGCTTGTCGTAAAGTAATGACGCCATTCGGCTCGGCAATCTCATAAGTTTTTGAAACATTTGCAGGAGGTTTCTCAGGCGATTGAAAGCTGCTGAATTCTTGCCCCAAAGGCGGAGGGGCCGACCACACTACATCATTGGCCGAATCCACACAGCCGGAAATGCCAAACGCAAAAAGTACCACTAAAAACGATAAAATTCTAATACGCATCACAGTAATCCTAAAAGATTTAACTTCTAAATTCGAGTTCTTCCGACACACTCTAATTGACAGAGTATCAGAAGAAGAATGCAATTATCCGGCCATTTACAGTAAATATTTTGTAAAAATGGCAGAAAAAGAAATGTCTTTGTAGTATATCAAATTAGAAGAATTACTGTGCACAGTGGGGTAAAGTAAGAAGCGGCATCAAAGGCACTTGAAGCCGAATTATATGCAGAAAGATTGAACTTGATGGCAAGTACAATCACGTTTGCAGCTGGGGCTGAGAAGGTGGAATTCAACTGTTTAGACACACGGGTAATCTTTGCTAAACCAATAGAAATCGGAGTATCTACACATGGCTCACAATGCCTGTCTTCTACATGGTCGACCTGGTAGGCAAGCTGTTTTTGGTCTGTAGGCTGAGAATGAGCAGGGTCATCGCACCGCTTGTGAAAAGCAGATTCGAGCTCAATATGACCGTCCTCACCGAAGCATAGCACGACCCCATATGCCGAATTGCCAACTATCAAAAGGCCGATAAGCACAACAAAGCATTTTTTGTAAATCTGTTTCCTGGCTCTCTTTACAGTCATCGTGTCATTTTACCATTTCCAAGCCCCAAATGCAAGGTTTAAGCGCTGCCCTGCACAAAAAACTTAATCAACTTACGTTTCGCTCTCATAAGAGTCCATTATAGTTCATTGCCAATGCAATTGTATATTTTAAAAAAACAAATGTTCCAAAAAGATTTTTGTCCCTATGGCAAGCAAAATCAGTCCACCAAATCCTTGAACTGTCCCAACACTCTCATTATTCATGTCGCAGTGATTCAATCGGGTCCATATTGGCCGCACGATAGGCCGGATACAGCCCGAATGTTATCCCAATAGCCCCGCTGATTCCAAAGGACAGCACCAAAGAACTGCCTGTAATAATCGTAGGCATATTGCTGAAATAGGTCACAAGATACGGGATAATAGAGCCTAAAATAATTCCAAGCACTCCGCCGGTTAATGTCAACAGCAGCGTCTCCGAGAGGAATTGAATCACAATATCGCGTTTCTTTGCGCCAAGGGCACGGCGAATCCCTATTTCCCGCGTGCGCTCGCTGACAGTCGCCAGCATAATATTCATAATCCCGATTCCACCCACCAGAAGTGAAATCGCCGCGATTGACCCCAATACAATACTGAAAATACGCTGGGTCTGCTTGGCCTGCCTCAATAACTCCAACGGTACTATTATCTGATAGTCATTTTTTTTATGCAGCCGACTCAACAGCGTATCCAGACTTTTGCGGGTTGGCAGCACCTGGTCGTTTGAAGAGACTTTTACAATGATTTTCTGCAGCTCAACTATTTCAAAACCACCACTGCCACCGCTGAAACTGGCGGCGAATTCGGTAAAGCGAGATTTTGCCGTTGTAACAGGAATGTAAACATTACCCAAAACACCGCTTTTGCTCTCAGTTTCCACAGAACTGTCTTTGCCAAAACTGTTACCCATCCCATTGCTTTCAGCCGTGACACATATTCCCACTACCCGATAAAAATTACCATGGATTTCCATATCCTGTCCAAGAGGATCATCGAAAGTAAAAAGCTTTCGTGCCACAGGTTCATCAACAACACAGACCCTTTGCTGATAGTGCATATCAGTACTGCTTAAGAATCGTCCCCGAAGTATACGAACGGGCGAAACATCTCTATACCATGGGATTGTCCCGATTATCTTCACTGCCACTGAGGGGCGAGTACGATAGCGGGCTTCTTGATTGATAACCCGCACAGGTATTGTCACCATAACATCGGCCAACGTATTGCGAATTGCTTCGGCGTCAGCATATGTCAAACCGTATTTCGTGCTGTTTTGAGTACCGCCGGTACCAAACGGTTCCTTTGGCGGCTTGACCGTCTCAATAATTAAGTTAGTGCTCCCAAGACGTGCTATAGCGTCCTGGGCCGCTTTGCTGGCCCCTTGGCCTATTGCCAGCATCGCTATCACCGAGCACACACCGAAAACTATACCCAGCGCCGTCAGTGTCGAACGCAGCCGGTGCATCCAAAGGCTTTTCAACCCTAACTTAAACGTACGTTTTAAACGAAAAAATAACATCGTCACTTAGCCTTAATTGTAAACTTCATGCTCTATCCTGCCGTCCAATAGATGTATTACACGTTTGGCTCTATGGGCAATCTTGTCATCATGCGTAACGACTATAAGCGTTTTACCTCTTTGGTGCAGGCCGTTAAGAATATTGAGAATTTCCTGTCCGCTTTCCGAATCAAGGTTTCCTGTTGGTTCGTCAGCCAGAATAAACAAAGGGTCGTTCGCAAGCGCTCTGGCAATTGCGACTCGCTGCTGTTGTCCGCCGCTTAACTCCGAAGGTCGATGTTTAACTCTGTCACCCAGTCCGACCATCCCCGCTAATTCCTTTGCGCGTTTGTAGCTGGCATGTTCTGACATGCCCTGGTAATACATCGGCACCTCAATATTTTCTATGACATTGAGTTGGCCGATGAGGTTATAGGATTGAAATATAAAGCCGATACGTGCTCCACGTATTAACGACAATTGATCATCGTCAAGCTCAGAGACATCCTCTCCGCCAAGCCGGTAACAACCACTGGTAGGACGGTCCAGACAACCTATCATATTTAACAGCGTAGATTTCCCAGAACCGCTGGGCCCCATAATGGCAATATACTCTCCACCCTTGACGGTGAAGTTGATATCGCGTAAAACAGGCAATTCAATTGCGCCCGGATAGTAGCTCTTGCACAATTGCTCCATAACCAGAAGTGACGAGTCGCCCCCGGATCCGATTTTTTTTTCAAATCTCCGCATTGTGTCTTTATTATCTCCTGCCCCTTCTTCTGCCGCCTCGCTCTTCACATGGCTCTCGACTCGGCCGCATTGATTGACTCAGCCGGTCGCGATGGATTTAACAAAACTTTTTCGCCGACTTCCAGACCGTTCTTTATTTCAACAAAGTTGTCGTTAAATAATCCCGTCTCTACATCACGTCTCTCCGTACCATTATCCGTAAGAATAAAACAGACCTTCTGGCCTTCCACCGTGATAACCGATTGTATCGGCACGCTCAGAACATCATTCAGTTCATTAATAGTAATAACAACTTTTGCCGTCATCCCTGTTTTGATAGACATGTTTGTTCCTTCGATACTTACGTCAGTGGAGTAAACCTTAAGCTCGGGATTCAGCCAGTTTTCAGGGTCGGCCAGCGGTGCCTTTTTTAATATCTCGCCCGTAAACATATCGTCGGGAAACGCCGCTATTGTTATCTTAGCCTTCTGGCTGATTTTTATCTTATCAATCCAGATCTCGTGAACTTTAATTTCAACTTTCATTTCCGATGGGTCCGGTATCGATATGATCTTCTGACGCTCTCTAACGTCCGCTCCTTGCTCAATCAAATTGCTCGATCTCCTGTATCTATCCATTGTGCTTGAGCCATAAACCACCTGGCCGGCTGCAGGTGCCTTGATTATGCAGAATTCAATCTGTTTTTTGGTTTTGTTCAGTCGGTCTTTCCGCGAATTGAATCTCGATTCGGTGCTTTTCAATTTTGCATCCGCCTGCGTCAGTTTCGAACGTGCCCGGGCATATGTCCGGTCCAATTCACGCCTCGACTCTTTGTGGTCACTTAGAAGTTTTTCTGCCTGCTTTGGAAAGTCATAAAGCTTGAATAACTGTAAATTGGTTTCTGCCTGTTTCATTCTTATCTCAAGACTCTGCTTGTCAAGTTCATCCTGTCTCAATTTGCTTGCCGCAACGTACTTCTTCTCGTAAAGTTTTTTTGTCCACTCTAAATCGTCAGTGGCCTGGATATACCGCGCCTCGGCAAGAATGATACTGTCTTCCAATTCCGTGCGCTTCTGCAAAGCTTCACCGCTCAACTGCGAATGATTAACAAGAGACGCTAAACCAGTGATGGATTCTGCCCCCTCATTCATGTCAGCTACTATTTGTCCGGTCAGCACCTGGCCCAGATATTTCTTAAAATCCATCAGGGCAAACTTGACCTTTAGCTTGGCAGCTTCAATGTCGCTCTCGTTCTGTTTCAGTTGGATATCATAATTTTCTTTTGACTCTAAATAACTTGCCTCGGCACTGGCATAATCAATCTCACGTTGTGTCAATTGCTCCTTAAGCTTGGAAGAATCCAGCTCTGCCAATATTTTGCCGTTGTTCACGTCTTCCTGCGTGATAAAAGTGCCTTCAGGCACTATATTGATTATTGTCACCCGGCCTTCCACCTGAGACTTAATGTCTATTGAATTTCGTGCCTTGATGCTGCCGCTTTCAGTAACTGTAATGACTAAGTCACCTCGGCTTACCGTGTAAGTATTCTGGCCCTTGTCCGTGCCGGCAGAACCGCCCTTTTTCGTCGACGCCGCCACCAGCACCAGTGCTGTCACCACTATCACGGCAAAAACCAGAATTATCCACCGGCGTCTGCCGCTCGGTATGAATCTCAACACATCCTGCAACCGGTTTTTTGTCTTCTTTTCCATAGTTTTATCACTCGTGTCGAAGTGCAACAATCGGATCGACATTAGCTGCACTTGCGGCTGGGTACAGGCCAAAAACAATACCGACGCTAACACTGATAAAGAATGGAAGCACTATGCTTCCTATTGTTATAACGGTCGGCATCTTGGTAAAATAAGTAATGATACATGGAATGGTGATTCCTAAGGCAAGTCCGACTATGCCTCCAAGAGTCGAAAGTACAACAGTCTCTATTAGAAACTGAATTATAATTTGCTTTTTCTTGGCACCTATGGCTCTGCGAATACCTATTTCACGTGTCCGTTCTGTCACTGAAGCCAGCATGATATTCATAATACCTATACCGCCTACCAAAAGACTAATACTGGCAATGGAGCCAAGCACTATATTGAAAGTTCGCTTGGTAGCTTCTGCCTGTTTTAATAAAGCAAGTGGGACACTAACTTCGTAGTCTTTTTTCTTGTGAAAGTTTTGCAACATCCGTTCGATACCTGCTGCAACTGACTCGACATTTTCTGTTTTATCGACTTGTACAATGATCTGGTGTAATTCAACTAATTCTCTTGTTCTGCTGCCCGCGGTTCTCTTTGTAAATATATCTCCGTAATACTGACTAACCGTGCTTAACGGAATATAAGCATCGACTTGTTGATCAGGTATCTGGATATTCCCCGCCTGCCCCGATTCACTTTTAATAATTCCAATAACCTCAAAATAGTCCCCGCCAATTTTAATTGTTTGCCCAATAGTATTTTTTGTGGCCAACAGTTTTCTTGCTCCGTATTCGGTAAGCACAGTTACGGCAGAAGATTCCAAATCATCTTTTTTATTGTAAACTCTTCCCGCAAGAATCTGCCTTGGCACTAACTCGAACCATTCCTGAGTAGTGCCTACTATTCGCAGTTCCAATGTGTTTGAGCCAAGACGTGATTCTTTGCGTATCAGTTTAGCTGGTGCCACTTTTCGAATATCTTTGAAGCTTTCGCTTATTCTCTCGTGATCAAGATATGTTAATCCATAGATGCTCATATGAGAACGCTGCGTACTACTGGATTCTTCTTCGACAGACTTAATAGAACTGATAATTATATTATTACTTCCGAGTTTCTGGATTTGATTAAGCGCTTCTTTACTGGCGCCTTCTCCAACTGCTAACATAGCAACAACACTTCCTACTCCGAAAACAACTCCAAGCATCGTTAAAGAAGAACGAAGCTTGTGCAGAAGAAGGTTCTCAATGCCAAGCCCTATATTTCTGATAAACCTTGATTGCTTCATTTTCGGTTCTCTTCTATGCTGTCAATAAAACCATCTTTCATATGCAGCCGATTTTTCGCATAAGCCGCAATATTAGGTTCGTGGGTAATCATAATAATAGTTTTATCTTCCCTGTTTAATTCAGCAAGTAAATCCATAATCTGTTCTCCTGTAGAACTGTCCAGATTGCCTGTAGGTTCATCAGCCAGGATTATATGAGGGTTTCCAGCCAGAGCACGTGCGATAGCAACCCGCTGCATCTGGCCTCCGGACAATTCTGAAGGACGATGGTTGAGCCGGTCTCCAAGTCCTACCTTTAATGCCATTTCTTTCGCCTGCTTACTGCTCTGGTCAGCATCCAATCCAAGATAATACAATGGCAGTTCAATATTCTTTTGGACCGTTAACTGAGGAATCAGATTGAAGCTTTGAAAAACAAATCCCACGTATTTAAGACGAATATCACTCAATGAATCATCGTTTAATATGCTCACATCCTTGCCTTCAAGAAAATATTGTCCCGATGTAGGACGGTCGAGACAGCCGAGTATGTTCATCATAGTACTTTTGCCGGAACCGCTGGGCCCCATGATTGCCCAGAAGCTGCCCTTTTCAAAAGACACGCTCACACCATTAAGGGCTTTAACCTGCTGGGTGCCCATTTCATATATCTTGTGAATATTTTCAAATCTTACGAGATTCATGTCTTCAAACTCATACCAAGGTTTAGTTCTTTTCTCTTGTGTTTTTATCTTCCAAGGTCTTCAGGTTGAGACCTGCGCCGTTTTTTACGGATTTTCTCTCTTTCTTCCGGAGACATTTGCCGGAATCTTTTTCTCATCTCTTCTCGTTTCTCAGGATCAAGGTTTTCAGACCTTCGCTTTCGTTCTTTAGTACCCGAAGTGCCATCTTCCGGTCTATCAGATTTTCTATTTGTTTCTCTTGTTTTTATGTTATTAAGACGTTCTGATATTTTCTGCTGCAGTTCTTCAGCCCAGGACTGTCCTCGTGGATTATTATAATTCTCGGAACTTACCGCGGCTGATTTCAGTGGCGGATTCAGTAAAACGATATCTCCGGCATCCAGACCAGCGAGAATATGAATCATTTTGTTATTGTCGAGCCCTGTTTTTACCTTTCTGGGTTCGGATGAATCGCCAGTCTGTACATAAACAGTAGGCTCTGAACCAACGCGCATAACCGCCTGAAGAGGAACATAAATAGCATCTTTGTATTGCTGAATAATAATCTGGGCCTGACAACTCATTCCGGTTCTCAGGATTTCATTATTTCCATCGATATAGATTTCTGAATTGTAAACTTTAAGATCCGGGTTCATCCACATGCTTTGTGCATCCGGCAAAGGAGCGATGCGTTCTACCGTGCCATAGAAAGTATTCCCCGGCAAAGCGTCCACAGTAATAATTACCGGCAGTCCGATTTGTGTCTTTTTCAGGTTGGACTCGTGAATTGTGATTTCCGCATTTGACGAATTTCCAATAGGAAGATATATAAGCTCTTCTCGTTCCCTAACTTCTCGTCCTTCCTCCAAAGGTTCGACCCTGCTGCGATATCCTCCTCGCCTTGCACTGGTAGCATAGATAGCCAGTCCGTCAGCGGGAGCGTAAATCTTAGTTTTTTTGATTTGGTCTTCACTTTTTTGCAGTTTATCTTTTTGTCGCAGGAATTCAGCTTCTTTCGCTTTCAGATCAGCCTGGGCCTGTATTACATCGGCCCTGGCCTTGCGCTCGGTACGTTCCAAAGCCATTTCGGCCTGTGAAACATCGCTTTTTAATTGGGCCAGATCCCGCTTATAAGTATATTCGGTTAGAAGTTCCTTACTTTTTTGGGCCAACTGAACATCCAAAGCCTTTTTCTTCTCTGCCAGTTCATCTTTCTGAAGTTCCGTTTGAGAGATGTATTTTTCCTTAAAAAGCTTATTGGACCATCGAAGTGTTTCTTTGGCTTGGATAAACTCTTCCTGGGCAAGAGTAATTTCAGCATCTGCCTTATCGAGTTCATATGGGTATTCACCCTGGATATATTTTTCCAGATCCTGTTTTGCAAATTCAAGATTCAGCGTCACCAGGTCAACATCGCTTTTTGCCTGATTTTCGACAACTGCAAGATTCTCCTTTGAGCCGATATACGAGGCCTCGGCATTTTGTACCCTGATTTCCTGGTCAATTTTCTGGTCCTCTAACGAGCTTGCATCTAATTCAACGAGTAAGTCACCTTTTTTAACACGTATTCCCTCAGGAATCAGCGATATTATGGAGGTTCTACCCTCAACTTCGTTTTTAATTATTATCTGATTTCTGGCTTTGATAGTCCCGGATTCAACAAAATTTATGGTCAAAGGTCCACGTTTAACTTGATATGTTGGACCATTAGTCGATTCGCCACTTTTACCCTTAAAGATTTGTCCTGAAACAAAGAGAATTACCAGAATGATAATTACACAAGTAATCACTATGTATATTTTATTTTTTGACATCTTATTTTTCTTCGGGAAAATACCCCTGCATAATCCTTTTTCATTAACTCAAACGGATCATCGGTCAGTTTGAGTAATATATTCTACTCCCACATTCCGTCCGGCCGAACCTGTAAAATCCCGACATCTTTGAAAAAATTCAACTTCGCTATCAAATGGGCCACCAAAGCACTGGTCAGGTTGTTCTGTGCGTCTATAAGATCATCCTGGGCTTCGAGCAAATCTCGCGTAGTTAAACGACCAGCCTGTAACAGCATATTCGTGCTTTCAACCCGGCTCTCAGCCAACTCCAAACTGTTTTTCCTGATCCGATATTGCTCAGCCGCCTCCAGAAGTCCACGATAGGCACGGCGAACATCGAATTTAACTTCATCCAGGTCGTTATCATATTGACGCTGCTGACGCTCCAAAATTATTAGTGCCGTCCGGTAATCGTTACGCTCGTCTTTCCGGTCAAAAGGCAATTCCGCTTCGAATCCGAATTCATAAAAGCCTTCGTGAAACTGAAACTGGCTGAAGTCTGTCTTTTCCCTTGAATCCACGATTGTGCCTGCAAAAAGATTAAGTACCGGTTCAAGACCGTCAGCGGTTAACAGAACATTTCGAACAGCGTCGTCGATTCTGTCGGCAGTGTTGGCCAGATCCAGACGCCGAAGCAATGCCGTTTCAACTGCATCATCCAATACGTATTCAGGCTCACCCAGGCCGGCCTGCTCAAGTGCTTTCAAATCATTCTGGTCCAGGGTCATGTTGGCGTCAGTCGGCAATGCCAGCCTTATCTTGAACGCATCGAGCGACTCTTTGTAAACACGCTCAGCTCGTACATAATTATCTTTAGCATCCAGTTGCCTTTGTTCTGCCTGGTCGGCTTCAAAAGGTGGAATTCGCCCGGCCTCTGCCTCGGCACGAAGACGCTCGGTCGACTCCATCCTTCTCTTATAGTTGTTCAAGGCATTGGTTACCCTGTCCCTCTGCCGCAAAACACCGTAATAGCTGTCGATACTTCCGACCACGAATGTCTTGCGGAACCGGTTAAACGAACGTATTTCGTATAAAACATTACGTTCAGCCTGCGTTAGGTTTTCAATCGCTACTTTGCCCGCTTCTGCCCCCAAAAGCGGCGCTGTAATACTGGCACTAAGCACCGAAGCCAGCGACGTTCGAGGGTCGCCCGTAAGAAATCTCGCCCAATCCAGCGCGATACCCGTACTGATTAGTATCCCATCAGCCAACAACTGCTCATGGTTAAAGCCGAAACTCGTTGCCACGTCCATATCCTCTTCACCGCCGGCCTCGACATAGCTGCTGTCTATCGTGCCGAACCACTGCCTTGCGTACTTATATCTCTCTCCTGTCAACGAAAGTGCTGTCAGGTAAAGATTCTCTTTTTGCGTCTGATAGTTTCGGTTATTTGCGGTAGCTATAGCCACTGCCTGCACAAGATTTATAACTCCCGACGCAGGTATCGGGTCTTCGACTTGTATATCGTTTGCAGATGCCGCTATTTCACTATCGCTGACTATATAATTAACCTTTTCGCCGAAGCCATCCTGCCACTTGCTGTCGATAATCTTATAAACTTCCTCATCGGCATCTGCTTTATAGTGTTCAGGGCTGCACCCTCCGCACAGACCGATAGCCAGAGCTACCGATAGCCCCAAATAAAACGACACTACCAGCCGTGGCTTATAAAACATAAGAATCCTTCTCCGACACAGCCCCCACTGCGCAAAATCACCCACCCTATCCTTAGTTATATCATTGTAGCATAATAGGTTACAAAATAAAAGCCTAAAATTCACCTGACCGCTCCAAAAACAACTTGATCGCTTAACATAACCATCGTTACGTCCCAGGGACCAACGTTAATGTCTTTGAATTCAATAGGTTATGTCAAAGAAATCAGTTCACCAGCGACTATGGCATAAGTCACTTAACTCATATTACTTAGACGTTTTTTAGGGCCTTAAGATTTCAGAAAATAGCAAATATGAAAAAAAACTTGAAAAAATAACAGTAAAGATTATACTAATGAGGTTGTCTAAAATGATTTATTAAGAGTTAACGTACCTAATGTAGAAGTTACAAGGAGGAGTTTTCTTATGAAGCCAAACATATCACGCCGCCAGTTTCTGGCAACCACAATGGCAGCCGCCGCAGCCGCCACCACGGCAAATGCCGCTGAGTGTGGGGCAAATGCTACCAAGTGTGGCGCAAAAAGCAAAAAAACCACGTGTTCAAAGAAAAATTGGTGTTTCGACCCCCTGAAAAGGCCCGGCAGAATGAAAATCGCTCTTTACAGCATGTCCTACAACGGCGTATGGTACAAAGGCGGCCCCGCAATGGACTCATTTGAGGTAATGCGATACGCTAAGAAGCAGGGTTGGGAAGGCATCGAGTATGAAACCAAAAGGCCACAGTTAAGCCCGATGGACATGACCAAAGATGACAGAAAAAGGCTGCGGGATTTGTCAGCCGAACTTGAACTGCCAATTTGCGCCGTCTCTCCGAACAGCGATCTGTCCAGCCACATCCCCGAGCATCGCGAAGCCGAGCTCTGTTATGCGCGAGAATGTATCAAGATGACAGCCGACCTCGGCTCGCCTATTTGCAAAGTCTTCACCAAATGGGATGGAGTTATTGTCCGCGATGGATTAGGTTCCTATCACTGGACACGCAGCCTGCCTGACCCATACCCGCAGTGGCAGAGCGAGCTTTGGGACAACGTCCGGGACTCACTGATAGAATTATCAAAAGTCGCAGAAGACTACGGCATTCTTCTGGCATTGCAGAACCATAAGCCTATCGTGCGAAACTACAAAGACGTCCTTAGATTAATCGACGAAGTCGACTCACCTGTCTTCAAGGCCTGCCTTGACGTGCCTAACGAAAGACAAAACACGTCGGACAAGTGGAACACACAAATGGCCGAAGACGGTATCTCTGTTTTAGTTCATACACACTATGGCCGTGAATTCGTACGTCAGGCCGACGGCAAGATTAAATTACGCGATAACTCAACTCAGTTTTCCTATCCGGCGTATGTCGATGCCCTGGTAAGGCTGGGCTATAACGGCTTCATGAGTTACGAGTTCTGCTCACCGGCAGTGAAGAACGGCCAGCGCGCTCCTATTAGCTTCGTTGATCACCACACCAAACTGGGCCTGGAGTATATGAAACAGCTGCGAGCGGATGCAGAAGCGAAATATGGAAAGAATGCCTGAGAAAAACACCAGAGAATAAAAGATTGAGACAAAATTAAAACGGCAAGGCCAACAGGCCTTGCCGTTTGTTTGTGAATAATCGCGATTTCTTCCGCGAGCTAATCTTCCAGCGGCACAATCCAGATATTCCTGTATGCCACCGGGCCGTGCTCACCTTGCAAAAATATCGGCCCTGTCGGTTTCTTAGCGCCCCTCGCATAGTAGGCCGCCCGTGTAGGCCCTGTCACTTCCTCGTTTTCATGAATTAATATACCGTTAAGAACGACTTTTTCAAATTTGGCGTTAGCGATTTTTTTGCCATTTTCATCGAACCGCGGCGCCCGAAAAATAACATCGAGTTTTTGCCATTGTCCCGCCGGCAAAGAAGCATTGACTCTGGGAGCCTTGCCCTCATAACCCTTAGGCGTTCGTTTTTCGTCCCACCGCTGATATATCGCGCCATTGTCGTGGACACTGGGCTTGTCTTTGCCATAGCTGTCGAGTATCTGTATTTCATACCTGCCCATAAAGTACACGCCGGAATTGGACTTTTTGGCAACCATATATTCGACATGCGCTTTAATGTCACCGAATTCGGCCTTGCTCAACAGATGCGTACTCCTGCCCTTATCACCGTTCACCATAACACCGGTGCCGGGTTTGGTAGCAAGGTACTTTTCATTTTCAGGATTCAGGAAAGCGTCACCTACAACCCTCCATGGGCCAATATCCTTCTTCCAGTCGCTCTTAATTTGTTTCCACGCCGAAAGGTCACTGCCGGTAAGTCTGACTTTCCTGCCGCAGAATTTTTTCAAGCTGCAGGACTTTTTCGAGCTACACGACTTTTTCATGCTGCGTTTTTTACGCGCTTGCGGCCCGCCGCAGGAACTCAGAACAAAAATCATCCCCACTAACAAAACCGCTAAAACCTTTGTAACTTTTTTACTCATTTATATCTCCTCACAAAAAACTATAAAGTCCATCCTTTTCGATATTCCTTGTGAATATATTCATTTGCTTCAGGTACGTTGGTAACCTTCATATTCGGCCCGTCCCAATACAGCCTCTTACCGACACGCTGTGCGACATTACCCAGCAGGACCGTTTTAGTAACCAGGCTCGCGACCTCAAAGTTAGCACCGGCCGTCGGACCGCCTTTGCAGGCATTAATCCATTCTGTGTAATGTCCCGGCGAACGAGGCAACGTCTTCGGAGGACGTTTGTATTCCCTCATCTTTGATTCCGGAATAATCCTGCCGTCCAGCATCTTACCCTTGTCACCAACATACATCATAGCGTCTGCGCTTAACTCTCGTCCTTCCTCCAGTTCATCCGGCCGCCGAGGCTTCATCCCGCCGTCATACCAGATCAATGTAATCGGCCCCCTGTCACCTCTTGCGGGAAACTTATAATACGCAATACAGGCCATCGGATAAGTCTCGCTGGCGTCCTCATACGCGCTTTCTTCGAACTGATAAAGCGCCCTGGTCCCTTCAGGCCGAATAATTCTGTTCGGCTTAGTCGAATAAACTTCCACGCTTGTCGGATGCCCTAAATTCAGCGTACGGAACGGATGGAATATGCGGTGACATCCGATGTCACCCAATGCCCCGGTCCCGAAATCACGCCAGCCGCGCCAACTGAAAGGCATATAAGCCCGATGGTAAGGCCGGTAAGGTGCAGGCCCAAGCCACATGTCCCAATCAAGCCCTTCTGGTACCGGCGGTGTATCTTTGGGTCGCCCGATTGCCGCGGGCCAGCCGTATATGCTGCCCGGCCTCGCGCACCAGACATGAACTTCCTTAACCGTACCTATCGCACCGTCGGCTATCCATTCGGTCTCCAACACGTGCTTTTCCTCTGCCTGCCCGGTGTTTCCCATCTGCGTAGCCACACCCGTCTCACGGGCGACCTTTGCCATCATATCCGCCTCATATATCGTATGCGTCAATGGCTTCTCACAGTAAACGTGTTTGCCCATCCTCATCGCTGCTATCGAAATATGAGCGTGATTGTGGTCGGGAGTCGCTATCAAAACCGCATCTATTGCCTTTTCTTTTTCCAACATTTTACGAAAATCCCGATACACCTTGGCCTTGGGATATTTCTTAAGATTCTTCGCCGCGTATTTCGCATCGACGTCGCAAATAGCGACGATATTGTCTTTCGTTACTTCTTCTACTTCTCCAATCATTATTTCCAGATCGACCCCGCCCATACCGCCGACACCGATAACTGCAATATTGACCTTCTCGCTCGGCGGAACAAACCCCGCCCCGCCTAACACATATCTCGGCACCACCGTAAAGCCCATTGTCGCCGCCGCCGCACCGCCTAAGAAATTACGCCGGGAGATTTTTTCTTTTCCCTGGCCATTGGTTTTCTTCTTACCTTCCATTTTCGATTACCCTCACAAACAAAACTGCCCCGAACCTTTGAAAAAAGTGATTATATTGCTCTTTGCGAAATTATCAATAGTTTTCCAGCCGAACCACCAATTTCCCAACAAAAGCGCAAATTTACAATGCACCATTGGCCGGATAAATTTAAGAAAACAGAGTGAATTTGAAAAAAAAACGCCTTGATAAAAAGCCAATTTGAGGTTATAATGATGCGTTAAGACAACTTTTGCTTCCGGAGGAGCAACTTTTCGCAAAAACTCACAAAGGTTTACGGTACGGGAGAAAAGACAATGAACGGGGGCCGTTTTAAGACTGTTGCAATAATATTCTTAACCGCTGTCTTTGGTTTACCGTGCGAACAGGCTTTGGCCGCTTACTGCCCAGCTTCGGGTGGTTGTGATGAATATATTTACGATGTTTATTTTTCCACGCGTCACTATACTCACACCGATTGCTCTAACTATACTGACACAACAAGCACGCTCAATCCACCAACGTTTCTGTCTGTCGGCTCAACCCCGAAGGGACTCGAACCCTCAACCTTCGGATCGACAGTCCGAACAAGGGCTTTGTAAGTACTTGTAAATAAAAGGTTAATGAATGCTAACAAACAACTTACGATGCTGACCGAAACGTGGCAGAAACCTTGCCGGAACCAAAAGGTATGTGGTTGTTGCAAATTCTGTTGCAAATCGAACGGCTTGGGTTAATCCAAATTTTCAAAATGATTGCTTTAAAAGTTCTCATGCTTTCTCCTAGAAGTGTGTCAAAACCCATCTCATCTGCTAAACCTCCCCCCATGCACATTCTAAAAAAGAATAATGCAACCAGAATTATACGTACACTCTCTGCCAAGATAATATGTCCTTAATTTCGATAGACCTTCTGCCCTGTGTTTTCTCCTTAACCTAAACAACTTGTAATCAATTTTGTTATGCAGCCCTCCTGTATGACTTCAATAACCCGCCAAGACGCTCCTGGCAAACGATCTTGCCCTGCCCTACCGGGGAGGAGGGCGGTTCTATTATATTATTGCCTATACCTTGATGTGGTCGCTCTGTATGGTAATGCTCCATGTACTCATTAACCAAATATCGCAAGTGACGCTCACCAAAAATAAGCATTTTGTTCAAACACTCAGATTTTATGCTCCTGACGAACCGCTCAACGAATGGGTTCATATTAGGACATGCCACAGTGGTCTTTACACATTTGACACCACCAGCCCTGAGGATACTCTTGAAGTCCTTGGTAAACAGCTTATCCCAGTCGTGCACCAGAAACTTCTTATCCTTCAGGAAACCGTTGACAGGATCGGTAAGGTTTCGGGCTATCTGCTTCATCCAATTTCCATCGGCCTGTGGAATAATGCCAGCTATTTCAACCTTACAAGTCTTATAGTCGATCACGACAAGTACCATGTAATGGACAAGACCTCTGGCCGTCCAAATGTGCTTGGTAAAAAAGTCGATGGCACATAGCGAATCCCACTCGGCTTTTATTAGCTCATTCCAAGTGGTTTTTTCTGGCCTGTCAGGGCAAGGATCGATCCCGTGTTCTCGCAGCACCCTGCTGATAGTAGCAACTGAAACCTTAAGTCCGAGGTATTTTAAAAAGCCGTGCAGTTTACGACAGCCAAGATGTTTGTTATCTTTGGCCATATCGATGATCAGCTGCTTGATCTCATCAGAAATCTTAGGTCTGCCGTATTTACTGCGGTTTTTGCTTCCATCATACTTGCAAGCACTAATTCGCGGTTCCACCGAAGTATGGTATCGGGCGAAAATGCGCAGCAAACCTGGCCCAGTAATTTTCTGCCCAATTTCTTGCCAAGCACCGCAAGTCTGTGTTTTTCATTTTTGTTGAGAAGAATCCGTTTGCTGCCAATCTTTTCTCGAAGGATTTCATTTCCTTCGAGTAAATATTCAATAACCTCCGATTGCTGCCGATTGATCCAGCCCGCAAGCATCGTTAAAACTATCGCCATCGGCTTAATTTTCATGAAATGTACCTGAAAACCAAATAATATTGTTCAAGATGACATCAAAGTTATCAAATTATAACCATATCAACCCCAAAAGTTGACTGAAATCGACAAAAAACGCTTTTCGTAAGTTCCTATCAGGTAACAACTTCAAGTTCAGCTGACTTTTGGAACCCTACGCCTTTCCGCTTAGCTGCAACTTCAGAAATCTAAAGTAATATTGGAGCCGCTGTTGGTTGTGTTGGCGCGAAACTTTGGCCATGATGAATTGGCAAGTCCTTTGCTTTCAGTTTGCAGGGCGTAGAGCATGCCATCATCGGAGCCGACTAATAGTAATCCATCCGGGCAAATGGTTGGTGAAGAGAATACAAACTTTTGGGTTTTGAACTTCCATAACACCTGTCCGGTATTTTGAAATACATATAGATAATGATTGTACGATCCGACATATATCGTTCCATCAGTACCAATACAGGCAGAAGATATTACCCAGTCTCGTGTGTTAAATTTCCATTTTTGCTGGCCTTGAGGTGATATAGCATAAAAATATCGACTCATCGAACCGATATAAATAGTTCCATCAGGACCAAGCGATGGTGACGCAAATATACTTGCTTCTGTGTTAAATCGCCATTTTTCCGCGCCTTGAGAAGTGAGAGCGTACAGATACCCGTCATTTGAGCCGAAATATATTGTCCCGTCGCTATTGAGTGCCGGAGACGACAACACTTTATCGCCGGCTTTGAATTTCCATCGTAAGCTGCCGTCCGGATTTATCGCATAGAGATAATGGTCCCCAGAGCCCACATAGATACAACCATCGGAATCAACGGCAGGTGAAGAAGCAACTTTGCCCTGAGTCTGAAATTTCCATCGCAAATTGCCACTATTCGAATCTAATGCGTAAATATAACTATCATCAGAGGAGACATAAAGCGTTCCATCAGAAGCGATCGCTGGAGACGATTCGATCTTATCTGTAGTTTTAAATCTCCATAGCTCTTGGCCGCTTGGATTTAAGGCGTAAATATTTCCATCGAATGAACCGAAATAGATGTTGCCTTTGTTATCCAGGGTGGAGCTTCCGTGAACGAAATCACCGGTTTCGAAACGCCAATTCATTTTACCGTCTTTATTGATAGAATAGAGGTGATGATCATGAGAACCGATATAGATAGTTCCGTCAGGAGCGATAGTTGGGCAAGTTGGCATTACATCACCGGTTTTGAAACTCCAGAGCAGATGTTTATCTGAACGCTTTGAACAGCCGCCGAGCAAAACGGTAAGCAATAAAATAATGTAACAAATGATCCTTTTCATGACTAAGAATTCTCCACTGAGTTTTGCCCTGATGATTCAATAATAAGGCCGTTGTCCATTTTAAATATTCGATTGGCGTAATCAGCCAGTTGCTGATTGTGTGTTACCATTATAATTGTTGTTTCACTTTTCCCGAGGTTCGAAAAGAGACTCATGATCTCTGACTCTGTTTCTGAGTCAAGATCGCCGGTAGGCTCATCAGCTAACAATAATGCAGGATCGTTCATCAAAGCGCTGGCTATCGCGACACGGCGTTTCTGGCCTCCCGAGAGTTGGTCAGGGTAAGCATGGGCCCGACTGCCAAGCCCTACCGATTCTATAAGAGTCATTGCTTGCGATATATCTGCCGTAGTTGGTTCTGGCAGAAAACTCTGTGGTAAAATAACATTTTCGAGTACCGTCAAGGATGGAATAACAGAGGCATTTTGAAAAACAAAGCCGATCTTTTGAGCGCGAATCTGTGCCCTCGATCGTTCATCAATATCCCAGATGGATTGACCATCGAGAAAAACTTCTCCACTGGAAGGCTTTAGTAATCCACCGGTTACACCGAGAAGCGTTGATTTACCGGTTCCCGAGCGACCAATTACAGCAATAAAATCTCCCTTTCTAACCTTAAAGTTGACACCGTCAAGTGCTGTGATCGTTCCGTCTTGCCCGGTATAAGTTTTTGTAATATCGATCGCGGAGATCATGTTGTTCTCCCCTGTTTTATAGCTTCGTACGGTTCCGTCCTTAAGATAGGTATAACAGGCAGTATTGCGGTAATTACAGCAGTCGCGGTGCCTAAAACGCTAAACGCGACAACAAAGAGGCCGGTAGTAGCAGCAGCCGGCAGGACATCAGATGCACCAAAAGCATAGGAGAGTAATCCTCTAAAGGAAATAACGATCAATAGACCAATAAGGCATCCAGACAGACACGAAGTAGCAGCTATCATAACAGCTTCCTTGGTGAGCATGCCGAAAATAAAGCGCTTATTTGCGCCTTTGGCCACGAGCAGTCCTATCTGGCTTCGACGTTCTCTTACTGCCATAGAGAAGATCACGCCACTTAAGATCAGTGCCATTACCCATAGGCCGACAACTACGCAGCCAAGCACCCATGCTATTGAGAACAACTGACCTCTGGCAAGTTTGGCAACTGTAGAAGATAGCACTACCTGTATATCCGGAGTGGTTTGCTCTATTCTTTCGGCAAGATCGATAAGATCGACTTGTGATCGTGCCTTAACAAGCACAGTGGAAATTTGTGAATTTGAAATTGCCAATGGAATTTCAGCCTTTGTTTTGGAGGTCGATACCATTTTCCGCAAGGCATGATCGGAAATATAAATTGTCCAATCCATACCGGTACCGGTTGGTTCCAGAACGCCGGCTACGGTGAAAGAGGCTCCATAGAACTGAGCGGTGTCACCTTCGCGAAGAAGAATTCTGTCACCAACTATCATCCATTTTTGGTTGTCATCATCCGGTATCGTAAGGCCGTCTTTCAACCATGGCGTGACGGTAAAGTCTGTTTGAGGGTCGAAACCTACAACAAAGAACTTGCCTGCGCAGCAGCGGGCATTCGTGAGAGTTTCTACAAAGACCTGAGTGGAAACTTGTTCAACGCCCTGTAGATCGGATATTTTTTCAACAGTTGTTGAATCAAAATAAAAAGTTGCAGGTGTCCCTGTGATCAAAGCCTCATTGAACTGCCTTGCGATGTTTTCACCGGCAGGAACTATCATAACGTCCGCACCCAAACGCAGGGCCGTGTTTGTTATACTCTGGTTTACACCTACCATCAGCAGAGCAACAGCGGTCATGACTGTAGCAGCAATAGTGACCCCAAGCCCCATAAGAATGGAACGGAATGGGTTATGTTTTATTTGACGTAATGCTAAGTACCAGCCATTCATTTCTGTTCGCGCCTCTTGCGAGAAAAAATTATCAGGATTAATCCGAAGATCATTACGAGAGATCCAACGATACGTTCAGCCGGTTTGGTACCAATTTGACAAATAGAATGCATATGCCCACAGGTACTACCTATAACAGTATTAAAAGAAACCAGCATTATAACCAGACCCAAGCCGATCAGTAAAGCGCCAATTGCAAAATGAGTATCAGGGGTTGCTCTAAAAAAAAGGATCAAACCGGAAAGAATAACTAATCCGCCCAGAAATAATTCTATTCGTCCAAACCAGAAACATCGCATGACAGGTTCGTAAGAACTGAAAAACCCGAGATCGCCGGACTCGCATATTGGAAATATATATTTAGGAACGATCAAAACGCTTAGGCCGAGGACCGCAATGATTGCGGCTAAAACTCTTGGCATTATAGTTTTCATGGAGCGGTTACTTCCAATATCCCTCTCATCTGAAGATGAAATTCACTGCACCATGTCGTACAGTAAAAGTCATATTTGCCAGGCTTATCAGGTGTAAATTCCAAGATCTTATTGTATCCAGCCTTGAGTTCACCGGCATCAACATCCAGTGCAGGAATCGCAAAACCATGCATGACGGTGTCAACATTTCTGATCCTTAGTATAACCTTCTGGCCAAGCGGAACTGTGATATGCCGTGGCGAGAAATTACCTTTCTCAGGTGTGCGGGTAACGATATCAGCCGTAAAGCCCTTGGTTCGATGTTTTTCATAAGCCAGCGTTGCGTAAATAGGCCCGATCGTGCATATCAGAACTAAAATTGCGGAAAGAACTGTTTTAATGATATTCATTGATATTTAGCCTCCATAAAGCCATCCAAACGCAACGGTAACAAATGTTAACAAAACTAACAGCGGAACAAATCCTCGCCGTGCCGCGGCAGGATCGGTGTATGTCTGTTGACACAATTTAAAGCCATAGTCAGCCGATATGATATATCCGCCCATGAGCGTGATAAATTGTAACGGTACAAGCCATGCAGTCGCCATTGGCGTCCATGGGATACCAGCAGTTCCAAATAGGTCCCATCCACGAGCAAAGGGATCCGAAAGAACATGCAAAATATAGGAGCCATTGGGCAAAAGGAAGCCAAAGCTAAAAGCTATCCATGCCGCCATCCCCATGGGGATAAGGCAGTAGGAAAGATTGACAAAAACAGTTTTTTGAGTAACATCTTTGACGCCGCTAAAGACCCGTGACAGCCAGGAGAAAACGAAGAAAGTACCTGGGATCACCACAAGGCCAAAAGTAGCATGACAAGATATGAACTTTAGCCATCCTGACAAGGTGTCCCCTCGTACCCAGTTCTTGAGCGTTCCCCACGGCCCCATCATGGCGACGTAAAACATGACCGCAATTGCAAGCATAATAAAATTTTTCCATGCTTCGTCAAGACCTCGTTTGTCATCTACAAGCAGGTCGGTACCTGGCGGCCTCAGATTAAATGCCATGTTATCAAAAGGGCAGGTCTTAAAACACTCAAGACACATTCCGCAGTAAGTGTTTCGCTTGAAACTGTGTGGCTGCAAAAGCCATGGACATCCATACCCATTCTTGTTGCCGGTCACACAGGTTTTCTTCTTGTGCTTGGCACATATTTTCGGATCCTTGACCCTTATCTCCGACATCGCCATATTCGAGTACAATCCCTGAAAGCCGCTGACAGGGCATATATATAAACAAAACGTTCTCTTCTCAAAAACCATTGAAAGAAGTATTCCAAGAAAGATAATTCCACCAAGCAGGAAGAATGTAGCTAATGGTTTGACGGTGAAAAAACCGCTAAAAAATGTTGTGATCAGAAAAAGAATGTTCATTACCCACATGTTGCTCAGTTTTTTTGGCCACTTTATATTCAAACCGCCGACATTATTGTTCACGCCGAAAATTTTCATTCGCTGGAGCCATTCCCCAAATGACGGTAGCGGACAGATCATGCACCATGTTCTGCTGAAAACAGGGACAAGCAGCATCATCAGCACCACCCACCAAAGTATCCACACGAACATTATACCAAAACTGTAATTACCGGAAGAAAAACCGCCTATAACTCCGCTCATGAGTATGATCATAAACAGAAACATATTTACAAGGATCAAAAGCATAGGAAACCATCGTTGCTTGAGTATCCAGCGTATGATCGGTATTGAAGCCAGATCAAACCGCCAGTTTAAAGGGATAATGCCGATCAATTTCTGACCGTCATCGGTCACAGCGTCTTGCAACTGGACGTTATCAATTTGATTATTCTCGTTCTGATCGCTATTGTTCTGTTCTGACATTTGTTTAGACTCCATTTCCCTGTTTTTTCCTGCATAGGGCTAAACCCATAATTATTACAAATGTGATGCCAATAGCCCAAAGAAACAACTTGAAACGGGCATTCGGAGTAACCTCAAGAAATCCTATCATATAAGGGTGAAACTCTCCGCATGTTTCCGAACACCTGAAGGTGAAACGGCCTGGTTTGTCTGCCACGAAAGTAACTTTGCCGATAAGCCCGGGCCTGGCTTTGATATTTATTTCATAACCGTCAAGAAATAATCCGTGAGTTACATCAAGTGATTCCATCCTGAATGTAATAAGCTCTCCCTTTTTAACGGATATTCGATTGGGTGTGTACTCAAAACGTTTAGCTACAATATCTATAACCCTCGGCTCTTGTGCGGCAGGAGCAGGTTCGTTTTCTCCAGTTGCACCGTATGCCGTACTTACCAATGAAAATGGAGAAAGCTTCTCTAACCACGATACTTTATGGACAATTGGACTGTCTGTAGTATTCAAGACTTGTTTCTCAGATGACTTGGCCTGCGACGATTGGATTTGCAACTTAACCCACTCGCTTATCGATTTCCGGGATCCTCTATCATCCTGATCGCCATCCCAGACAGCGAATGACACCGTCTGCTGCGAGCCCGAGAATTGACTGTCGTGCTCTTGATCTTTGGTAGTCAGTGACCTCTTGAAAATCACATTCCAGCTTCCATCACGCCAGAAACCCCGCCCCTGAACTATCTGGTTTTCCTTGGCGGTAAGAGAGCCAGCTCTTTGAGCTACCAGATCCGTGACAGCGCTTTTAAGCTCCGGATTGCTTACCGACAGTATCTCCTCTTTCTCGAAAGGATAAACAAAATCCACATAAGCATCCTCAACGCCTGTTTTGCCCTCCCAGAATTTCATATCTTTGTTTGCCTGCCACTGCCAGATATTAACCGGACTGGAAAACCCCATCATGATCGAACGAACGGGAGCGTCGACATCTATCGGAACGGCCACAGCGCAACCATCGACAAATGAATCCACTTCCGCAGTAGCGTTAGCCGTATCATCTTTCCATGACATCTTAAAATATATCTCTTTTCCATTATGGAACGCCTGCACTTGTACAACAGGAGTCAGACCTTTGGGCCAGGGTCTTTCTGTGATTTGATGGTGCAATGTAACTTCGGTGCTCGGTATCTGTTGCCAGATTGGGGCAAAGACATCTGTTTCCTTTAGATACAACTCCTCGGCGTGATAACTGACCGAAAGCACCTTAGATTCAACTATGTCGTAGGTCTCGGGTGAACCATAGCGGTTCTGCCATCCATAGTTAACCAACCACCCAAAAATACCCAACGTTAGCAGGATAACAATCGCAATAGAAATTTTATTGTTCATTTATGAATTCCTCTTGTTTCTTATTGTTCTATATCCGTAGTGGCCATCAAACCAAAATGTTCTCTCTCTAATGCCAAAAACTCAAGCATATCTTTGGCGATATTCACATAAAACTCATTTTCTGACAGAGATATTATCTTCTCCGCAATCAATACAGCCGCAGGTTCGACATGTTTTACAAAGAATTTCTTTTCCGCATCGAGACAAACATCCGCCTTTTCTTTGGCTTGGTCGCCATCGCCAAGCTGAGTGGCACGATCCCTTTTAAGAATGAGGCCGTACATAAATTCCATCTCGCAGGTTATCGAGTCAGGCCTTTCTTTGTCCGGTTCCAGGCCAAAAGCCGCATAAAAACCCATGATGTCAGAAAGAAGGTTCGCCCTTTGGAATTCGTTTTTGACCAGATACTCAGCGCCGTAAAGCCAAACAATTCCAGTACGAAAAAGCCTGTCGTATTCTGCCATCAAATCCCGTTTGTTATCTATCTGATCAGGAAAATTAACAAAAAACGAATCGTCTGGATAACCAAACGCAGCCGCTAATGTTTTGTAGTAGCACATTCGCTGATCATCATTTTTTGTATCAATACCCAAGTTCGACGACTCCGAATCATCAGCTAATGCTGATTCTGTTGACATTTCTTTCCTTGTCATGTTTTTCTCTAATGATTATAGGCTCTTTTATGGGAACCCTGACAATTTCTTCCCCTTTTTCGTCATAACCGATGCAGTGACCTGTCTCTATATCGCCCTGAACCTCGAAAGAATATACGGTTTTGCCGGTACATCCAAAAAGCATCAACAAGGCGACAAGTGATTTGTCCTGGATCGCGTTTTTATACATCTCAACCGCTTTGGCCGCACCCGGACCGAATAACTGTTTATTAAATGATTCAGGAGTGTTGATCGGCGGGATGTAGTAAACATTCGGCTCGGTTCCAAACTGAGGGTACAGAGGAAGAGCGATCTTCTTTATGTGGACAAGGTAGTCTATCGGGTTCTTCGGGTCGATCTTGCCCGGCTGATTTTTGAAACCGAACATTCTGATCTTACCGATACAGTTCTGGACGCATTGCGTTTGCTCGCCTTTTTCGGTGGCGGGATAACAGGCTATGCATTTTTCCGATTTGCCCGTAAGCGTGCGAAACATGCTCTTCTTATATGGACACGCTCGAACACATTCTCTATATCCGCGACATCGTTTCTGGTCGATAAGAACCGTTCCTTCGTCCCTCTTGTAGATAGCCTTACGCGGGCATCCGCCGAGGCATCCGGGATATGTGCAGTGATTGCAAATTCTCGCTAAGTAGAACATCCATGGTTGATGTGGAATTTTTATATATTGTCCCTGCTTGACTAATTCGCTTACTTCATCTTCGCCTATGTTGGGATAAGAAAAGTCTTCCTTATCGGGTACATATCCTGTGATTTTCTCACCGGTTTCGGAGGTCTCGAAAATAGTTTTGCCCTCGTATGTATCACCATCCCAGTTCTGGGCGCCGAGTTTCTCAAGCAACTTAACATCCCAGCCTAAAGGGTAAAATCCCCAAGGCTTGGTCTCGACATTGTTCCACCACATGTATTCCTGTCCCTTGCCGGATGTCCATGCATTTTTACAGGCCATCGTGCACGTTTGACAGGCGATACACTTATTTGTATCAAAAACCCATGCAACTTGTTTATCTGGTCTGCTTTCGGGATAGATGTAATCCATCTCACGATTTAATTGCCAGTTATGTACTTTGTGACTCATGTGACATAGCCTCCATCAATAAATTTCTTCATAGCATCACTTTCATACGAAGGTCTGTAGCCCAACTTAGCTGGCCTCCAAAGCTTATTGCCTCCAGTTCCGCCATCTTCTGCTTTTGTAAATTTAACAAAACTTTCTCTTGGTGCACCGTTGGGACAATTAACATCCGGAGCGAATCCCTTACCGATCACAGGCCCGATAGTATCTTTCCTCACTAAACTATCCGTCATCAGCGTCGGCCTTAGCCAGCCCCGTGTAGCGCTTTGATGCGAACCGAACCGGAACATCGATTGATACCCTGTCCTCGGATTTTGTGCTCTGCCATCTTTGTTATTTAAGTGCCCCTCAACAGATCCATACGTCGCACCATACATGTTGAACCATGAACGTGTTATTGTTTGCGGAATCCCGCGATAGTATCTTGCTCGCAGCATCAGTCTCGACAGGCGGTATTCTTCACTTCCCTCTATCTTTTCGCCATGATACGGTCGATCTTCCGGATCGGCATCGACCCAGACATAATCGCCGTCCTCAATTCCCAATTTCTTTGCATCAATAGGATTAATATCGACGTATCCTTCACCGACCCATGGCATACGCTTGTCTCTGCGATGAGCATCACCGAAGGGCCCAAACCACATAGCAATAATGTCAGTATCCACCGGCATTGTATGAGATCCATGCCTGTATTTTGGAGTCAGGTAAATATATTCAAACCCCTCATTCAATTCACGAAGGGGATGCTTTGATTTAAGCAGCTTAATCGGCGAGAAAACAACGTTTCTGACCTGCCGCGTCTCTCCGGAACGATCATCCATAGCGATCCCGTATTTCTCAGGACCAAACGGTCTTATGGCAGGGTGAGGATTTGCCACAATAGCATTAGGTTCATAGAAAGTCGCATCAATGGCTTCGCGATGAACTGGCAGGTTTTCACCGTACTCGATAAATTCATCTTCGTCGCGATAGAATTCCATTCTGCCCGTCTTATTATACCATTGTTTGCTCTCGACAGCCTGTTCATAGCCAATTATTTTCGGATATGTTCGACTCATCAAAAGTGCCGGGATACCTTTTTTGGCATCTTCTTCAAGTTTATTTACATCGTATCCCTTGGCCATAGACGTCGCATCCATGATCCTTTGCAGATACACATCAACTCTGCCTTCATCCACAAACTTCCAGTAATCGGCAAATCGTTTATCATCATGAAGTTTGGCGAGAGCTTTCGATATGCCTGCATGAACTTCGATGTCACTACGCGTGTCGTGGATCCGTTTCATACCAGACCGCGGGAACATCTGAAGGAACGGGTTCGTTACCGATGCCGTCGCGTCAGGGAACTGGAATTCGCCCCAGGAATCCACACCCCAAACGATGTCGGCATACTCACAAGATGTTGACCACCACCAGTCAGCAACAGAAATGTACTCAATATTCGGCAGAGTATTAATAACAGCTTCATAGTGACCCTTAAGATTACCAAGAATAGAGTTGGCATTGCAGAAGGTCAGAGATTTTGTCGGGGTAGGCATGTGTGTTTTGCCCGTAAAGTTCTTATTACCTACTCTCAAAGGTTTGTCGCTGTGGTTATAGTAATGAGCGGACTCGAACTTAAAGTATTTTTTAAGTTTGATCTTGCCTTTTTCCTCGGTTTGGATATTAAAGGGATCCTCTGCGATGTATTGACCCATTCCATCGAAATATGCTGCCCGGTAATTTCCGGCATAACTTCCCACATTACCGCTGTGAGTTCCAATATTCTTAGTTAAGGCACATAACAGCAGAATGCCTCTGTCCTTTAGATCGCCATTGAAAAATTGATTCGGCCCCATGCCGACAGCAATAAGCGTATTACCAGCATTTTCAGCAACTTGACGGGCCAGACTTTGGACAGCTTCTTTGGGAGCCCATGTCAACTTTGATACTGATTCGAGGTCAAAAGTATCGTTGAGATACTGTTTTATCAGGCTAAAGATGGTTCTAACCTTGACTTTTTTGCCGTCAATCTCAATTTTGTATTCGCCATCCAACTCAGGGTCGATACCCGTGGCCTTTAAGTACTCGCCTACATCATCACGCGTAATAGCGGCGAAATCTTTTGAGTTTTTGTCCCAGACCACAAAACTGCCCCATTCATCCAGCAACTCATCTGTAATAACCTGGTCGCCGCCGACTGATATGGGAGAACCGCCTTTTTGGCCCTTCTTAACTACTCTTGTATCTCTTCTTTCCTTTGGCGGTTCAAAGCCGGCAATTGCATCTTCGGCCCGCACAAGTTTAAGATTATCCATTCTGACCAATAAAGGCAGGTCGGTTCTACTCTTAACATACTCAGCGTCATAGAGTTTTTCGTTTATAATTACATTGGCCATTCCAAGCGCGAGCACCGTATCCGTTGCCGGACGAATGATAAGTACTTCGTCGGATTTGGAGGCAACAGAGGAATACTCGACCGTTATGCTGATTACCTTGGTACCTTTTAAGCGAGCTTCCGTCAGCCAGTGAGAATCCGGCATCTTTGTCGAGATCCAGTTGATCCCCCAAGCCAAAAGCAGCTTTGAGTTTTCAACCGAAAACAGATCCCAATCGATTGTCTGTTGACCTGTTACCATAGTATGGCCCGGCGGAAGATCTGTATGGAAAGTGTAATTATCGAAACCCCTTGCACCCATCGCTGTTTTTTCATCGGTTCCACGAACGTGTGAATCCAGCAATGCCATCAAATTGGCCAGTCGATACATGCCAAAAACGCGTGTTATGCCCAATAGAGGCATACCACCCCGGAATTTCATGACCTGTGTCCCGGCATTACCCATTGTTTCAATTGAATCGGGGTCGTAAATGTCCTGCTTTTTCAATAACGCTTTACCCTCTTCGCCGCTGTAAGTTTTAGCGATGTTTGTATACACCTTAGCAGCGATCTCAAATGCGTCATCCCATGAAAGCCGCAAAAACGGCTCTTTACCGCGATTCAGGTACTTAGGATCCGGTTTGCCATTGGCTAATCTTGGAAAACCTGCGTCAACCCACTTCTTAAAACCTTCCCGTATCATTGGGTATTTGACCCTTCGCGGGCCTTGTATCCGGCGGATCAGTGCCAATCCCTTTTGGCATAAACGTGGCTCCCAACGCGCCGAAGCCTGATTGCCATAGAGATCTTTGGCTTTTCCATATCCATAACTCGGACCTATTCTTGTGATCACATTATTTTTGACATAGGCTTTAAGCAGACAGTTATGGGTGTCATTTGGTGCACACAGAAAATGATAGGTGAAATCATGCTTAAACTGGTCATGGTATATCTTTTCCCAATCTTTGGCAGGATAAAAGTCCAGCGGGTTATCTACGTCCTCAATGAACTTAAGGGCCGCAAAAGCGGGTTGAGCCATTGTTAAAGCCAATCCGCCAGCAGTTATTTGAAGAATCTCACGACGCGTTAAACCTTTTCGATTCTTATGGTTTGATCCTTCTTTATGCTTTTTATCCATAGCCACTTGTTCCTTTGAAATACAGCCTGAAAATCCGATCAAGCTAAATACAGATTCATTATTTTTTAGTAACGCTACCGCAAAAAAATGTATAAAATAGTAGCAAAATCAAATAAGTCTTTTAAAAGTAACGAAAGCCACAACCGCTGTCAATAAAACCCCACTCGAAAAATATATATCTTTTCAAGTAAAGACTGTCAATACCCCTTTTTTTGAACAGTTGAAATTGGCAGAGTTTAACACACACTTAGCTGTTTTTCTCCTTTTGGCCCTTCACTCAACTGCTGAGGGGTGAAAGGGGGAAAACAGCGGGCATACTCAACTGGGCTCTTGCCGCTAAGCGAATCGTGGCCTCGGTCATGATTGTATTCGATCTGCCATTCACTGCTCAGCTCCCGCATCTGCTTTAGATTCCTGAATGCATACATATCCAAAATATCCTCACGATAGCTGCGATTAAAACGTTCAATGTAACTGTTCTGCTGGGGCTTACCTGGCTCAATACGGCGGTGGCGAATTCTGTGAGTGCAACAAAACTTTCTAAAGCATCGACTGATAAACTCAGGGCCGTTGTCGCTACGAATATATTTTGGAAAACCACGCTCAGAACCGATCACCTCGAGGCTGCGAATAACTCTTGCAGACGGCAAGCTTGTATCAATTTCAATTGTCAAAGCCTCACGGTTAAAATCATCGAGCACATTAAACGTTCTAAACTTTCTGCCATTGCTTAACTATCACTCATAAAATCAATACTCCATACCTCATTGAACCTTTTGCTTGTCGGCATCGGTTTACGCTCTGCTGCCTCTAGACGCTGTTTCTTACGGTATTTAAGCTGAAACTCATTTTCCTTATACACCCGGTAAACCTTCTTGTGATTCCATTTAAATTTCTTCCTGCGGATCGCATCAAATATCTTCGGAAACCCGCGTCTGGGACGCTTATCTATTGCGATCTCGATCTGCTTTTTGACTTCCTCATCATCGTTACGCTTTGGCTTATAGTAAAAACTGCCTCTGCTGATCTTAGCTGCACTGCACGAAGCTGTAACGCTTAGCCCTTTTTCTTTCGCCTGCCAGGCAAAATCTTTTCTACTAGCAGGCGTTAGAAGTTTTTTTCAATAAGTTCTTTAAGAATGTTATTTTCCAGAGATAAATCCGCATACATGTGCTTGAGCTTGCCGTTCTCCTCTTCGAGCTTACGCATACGCCTTATTTTCGAACCGCTCATGCCAGCATATTTGTTCTTCCAGTTGTAGAACGTCCCGTTCGATATGCCGTATTTACGACTTATCTCACCGACAGCCATACCAGCCTCAGCTTCCTTGAGAATAGCCAGTATCTTAAGTTTCGTTAAATTTCGACTTCTTCATAAAGAGTTCCTTTCATAATAAAAGACAATATTATATCAGAACTCTCCAGTTAACAATGTTCAATTGTAAGGGGGAGCTACCAGACTAAAACAGTAGCATATAAAAATAACATTATCTGGGACAGGTGTCAATGATATTTTACTTTTTTTTGGCTCTTAGCCCCAAAAAGCCGGTAGCAGAACTTAACTTCTCTTGCTAACATCTTGTCAGATAAGGACTTACTTGCTTCATGACACCTTCGGCGTTTTTTCCCTTGGTCTACTTTCACCACTCACCCAAAGCCCGCAAGGATCGCCGAGCGGCTAAAGAAAGGTGTAAACGAAAAAATATATTTAAATTTATGGCGAGATATTCTATAATCGTAAACACAGGCATGTTTCGCTGGGCTATGTAAGCTCGGTGGCATATACGAGAAAATGCATGCAATGAAACAGAGGCCAGCGGCATAATTGGCAAACCAAGTGTCCGTCATCTGTTCATCGCCTCACTTTAACTGGAAATCATGATGAAAATATTGGAATATGTAAAAAAAATGAGGGGTGGTCACCAAAGCCCTCCGAGAGTTCATTTTTACGAAATTCTATGGGCTTGGGTTGGGTCGTTTATTGGCATAGCTGCAGTAGCATATATTAATCAAAAGCTTGTAGCAACAACGGATCAAATGATGCTCATCGGCAGTTTTGGAGCTTCGGCGGTACTCATTTACGGTGCTATCAAAAGTCCATTAGCACAACCAAGGAACTTTGTTGGCGGCCATATAATTTCCGCTGTCATCGGTGTAACCGCTTATCAGTTGTTCCCGGAGACAGCTTGGTTTGCTGCCAGCGTAGCCGTTGCCACCGCGATCGCAGCCATGCATGTCACGAAAACTTTGCATCCCGAGGGGACTCGAACCCTCAACCTTCGGATCGACAGTCCGATCAAGGGTTTTGTAAGTACTTATGAATAAACGATTAATAATTGCTAATAAATAACTTATGATGCTGACCGTAACGTGGCAGAAACCTTGCTGGAACCAAAAGGTATGTGGTTGTTGCAAATTCTGTTGCAAATCGGACGGCTTGGGTTAATCCAGTTATTCAAAACCAATGTTCTAAAACTCCTCAAACATTCTCTTAGAAGCGTCTCAAAACTCATCTCATCTGCTAATCTTCCCCCAATGCACATCCTAAAAAAGAATAATGCAACCAGAGTTATACGTATACTCTCTGCCAATATACCATGTCCTCAGTTACGATAGACCTTCTGCCCTGTATTTCCTCCTTAATCAAAACCGGTTGTAATCAATTTCGTTATGCAGCCCTCCTGTATGACTTCAGCAACCCGCCAAGACGCTCCTGGCAAACGATCTTGCCCTGCCCTACCGGAGGCGGTTCTATTATATTATTGCCTATACCTTGATGTGGTCGCTCTGTATGGTAATGCTCCATATATTCATTAACCACATATCGCAAGTGACGCTCACCGAAGATCAGCATCTTGTTTAGACATTCAGATTTAATGCTCCTGACGAACCGCTCAACGAAGGGGTTCATATTAGGACATGCCACGGTAGTCTTTACACATTTGACACCACCAGCCCTCAGGATACTTCTGAAGTCCTTGGTAAACAAAGCATCCCAGTCGTGGACCAGAAATTTCTTATCTTTCAGAAAGCCATCTATCGGATCTGTCAGGTTCCGGGCTATTTGCTTCATCCAATCTCCATAGGCTTGCGGAATTATACCTGCTATTTCCACCTTGCGGGTTTTATAATCTATTACCACAAGTACCATGTAACGCACAAGCCCTCTTACGGTATAAATCTCAGTCGTAAAGAAGTCAATGGCCGCCAGTGATTCCCAGTGTGACTTTATAAACTCATTCCAGCTTGTCCGCTCCGGTCTATCGGGACTTGGCTCGATGCCATGTTCTCGGAGTACTCTGCTTATCGTGGCAGGTGAGACTTTGAAACCCAGATACTTCAAATAGCCGTGCAACTTACGACAGCCCAGGTGCTTGTTATCTTTTGCCATATCAATGATAAGCTGCTTGAGATAATCGGATATACGAGGCCGACCACCTTTACCGCGGTTTTTGCTTCCGTCATATTTGCGTGCAACAAGTTTGCGATGCCACATCAGAATTGTATCCGGGGAGAACGAGCAGCAGATATCACCTAACAGTTTGCGTCCAAGCTTCCTGCCGAGTATAGCCAGTCGCCTTCGCTGGTTGTCGTTAAGGATGATACGTTTCTTACCGGTTGCCTTTAACAGTTCTTCTTTGAGAATGCTGTTCTCAGCCTTGAGATATTCTATTACTTCCTGTTGCTGCCGGTTGACCCATCCTGCCAGCATAGCAAGAAGCATTGTCATTGGTTTGATTTTCATCTCCGCTCCTCCTAAAATTTAAACCTTATCATCTGGGGAGGTGATTATAACCTGAAGTCTTAAAATTCATAAGGTCATAATATCAAAGACTTAAAAGTTTTTCAGGAAATGGTGAAAGTATTCAATATACTGTCGTATATGAAATCATCGTAGTAATACAAGAGGCTTTGTCATAAGTTGTTATGGCAAAGTAAAACGAAAGATGGCTCGAAAATAACAACCTGAGCTACAACCATCTTGTATTTAACAGATTATTCGATTTCTATACGGAGGTGTATTATGTCTATGTCAAAAAGAAAAACACGTTCGGATAAATTCCCATTAACCTTACATCCAACCGGCCAATATTGCAAGAAGATCAACGGAAAGCTTTACTACTTTGGTTCTGACAAAAACCATGCTCTTGAAAAGTATCTGAGCCAAGCATCATACCTGCATGGCAATAAGGAACAAACACAGAAAAAGTCTGATTGCGAGATGACTCTAAAACACCTTTGTGACTTGTATTTGCAATATCAGCACTTAAAAGTTCTGGCAAACGCTCTTACCGCACGACATCACAATGAACAGATTGCCAGTCTAAAAAAGTTCATGTCATTTCTTGGGCAAACTCGAAAGATAGATGAAATTTCGACCCTGGGCTTGCAAAGTTACAGAAGGAAACTTCAGCAGGCTTATAGTACAGCCCACCGAATGAATTTGCACATAAGCATTATGAAGGCAATGTTCCATTGGGCCAAGAAAAATGATGTGCTTGACTCCATTCCAAACATTGATGCGGTCAGCAGAGGCAAGATTGTTTACAAGCAGCGACTTGTTTTTATTTCAGAAGATATTCGCCAGTTGCTTGATGTTGCTGATGTTCAGATGAGGGCAATGATATGGCTGGGCTTAAATTGCGGCTTTGGATGTACCGACTGTGCGGAACTTAAATGGAGTAACCTTGATTTCGTAAATGCCAGAGTTAAACTTGCGAGAAAAAAGACTGGTATAGCAAGAGACCTTCCATTATGGCCGGAGACAATTGAAGCCCTTGAAAAGGTTCTTAAAAAAGGCAAGTTTGTTTTTTATACATCAAGGGGAAATCCTTTTGTTCGGACAATCTTAAAAATTGATGGCAACGGAAACAGTAAATATTCAACTCAGAATTCTATTACTCGCAAATTTTCGAGATTGATTAAAAAGGCGGGGCTCAAAGTTCCAAAAGGAACGGGTTTTTATACCCTTCGGCGGACGGCTGCTACTATCGCTGCCCGGTCTGGAGACCCATTTGCCGTCCAGAGACTTCTGGGGCATGCTGATCTGCAGATGGCAACGAGATACGTTCAGGATGTTTCCAAGCAAACGGATAGAGTGATTAAAAACAGCAGGAACTATGTAATTTAGGAAAAGGGTTAAGGGGGTTGCCAGGGTTTTATGCCCTGCTCTTTAAAACGCCACTTCTGAAGCGAACTTAAAATCGATGTGGAATGAGATATCTATTCGGCTAATATAGTTTTTGAGTGACGCCTATACCCTATCGCCCCCCATAGGAATGCCGTGTTTTTCCTTGACTCACACCGCGTTTTATGATATAATAGAAAAATGATTTATAGTTTGGATTGATGTATGCCGCAGAAGGTCAGGGTATTTTAAGGGAGTGGTGAAAAAGTTTCTTCGTTATTTTGTATGCAAGCCTTTCTCACTTCATCGTGATTTGTTTTTTAAACATTGTAATATTAACAAAAAGATTTCAGGAGGCTCGTAAAATGAGAAAGACAAAAAAAGCAGTAGTGAATTTGTTGGTATTGGTTGTGCTATTTGGCTTTTTGACGGCAGCAATGGCGGGAAACCTCCAGCCGCCGGGAGCACCTGGTTCTACAATGAAAACATTGGATCAGGTTGAGGCGAGGATACCTATAAAGCCATCTGATATGCCCAAGACCATAAGCAGTTCAGGTTCTTATTACCTGACTGACAACTTCACAGCAACCACAGCTTCGCATGGTATTTTCATAACAGCAAGCAATGTCACTATTGATCTGAATGGTTATTCTCTCGACGGCAACAGTGTCGGTAAAGAAGCGATTGCAATAGATGCCGGAATAATAAATACAACGATCCGCAATGGTAATATTCATAACTTCTCTGATGCAGGGATATACTCTGAGGAATCAGAGCGAACCTATGTTGAGAATGTGCATATAGACACAGTGCCAGGTGAGGGATTCTTTCTCTCTAATGCTTCGACTGCAATCGGATGCTCTGCAACTAATTGCAGTTGGGGTTTTGTCGTCGGAGATGACAGCATAATAACCCGTTGCACTGCGAGGAACAATACTAACAAAGGCTTTAGCTCATCGAATAATTGTGTTATTACCGAATGCGTTGCTTCGGGTAACGGCAGCAGCGGTCTGGAAAATGTAAAAATCTTGCAAGACATTGAAACGCGTATCCCTATCCCGGCGTCCAACACGGCAACAGGAGTATTCACGATTAATGCGAGCGGTTCCTATTATCTTCAGGGTAACCGTTCATGCAGCGGCACTGGTATTCAGATAAATGCTGACAATGTAACTATTGACTTTGCCGGTTTTTCGCTAATTGGTCCAGGATTCGGGACAAACTATGGCGTTGTCATGAATGGGCGCAGCAACATAGAGATCCGCAACGGATCAGTTTGTAGGTTTTACCATGGCATTTATGAGCAGAACAGTTTGAGCAAAAGCCATCGGATCATTGATCTTAGAGCATCGTCAAATGTCAATAGTGGCATTTATCTCTTAGGCAGCAATCATCTGGTCAAGGATTGCACAGCCAGTTACAATGGATATACTGGCACTGTCTACGTCTACGGCATTCGTGTTGGCATTGGCAATATTGTGACCGGATGCACAGTCTACAACAATGGAAAGTCGGCTAGCAACTTCGTCTACGGCATCCATACCGACGCTGGGTGTACTGTTAACGGCAACGTGATCACTAGCAATGGAGAGTCTTCAACGGGTGGTTTAGTCTACGCCGTCTCTGTCGGGGACGGTTGTACTGTTACCAGCAACACGGTCTTTGACAACGGAAGGAATGCTACTGGCAATGTCAGGGGCATCCATATCAATAGGGGTGTACTATTATAGGCAACACGATCAACTTAAATGGATATGAATCTTCCAGCGATGTTTACGGCATCTATCTTACAGGATACAACTTCGTAAACCAGAATACGATAACTATCAACGGAATAGGAGCGTCTTCGGCAACTAACATGAATACCGGTGTTATCGGCTGTGTTTATGGTAATAACGTTGCTCCGTAAAATAATTATGAAATATAAAATTTACTTTGGAAGGACATGTGATGAAAAAACAAGTATTGATTAGTTTAGTGGCTTTGTTAGCATTTTCGGCCTCTGTGATTGCGGGTAGTTTGGAGCCTTCGTTGCCGCCCGGCTCTACGATGAAAACTTTGGATAAGGTTGAGCCTCGGATAGCTATAAGCCAAAGTGACATACCGTTAACGATTACAGAATCAGGTTCATATTATTTGACCGAGGATGTAAATTCTATAGGTACGGCTATAACGGTTAGCGTTAACGACGTGACTATTGATCTGATGGGTTATAATATGATTGGCCCCGGTTCAGGAAGTAATTATGGCGTTTATATGAATAATCTCAGCAATATTGAGATACGTAATGGAACAATTCGCGATTTTAACTATGGAGTCTACGAAGACAACTCTGGGGCGCAAAGCCACCGGATAATGAATGTTCGAGCAGTCTTCAACAGCGTAAGAGGCATCTCTCTTAGTGGCAAAGGGCATCTGATCAAGGACTGCACGGCGAGTGACAATGGAAATTCTGCTAACAGTAACGTCTATGGTATCTATGTCAGTGAAGGTTGTATAGTGACCGGCAACACGGTCAATAACAACGGAATTTCGGCTACTAACGATGTCTACGGTATCAATACCAGTCACGCCTGTACGATAACCGGAAACATGGTCTACGGCAACGGAACTTTGGCTAGTGGCACTATCGTCTATGGTATCAGAACTTTTAACGCCTGTACGATAACCGGAAACACGGTCTCCGGCAACGGAAATTCGGCTAGCAACTTCGTCTACGGCATGTCTTTTGGAATATACTGCGTTATTGTCCAGAACACGGTATATGACAATGGTACAGGAGCAGCGTCGCCAACGAATATGAATCTTAATAATTTCGGCTGTGCCTATGGTAATAATGCTGCTCCGTAAAATAATTATGAATTACAAAAATGAAATTAAATCTACTTTCATAGGACATGTGATGAGAAAACAAGTATTGATTAGTTTAGTGGCTTTGTTAGCATTTTCGGCATCTGTATTTGCGGGCAGTTTGGAACCTTCGTCGCCGCCTGGTTCGACGATGAAAAGTTTGGATAAGGTTGAGCCTCGGATAGCTATAAGCCAAAGTGACATACCATTAACGATTACAGAATCAGGTTCATATTATTTGACCGAGGATGTCAATTCAACAGGTACGGCAATTATTGTAGAAGCCAATGATGTAACGATCGATCTTATGGGTTATTCGCTGATCGGTTCCAGATCAGGCTCTGGTATCGAGATGGGTGAAAGCTATAACATCGAGGTCCGGAACGGCGTGATTCGCAACTTTCAAAATGGTATTTACGTCAACGACTGGCAAAGTTTTAATTATCGTGTCATCAATGTCCGTGTCGTATTCAATGCCCAGCACGGTATTTATCTTGTCGGCAATAACCATCAGATCAGGAATTGCACGGTAAGCTTTAATGGGGCTCCACCTGTCGGCCTGGTCTATGGAATACGTGCCGGCGCCGGCAGCATGGTAATCGGCAATACGGTCAACAACAACGGAGATGGTATAACAGGTGTGGTCTATGGAATCGCAGTTTTGGAATACTGCTTTGTAGACCAGAACGTAAGTTATAACAATAATAGCGGTGTCAGTATTGACATTACTTTGAGTGTCACTGGATGTTTCTACGGGAATAATGTCACCGGACCATAAAGAAAGACAGGTTTTATTATGAATAAAAGGTATTTAAGAGTTTTAGCAATTTTGGTTTTGCTGTGTGTTAATCTGCACGCTGAGAACATCGACCCATATGACGATGATATGCAGTATGCTTATGGTGAGAATGTTGGTTGGTTAAACTTTGAGCCAAATACAGGAGATGGTGTTCAGGTGGGATCGGATAAGCTGAGCGGATGGGTTTGGGCAGAGAACATTGGCTGGATAAGTTTGTCGTGTGAGAATACCGGCAGCTGTGCGACTGTTAGTTATGGGGTTACCAATGACGGAGTTGGCAATCTTGCAGGCTATGCATGGGGTGAAAATGTCGGCTGGATAAATTTCAGTCCTGTGGTATCAGGTGACCCTACTGATTATGGCGTAAAGATCGATGCTGATGGAGGATTCTATGGTTATGCCTGGGCAGAGAATATCGGATGGATTAATTTTGAGATCACAACAAATTATGCTGTAGCCTGCAAAGTCTCATTTGAAGATCTTGCGAATTTTGTCGCGTTATGGCTTGATACCGGCAGTAATGCAGCAAATCTTGATGGCGAAGCTGATAATGTTGACTTTGAAGATTATGCAATCTTCTCCAGTTATTGGCAGGATTTCTG